>JAABUK010001069.1_pt1 | contig 53855 bp, 59 predicted proteins | sample 5559141 | NCBI WGS metagenome assembly JAABUK01 (sample SAMN10711869, study PRJNA513367) | rock metagenome | isolation source: Antarctica rocks | place: Antarctica: Victoria Land, Pudding Butte nord | collected 2016-01-03 | reverse complement strand
CTAGCTTCAGCACTACGAGCAGCTCCGACAACTCAGACTTCTCTGAGGCTGTCAATCCCGGCGTCTCTGTTGTGCTTAGACTGGAATGCGTGTCAGCAAAGACGCTCAAGGTAGCTCCCTTCAGTCATACTCTCCAAGTTCCACAGTTGAGGACTTTCTATACTGTTGCAGAGAATCTTCATTGGGTTCTCGGTTTTACGGTGGACGATTACAGCCGCATGGGTTGCAGCTTTTGCATCTCTGTACGTAGGGCAGAACGGCGGAAAAAACAAATTTGCACTGCTTGTTGCTTCAGCTACAGTGGGTGCAGTCTGCACTGCAACACTATGTGTCACCCTTACCAGATTTTGGGCAGCAGTACTGAAGGCCACAAGAGCACAGCAGAAGTGGTGGGTTGAGCAAGTCAAAATCCTTGAGCATCAGGCCTAAGAAATGAAGGAGTAGATTGACTTGCAGGACACAAAGGCGCAGCAGGCTTGTGACCTTGACCATGCTTGAGTTAGTCTGCCTGGTGAGCACTGGTCTGTGACCACCAGCTGCATATCATGACCTGGGCTGCTGCCATACAGTGTCTGCTCTTTCCTGAGAATTTTTGTGGGTACATGCCTGCCTAGTATTTGGTATCTGATACCAGGATGAATGTGCTGCATTGCACTAGGACAGCGTTATAGGTTGGTTTCTCACCCAGGTCAAGACCCATATCCTGCAGGCGTTGTCCAACTTGATGCTGGCTGTGTCCAGTGGCTATGGCAGTACCCGCGGCAGCTGCCACCTGTTTACCAACTTCTGCAAGTGGAGCGAGTATGTGCAGTGGTCAGGCTGGAATGCTGTGAGTGCTGTTTACTGCTGACCTGGGTTGCTTGTCACAAAGGCACCACTCAGCACACATGAGCGCATGTACACAGGCTTACCAGAAAAGTCAAAACTGCGAGGGGTGTCAAATCTCACTCTACTACTGATGTGCTTCCGATGCAGTCCACTGCTTGTGTGTGGAGTCTCTTCAGCTGCAACTGACACTGGCTTTGGGCCGGTGTCAAGCTGCAGGATGCATCTGTACATTCAGACTACAATGTCACTGCAGCTGCACTCTGCACTAAGAGCTGCATTTTGTACTGCAGATCTTGCTTCTACATCTCATACTCATTGATGGAGCAACAGCGTGGACGGGTGCAGATGGCAAGCGCTGGAGACGTTTCCTTGTCCATAGTACGCCTTTGGCATGCTCATCTTCTTGCCCTGCGTGTCTTATTTGCATGCTGAAAGTTGCTATGTATCTTATTGCACTTCATATACTTTGGATGTATTTCCTAAAGTTGCTGAGAATGAGACCCATGCTGGCCCTTGTGGCTACTGAACCTATCCGACGCTCCGGCACTGCTTTATGATGCAGGGACTGCTTGGCTGAAAGAGCAAGACAGCTATGCTCTTGTGCTAGATGCACCTTGGCTGATCCACCTTCCCAAAGTCTTCCCATGGTGATTTGCTGCAGCTTGCTTTTGTTCGGTGACCTGAATAATCCTATTGAACTGTGTTTCCTGTGTCACTCCTTGCCGCCCCTACAAGCACGGCAATTTTGTAAACTGCATTCAACTTCATGATACGAGTCGTCTGCCGACTCTGCTACAGACAGTTTGTGCCAATGCCAAGGGCCCCTGGGTATGATGCTGCAGGTTGATGCTGCAAGGCATGCTCACTTTGCAGCTGGCCAATGCACTGTCAGGTGCTCTCTTGTCTGTGAGGAGTGTTGTACGATCAGATATGCAAGCAGTTGGCAGGCCGGCTTCTTGCTAATAGTTGCTTACAGTGTCACAGTATGTTGCAACAACATTGCCCTTTGTTCCAACTGTTGGGTGGATACAGAAAGAACCTGTATGCCTAAGGTCACTGCAATGGCATCTTGTTACTTGCATACAAAAAACAATTGGATATCGCTTGTTGTGGGCACTCAGAACACGATTGCATGGCATGCAGGTGGTGCATACCACAACGTTCCAAATGTGAACTGTGTGCAGCGTCCTGATTCAGCGTGCCATCAGACGCATACTTACATGTCTGCAGTCATTGCACAAGCAGTGGCCTTGGGTATCTTCTTCTATTGGCACATCATTCTGCTTAAGTTTGGTGTAAAGGATGCTCAACAGATGCCATACCGGTCATTCAGGTGCTGCCACTGTGCATTGCTTCTGCATAGGTCGTCAACGCTAACGCTGACGTTAGCTTTGCTTATAGAGAAATGCTAGATGCACACAACAATCAGCATCTTTGCATGTCCGCATTGCATCACAGTTCTCAAGACACCACCAAGCCTGTGCAATGGTCTGTATTTCCGGTTTGTGCAAAGCCTGAGTCCAAGAGTTGTGATATGATGATTCGTGCGATGCTTCATCACCCATGACTGCGCAAATGGGCCATACATACCAGCTTTTTGTGTGACTGTACTGTTGCCCTTTCAGGCTAGGGCGTGCCCTGACACGCTTACGGACCAGCAGGGTGTTGGGCCTGGGTCACAGCTCCCTCATAGACGCTGGTCTGCTGCTAGCTACTGTACTACGCCCCACCAAGTGTTCCAGCTGTCTGGGCAGCTGGATGCAGCTGGCTGCCAACCTGCAGGCTTTCAGCATGACCATCTCCTCCTGCGTGCTATTGCAGCCCTGCACCGCAACTGGCTCAGACACCCTCATCATGCAGGTCACCCAGATTGGCTTTGCCATCAGCATGTTGCTTTATTGACACAGCATGGCATGGCCTTGCATCAGGCAACATGCCTCAGCTTCTTGTCTTTCTCTTTCTTGCTCAATTCTGCACCACTACATCCATCTTATGACCTTAACTGACTGCTGACAGGCAAAATTGTACAGACTTCTGCATGCTCAAGAGAGGTTTGTTGTCACAAAAGCCTCTTTGGAACAGCACAGCAGGGACACAAGCAATCGGGTGCAAATGCCACGTTGTAATGGTGCAAAGATGTCTGCAAGTGTATGCCTCAGGAATGTTGTGTGTACTCATAGATAAGCGTCTGAGAAACAGGCAACCTGCTGATTGTTGAGCAGCCACCTGTGTCTGTGCAGCAATGGCTTCAGTACTTTGCGTGGACTGAGAGCAGTCAGAGTTTCAGGTCAGAGAAGCGCAACAGTATGCTGAAGCCACAGAAGCGGCAGCTTCTGGAGCAGGAACCCTTGTTCTGCTTTGAGACAGCTGTCAAGTTGCTGTACTGGTGTGGCTTTGCTTATGAGTATGATGAGGTTGGACTGGCGTGCACGTCTGCTGTCCTGTACTGTGCTGCGCTGTGCTGTGTTGTGCTGTGCTGTGCTGTGCTGTGTTGTGCTGTGCTGTGCTGTGCTGTGCTGTGCTGTGCTGTGCTGTGCTGTGTCTTCTCAGCTGTACAGTCTGCTCATAGGTCCTTGTTGCTCCTTCCTTGCTTGACAACAACAATTGTCTGATTGTTCAAGTCTAAGTGCCGTGTCTTGAGGCATATATCACCACCTCCAGGGTGCTGAGTACCACAGAACCCATTGAGACCCTGTATAAATGACAGATTGTACTTGCTTACTTTAGTCACTAATCATCTGATCTTGCGTTTGGGCAGGGACGTACAGAAGAAAAGCTATCGGAGACCACCGCCATGCAGCTGTACAATTTGGAGAAGCTGCACATGCTGCGTGATCCTGCCACCAACACCAAGTGTCTGGTGGCATGGGGCAGTGACACCCTGCTCATCTCTTTCCGCGGCACTGCCAATCGCCAGAATGCAACTCATGATGTCAAGGTCAGCCAGTGCCAGCTGTTCTTCTTGTGTTACAACGTGCAGCCTACAGAGCATCTAGCACACCAAGCTGATTGCATGACCATGGTCACAGAAGCTTGATGAAATGAAGTATGTTGTCACTAGAACCTGTGGCCAATGGTTTGCAGCGCAGCAGGACTGAGCTGTTCTTGGTGTGCCACCTGCCATTGCTCTCATAGATCATGCGGATGCACCACGTTGCAGCAATGCTTGGTGGATGCAGGCATGGCTTGTGCCACTTGATGATGAGGCAGAGGCTGTAGGTGCAGCAGTCCACTCCGGTTTCAGGGCCAGCTGGCACAGTGGGCTCAGGCAGCTGGTGAATGACTTGGTTTCTGGCATGATGGCTTCTGACTCCAACCAGCCTGGCAACATGCGTGTACTCATCACAGGTCAAGCCAGGACCTGCTGCATTACCCCACGCTGTTTCACCACACGCATCACAAACAGCTCTGACAGGCACTTTAGCACATGCATCACAAACAGCTCCTAACAGGCACTTCGTGTCATTGTTGCATCTGAATGCTTACTCACAAAGGTATTGGAAGCAGCGGCTTGTTTCCATCAAATACGGCCAGCAATGTGATTTGATGCAGCTGCTGCTGCAGCAAAAGCCAGCTCTCTCCTTGCTTGCTGTGTCACTAGTGCCCTTGCTTGTCATCTGAGGCACTGCTTGCTCATGTACAGGGCACTCTTTGGGAGGAGTGATGGCTGTGCTGGCAGCCTATGACATTGCTCACCTCTTCCCCTGGCTCTCCCTGCAAGTCTACACTGTGGGCGCCCCCAGGCCTGGCAACAGGGCTTTTGCCAAGCAATATGAAGCCAAAGTCCCTGACACCTGGCATGTGATCAATGACAGGGTATGCACTTGCGTCTGCTGACCCTGCACATGCAAAGCACAACTTGAGCTTCTGTCCATGACAAGCAAAGCTACAAGCATAGCATAAGCTGACACACCAAGATGGTAGACACTGTTCAATGTGGATAACCGGGTGCATGGCATTACTTCTGGCGAAAGTTATGTGAGTTTGTGCAGGACCCTGTGCCTGCAGTGGGCAAGTTTGGAAGTGTGTATGCACGGCCAGGGCACCGTGTGCTCATAGACCCCAAGGGCAACATGATAGTCCGGCCCACCCCTCTGGATCTCAAGCTGGCACAAGCATGTAAGTTCTGCGACAGTCAGCCACACCCTGCAAGCCATGGCATTCTGCACCAGCTGTTGACTTATCATGACTGTCTGCAAACACAGCAGGCTCTGCTGCAGGACTTGTGTGATCTGATTGCTGCTTTCTGCTATGAGGGCTGATGCGCTTGTAGCTTGATTTCCTAGAAAGGCTTATGCTGAGCTTTCAGAGCACCAGCCATGCTGAGGGGAAATTGCCATTCTCAAATCAGCTTGTGGGTGCAGGCGGACGGGTGAAGGCGCATCTACTCAATGCATATCGAGCTTCCCTGGTGCAAGTCATCAAGGAACAGCTGGACAGGCCAAAGTTTGAAGACGGGCTGGAGGGAATCTTGGAGCTAGCCAAAAGCGTCAGCCTCACTGACACACTTCTTGCTGCTGATCTGGACATTGCTGGGGAAAGCACAAGTCTTGCAGGGAATGTTGCTCAGCAGACTGTCTCTTCAGTTTTGTCACCTGAGTCAGTTTGAGTCAAGGAATTCCTCTTCGAAGTTCGTTGTGATTTGATTGAAGTGTCAAAAGTAAGGCTCTTGGTTGCATGTCAAGTCCCTGTATGGTGGCGCAACATGCTGTCTTTTACATGTGTACTGATTACTTCAAACCAGCTCAGAGCTGATTGATGATTGTTATGCACATTGCAGTTAGTTACACATCGGTCTTTGTTATAAGGTTTTGAATGCATCACGCTTTTGGAATGTTCAGGGTTCTACAGGCTCTGTACATGCAGTCATATCTGAAAGTTGCTACTAAATCAAAAGACTCCATTTGCAGGGATGTCCAAGCAGCATGTAATCTGTACAGTGTTTCTCACAATGTCATGTAAAAAAGGACACTAATTCTGCTCATTGGGAATGGAACAGCGAGGGCTGACCACATATGACCTGGAGAGGCTTGTCACATGTGACCTGTACATGTATGCCAGCTGACCGCCTAAGGTCGGAATCTTGCGAGGTATTGGATGATTTGCACACTTGAGCTCCCCTGCACATTGTGCTTGTCAAGCTGTGTAATACTTTTCGGAATACATCAGGACATGCTTGCGAGCATTGAATCTTGGAACACAGCATGCTCATGCTCACTGCTCACAGCAGTATCATGTCGCATATCATTTAACTTCAGATGCATCTGTCCAACAGACCTGAACCCTATGAGTCATAGGCGATGACTACCTGGGGACCGCCAGCGACGTCATAACGCCAACAAGCAGCACTTACAACATTCTCGACTTGACGGACGGGTTTGGCGCAACCTTCTTCCGAGTTACTGCATTCAACAAGTTCTACGCAGGCGAAACGTCAAGCTTTGCAGGCGTTGTATTTCCAGCTACCAACACTCTCAAGAATGGCAGTTGCTGCTGACCAACCAGACGCAGCTGTCGATCCTGCCAACGCAATATACGTCAACCAAGGCGACGACGAACCTGTGCAGATGCAAAGCCTATGCATGAACTGTCATGAAAACGTACGGAGGGAGTGTGCACTTTGTCAGACTGCTCTACTTCAGGCGCTACCTGCACCAGTCTCACAGCTGACTGTCTGCAGGGCATGACTACCATGCTGCTCACACATGTTCCCCACTTTCGAGACATCATGGTAGCGTCGTTCGAGTGCGAACATTGCAATTTTAGGTAAGAGCACCCCTTTGTCTTCAGGTGAACAACCACGGAGTCTTCCAAACCTACATATTGTGTGGGCTTTCAGCACCACATTCTTTGTACAGGAACAGCGAAGTGTCTTTTACTGGGGCCTTTGGCGAGCAGGGCATCAAGTATACTCTTACAGTCGCCAAGGGTGACTTTCAAGCCCTCAGTAGGCAGGTTGTTAAATCAGACAGCGCAGTTGTCACAGTCCCAGAGCTAGAGCTAGAGATCCCAGCAGCGACTCAAAAGGGCTCAATCACAACTGTAGAGGGCCTTCTTATGGACACAGCGTCCAATATCAGGCTGCTGCAGGAAGAGCGCAGAGCTGCCGACCCCACAACAGCTAAGCTCATTGATGACTTCCTAGCTAAGTTGGACAGCTGCCAGCAAGGCGAAAGGGACTTTACAGTCATTGTAAATGACCCAGCAGGCAACAGCTATGTAGAAAGCCCAGGTGGCAATCCTCGCCAAGATGCTATATTGCAGGTAAGCTGATGAAGATTGGCTGGCAACTGAGAGGATGGCAAATGGAATGTAAAAGGCAGCTTGTGTCAATTCAGCATCTGCACGGCATATGCTGAGCTCAGCATCCCCTGTGCTGCTCACAAAGGTGTCTATTGCAGGTGATGTTTTTGCCAAACATAGTCACTGCATAAAGCTCTCAGCTAGAGCTGATTGATCAGACTGTCTCTGCTGCTGATGTCAATTTAGACTCTCACGTTCATCCTGTGCTGACACTGCATTGCACCTGCTCGGTCAACGTATTCTTCAACACTCAACTTGCAGTGTGCTGAGGTAGTGTTTTGATGCAGGCTGAGCATTATGATAGAACGCGGCAGCAGCAGGTGGACATTGGCTTGCTGGCACCAGAAGAGGCGCAGCCCTCTGCTGAGCAGGTGAGCCATGCTGTGACCTGACTTCCTTGCATCAAGTCCTGTCACGCTCACCCTTCCTCTGCATAGCACCCTGTTACCACTGACTATGTTTTGCAATGAGTTGTTCTGCAGTGCTGCTGGAACAGTACTGCAACATGTGCAGCATCGCACATGCCCTCTGCTTTGCATGCGTGTTGTGCTACAAATACAAAGCCTTTGAGGCGTAAGGTGCATGCCCCCCCAGTGTTGGCTGTATCATGACAGGGTGAGATAGATGCAAGTGATCCCCATCATGGCCCCGGGGCTGTGGGCGCATCAGCACTGCAGAAGGCTCTTGCAAGAATACAAGGGGACAAGGCAGAGAAGATCATGAGCAAGTACACACCGCCAGAAGAGGTCATCGAGCTGCCTGGTCACTGCATGGCCTGCAATGCTGAGGCTGTGACCAGGGTGTTCCAGACCAGCATACCCTATTTCAAGGTGGGTCACACACTGTGATGAAAGTTGACAGCAGCTTCTTATGCTTTGGCTGATTGGTTGAAGTATTTCAGAAAGTGAGGTGCTAAAAGCGTTGGAGCAGGTGGTGCATGCAGATCCTGGCTTATGTTTTTGTAGGCTCAGCTGTCACATACCATCTGTGCTAGCGGGCAGCTCGATGAATCAGTGTGTGAGCATGGCATGCAGTCTTGATCATCACTATGTTTTGGGTGTAAAGTAAAGTGAGGTGGCCTGGTGCAGGAAGTGGTGATCATGTCCAATGCGTGTGACACCTGTGGCTACAGAAGCTCAGACATCAAAGCAGGAGGGGGCGTGAGCGAGAAGGGCAGCAACATCACCCTTGCTGTGTCAGAGCAAGACGACTTGAGACGAGACGTCATCAAGGCTGAGAGTGCTTCTATCTCCATTCCTGAGGCAGATTTGGAAGTCACAACAGGTCAGGACAGGACAGCACTCTGTGCAAGCTCATGCTTGACATGCATGGACGACATAATTGCTGCAACAAATGGTTTTAGCATGGTTTGATGCATGCCAGAGGGCAAAGACGATCGCTGGCGCTACACCCCAAATACCACTGCAACACAAGGAGGGAACAATAGTGGCATGCTGAGCTCAGCAGTAAGCTTTCCCTGTACTCATCAAGCAATTTCAGTGCTAACATAGGACGCTGTACTATGTACAGATCACAACATGGTTGCTGTTGGTGTGCAGGCAGCATGGGTGGCCTTGTTACAACTGTTGAAGGCTTGCTAGAGCAGATCATCACTGCCCTGAGACAGACACAGACCTTTCAGCTTGGGGACAGCGCATCTGCATTGGATAGAAGCACATGGGGTGCCTTCTTCCAGAAGCTTGAAGACTGTATGGCACTAAAGCAGTCATGGACGCTCAAAATCACAGATCCATTGTCAAACTCATTCATTGCCCCTTGCACAGAGAACCCTGAGACAGACCCCAGGTTGACCTCTGAGGAGTATCAACGCAGTGCTGAAGAAGATGAAGAGTATGGTATTGATCACCTGAAGAAGTATGCTGGAGAGGGACTGAACATGGACAGCATTGATCTAAACTGATTTTTGTGAGGACTACACACATTATATCTATTTTACAAGCTTGTCCAGTACTGCATCCAGTTAAATTGCTCAGGGAGTGCCAACTGCGTTCGCTTGTGGACATTGCATACCGAACAGGTGATGTGTGCAAACTTGGAACCATTTGCATACCTGGCATGGTGAATTGCCAGATCACCTTCTACAAGCTGTGCTGTCTTGAAAGGCCAGATACAAATTTGCTGATCTGCATGCATGTACAGTCCGGGAAAAACGCTTACTAATAGATAAGGAGTGTGATTCAGAATCGTTTGACGCGGTCTCCCAGCACTGCATTGATGCCGGCGTAGCACGCCTCTCCCGCCCCAATTTGAAAGGGCTGCAGAGAAGAGCCTACTAGGCAGACAAGCCAAGCAGTCTCCGCACCCAAGTCCGGAGTCACCCTGAAACAGCGAGATGGCAGAGGATGATGTAGCTGTGGCTATACAGCAGGAGCCTGTATCACTTAGACTGCGAGTGACGCAGCGCAGCGATGAAAGCCCGTCTCACAAGACAATCAGGTTGTCTCTGTCACCAGCTCCCGTTTATGGCGCAGCTGATCAGCACAGGTCTCCACTCGCCACCGCTGTACCCACAGCCACGCCAGATTTGTTTGACGCAACTCCTGGAGAAGCCACTGGCGTGCAGCCGGGCAGACGCAAGTCAAGCAGAAGCAGGGTGTACAGTCATCGGAGCAGTGGTCGTTGTAAGCTTGACTGCCATGCCCCTGCAGCTGCACGGATGATGTGCCTAGCAAGCGCTGAGCAATTACTCTGACTCTTGCAGCGTCTCAGAACAAGTCCAACAAAGCCTCGACAGGAGCCAAAGCTGAGGACATACTGCCTGATCCCCTCCCTCCACAGCTCCGCCTGTCAAGTGGTGCCAACCAGAGAGAAAGCCACGATGCTTCGGTTTGCTTCTCTGCGTCTGCAAATTTCAGAGCCCCAAGCTTGAGCCCCAATACTGGCACCAGGAAGTTGTCAGTGTCAGTGCAGCCTGGGCAAGCAGCTAATTTTGCTTCGTTGTCAAACACACAAGTGGACACCGCACTATCCAACCACTCATTGACAAAAGATTCTGACAGCTTGAAGCTGCTAGGATCTCAGCATGCTGACAAGGAAAATCTGCGGATGGGAGTTCATATGCCTAGGTTCAACATGATTGAGGTGAGACTGCTGCAGCTGCAACGACGCTCAGTGTTGCTTCTGCTGGTAATCAGTCACTGCAACATAGCTGTATGCTGTGTAGAGGGCCCTGGTGTTGGCCTTGGATGGAAAGCTCACCAAGGAAGCCTACAAGTTCAAGGTGCTGACTGCCACTGACCATCATTCTTGCTTACCTGTGGTCTGTTTGCTGAGGTGCTGTTGTACTGCAGGTGTCTGACCTGTCAGCCTGGACTAGCACAGTATTGAATGCAAACAATGTCCAAAGCTGCACAGAGAAGGAGATGCTGGCTGTTCTGCAGACAAGGGACTCTGAAGAGTGTGTCATGCTTTCAGCTCATGACGGTGCAGACGTTGTGTACATCATGTGATCTGTCAGTCCTTCTGCCCACCACTAGTGCTGTATGCCTTTGTGACATACAGTAACATATACAATGGTCAACACAGACCAAATATTCATGACTTCATTTATATGGGGACATGGAAACGTTCTTTGTCTGTGAAGCTGCCCAGACTGGTGTCCATGCATTGTATCTATCTATCAGCTACCTATGCCTACAATGATCTCTACACGCAGAGATAGGCGTTTAGATGTCCACCCCTCTGTGCTTCTTCTTGTTCTTGACGGCAACTCCAGCACCACGGCGCCTTTGCATGTCTTCCATCTTTCTTTTGCGGCCAGCTGCTCTGCGCTCTTGCTTGTGCAGCTTGGTGCGTGCAGCTGCCTCAGGGTCTACCAGCACCTGTAATCAAACACATAATTGTAGCTTCCACTACAATGCCTATGACAATGCCAGTGAATAGCAGAAAGTAACAAGTGTCTGCTCCTTGTCAGGACAAAGACTTCGAATGGCAAAATACTGCATTGTTAGATACACATTCGAGTGCTCTATGCAACAACACTGCACTGTTACTGTCTGTATAAGGAAAGCCATACCTGTACAGCAGCTCTGCGTTTGCGCTCACTGCGTACTGCTGTGACCGCCTTCTTGGCAGAGGTGAAGGCTCACACCAGAGCATCAGCCCCAGCTACTTCTCTGATATGTGAGATGATCTCCTCAGCAAGCTGTTTTGTCTGCACAAGCATATCCTCAACTGTTTGCATGCTCACCAGGTACAATACATAATATCTTGCAACCGAAGCACACAGACTAGCATGCATCGAGGCATCTGCAGTGCCTGACGGTTGCTCAGGCTCAGATCACTGGCAGCAAGCAGACATGCAGAGCTACATATGAGTTACTCTACAGGATGCCGTCCAGGAAGCATGTGCCCACCTCATCGGTGTTGGGAGCTGATCCACTTTCTTGTATGCGGTACAACGGCTGCATGATTTGGTTCAGATAGGGCAGTATGCCTTCTGGCCCCAGCCGAGTTGTCAAGGCAGCAATAAATTTGAGGGCCCAGATGCGATGCACCTGACGATGAAAAGTTCTGCAGCATCAGCAGCATGTGATCAGACAGAGGAGCTGCGGAAAGTGCCTAAAATTTGCAAGCCCTGGCAGGCAGGCAACATTCTGCATGTATAGCGTGACTAGGCCAACATGTAAATCAACAATGGCGCCAGACCGTGCCATTTTATTGCAATCTGTGTCTTGAGGCAGTATGTCACCAGTGCCGTTTGTATCATTTAGCTTACCTGTCACCAGCCATCTTTGCCATGCGCCGCACTAGACCCTGTAAAGTCAGACCAGGTGCTCCAGCAAGTCCCAGCTCTTGCTGTTCTTGCTCATCTTGACCCTTGCTCTCAGCTTCTGAGTCAGCTGCTGCAGCCCCATCTTCATCATGATCTTCTGATTGGTTGCTCACGTTTTCATTGAGTCCAGCAGCATGGCCATTGGACAGCTGCTTGCTATTGTTGACAGTGCCGTCCCCTTTCACACTGGCCAGGGCTGTGGGAATCAGCCCTGCTGCCCTGTCAACCTGCAGCATCTCCTTAGAGAGGTGCACCAAGCATTTGATAGCTTGCGCTGCCAGAGTGTCATCCACATCTGCTTCCAGCTGGCAGTACACTGCCAGTGCCAGCTGGCCAGGTTTTGTGCCTTCTCCAGATAGCAGCCCGGCTCCTGCAACACCACCAGAGGTGGCCTTATGCTTGCTTTCCACCCAGGCAAAAGAAAGACATGCTGCAAAGGACCTGAAACCTCCATGCGTTTCTTCTACAGCAACTCATGGTGCCTATTGCAAATGCAGCCTGCTGTGACCAAGCTCATCCAATGGCAGACGTGGGAGATAACTGTGATGCAGCTGTCATGAGGCAGGGTGAGAATTTGGGCTGTACCTAGTTTGGCAGTGGATAGCAGCAATCCCACAAGGCGGCCAGCAGCTTTGCGCACCCAGAGGTGGGGGTAGGCCAGTAAGGCCACCACAGCATGCCACACCTGCTGCACTGCCTCACTCTTCTGCCATGCCACCTGCATCAATGCCTTAAAGGTTCAGCCAGGCATCCAAATCCTGCCGAACCAGTGACAATATCTCATGGCAACTATTGCACAAAAAGCAAATACTGCACGATGATGGACTGTCCCAACTGGCTGCAAGCATCTGTGACCGTCTCTCACGTCTAGGGGAATGTAATTTTGCTTTACAATCTTACTGGATTTACGTGGGCCCATTCCATTCCACATTGGTGTAAATTCTAATCATGCAGAGCATATAACAACTCAGAGAACAGAGGTGAAGTAGGTCACAGCAACAAATAGGGCGGACTGACCTGGGTGGGTGTTGTGTTGGCCAGCCGCTCCAGAAGCAGCAGGCAGGCATACACCTCCTGCCACCCAGGCAGCCTGCCAGATGACTCATCCTCTGCATCCTGACTCAGCTCCTGCTCTTCCTCCATGGACTGCACACCCTTCTCCAGGGAGCTGGCAAGAAGGGGAAGAGCAGCAGGGACGCGCCGGCCATATTTGGCACCTTCGACCTGTACTAGTATCCCCAAAGCCTGCAGGGATGCGTTACAAACTCACCACGGCAGCTGCAACACAGTACATGCCCTGCTTGTGTACACTTGGACAGCTTTAACATCCTGCAACACAACAATAATGCAGCGGCGACAGTTCAGGTTGACACTGCTTGTAGATGCTATTGTGCAGAAACATTTGTGCACTGGCTTGTGCACTGTAACACAAAATGTGTGATGGTGCACTTGGTTTAGTCATGTGTGGGCACAGCCTGTGCAACACTCTGTATGGGCAAACTTTAGCTGGCCAACAACCAGTCATGGCGTTTGGACATACAGATAATGGGTGATACAATGCAGCAGCATGAACCAACCTGTGCTGCAGTGCGTGCCAGTCTTGCATCGCCACCACCTAGCCAGATCAGGCAATACTGGGCTAGCTTGTCCAGAGGGTCAGGGGCAACTCTGTGCATAAGGGCTTTCAGGGATGCCCCAATAGCCTCCCTGCATTTGCTGCTTGGATCTCCGGTCAAGCGCTGGACCAGTGGCAAGAAGAAGACCTCACACCAGTCGTTTACCAATTCCTCTGGAAACTTGCTGATGATGATCTGCAGCAATGCTTAGATTTCACAGTGTGGCCATAACACTTCATCAGCTTGTTGCTGCCTCCAAGCTAAAGCAACCTAGGCTGTGTTGGCACTCAACATGACTGTCTTGCTTCGCCAGCTCATGCAGCAAGCTGATGCATACAAGCAAGCTGACCTCACCAAATGCTCACGTGTTGCTGCCACCAAGCTATGCAAACTTCTCACAGAGTAATGTGGTGTTTTTGAGCATGCAGCAAACAAGCACCTGATCATGCATGGTAGCAGTGATCAGTCTTTTACAATGACTCACCTTCAGCATTTCAATGGCAGCTTCTCTGCCAGTTTCATGCTCATAGGAGAGGTTGGTAATGATGAAGTGAAGGTGCTGCTGCAGGCGCCTGTCCCCAACTGGGTAGTCCAGCAGAAATTGCAGCAGCACTGAAGCGCAAAGCTGGCGGGTGGGAGCAGACTGAGACCTGACCATCATTTCCTGCACCCTGCTCATGATGTCGTACACCTCTGGAACCACCAGCTTACGCTGCAGTACAGCCTGCAAGTTTGAGCACACAACCTGCTCAGCAATGTACATGTCGACTGTAGTAAGGGGCCCTGGCTTTGCAATTCAGTACTGGGCGCTCCTAAAACATCTCCCCAATGCAGAAACGCGTTCTTTCTGTCCCCAGGCGTTTCTTGGCTCAAATTTCTTAGTGTTGGGATGAGGTTTCTGAACCCAATTAGACATGTCAGGATTGCACAGAGCTCAAGAGTGTGCCATATAAAACGCAGCAGGACAATGCAACCAGCATTTGTTTTAGGCCCCAGGTTGAGTCAAAGTAATAACTCTCTTGCCAGCATTGCTTCATGGTCTGAACAGGACGCTAACCAGCAGTCATTTGGGGCAATATGGCAGCAGTCATGACAATACTGAAAAAAAGTTACTGGGTGAGATGTGCCTGTTGGACTGACCTTGAGAAGGCCGAAGCCAGCCTGTCGATTGGCAGCTTCCTCCATGTCTCCAAAGGCCCAAGTCAGCAGAAATCGTAGCTGAGCGTTGGTAGGCTTGTACGTGTGAGACTCCCTTAGCAGCGTGGCTAGCAGCTTGAAGCAATCTTGGGCTATTGGATCGCCTGTTTTGGACATGCACTGCAACAGACCTGTCACTGCCTTACCAGCACTTGCCGACTCAGCTGCTAGGCCTGAATGAAAAGGAACCAAAGTCATGATATGGACATCATCACAGTACTTATCTTGACTACTGTGATGTCAAGAGTGCTCATCCTGACGAGTTGTCAAAGCAGTCAGAGATTGTAAGACGGCATTTGCGGAATGCAATGTTGGACTGTCTCATGGGCAGTACGCTGATGCGAAAGCATAGATGAGCCATGCATTCATAAACACAAGCCATGCTAGAGAACAGGTGGAAGACTCAGCGTTTGGGACAGGCAGAAACAGCGGAGCTGTGCAGATAGGCACTTCAGCAGTGTGGTGACCCCTACAGTGCAAGGCCACACAAGAAGGGCATACTTGGCAGGGGCAGCCTAATGAGGAAGGCTAGGCACTTGAGGGCAAGTGAGACCGAGTTGGCATGGCGGCTTCCCAGGGCCCTGACCAATAAGGGCAGCATAGGATCCAGCAGGGCAAGGGCTGCTGGAGACTGCCCTCCCAAGTTGCCCTTCTTCAGGCCGGTGTGCAATAGCCCCAGGGCAAAGTCCACTAGCATGTGGTCATGCTGACCTGTCTGTTCAGCTTCTGGTAGAGTGTCCTGACCTGCAGCTCACAACATTCTGCCATCAGCATAATGCATAGAAGCCAAGTGCGATCAAAGCCAATGTGACGTCGTCACATTGACATATGATTGTACAGGAGCAACCTGAAGCCTCGGTGGTACAAGTACAAACACACATGATATGCTGCATTATGATCTACAATGTATGATGTACCATCCTCAAGTGCGTGAAGGGCCAACACTCACTGCTGGTATGGACAGCAGCAGTTGCTTCAGCCTGAGCAGCTTCCCTAGCAGCTTCCTCCCCTGCCAGGCCCCCATCCAGGACCCCATGAATGAAGACCATCAGGTCCTGGGGGTTCGCTGTTGCATTGGCATGGATGCCCCGGCTCGCATGTTGCAGCAGGACTGACAGCTTGTTGTACACCTTTGGCTGGCTGGCATCTGGCAGGTGCTTGCGGACAGCTGCCAGAAGCTGTCCAATATTTTGTCTGAAGGTGATCATGCGTGCCAGCAGCTGATACATGTCGTACGCTTTGCACTTCTTTGCCTCCCTGCACCACCAGAGCAGCTGTGTAGGCAAACAAACAATTGAATTTCTGCTTCAAAGAGGCGTTGCACAGATCAAGGAGCATTTGTTTTGCAAGGATGCAACTTGGGACACACTACAGCATAGCACCCATCACACATCAAGGCAGGCAAGTCACCTGTTCCATTGCAACCTGCACTACAAGAACAGCAGACTAAGTGCACAGGAAGGCCTTGGCAAATGTTACGCACCTGTATTTGGCAGCAAAAGCATCAGCCTCTTTGGCCTCAGCAATGTCTCCAAACAGGTCAGCCTCCATGACTGGCAGAATCCTGTCCAGGTAGCCATCAAGAGCCCCTGGGGTTGCTCCCTGCACACACAGGACTGTCTCAAGCAGCCCTTGATGCACAACAAATGACCCTACGGGTTTTATCACTGCTTGTGACACAAATCAAAAGCTGTATGTTGCATCGTGCGTCATACATATGTGCCCTCACAACACCAAGCCAAAACAGCATATGACATGCAAAGTCCTGCAGAACAGCGTGTGATGAGCTTGATAGCAACATCAGGTGTTTGCAGAAGGCAGAGAGCAGAACCAGGGCTTCAGCTATGACCACCTTCCCAGTAACAAGCAGCATCTCACACAACATCAGGGCATAAACTCTGGGCATCAGTCCACTCTGAAGAAAGGACACATACGCTGATGAGCTTGAGCACAATGTGATGAGCATCAGATACCTTTGAGACGGTTTCAAGGATGGCATGCAGGGTGTAGCCCAGCACGTGTGCCGTGTAGCCCTTGGCAGGGCACGCGTTGTGCAAGACCTGGATGGCGAAGTAGAGGTACTGCGCACCCAGCTCAGCCATCATGGCCACCAGCACATTCCTGGCATCATCCCTGCAAGGACCCCACAACACTTCTCTGCACCCCAACTTCGACTGCCTACTGTTGTTCATTCATAAGTTCAACAAGTTTCTTTGATGTGAAACGCTGCTGAATAGATCCCAGACGTTACTCACTGTACTGCAACAGGGACACTTCCTAGTCAAAATGATGTTGCTGTACCCTAAAGGGGGTACTGGCGATAGTGGGCCCTTTCTAAGGCACACAGGCTGCACCTTTCCTGTGACAGATGTGTGCACACAGGACAAGACTAATGTTAAGGAGCCAGAACTGATGAATGCTTGCATTCTGACAGCATAGACTCTGTGTTGATATTGGATGACAGAATGAGCAGACAAGAGCAGTGTGGCACCTGATGCGTTGGAGGCGGTTGCGCAGCAGGTGGGCGACCCCCTGCAGATCCTGGGGGAGCTGGTGAGTCATGGCCTCCTCGGGCAACAGCTTCAGCAGCTTCACCATTGCTAATGCCACAGGAGCGCGCACCACCTGCACACACCACACTCATCTCACATACTCTCCTCTGAGTTGATCACATTATTCGGATTGAAATACCTTCGCTTTACCTTGGAAATGATGAACATGTGTACTATGTTTTAGGCGATCTAGATCATATGCGGCTTTATGCCTACACACATCGCAGCTGTATTTGCATTTCAAACAAATTAGCCTTTGGGACTTGCAGCACACATACTGCAGTAACACTGTCGTGAAGCTGTATTTGAAGCTGATTTCACCAGCTTGCACTGATTGACAAGAACAAGGACGTGTCCTGTTCTGTCACAGGTACTGCCACTTTTGCTATCAATTTTGAAATCCGTGTGAAGCTGTACCTCGCCATCTTGCACCAGTTGCGACCTCAAGGATGGCAGTACGCGCCTCGTCAGCGCTGACTGGATGTCACGGTGTGCTGACTCAGCCTCTGCAGCCGTGGCTTCATGATCACCTTCTTCTTCCTCCTCTGCTGCATGATCAGCTGATGCAGCTGACTCAGCAGGCATTGGTGAGTCAGCTGAAGCAGGAAGCTGGGCAGAAATGCTGAAGTGGAAGGCGTCAATGATGGAGCAAACACCACGAATGACAGCCTGAACCATAGCAAACAGTTCAGACATGCAGCAGCAAGCACTGCCTGTTGCTGGGTCTAGGCCTAGCAGGCGTTATCACTTTTGGCACAAATTCTAGCTTGGCTGTTGGGGCTGAAGTTGGCACGCAGGTTGCACACATATGCTTCAACTTCTGCCCGAAATGCCACAGCAACACCAAACATGCCACACACACAAAGGTGCCACACTTTGTACTCTTGGTACTCTTGACTTGCTGATTCTGTGCTAGTAGTGCAAGTCGTTCTGGCCATGTGCTTCTAGCCCCTGCCAAGCATGGGATTGTAGTTACGCTGGAAGGACATGCAGAGCACTTTGCAACATCTGACCTTGGTTCCAGTCTTCTTCATGACCTTGAGCCACTGGTTGAGCAGTTGCTCATATTGGATCCAGGGCAGCTGACTCGCCAGTGCACCCAGAGTGGTCACAGCAGCATCTGTCACATTTGCCTCCCTGTCCTTGTCAATCTGCAGTCAAGCCATCCAATCACAATCAAGACTCAGCCTCTTGCATTTGGAATGAAACAGTCCTGATCATGCAGCATCGACCTAAGCTGCCCTGTACACATATACCAGAGCACTGAATTTTGATCAATGCACCAAAAAGTGAAAATCCTTGCACTGATCTGATGTTGCAGCTGCATTCTAACACTGCTGCTGGTTTAGCTTGCTCCTTGTAACATGTTCAAAGGTGGACTTGTTTAGCCATACAACTGACCTGCTTGACATCGTGCCCAGATTCTTCAGCAGCTTTGCCTTCCAGGATGAACTGCTGCAGCAGGGGCGCGACAATGTCCAGCAATGTGCTCAGGCTCAGCTGCACTTCACCCTCTGCACCAGCTTCATTCAACACCTGAAACCCCAGCATCACACTGTTGACCAACAGCTTGTTGTGGACAGCACTGCTGGCAAGCCCTGTCTAAGGTGACAACTTGAATGCAAGCCAAAAGTCAGAGGCTATGCTTGCAGCCAAGGCAATGCTAGCTAGCAAGAAGCAGAGAGATCACATCAAGCTCAAAGCCACAAGAATTAGCATTAGTCAACACTCAGACAGTAAGGCGCTTAATGAACACAGTACCAGACAGCTATGGAACCCAAAGTATTGGATATAATAATGAACACACGATCTGACTGGCTACATTTGGCATCAGCCAGCTGCATTCACGCAAGGAACCTGGAATATTGAGCTGAACGCAGAGAGGGCAGAGGGCAGAGGGCAGAGGGCAGAGGGCAGAGGGCAGAGGGCAGAGGGCAGGGGCAGGGGCACCTTGGTGAGGCGCTGTAGTGCCCTCTGGCGCCTATGCAGCTGCAGGTGGGCCACATTGTTGAAGAAGTCCAGCTCTGAGTCCTTGTCCAGCAGCAGCCCCAGATCTGCGTACTGCCCTGGAAAGGCCACAACAAGGCCCCTCAGCAGAATCACATGCTCCTGTGACCACATAGGGTAAAGTTTGAGTCCAAAGAATGAAAGGGAAAGATCATGACTTCTGGCAATAAAGAGGTCAGGAAACTCATCAAGGGTGGGGCTCAACAGCAGTGTGCCATTCTGAGCTTCAAGTAATTTTGGACACCAGGGACAGGCATAGGTTTGCGTTACTACAACATTACACCGCCAAGAACTTCTTTCTGCATAGACCTGGCTGATGGCTTGTTTCAGATGGCCAATCATACACCACAAACTGTCATGAAGAAGCATGCTGCGGGTGGCCACATGCTGGCATGTACAAAATGCCAAGCATGTGGGGTACACAACATTACTGCATGACGCCTATGTAGATCTGGATGTCAAAGTTTGTGAGTTGGATGTCAAAGTGTGTGACACTGACCTGGCGCACAGCTAGGTTGGCAGCAGTCATGCCCTTCTTAGCCAGATTGAACATCAGCTGCTGCACCAGACCAAGCGCCCCTCCCTCTTCTGCTTCGCCCTGCTGCTGCTGCTGCTGAGATGCAGCTGCCAGGCATCTTGACAGTGCCTGCATGCAATGGGCATTGTGCTCAGATCATATACCAATTGCAGCAAGCAGGAAAAAAGGGGCTGAGGGGGGAGAGGAAGACAGAACATCCCAGTGGGCAATTTCGTGAAGAAAAGCTTGAGGTTTGCCCAAGTCCACCAAAACCATTGCTGCAAGTACCAACTGCATACTGATTGTCAAACAACTCCGCACAGTTGTGCCAGAGAGCTGTCAGCCTATGCCCAGGACTGTTGTTTACCATTCAACATGACATGGCTTTTGTCCTGACATGCCTGTGGGTGTCTGGACCCATGCAAACCAAACACCCTGCCAAGGCACTTGATGCGACGCAGGAGTGTGAGCAAGGGCAGGACCATTTGAACAACAAATCCAGTTTCAGCTGAGGCCACTGTTCATGTCTACAACAAACTGAACAAGTCACGGCACCTGCAGATATCTGTACATGTTGTGAACCAAATACCTGTGCAGCAGCATGCCTCAAGGCCAGGTCATCCGGATTCCGCAGATCCCAGAAGCACTGATGCATCAGTGGCAGCCCCTGATTCTTCTTCAGCTCCATCCAGAACCCTGTCTGCAGCTCACTGTATGCTGCCAAGCTGCTGTCATAATCCATCTCGCCGATCATATTCTCAGAGCGCTTGTTCAGGCCGGTCAGCAGGCGTGTGGGGGTTGCCAAATCAGGCAACAGGCCTGCCAGGGCAACAAAGGCTGCAGCCAAGCCCTGGCGGGCCTCTGGGGTGGTCAGGGCCCCCACCAAGGGGCTGAGAAGAAGAACGTATCGCTCCAGCTGAGGCATGTCGGGAGGTGTGACAGGAGTAGCACTGAGCTGTTGCCATACCGCTGAAAGAACCGCCAAAGTGCGCACAGCCGTGGTCTCATTAGCTGTGCCATTGCGCGGTTTCCTGCATTTAAATAATCAATGTGAGTATATTAGTGAACAGTTTGCTTTCCAGCTCATGATGAGCTAGGTGCGTGCGGGACATCTAAGGATGAGCCAGAGTTGGAGAAGACAGCAGTGAGCTGTCCTCTGAGCAGGCGGGTGTGGAGAGACTGACACCTGGATGAAATAGCGCAGTTTAGTGTTCAGTCCAACATACATGCTGCGTTGCAAGGCTGACAGCACTGCAAGCACTATGTATTGCAGACACCATCCCCATGTGGCGTAATGCATAGGGACACACCTGCCAGAGACTGCTTGCTGTAGCAGGGGCATGAGGGCATCTGCCAGCAACAGCCCTCGCCCAGCATCCCCAATTCCCCCTGCCAGGCGCTCCATAATGGCAAGGCAGCGGGTACCCACCTTCCTGCTGGGGGCACCCCCACCCTGCTGGTGTTGCTGCTTGCCCCCTTGCCTCTTCTGTCCTGCCACCTTTGCTGGCTTGTTGGCCTGTATTATCAATCACAGGTTTGCAAGCCCGCAAAACAACAAAGGTATCATCTGAGGACAGGATGCGGCAATTCAGGGATGAACATCTGCCATTGTTAGTCACGTGAAACAACATGCACCTTGTGTCAGTTCCATTGACCCGACCAGAAGGTAAACACCACACTTCTTGGTGTCTGATTAGCTAATGTGACTTGTCGCATCCACGCACAGACCATGACAGCAGGCACTGACAGTGACAGCAAAGCTGAGCAAAAACAAAAACAGCCATGAAAGGAGGTGCTCACCGGTGCAGTCCATGCAGTCACGACAATGAGTCTGAGCGACTCCAGCAGCTGATCTACATGGGACATGATGATGTTGTAGCCCAACGCTCCCTCCAAGTCTAGCAGGCTCTCGACCACGTTCAGTGTGGCGTTGCGTGCTGCGTCCAGGCAGCGCGGCATTGACAACACTGCCAATGAGCTGCGCATCAGCCTATATTGCAAACCAAGCAGTTGTTGCTGCACTTTAGCCTTAATAGTTGCAACTTGCAAATAAGGTACTTACACCTCTTTCGTTCTGCGACAAAACAGGCAACATGCTTTCTCAACCGACTGGCCAGAGTTTGTGCTCAGATCATGTCGAACTTCAGTGCGTCACAGATTGCATATCACTCTGTGCAACCCACATATTGCGTGCAACAGCTAAATTTGGGAGTCCAAGAGCCAGAACTTTTGCCTAGCTTCACAGCTTGTATATGAAGCAAGAAAGACAAAGCAAAATTCATATTTTGCAGCCATCAATGGGAGCCAGATAGACTTTATATATGAGGCATGTGATGTGTAAATCTGTATGCACACAATGCTGAAGCACCACAAACTTGATGCAGCACATCATGCATACATGTAAGAGGATGGCATCTCACTTGTGGCCAAGTGCTAGGCTGTGAGGTGAAGCTGTGCTGCCTTCAACAGCAGGGCTGGTGTCTGAAGAGTGTGTGAGGGATGGCTGCCCTGCCAGAACAGGGGCCAGGCTTGGGGATGCCGCCATTGCAGCTACACACTCCAGCAGTGCAGGCGCCCTCACAGAAGATGCCTGCAAGGCACCCCATCTTATAAGCTCAATCGTCATCTTACAAGCTCAAATGGACAGAGGCCTTGCAGCAGACTCACAGCGACGTCAAGTATGCACTTACGACTGCTTGCAGATAGACAGCAACGTCAAGTATGCATTCACGACTGCTTGCACATGGACAGCAACATCAAGTGTGCAGCCACAACTCCTTGTGGCACCCTCATGATGCACAGTCAGATGTGCAAGCAGACAACTGGATGCTGTTCTGCCACAAGTGCGCAGTTATAGTGTATTGAGGTGAAACCTTTGCACACAGTGCTTGGAACAACACAAGGGTGATACAGCACAGCACACATTCCATCTCACAGCATGCTGGCAAGCGCCTCAAGACCCGGGACGAATGCATGGTGCAAGTTGCACCATGTGACTTTTTGTTGAGCAGAACCCCCAAGACTGGCAACCCACCTCAACAGACATGCGCTCCATTTGGGGTTCCACAGCCGCCAGGAAGGGTCCCCAAAACTGGTTGTAGTCCATGCCCTCAGGAAACCGCTGCAAGACAGTTGCCCAGAACCTTAGGCCACTGCTGCGTATGTTGCGGCTGCCCTCTTTGCTCAATGCCTCGCCCTCCACTGCTGTTTTGGTCTGCACCCACACACCACCACTACGCATATACCCACCTCGCTATGACATACATGCAGCTGCATCTCATCACACTTGCTTTTGTCGTGAGGAACACTTCAGGTGGGCATGGTTGGAGGATCTATGGCTGGCAGGGGTCGGCCTAGTGTACAAAAGGTATTGTCAGCAAAGCCTCTTGTTTCATCATACAGCATCACAGTTTTCTGAAGGTCCAATCCAGCCTTGATGTACTTCTGGCGTGTTGTACACTTTTGAGAAGGCTGATGCTGGGCACACTCAAAGGACGGTGTGGTTGTTACACTGCAGCAGGACGTAAACAGAAGCAACACAGGAAACACACAAGCTGTACCTGATTCGAGTTGAGTGATGCTCCCTGCAAGAGCACCAGCACCAGGGCACACATCTCTGGCAGGAAGGGCTTCAGCTTGTGCCCCAGATGCTTTACCAGGTCATGAGCGGCATTTAGTACTCCCAGGCGCTGCCTGCTGGGCATGCTGTGCAGGACGGCAGGGTCCAGGGTGGTTAGCCACCAGGACCCGTCATGCTGCCCCAGATGATACCCCCACCAAGGCACGGGAAACAATCTGCACATAAGAGTAATGCAAGGTAACGTAATGTTGAGTAACTTCACGAGACAAACAGACAACCCGTTGGCAAACAGCTTGTTGATTGTGGTGCTGATATACAAGACGATGAGGTGCAACATTGTGTGTGTTGGACCAGGTGACTGTCAGAGTTTTGATGATTTGCAACATATCAACAGTTTGTTATCTGTGTGTACAGCAGGGTTATTGCACTCACAGCAGGCCTGCAGACAACATGTTGCTGTCCATGTGTGCTGTTTTGCAGCATGCAAGGTCTTGCAATGCCACCACAACCTCTACCACGCATTGCAAAAACATGTTGCACAAACATCCAGTGAAGCTGCATGCAGCATATAGACAGTGCATGTCTATATGCTGCATGCCAGTAACTCAGTCAGTCAGGGATTTCACAGTCGTTGGGGGCATGCAAGCTTGATGGCTCGCTTCAGGAGTTTGAGCACAACCGAGCAGCATCTCCATACTACACGGACAATTACCTGTCAGAGCTCAGTAGCGCAGCATCTAGACGAGACTCTTCAGCTTGCTTCTTTTGCTGGAAGGCAGTGCTGATGGGCTGCAGGAAGAGCTGCACCAAGGGAGCTAACTCAGCAGGATCCAGGGCGGCAAGGTAGTTGAGGATGGCTGAGCGGGCCGATCCAGGAGCACCCTTCCCTCCCAACCGCCCACTGCGCTTGCGCATCTTGGGGTACAGCAGCCGCACCAAAAGAGGGATCAGCCCTGCAAAAAGCAGGCATTTATATAGCAAGATGACAGATGGATGGATTTGTTGATAGCGCATCTTGGGATACGACAGCCGCACCAAAAGAAGGATTAGCCCTGCAAAACAACCTGCAGATGTACGTAAGATGACAGAGGAATGGGTTTGTTGATTGAAACACAAGTACACAAGGAACGAGAAGCGTGATGTGTGTTGGGTGACATGCCATGTGTGAAGAACAACAGCTGCTGGCCTGCATTGCAAGTCCATGTTGACTCACAGAGAAAGGGGTTTGTCATGAGCAGAAGTGACTAGGCTTAGGCTCAAGGCGCTTGTGACGGCACAAGCAAGGTGTCAAGATGCTTCAGTAGATAAGCCAGCAGTCTGTAAAATGTGTTCGTAGGTGTGACAACAGTGAGTCTTGATACGCAACATACCTGCCCTGTGCTGCGGGGCTATTCCACTTTCTGGGCCTGGCCCTAAGGCAAAGCCAGTCATGGCTTCTCTCAGAGTCTGGTCAGCTGCCAGCCGCTGTAGCTGCTCTCCATACGGCGACACAAACTTCACCTTGAACACCTATATTTGGGGTCACATACTGAAGTCAGAGCAGTCACCACAGCTTGTTGAACTGAACTGCAGCCATGCAGTCATGACAGAAAGCAGTGTTGGCACCTGCGGTAAGGCAAGGAGCCCAGACACTCAACAGCAGCAAACACAGTGAAGACTTGATACACAACTGGTTTTAGCATGATGGGGAAATTGCAGCAGACCCACCTCAAACAGGCTAGGAGGAAGCTTGTGGTTGGATCACCACTGGGAGAGTACTTGACTCATCAAGCACATTTGTGTGAGAACAGGCAGGGAACATGCTTGTCCTTCTATCACTACTGGGAGAGTACTTGACCAGACAGGCAAAGTTGTGTAAGAAGAGGCAGGCTGTGCGTCTGGGCGTGTGTGCGTGTGCGTGTGCGTGTGTGTATGTGTGTACCTGAAGAGAGCGCAGTGCTGCTTGCTGCACTCCACTGTCAGTGTCTTGCAGCTGCTTCACCACACACTGCTTCAGCTCTTCACTCCTGAACACCCCCTTGGCCCCCTTGATGCCCCCCACGAACCCCAGCCACTCCTTCAACTGATTCCTCCAAGCCTTGGCACCCACATGGATCCCATCTCTGCCCTGCTGCTGCTGCCTTTTATGAGCGCTTCCAAGAATCTTTGATTTTGCTGCCTGAGTCAACCCAGGCTGTACAGGTGTCTCAAGGGGCATTGAGCCCTGAGGCTGAGCTGGTGTGACTGGATCAGACTCTGAGTCAGAGTCCAGATCTGAGTCTGCTTCTGAGTCAGGTGAGGTGTGAGTGGGTGAGTTTGTGTCTGTGAAGCTGTTACCGCCTCTGGCTGTGGCAAATGCAATGAAGAGAGGCACCCAGTCTCTGGATTTGGGCTCTAAGCTGCTTGCTAGAGCTTTTGCCATTGCCTGCGTACACCAGAGTGCAGTCAAGGCAGAATCTGACCATACAATTCTGACCCGAAACTCACACCAGGAAAGTAAAAATACAACAAATCAACATGTGATTGTTTGGCCAGCAGCTGCATATTGGCAGTATTGTCACAGGGCATTATGGACCCAACAGACCCTTTCAAAACAGCCTGAAAGGGCTGGAACATGTGTGCTCTTCATGGCCGTCGTACCTTGAGCATGTTGCCCAGCCGCATGGCAGCATCTGTGCAGCCGCCACTCTGCTCCACCTCCCCACCGTGCATGGCCTTACTCAGCTCAGCAGACAGCTGAGGCACCTCGGCTGAGTCCTGAGCCTCAGGGAAGCGGCTGCCACCGCCGCCACCGCTGGCAGCACCTGACAGGAAGCTGTTCTGGGCGGTGGTCAGCTGCTGTAGAACAAGGGGCCAAGAGTGGTGTGAGCTGTGGTCTAGGGCTGCTGCCAATGCTTCTATGCATGGAGGCCACAACAGAGAGAATCTGATGTGTAGAATGCCTATCAAGCACCGCACCAACGGCCCCACCTGTTCTTCCGGCACCTGTCCATACTCCAGGTGAGTACGCATCTTACCAATGGTAACTGCTGCCTGCCGGCCGGAATCCACAGTGCAGGTCTGGGACTGGATACTGAAACACATGGGAAAGATCTGGCTGCTCTGTGCTGTGCTGCTGGGCTTGGCAGTGCCGGTTTGAAGCATAGCAGGCTGCTCAAAGCAGCAAAGCAGGCGCAGCGTAGCACAGCGCATGGCCTGAGAGGGATGGGAGAGGTTTGGCTCCACAGCAGGCAAAATCTCCTGCAGCAGAGCACAGCAGCATAGCTGGCCAAACAGCAACATAGCTGGCCAAACAGCAACATAGCTGGCCAAACAGCAACATAGTCGGCCAAACAGCAACATAGCCGGCCAAATGTCAGGACAGGTGAGTGCTGTGTGCACATGTAGATCACACCAGACTGGATCAAGCAACAATTATACATTGTAATATGCATCCTGATCTGATTCTTGGGACAACAGTTTGAAATTTCTAGGCGAGGTAGAAGCTTTAAAACCTTGAAGCTCAAATCCCATAGTGAGGGCCCCAAGCAGCTTTCTGTGATCAAACAAGACGTGTCTCACCTTGAGCTGCTGCAATGGCAGTTTGTTCCCGCCTTTGCTGGCCACACTGGCCACCTCAGCAGCACACCTGATCACATGGTAGTTGAGGGGATGCTGACTCAGCAGCTGCAGGGTATCTGCAAGGTGCTGGGTCAGGTCCTGAGGCATGACTAGTTCCAGGACTGTAGCTAGCACCCCCCTTGCATAGCATTGCAGAAACAAGGCTTCCTCTAGCTGCCTAGCATCAGATGTGGTCAGAGAAGAGGAGGAATGCTCAACGGCAGCAGCAGTGCTTTTGATCAGGGCTTGCAGCAGCTTGATGAAATGCCTGGGGTTACTGTTTGCATGTGGCAAGCACAGCACTGCAACCCACGCTGCTGCTACGCTGCTGCCGTGTGTCTGTCCGGCCGTAACTGCTTCGTTTGCTAATGCGGATGTGCTGGCAATGGTGGACTCCTCAGATGAGGAAGAAGGAGATGAGCTTGGCCAACTGCTGACTAAGCCGTTTATGTAAGCAGCCAGCTGGACCCCGTTCTGCTGAGCTGTCAAGATGACAGGCAGTCCCAAGGGCTGTGCGGCACTGCCCTCTGGTCTAAGAGCCATGCACAGCTCTACCAGCAAGGGCATCCCCAACTGCTCCAGCAGGGCATCTCCTGACAGGATTGCCCTGCCCACTGCTGCCATGAGCTGTGGGCCAAAGATGCTTGCCACCTCTGGGCCTCCAATGGGAGGCCTAATCAGGCTACAGATACTGGGCAAAACCTCTTTGATTGGGGGCAGGGAAAACAGTGGTGACCATGATTGCGCTTCCTTTTGCAATGCAACCAGACCAACACTTGCTCCAATTTCCTGCAGCAACACAGTATGTGCTTCACAGTAGTGCTACTGGTGCAAAAATGATGGCAGGCATGTCACTAGCGCAGCACTCTAGGAACATACTGTTGCTTATTGTACATACACCAGACATGCATGCATGCATGCATCATAGCGCTCATGTCCTTTCAATGCAGGGCAGGCAATACAGCCAGCGCAATGATACCAGCAATAGAACCGTCCTATGACGCATAGGCAGCAAGCAGAAATCGACAATCGACAAAAAAAAATGTTGTCATAAAGCAAGTCACTTACCTGTTCATGACCAGACACAATGGCCAACAGCAGACGTAAGGCCTCATTGCTCAGAGAAGGAGCCCAAAATGGCTCAACCTCATCAATAACAACTGCTTCTGGAGCTTCAGTTGTCTCATCAGCTGCCAGAGCACCTGCCGAGCCAGCTTCTGATGCTGTGTGCGCCTCCCTGCTGCTGACTGTTGCAGGGCATGCTAATGGTTCTGTCTGTGCATACGTGAGTAGGGCTGGTGATGCAAGCTTGGAGGTCAACTGAAAGAGAGGCTGGTAGGACTCAACTCGGCTGCCTCGGAAGAACTCTACACATTGAGCAACATGAGAGATTGCCCTTGCTGCGCTGCTGAAAGCTGCTGCGCTGCTACTGCCTGTGGCATACAACACTCTGTTGTGAGTTCAGGTGCTGCGTGTCAAGGAGTAGAACTTGCCCTAATAAGCTTGCAGGAAAACTTTGACACACTTTTGGTCCCCATGTGACAAGGCTCAAAGGTCCCACCCTGCACATGCAATGCCAGCGACAATCGCAGCAGCAGGCAAAGCTAGAGTGCTTGGGCCTGAATCCAAAGTCTGTGAGACTGTACATGAAAGCTGACTATCTCTTGCTAGACTGTTAGTCACACTTCAGCACCTGTTGAAAGGCTGTGCATATCTTGCGTGCATTCAACGCAACCCTGGCAGTGATCTAAGTACACAAAGCACTTGTGCAGCGGCAGAGATGAAGGGAAATGCTGAAGAAAAACGCTGTCTATGCAAGTCGAGAATGCATGAGATGCAATGCATATGTACCAGTTCCAAGGCAGGATTCAATTCTGGTATGAGCCTCTGACAGGACACAGTCCCACAGCACTTGACTCTTGCCTCGCCGCAAGTGTTGCAGCAGGTGCTCCAATGCGACGCTGGTCACTGCTGCTGCATTTGCTCTCAGAGACTGTTGGGTCTGTGCTGATGCGTGATTCGAGCCCTGCAGCAACACAAATGTATCAGCTGGGCTTCTCATGACTACATTTATACCATCAGGATTTCCACGAAGTTGCCATGGGACTCGCACCACATGCGCTACACAAGCACATACAGAAGGGCTCACTAAGACAGGCCTAGGGGAGGAAAAGGCCTAGGAAAAGGTAGGAAACACCTGAAGGCGTTTGAGAAGAGGTGACCTGGTGAGTCTTGAAATGTGTAGGTGTGAGGAGGTCCTCTCGCAGGAGGCACTGCAGCAGTGCAGCTGCCCTACTGTGCAGGCCATGGCCAATGCCTTTCACTGCTGCTGCCAACAACCTGCCGCCACCATCCACCCTCTCTGCAGTGCACAGACACAGCCCATGTCACTTAACACCCCAGCTTTCAGCAGGCTCTGAAGCTGTCATGACCAGCACTGAACTTGTGCACATTGGCTGTGGCATCGTGACGACCTGGAAGCTCTAGTCAAGCAGGCTCTAGGCCAACTTCAGAAGGAATGTTCCCATGCAGCAGATTGCTGGTGCTGGTAATGGAAAGTGCTGACAAGAGCAATAAGCTGCTGACTGTCAGAAACCGAGTGGTGTAAGTTGCCTGTGCTGTCCAGAGGCAAAAGAGGAAGAGCTTGATGACATAGGCTGATGAGAGGAATGCAAAGCAAACTCATCTGCAATTGATGGCTTACACTCACTGCACGATATACAGAATGCAGAGTAGTGACCATCAGATGATGCAGGCAGAGATGCAGACCAGCATCTCCACTCACCAGATGAAGGTTGCAGAGCTTGCTCAGCTAAGACAGTCTGGACACCAGACTTCAGGCCAGACTGACTGACATGCCTAAAGAGGTATCCAACAGCATCAGCTGCGAGCTGTCGCACATGGGCAGCTTCTGAGTATCGCAAGCGAGCACTGCTGCGCAACACTGAGTTCAGCTGGGGCGCTACATGCTTGTTGAGGTGCTTGAAAATGTTTGAGAGGCATGTGAAGAGGTCCGACAACAGCTCTGGGTGTCTGTCTGCGCCTGCACGTGCATTCCATGTTAAGTCACAGAGAGTAGCATACATAGCATGTTTGCTTTTCTGGTCGGAAATCGCCTTCACACATGCAAGCATGCATGAACTTTCGACCCAACTTGCATTTCCTGTATTGAACCTGTGGCAATGCTCTTTTGGGGAGGAAAGCAAATCAGCTGTCAAGCACCAAGTCTTCAGCAAAAACGTGGCTGATGGTACAGCAAAATAGAATATGCACAGGTGAAGTGAGATTCAGGAGCACAGCTGCACAGTGCTGATGCAGCCAGCACTCCACAAAATATTTTGCCAACATGCAGCCTGGTGATGGTTTTATCATAGCTTCAGAGGGGACATGGGTCTGAAAGCAGACCTGAGTCAACCAGGTCACTCAGGCTGGTCAGCACGCGTGGTAAGTAAGGCAAGAAGTCGTGCTGTAGGTCGCGGGCTAAACAGCTCAAAACATGTAGTATGGGTGGTAAGCTGATAGCTGCCTCCAGCTTGATGGCGCTCAAAAGGATGTCCACAATCTGGGCCTGAGAGGGGACACATGCAGGATATTAGTTTGCATACAATCAACAGCGCAGCCCTATACGGTCAGAGTTGACAGTGCTGACTTACGCTAATGCTGTGCTCTTCCTTGACAGTACACTTAGGAGCACAGCAAATGCACTTGACAACTGCAACACTCCCAATGGCCAGGCAAGCAGTCTTACCTGATGATGTAGAAGCAATGGCATGCTTTGAGCCAAAGGATTGACTGCAGCTGCAACTGCCAGCCATTGTTCTGTGCTGTTGAGCTCACGGCACTCAGCAACTTGCTCCTGCAGGTAAGGTTGCGAGTGATGAAAACATGCATGTGCAGCGCTTCCCGATAGGCTGGCTGGAACTAGAAAGCGCAAAATACCTGGAAGAAGGAGCTCGAGCCTGGCAAAGGCTCAGCGCGCACATCTCCGAGACGACGGTAAACGTCAACGTTGACCTGCGGCATGATTCAACTTGCTCTGGGTGGGGTGCAGTACAATGACACGCAGCAAAGCTCTAGATCATAAGCTCGCACTGTCAATCAAGTGACCAAGCGTGTGAGCAGCGCACCTGTGCAACTCTCTGAGCAAAACGTTGGAAAGTGAATTGCTTCTGGCGCTTAGCAGGCCTCTCAACACTGGGCTGCAGTTCGTCTTCTGAGTCTGCCATCAAGGCTGGTGTACTCGGTAGACTGCGGCGATCAAGCGAAGCAACAACCATGGCGAAACTCCGAAAGCTCTCCGGCAGCTGCCCTAGCGCTCCGGAACCACTGCAATTCTAGGGTTCAGCTGAAGGTGTAGCTCGCTTTATTAGGTCAACTCGGACCTTCATTCTGAAAGCCAGTCATCACACACACAAGCTTGTGATTGTTGTCAATTTCCTCGTCATCCTGCAAGGCACGGCACCAGCTGGCCACTGATGAGGTCAGCCTCAGCCCACGCGTGCAAGGGCAATCATTGATCAGATTTAATTATAATTTATTGATTGTAAACGGCTGAAACGTCGTCGTTTCTGATCGAAGCGGCAGGTGCGCAGCACTTCTTGCAAAGCTTTAAAGCTGCAAACTTGAGCAGCACTCCAGGCTGATCTGGCTTTGACGCACAAAGTTTTTTGACGGTACGCACAAAGCTTTGATGGTACGCACAAAGGTCTTTGACGGTGCGCACAAAGGTCTTTGACGGTACGCACAAAGATTTCTGACGGTACGCACAAAACTTTGACGGTACGCACAAAGTTCTTTGACGGTCAGCTCACATGCTGCATCCATTACCACTGTGTGTGATGCTACACAACTGCCAGACAGTACATGCTGTACATAAACAAGAACATCACAATGTTTGGTGTTAAGGTGACCCATTGTTTCCTTTGTAATCACTGGAGTTGGCTGCAGTCCCCTGCATCTCATTATCAAGGTCTTCAAAGAGGCCACGCACTATTCACAGGCAACCCAAACCCTTGGTCAAATCCTGTTGAGTAAAGCCTGCCTTGCACAGTGTACACCCTGCAGCAACATAAAGCAGAACTGTCAGTTTTTGTGGTGTATGTACCATATGCCAAAGTATCTGTGAAGTATGGTGTTGGCAGCATCAGCATCGTATGTGTCAGCTAGCCAGCAGACGCAAATTACCCATGTGATGAAAAGCATCCCCTGCTGCTTGTTACAAGGCAAATGTAACATGAATCAAATGATCTAGCTAGAAAGCACATGGCTGCTGCTGAATGAACTCAGAATGAGTAGGAGGTAATTGATATATCTTCCATGTAATGAGTCAGACAGAACACTCATCATTGTTCACAGCTGGCCAATATGTTCACGTGTGAAAATGAAAGACCTCAGAATTAAAAAGCTCGTTGGTTTGTTCAACATCTGAAATTCAGCGTTGGATTTCCAAAGATTTCATCACAGGTCTTTTGTTGTTTGCAAAGCTTGCAATAAGGCACAGGATGCTCAGCCATCAGAACCACAGCCAATAGAGTATTCTCTACATGTATAAGTTTTCAGGATGAAGATAGCTCAAGGTCTCATCACATGGCTTTGACATACATGCAGTCCGTGTCGTGTGAACCCGCGTTGTATTGCCTTTAAGCGACCTCGTGGCCCTCAGGGTGTCCCACCTTCTGCCGGCGATGTGGTCTCGATGCCCTGCAACACGTCTCACGACACACGTTTCATTGAACATATGCTGCACACTAACAGTAGCACATGTTACCAGTCCGTACAAGTCCTTGCTTTTGTTACTCCAGCTGCGCTTGCAATGTGCACAGTATCCGGCGCATATCGGGCGGCGACTTGCCTGTTGAAACCCTGGCGATGCCCTATCTCCAAAGGCAATGGCGATTCCGATTCCCAGAAGGTCCTGGCACATGCACATGCGCGAGACAACAACAGACTACAGCGTGGTTGCAACGCTCATTGCTTCTGACCGTTCCTACCTTTTTGGCAAGCAGACCAGCTTTGCATGGCAAAATGCAAAGTTGCAGGGCTTAACGATAGTTGTATGTGCGGTGGTGTGGACTGCCTATTCTCTCTCGCCTGACGCAACCTAGCCTGCGTACGGACGTGCCAGTTGAACTGATCGCGAGTGCAATCTAGGTTTACATCGGTTAGATCCGCTTGAGGACGCCGTGCCGCATTCCATAGCCCCATGCCTGCTTGATCAGATCAGCTTGCAGGAACTCGTATTGAAAGTCGCGTCTGCTCACAAAGCCGGCATCCTTGCATTGTCCAAGCGCTTCCGCGGCCCATGGACTGGAGCAACGTTACCTACGACGAGCTGTTGACGTCTTTGCGAGAGGTGCGAACGAGTTTTTCGCTGCACAGGTTGCAGACCATGGACACCTGTCCAGACACGAGATGCTCACGCCTGTCAAGTTTCTGTACTCCTACTCCATCATGTGCAGGTTGACTGGAGCCAGCCACCTCGGCCTGTGAGCGAATTCTTCAGCAGATTTTCCATACCTAAGACACAACAGAAGCTACAACAACGCTTCAAATGCAATGTATACTATTACAGATCCAATTATGCTCTCATAGTCCTTGTCAGCTTTGTCATAGCATTCATCCGCCGTCCCACAGCCTTGTTATCCATCCTGGCCTTTGGATTTGGGTCACTCTGCCTGAATGATACCTTTGCCACCATGCTCAGGTACTGCACTGCTCTGCATACCACTAGTCATTGCCAGCTTGATTGTGACTTGCACGCAGCTGCAATCCAATGCTCACTCAGAGCCACAAGGATCACCTCTGTTCAATGCATGTGTTGGGATTTTTGCAGCTGCCCAGCTCATACTTAAGCAACTGCACTGCATTGACTAGCAGGGTCAATAGCTTTTGCAGGGCCTTCTTTTTCACCTTCATGGTCAAGATTGTCACCGATTGATTGTCAGCAAGGCTGGTGGCTGTGCCCTTGACCTATCAGAAAGCGCTGACAGTGATGTGCTGTTGTCTGCAGCGATCGAATGCTACGCTTCATACGCAAGCTGCATCCTCCTCTGGCACAGCGGATACGAGCCACCTCTGGAGGGCATAATGGATATGGGTAAGGCCTTTCTCAGCCATAGCAGTGACATTGACAGTGAAGCAGTGCAGCAGTACTGTGCTGACAGTCTTGTTTTCACAAAGCTGAGGGTGGCTGACAGCAAACTGCACATGACCAATATTGGGGACACCTGCATGGCATCTTCATGCAACACCCATTTCTACAGGATGGCCTGTTCATTACTGAACAAACCACAAGGCTTGGACATCACTGTGGTCTGGGCACCACATTTGTGCATCTGGCAGAGACCTGCAGGGTGTTGTACTGCTCAGACCAAAGCTCTGTTAAAAGCTGCTGCTTAACATGTGTGTACTGCCCAGACCAAAGCTCCTGTCAAGAGCTGCTTGACATGTGTGTACTGCCCAGACTAAAGCTGCTGTGAAGAGCTGCTGCTTGACATATGTGTAGGGCCCCACCTGGAAAGCGTTCTGTGAAGATCTGTGGAGTGCAGCGAGTGGCAGTAGTGGCTGCTTTCCTTAGCATTGGCCTTCTTCTGCTGTACTACAGCGCTGCACACCTCATTATCCTTTGGGCAACACTAACAGGTGCGCCTGCTGGGAAGCTGCCTCACCACTCTGCTGCAAGACAAGAAAAATAAAAGACTACGTCTTTCGGCGTCAATTTAATGAGAAGCCAAGTATCATACCAGGCTGCCCAGGCACTCTGATGCAAATCTCTGTGAAGGTATTTTGCCTGGCAAGCACACTCCAGGATACAGGAACTCAGGGCGTTCTTTGCTGTTGAACAGCTCAGAGCATGCGCATGTGTGTGCAAAGCATGTCTCGGCCGTGCTCAGTACTTGTCACAGGTCCATAGCTGCTCCTGCTGCTTCCTGCTCACTCACTCCTTGCACTTGCAAACGCATGTTAGCTTGCTTCGAGCATACAGGAAGATAGCTGCCTTGTTGGCTTCTGCTGGCTTTATCTGTACTTAGATACCAAGGTTCCTATCGAAGCTGTGCCGCAACAAAGATTGTCAAAATTGAGCGACATTGATTGTCAAGATTGTCCAAAAGCCTGCAGCACTGCATGGTGTTGCAGGCAATACAGTGGTTCTGGTCCATACAGTGCTGAAGACGCCCAACCTGAAAACCCGGTTGTCATCTGCACGGGAGGAGTTCAGAGCAGTATGGTAAGCACCTTACAATCTTGTCCCCATAGCAGTACTGTTTGAGCACTTTACAATTTTGTCTGCATAACAGTATGGTAAGCACCTTACAATAGTGTCCGTATAGCAGTGTTGTTTCAGCACCAGCGGCAGCTAGAAGTCCAACCAGCAGTATGGCAATGTGGTTCTCATGCTGACGAATACACTGTCACTTTGGGATGCAATTGAGAAGCATGTTGGTTGTTTGTAATAATGTAGTGAGACTGTTTCTTGGTGACTGCAGGCGAGGGTATCAGCAACCCAGCTATGATGCCCATGATTACAATCTCTGATGTCATGCATCCTGCTGCTGGAGAAGGCTTTGCATGCACCTGCTGGCGACTGGCCCAGGGCGGGGCCTGAAACGTCCCACATAGGGTCTTTTTGCAGCAGCAGTATACCAGTGCTTTATGCACAGCAAGCTGACAATTAGGGATGCATGTACAGCAGGCATGCACCGTGTTGTCATGTAACTGCACATGCTATGCTGCTGCGCATGTCACATGGTCAAGATTCGCCCTGAATTAGACAGATTTGCATGGCTCATATTTGAGGCAGATGACCAGCAGGTTGCCGGTACAACATACTGGTATGCTGTACAGCTGCGCATGTCTCATGGTCAGCATTTGCCGCAAATGGATAGATTTGCAGACTTGCATGCCTCATGAGTTGATCAACTATTGAGGCAGAACTCCTCCTTGACCTTCGATCAAGGAGCTATTGGACAGCGCCTCAAAACATGCACCAATGGCGGGCTCCATGGAGCGCCTAGAACTGACTAGTTTTCTTTGCTTGTCAATACATGAAACATATATGATGTTGTCCAGACAGACAATGTCAGTGCGTTTATCCCTGGTACTTATATTTGACTGCACACTGTATCTAACTCAGTCAATGACTCAACATATCAGTGATCCAGACATTTTACCAGGCTGAGCAAATCAAAGCATCCTTGGGAACATGTGTCTGAGACACAGTCTATCAAGGGAACAGTGAGTTGATGCACCAGACCACAAACAAGAAATGAATCTGAGATTCAATCTATCAGGGTAACAAGAAATGAAATGTATGCAGAGTAATGTACAGGCTCGTCTACAAGTTATTTGGAAGGTCAAGATATGACTTCAATGTATCATATAAGGTGAAACCTATGGCTGTGGATGGGATCACTTTCATGTAATTGATGCTCAAACCAGCAAACAAGGCTTTTGTGCCTTGCTGCTGTGTTATAGTGACCAATCCATGCCAAGTTGACCGCAAAACGCTTTGATGCTTGGCTTGCAAAGCAGCTTGCTGTTGGGCAGGTGGTAGCTTCAGACCCTGGACCTGCATTCTTCGCCGCACCACATCTAGTGGGTATGTCAAGGTCTGAGCTACCAACCCAGCACCAGCGCCAAAGGTCAGCATGACGTGGACAGGCAGCTTTTGATGACTTGAGGGTTTCAAAGCATCATCTACCTGTTTCTGCCTCCAATAGTACTGTTTCAAAGATTGGTACACATAGAACTTCAGACCTGCATAGGGCAGAATCCCGGCAAGTGTGGGACCAATGCCCCGGTAGAGGCCAAGGAACCCCTCCTGCTTTAGGGTGGATGCAATTACCCCTCTGATTGTGCTAGTTGGCGACTGGGGTAGGATACGCTGAATCCTCTGAGATGCTGATGATGAGCTCGCACTTGAATGAGTCTTGACTCTGTCATTGACTGCAGTTTTGCTGCTGTGGCGCTTGCCGGATTCGCTTTGGTAGGCTAATCTTGTGCGTACCAAGTCCAATGGGTATGTTATCATGACTGCTGATGCACCAGCTGAAGACCCTGCTAGCAGATCAATCACAGGAGAGACAGGCTTGCTGGAGCTGGCCTGAGTCACCATATGTATAATAGCTTTCCTGTAGGACTCATAGGCTGTGAAGTGAATGGCAGCATAAGGCACTATTCGGAGAACACTAGCGCCATTGCCCCTGCACACACAATACATAGTGAATCGCAAACAGTGCATCTGGGACACGCCAAAGACAAGTGGCTGCAGCAGTCACCTACCTGAACAATGCCACAACCCCTTCTTGCTGGTGTATCCGCGACAATGTAGCTCCCACACCAGCGCCTTGCAGTTGCCCTGTCTGCAGGCAAAAGCTGAAGACGTGTGGAGCACGAGTGTCCTGCTTGGCAGTCGCGTACAGATGCAGAACTTGAGATTATCACCTGGAATAGGATCTTGATTCGTTCCAATGGTGCAACACTGGTCTTGGACAGTCCACCAGCCACACCACCAGCAAGTAGCTCCTACAGCAGTGACACTGTTGATATTGGTACCACACGCCAGCGCGTGGGCAAGATACGTTGCTAAGGTGTGAAAAGTACCTTTGCTAGAGTCGGAAGTTGCCTAAGCTCTCCTTGCAAGTATGGTGCGGTATGTGGGACCTCGTTGTGATGGTCGTGCACACCCTCCTCCATGAGCCAGCAGCGATCAGCGCAGAATCTGGCTGATCAACACATCAGAATCGTACAAACTCCAGTCTGGGTATGGGCGCACTATACAGTCAAGAGCCAGAGAGCGCGTCCAACGATCGCAATAACATGCACAAATTTCCGTGCAGGCTTGCCCCGGCAACGTTCGATCCGCGTCTCAGTAACTTCGATGCGGGATCTGCAGCGCGATGCGGAGACGATGCACTACAAACACGGTTTCGGCATGACTTGACGCACTCTTCCAAGCATCTAGCCTGCTCATCAGTCAGAAAGAATCGTCAATCATATACACCCGTCTTGACCGTTTTGAACTCATGCAGCTGCAGCTGAAAGTCTCAACTTGCACTCGCGAGCAGGAGATGGCGAGGCAAGGGATGCGGCATCGTTCGTTACAGACGCATAATCTCACAAAGACAGATTAATCAACATCCCTCAAGCAGAGTTCGCGAAACTGTCACTTATCAATCTGAAGAATAAGCATCGCTCTGTTGTCAAACACAACGCGTACTGTCTCAACCAGACGTTGACCATCAGCTGTTGGTGAGATTTTCTCACACTCCACTGACCGCCGTCAGCACCAACCAGCAGCAGTCAAGCAGGTCCATCAGTCAACTTCAACAACCAGACAGTCAACAGTGGGAAAGCCTAGAACCTGAAGGTGGGAACTCCATACTCAGCTAAGCAGACCAATCTATGTTTCCGTGCTTACAGAATGCACACCAAACTCTAGTGATTGCAGGTGACCTGGCTTGGGGTGTCTGGGGATGAGGAATCCCTTCAAATTTGGCTGTCTGAAGCCAAAGACTAAAGATGATGATGAATCGCTTCTGCATTACCCAGGAGGTGGCAGCAGCAAAGCATCTGGTCTCAATGGCTATGCCAATGGCAATGTGGGAGGTGCAAGCTCCACTGCATGGCAGACACCCCCTCTTGGCAAGGGCGCCATGCGCCACTTGCCCCCTTACCAGGTACAGCACAACGGCATCACAACTAAATCTGAACCTTCAGTTTGGACTTGCAGAGAAGGCCATGATGCAATACTCAACATCACAGTCCTACACACCTGAAGGGATGCACTATGCAAGAGAATCTCCCCCAGGCATATGATAGCCTGCTTGCGTATTACATGGCATGATGTGTTTTGCATTACCACTTCCAGGATATCACTCAGGCATACAATGCTGTGTTATCCACAACACAGTGGCACCCATTGACACACTCAAGCTTGGCAGACCCTCAGCTAGGCATGCATAAGCTGAATGCAGCCACTCTTGCTTGGCACCCCCACAAGACTCATTGCGCAGTGCAACTCTGTGTAGGAGAGCCCTGCACGCAAGATCACAGCGCATCACCAGACAGACGCCTGGTGCACAAGTTGCAGCGCCAAATGCACAGCACTGGAGCTAGACCTGAAGAAGACTAAGGATGACCTTGAAGCATCCAAGAACAGCCAAGGCATCCTGAAGGTGCGTCTCATTCTGTCATCTAAACCTGGCTTTTGCTGTTCTCAGTGCCAGTCTGAACCATTGCATCGTTTTTGCTCGTGTGCTGAGGATTGTCCAGTCAGGATCTGGTGTGCATAAGATCCAGGTTGGCCTGACTGTTGTGTGAGTTTCAAGCATAGCCAGCATTGTTACACAGCATGAGTTTCAGCTTTATTTGTCTGCAAAATGCTGAAGCGCTATCATACCCTCTGCAACCAGGAGGACACTGACGCAAACCGCAGGCATTGTTGACTTACTGAAGTTCATGTTAGTAGAGACCAATGGTGTAATCAGCAAGCAAGCTTGCTCGTCTATCCAGTTTGCCAGAACCCATGCAGACAACGCACAATTTGACAGACAGGCTTGATTCTGGGTAATAGGTGTATCAGTATTCCTGTGCATGGTGTTGCAGGTTTGGGTGTTGATCCGGTTCTAACAGCTTTGGCAGTTAAGTGTGCAGCTTTCAGCATGCAACTCTGTGATGTTCACAACCTGTCAAATCAGACCCTGCTCGAGCATGATTCATCAGCAGCATGTACTGATTGCAGCACATGAGAGGGGCCCCTCTCCTCATCCTTTTTTTGTATTCTGAGTTTTGTTGTTGAATACGATGACAAAAGAAATAAAGGTTTCCCAAAAGAAAAGTATGTGTCCATCCCTTTTCTTGCATCCCAACCTGGTCTCCCTTCCCTGCCCCGTTTGCAAATCCCTTCCCTGCCCCTTTTCTTTGAGAACCAAATCCCTTCCCTGCCCCTTCTCTTCGGCATAGCCATGAACATTGTGTCTTCCCCTGTGCAGGCCAAGAGCCGGGTGCTGGAGTCCATCTGCACAGGCATCAGGGAGCGGTACAAGGCCCTGAGCCTGCCCCCAGAGCTGGCCCTGCCTGAGCCCCAGGCTGTGGATGTGGTGGCCGACATGACCCACCCTGACCAGCGTGCCATTGGGGCGGCTGGCCGCAAGGTGCTGGCCATGTTTGAGACCATCAGCCAGTTCTGCCAGAAGGCCCAGCAGGTCGCGCCCTTCTCAGTACTAATAATAATCATAACAATAACAACAGTAATAATAACAACAACAACAACAATAGTGATAATGATGATGATGATGATGATGATGATGATGATGATGATGATGATGATAAAGACAATACAAACACTTTCCAGCTCATGATGAGGTAAGTATTAGCCTAGTCTGTCCAGAGCAGCCTGTCTTGGGCATCCCTACCCACTTGTTCCCTACCTACTAGAAACGTGTCTTCCTCTAGGCTCTGGTATATACAGTCTTGAGTAGCTCCATGTATGAATATGGTCCTGTTTTGACCGCCAGCAAGCCTGTGGTAAGTGAATAGTCTCATGCAGCTGCAAGGTGTCTCAAATTTGGTGTGGTGTCCCATTGCCTGAGGCAGGAATGCATAGCCTTGGTCCAACACCCACATGTAGACAATTCAAATGTGACTTGGAGTATGATGCCTGCAGCAGATCTAAATGCCTTTGACATAAGGGCAGCTTGCGTCTGTTGCAGCAGTCCTTCTGCTGCAGTGACATGCACCGGCTGACACAGTCGCCATGTTGATTGTTGTACAGAGATTACATTCACCTTAGCCGCATGAGATATCAAGGACTTTAAAAGGCTCAACTCATCCTCAACCTCAGCTGTTGTTGCTAGTAATTTGCTCTGGCAATCTAGACTAGCTTCATAAACTGAAATCTAGGTCATTATAGCTGCTGCATAGTTGTGCTAGGATTGGCTGCCTGCTCAAGTGCAGAGTCTTTCTTACAGGCTAACACAGACTTGAAGACAGAGGTGGATGTAGCTCGTGCTGGTCAGAGATTTGCAGAGTATGAGAGGTTCAAGATCAACCAGATGAACATTGCCAGGTACTCGCCCCACCAGTATCCGTACAGAACGTGTCTTCTATGGTGCAGTATTTGTGTTCAAACAGCATGGCTGAGCAATGCAACACAATGCTCAACAGCTGATGTTGCTGTCCAGCAGCAGATGCATAACACATGAGTGCTTTGTTTCTTATGTCCTTCATGCTGTTCAGCATGGAGGCCGCTAAGTGCAAGACAATTGATACATGGCGCAACACTACACAGATTCACATGTCTTGCCTCCAAACTTAGGGTTGCTACAGTGACAAGGCAGATACATAAGGACTAGCACGATGTTACATGCGTTATGTTTACATGCATTATAGTGAGTGCCAATGGTTGGTCTGGGGTGCAGAGGACAGGCCATTCATGATGCCAAGATTGTGCTGCACAACAGTGAAGTGGAGAACAGGATCCTGAAGGATGCCCTCTCCAAGTGAGCTCCCAATGCGTTGCTCCTCATGCCTATTGCAATACTCTGCATCCATCACCAATTGGCCTTTGCATGAATGCACGTTTGCACTGTGCATTCACGATTCATTACTGCTATATTTGGCCTGCCTTGCCGAATGGATGCCACAATCAGCATAGCAACACAGCACTTTGTCTGCTGTGTGTCACGTCTGGCATTGCATAGTGTGTCTGGTCTGACTTTCTGGTCCATGTGTGTCACTCTTTCGTTGATTGTAGGGCACTGCATGATCTGGGTAGAGATGGTGACTTTGAGGCATATGGGTACTATGGGCGCTGTGAGGACACCCCCTGCCAGTCCCTCAACGCTTCCCAGCAAAATGCCCTCTCAGGTGACTGATTCCTTTCTTTTGTATCAGGACATGCATGGTATCAGATACAGAGCCCGTGACATAACTGCATTGTTCATAGCAGCACTTGCCCGCCATATGTGCTGTACATCTGCATCATGTTCACCGCAGGGGCAAAGAATGTGTTGTTTGCATTGCAGTCATTTGCAGGTTCTGCTGCAGTGAAGCTGGTTGCTACGCTAACACACTGAAAAAGTTGCGAGCGCTTGCATAGAGGTGGCATGAGTGGCTTTCAAATGAAAGCAACCACACCTTTCCTGTTGAGGCTTTCTGCAAGGGTTTGTGTCGGGGTGCCTTGGGTCAAGCCTATTGCTGAGGCTTGTGAACTTGTGCAGGCCGTTTCAAGGAGAATGAAGGCTCAGTGCAGTCCCCCTCATATGATGGACCCCCTCTCAGGGAGAACATGGTCAACAGGGCCCACTACATGAGCAGCAGTCTGTCAGGAGAGAAGCTGAAGGTGAAGCCATCTAACTCCCCTTGTCACCCACCCACTCCTGGGCCCCCAAAGCAGTCATCGCATGTTGGTTACTGAGATTGGTTTCTAGGGAGTGACGCAGCAGTGTGAAATGCAGCACCCACAGCGCGAGCAGTGTCTGCTGTAAATTGTGCAAGCTGCTGCTGTGTGCTAAACGACTCTATATCAGCACAATGCTGCTACAGATTTGATGTTGATTTGATGTGCCTCCCCTGACTTTCAGGGTATGACTTGAGTGTCAGCAAAACATTTTCTCCCCAAAGACAGTGCTTCTGTGATCTTTTGCTGGAAATTGATGTGCATGATGATTTCTGCTTGAGGTTGTGCGATCAGACCAGGTGTTGATTTGATGTCTACTTGTCCATGTCAAGTCAGCATGATAATGTAATCATTGCTGCATCATGTATCAACACATGCCCTTGCTTGCCGTCTCCTGTGCATTTGCCAGTAATTGGCCAGCTGGGCATGGCTCAAACACAGCAGATGGCATGCAGGCTCTGCATCAGCAAAAGTCTCCAAAGGCAGCTGTTGAAGGAGAGAATTTGTCTGGTGAGGTCAGCTTCCGTCAAGGCCAGACCGTCAGCATTCCCGCTGAAACAAGTGGCCGTGGACAGGTTGGTCACGCAGCAGATGTTGCAGCTCTGTCAGAGTTCTCACACTCTCCTCTGCGTCCTCCAGTGGCGGTACAGAGGTCACCTGTACGAGGCCACAGGCGTCAGCTCAGCACGGTAGCTGAGGAGGCCTATACCCCTGCGTCAGCTGCTGCAAAGCGTGCGTTACCAATGCTCAACCTGGAGCCGTTGACGCAGCAGCAGGAGCAATACAACGGTCCGCAAGAGCTGTATCAAAGCACAGTGTACACAAGCGAGGCGACAGAAGTCCGCACCAGTGCTACGGCCTCCAACTTCAGTGACGCAGCTGCACAGAACGGCGGCCAAGCGCTGCTTGCCAATTTGCCTGAGCCCTCCAGGCAAGCAGACTATTCCATGGCAGACAGCCCTGCAACAACCAGCGAGCCGCCACTCATCAGCTTCACCCCGCCTCGTCAGGCGGTCGCAAAGCTGGCTAAGATGTTCCAGCCAGGGCCGAGCAGATTGTCCAATCCAGGCAAGCTCGGTTCCTCAGCTGATGGAGACGTGGCAGCAAGCAAGCACTTCTCCCCTCTGAAGCACCACATCAAGGCTGCACACCAAGTACCTGCCAGTCCAAAGGCTGGAGGTGCCGCGTCCAGGCTAGCAGTGGGTGCAGGACCAAGGGACTCTCACCTAGACTTTTTTCTCAGAGATGCTGCAGCTGCCACTGCAAACTACAGGTAGACACCGCAGCACATTCCTAGAATGTTGACAGCATGCACATGTCTGTCAGAGATGGCACCTTGACACTAGACATGCAGATGGAGCTGTCTAGTACTTTACACTGCTTTGCTGCACCAAGATATGTAGGCATCTCTGGCCCAAGCTTAAAGCCATCTGCTGTGCAGGCAAAGCCAGAGTCCTGTTGTGGGTCCCCTGCAGAAGCACATCAAGGCATCTGCCACTGCTCATGGCTTCTTTGGCAACTATGAGTCTGCCGTCCAGCAACAGCAGGCCTTGGTGAGCCCTGTGCTTACTGCATGAATATTCATTCATGTGCTCTCCTGCGGCGTGACCATGCAAGTGCCACAGCATGCCATGACAGCAAGCTTCTTGATGCATTATGCATGTCCCAAAGCTGTGCAAGGTGGCGACTCAATGTATGTAAGGAATGGGCATTCGCTACACTTAAGTTTGTCCTCTTGACATCCTTAGTAGCATGTACTGGATGACATCTGTCCGCAGTCGGCCAACCTGCAAACAGGCTTAGGGGACAGCAGCAATGTATGCAAGCAACTGCTACATTTAGGTAGAGCTGCCTACTGCTCTGCCTGTCTGTCCACATGTCAAGTTTTGCCTCCTAGCTGCGCAGGCAAGAGCGTAGGCAGCCCCCTCAGAATCAGTTTATGTGCAATATCTGAGGAGAGCAAAACAGGGCTTGACCAGATGGCATGCCCTCTGGTCGGCAGGGCCCCCATGTGGGTCACCTGCCTGGTGTCAGGGGCCCTTTCACACCCTGCTGCATGCTGTCTCTTCACTCAAGACATGAATTGGCATGCAGGTGAAGTCAAGGGCCAGCAGCTTGTCCAGTCACAGCAATCCCCTGTTCACCAGTGATCCTGATGATCTGGATGCTCAGCCAGACATCCAGTCAGCTTTGCTGCCCACTGTGCCTGAGGCCCTCAATGAGAGTGCTGGTGTGTTTGAGTCCAAGGGTGCAAGGTAAAGCCTTACAACCTGCTGCAGCATGCATGCTTAGCTGTGCCTGTTGGTGATACCTATACCCATACTATAGAAGTTCTTGCAGCAATCACACCAACAGCAAAGCCAGCTCACCTTGCCGCTTGTTTTCCATCAATAGTGCTTGTGACATGTACGCTGTCTTTGCAATGAAGACCATGTGTGCTTGCTGCAAATGCAGTATTGGAAAGTCTGCTTGTGAACATGCAAGTGTCTGTGCTGATGGGCAGTCAGCTGAGTTTCTGTACAGGACCTTTGCAATCTTATCGTCTGTGGCTGTCCTGCTGGGCAGTATAATTTTGCACCAAGCTTTGCAGTTGCACGTTCTAGCGCCGCTTTTGCCAGAGCTGTGTGATACTCTGCTCTGCTAGCAAGATTTTTGTTCAGATTTCACACCAAGAGTGTAACTTGCGATCATGCACAATGTCATCACTCGCTACCAAGACAATGCATAGCTATGAGCTGCCAATTGGCCTGTGGCACCTTTAGGTCTTGTGGGTGCAGGAACATCACCCGATTGGTGAAAAATGCTTGTTTACCAATGAAACTTTGTAGTTACGAACACCTGAACAGCAGATTGTGCAAGTCAAGGAGATCTTTCAAGCAGCTTTTGTACTAATGATTGTACTAATGATTGTACTAATGATTGTACTAATGAGCATATCATGTGCTGACACAGCGCTGTACATTGCAGGACTGCTGCTGCTGATCAAGGGGTGAACAAGAGTGTGGTGGCCAGCACATCCACAAGACTCATCAACAGATTGCCTAATGAGGCACCTGCCATGGAAGCTGGCCCTCAAGCTAACCAGCAAAGTGATCAAAGGATCGACTCCGACTCAGCCACAGAGGCTTACTCAGAGGCAGACGAAGAAGAGTGCACAAGCAGGGGAAAGACACCTGACACCAATGTCAAGCTGAATCAGCCATTGAGATGTGGCAGATATGGTCAGGATCTGATCTCACACAAAGAGCGCCAACAGCACAGCAGTCAGGCTGAAGCTGATAGACAGCAGGGGCAGAAGGCGGGAAGGCTTGGGGCCGGCGGGAAAGTGGATCCTGCCCTGATAGCTTCCCGCCAGTCCAGCACCGCACCCCCTGCAGCGCCAATCAAGGCAGGGCCAGTCAGCGTGGCAAAGCTCCAGGGGAAGGGCTTTGCCACACACACTGTGCCACCAACAGTGCCACTAGTGGCAGAACCATCACAGCAGCCTGTCATCGTGCAGCCAGTCAGGGCTGCTCTGACCGGCCCTGTTGCTGCGAGTGGGGCTGTTGCAAGTGGCGTTGCCCCAGACAGGGCTCCTCCTGGAGGCCCTTCAGCTGCTAGGGCTGCTGCTGCAGCCCCTGCCAGTGTGGATGACCTGCTGACTGGACCAAGCCCAGTGCTGCCAATCATGACAGCTTCCATGGCGGGAGAAGCAGCTGCCATGGTAGTCAGCGCAGCAGCTTTGGCAAAACCCGCAGCAGCAAACAATCCAGCTGTTAAAGCTGTTCTGGGTCAGCACTACCGCCAGTACAGGGCTAAGATGGCAGCTGCTGAGCAGCGCAATGCCATCCCCCCAAGAAAGCCACAGGGCGCAACAGGCACTCCTGCTCCTGCCAAGGCAGCTGCCACGGCAGCTGCTCCAGCAGCTGCTGAGTCAGCCAACAGGGGCTCACAGGCTGGCCCTAGTGGTCAACAGCACGGTAATGCCCTGCCTGAGTACAGGCAGCACTGCAGTCAGAGCCATGCCGCTGCTGCTGCTGCTGCTGCTGCACAGGAAAGTGAAGATGCAGAAGATGTGCCTCTGAGGGTGAAGTATGGCGGCAGCAGCAGTGGTAGCAGCAGTCGGGCTAGCTGGCAAGTGAGTGCAGTAGGACTTGCACAGAGGCAGGACACAGCCTCAACTCTCTACGCGCAAGCACAGCAGCCACAGCAACAGAAGCAGTCAAGCATGCATGACAAAGCACATCACAGGCCTTCCAGAAAGGGCAGCAGAACTGCTGACTTGAGGCATGGCGGGAACAGTGCGTCACAGGAGGCTCAGCAGGAAAGAGGCCCCCTTGGACCTCCCCCTGCTACCATGAGGGATAGTCAGGGCACTCTTGTTGTAGCGACAGAAGGGCACTGTCAACTGCCGGGCTCACAGAGTGGGTCAGCCCCTAAGTATGCTGACCCAGAGGATGTTGAAACTGAGTTTTTTGGTGGTGATGATGATGGTGTTGGCAAGGAGCAGGTGGAGGATGTGAGGAAGAGCAATGACAAGCTGGACATGCTGTTGCACAGCACTGTCAAGCGCACCCAGCAGGGGGTCCTGGGCAAGGAGAACCAGGTAGGAAGGCACATCCTGCACATCATTCGCCCTTCTTGTCACAGTTTGCTGCATTAGCTGCTGTCAGCTAATCAGGCACAGAGAGTAATGAATGCCAGCCCATTGGACATACTGATGACCCTGTGACTGAGCGTTTTGATCATGCCAAATGCTGCTATAGCTACATGCTGAATGCACGTGTTGAATCAAGCGCCATGTACTCTTTGAACACTCCTATTGTGTAGGGTCTGCAAGGAGTGACTGTGGCCAGCAAGGGAAGCAAAGGCCCATGGGAAGCAAACAAAGCCTTACGTGATTACCGGCAATGAAGGCCATGATTTCTTGGGATACAGGCGCCTTGCTGCCACTTGAACTGTTCAAATGGCATGAATGTTGAAACTGCAGAAACAACATGTGTACATGATGGTTGCACTCTGTCTTTGTGAGAGTGCGGTAGTAGGATCTCGCGTGAAAGTTGAGTTGTTTTGTTAACATCAGACGAGTTGCTTATCACGTTGATCCCCTATTTATCGCATGGAAAATTATCGTTATTAGTACTGACTACCACAGTGCAAGCTTGCAGGGCAGGCACTGACCATCTTGCACCTGTCTACGCTTGTTCGCAAGCCTCTTCATTCACTCATGCATAAGCCTATGTCCTCCAGTGCTGCCCACTGTAGCGCGCGCATGCACTTATACTGCAATGTGAGACCCTTCATCCAATCTCAAGTTCAAAGTGGCCTGTCAGGCTGACAGCTCGTCCTGCTATGAGGCACTGACTACTAACTCAGTACACACTACTGGTATCATTGGACACCCATGCAGACTGTATGTAGCCATACTTCACTTGATGATGCTGTATACTGTGCTGCAGAAAGACTGTAGTAGCACACCATTTTTGCGTGCTGCAGTCAGCCTATGCTACTCATGTGCTGTGCATCTTCTCGTTCGTACTCATCTCCGCCAGGTCATGCATGAAAGACGTTGAGTTCTGCACACTGGTACCACCAAGCACAAATTTGATACCAGACGCCCATCCTTCGTGTCGTTCACTTTGCGCATTCAGCTCAGTGACAGCCCTGGCCTCCTCATACGTTGTGCCTCCAACTATGAAGATCACAACCAGCTTTGGAGCCTGAACCTTGGTAGGCTGAGCTGGCATGACTGATTTGTCCATGCTGGGATACTCAACATCCTTCAGGCGCCCCTTGGCCACTGACTCTAGAGTCTGCATGAGCAAGGGAGTGTGCTGTGTGTACACATTCTCCACTCCCTGCGATGCAGTTGCACAACTTAGAAAAGAGAAGAAAGACTACGCCTTTCGGCGTCAATTTAATGAGAAGCCAAGTACCGGGCTGCCCAGCTTGCACAAGGTATCAACAATCCCAAACAAGCTGCTTCCACCGTTTGCTCATTGAGCATGTGTCTCCCCTAGGGTTGGCAGTCCTGAGTAGGTCCCTGTATGAGGTCCTAAGCAGTCAGCGGACCAACAACAATGTGTTTTTATATGCTCTCAATCAAACTGGGCAATGATGCACTCCTGAGTGATACCTTCAGAAGCTTCTCTAAACAATAGTTGCAGCAGGCACACAAATACAGCACGAAGACTACAAGATCATTTGATGGAGACTTGCAATTTGACCAGGTGGCATCTCTTGCAGCACATCACAGCCATTGTGAGGGTTACTACATTTGGCACACAGCAGTGCTATGCATGCCGTCACCAATGCACACCTTCAGATTGTGAGGGCCAACACTCTTTGTCACACAGAAATGCTACTCACGCCTTGGCAGCAATGCACACCTTCAAATTCTGAGGATTCACATTCTTTGTCACACAGAAGAGCTACGCATGCACACCTTCAGATTCTGCTTGGCCAGAGTGGCACATCATAAGAACCAAAACTGTTTGTCATACAGAAGTGCTAAGCATGCCTTGGCAGCAGTGCACATGCCCACCTTCAGGTTCTGCTTGGCCAAAGTGGCAAATCATGAGGATCAACACTGTTTGTCATACAGCAGTGATAAGTATGCCTTGGCAGCAGTGCACACGCCCACCTTCAGATTCTGCTTGGCCAGTGTGGCAAACCGTGAGGAGAAGGTCATGTCAGAGAACAGATCCCCAACTCGCTTCTCTTGGCCACAGTTGAGCAGCAGGGTGCGCACCAGGCCCAGCAGCTGCCGCGCCACACCAGTCTCTTGCATGCGCTGCAGCAGGTCTGACGTCTGCGCTCTGCCTTCCCTCTCATACCTCAGAGAGAACAGCATCACCAGCCTGACCCTGCAAGCAGCAACAGAGCTATGATGACTGAGAGAGAACAGCATTACCAATTCAACAGAGCTATAATGACTGAGGAAGATCAGCATCACCAGCCTCACCCTGCATGCACCAACAGAGGTGTTATGACTGAGAGAGAACAGCATCACCAGCCTGACCCTGCAAGCAGCAACAAAGCTATTATGACTGAGAGAGAACAGCATCACCAGCCTGACCCTGCAAGCAGCAACAGAGCTATGATGACTGAGAGAGAAGAGTATCACCAGCCTGACCCTGCAAGCAGCAACAGAGCTGGTATGGCTAAGCACGCCATCACTGATTTGGCTGTATGACAAGCTTGTGACATGCGATGAGAGTTGCATGCCAGACTGGAGTCTTGCAGGCACTTTGCTCAGCAAACCCATTGTGTTTCCATTCTTCCATGATGTTACAACAAGTCTCTGCAAACCTGTTACAGCTTCCAGCTGCAGCAGCAGCAGCAACAGCAGCAATTGCTTGAGCAGTGTATACCGCCATTGTATGCAGTAGGGAAGGGGTGGGGGTTGGGTCATGGCTAGTGGCCTGGGGACCCCAGCGTTATTTCTCATCAGTTCTCACCGTTAGGGTCTTGCAAAGCCCTAAAAAAGTTCAAACTTTCAATTTTGTTAGGGTTATTTGATAGGTTGTAGGGGTTAGAACTTTTGCGGTTTTTGCAATTTTGGGGTTTAGGGTCTGAGAACCGATGAAACATAATGCCGGGCGCCTTGGGATGGAAGCCTTACTTGTCGGCTTAAATGTTGTTTCACACCCTAAACCCTGAAAATATAGAACCCTCTCTAAACAACCCTCTGCCTTACTTGTCGGCATCAGTAAGGCCTTGTCCCAGGACCAAGCTGAGCACAGCCTCATAGTGCTGCATGAGATTGCCAGCGCTGCACACCACCTCCTGCTCCATACTTGATACCTGCACAGGCATACATGTACTTACTTACACTCATTGTACCAAATTACTTACTTGTTGTCATGGTACCAAGTTACTTGATTACTGTCATTGTACCAAGATACTGCTGTAACTACATACAATGACTAGCCTGAGTCTGATGCAGGCTTTGCTCACTTGCAGGAGTTAGTACAGAGGCACCCCGCATCAATCTTTGCTTGCATAGGGGAATTAGCATAAGTTCCAAGCCGTTGTGCCAGGCTTCAATTGTCTGTGGGAACTGATACGCTTGACCACAGAGCAGAAGTGAAAAGCATCAAATGCGGCTGTTTAGCTGTGTTGCATAACAAATGTTGTTCAAACAAGCACTTGGCAAGGCCAGGCCTGCACTTTGAGATGTTGACGCAGCACTTTTGTCCCCTGCCTTGAAGAGGACTGAACACAACACAATGCAGGGATGTTGACAATGCGCAGAACAACAGATCTGGACAGTGCAGCATGAGGCAGCATCCAAAAGCACTTTGCAGCTCTGTAGAGCAGTAGTGTAGCAGTAAAGACTGCAGCACCAAGATGTCACACACATGCAGGCCTGGCGCAGTGCACAAGCCAGACCATGTTAGTACTACAAAAGTGACACAGAAGCTTGTTGCAGGTGTACCTGCATGAGCGTACGAGCATCTACCAAGCGTGACAGCTCGCTCATGATGGTCACATGCTTGCCAGCATTCCTCTGAGCAGCGCTGAACTCGCTGAAGTTCTCCACAAAGTTCTGCATCACCACCCGCAAAGCTGATGTCAGAAAGAGTCTTGGCAGAAACCACAACACACTGATGAACACTACAGGATCTGCCAGAATGAGGCAGGGCAAGAGTAACCTCTTGTGGAGATATCAGTGTGGGCTGCTGATGTCACTGCGTAATAATGATCATGATACTGACAATAGTACAATTGATTGCGTTCCAGCTCATGCGGGCAAGGCAATTCCTGAATTGAAAATGCTGTGACTGCTCCAGAGTTTGCAGGGAAGCCAGGTTCTAACAGAAATGACTTTCCATCTGAGGCAGCCAGAGCTGAGTGAAACACATGAATGGTGCAAGGGCCAACCACATAAACCAATGACTCTCAATCTGAGGGTATCAAATGAACCTGAGAAGTCGCATGTCTGGCGCCAGGGGCAACCACACAACAAAAATGCGAAAAATACCACAAATAACAACAAAAACTGCAAAACATGCCACAAATGAGTGTTCTGAAGCTGCAAGCTGACCTGCATGTCCTCAATGGTGTTGATGCGTTTGGTGTTGGTGGTCTGCTTCTGGAACTCATCCACCAACTCCTTCACGGCTGACCCAATGTCGCCAAAGTTGGCATACATGTTCTTGTGGAAGAACTCGTCCTGCCTGTAACTCAGCACTGCCTCCTGAAAGTCCTTCTTCACCTGCACAGCAAGTTGACTGGATGACGTGACTGTCATTAATGTATGCATTTTTATATTTAAAATATATTATTATCATTTTCACACATCCTTATTAAAAATATATTATTGTAATGTATATATTTTGTACAGTTTTTTTTCTTTTCTTTTCATCAAGGGCTGCCTGGTCAGAGGTACTAAGGCTGATGAGCGCAACTTTCAGGCATGAATTGCTCAGAGCTGTCTTCTGCAATCCAGAAGAGTATGGAATGCAACCAGAAAATTTGCACATCTTCAGCTGCTGAGTCATCGTGAGTAGTCATCCATAGCAGCTGTATAGCTCAGGTCTGTTTTGTCAAACAACAAAAATACATCCTTTCACAGCATTGCTAGTTGCCTTCTACATGGTCTTGGCAATGACGCAACTCAAGACACATTGTCAGGCCACAACGCAGACAGAGTGCACTCACCCCAGGAATGTGCGACAGATCCACTCTGTTGGTGTCCAAACCAATGAGCTCATGCACCATGGCTTGGTATGTCCACTGCAGCAGCAGAGGGGTGACAGGGTCATCCTTCCTATCCAGGATGAGCACCAAAGGGGAAGCCTCTTGCCCTCTAGAGCCAAAGTCGAACAGGCCTCGTTCCTCAACTGTTGTTAAGTGATGTAGGGATTGAGCCAGTTTCTCACATGCTTCACTGTTGCGCTGATACCTGCGCAAAGCCATGCAGCCTAACACAACCTTGCTTGACTGCATACTGTATCTGATGCACTACCCCTATGACCCAGGCACTTTACCAAGCTCTGCAAATTAGTGTATCCTTGGGAAAGTGTGTCTGAGATCCAGCCTATCAAGGAAAGCCATGCATCACAGTCAACAGCGCATGAAACACACAACTCCTACACAGAAACGTCCCTTAATGCCCCTGAGATATGACAAGATCCCTGCATGAGCATGCTCAATCATTGACAAAGCGCGGTACAGCTCCATGATTCAGGCGAGCTGCTGCTGGGAGAATCTGACACAGCAATGGTTAAAAGTTTGCATCGGGAGCTCAAGCTTCATGAGTGCTATGCGACGCACGCTTTCGCGTTTATTTCTAGCGAATCTTTCAAGCAGAATTTCCCAGCGTTTGTTTTCCTTGAAAGATGTATATTGCATAGCACTGATGTAGCTGGCACCACCACGCCAAACTCTTGACCGTTGATGTTTTCAGTGGTGCAGATCCCTAGCTATGCTGTGACAAAGGTGAAATGTCAGACCTGATGTTGAAGCGCCGCCGCAAAGAGAGCGTGAGTGAAGCCAAGCCTTCAGTCATGCGAGTCACAGCATCAGTGCTGTTGGCATAGTCCCAGCTGAAGGGTTGCAGCACTACATGGGATCTGGGCAGGGGGATACAGAAATGCTGGGGATCCATAACCACAAAGTCTCCAAAGAATTCCTGGACCTGTGAGCACAAATGCAGCTGTTGCTCTCGCAGACTTTGCTACTGTCTTTCAAGACACCAACAACATTTGATGTTGAGCTGAAGCAAGGGCAGGAATGGCAAGCTCTTTACATGGTGCAGCCATGCACGCATTCAACCACTTGCTACTCTTGTGTGACAGGTCCATTTCTGTTGTGTGCTTGTCATGGTGAGCTTGCAGTTGGGCAGCAACAGTACAACATGTTGCATTCCGTGACGGTCAAATTAGTAGATCTTGCAGGGATGCCCAAGACAGGCTGCTCTGGAGAGACAAGACTTGTCCTGCACGCACCTGGCTCATCATGAGCTGGACAGCATTGTATCTATTACTGTTTATTATTACAACATGCCTACAGCTTGCTGCGGTGAAGGTCTGTTCATACTGCAAGGGTGGCATGCCAGAGTCATGCAAATGCAAATTGCACATCGCCAGTGGATGTAGCAAAGTGCATATGTCAGCTGGATCTCTGCAGTTGACTGACTGTTCTCTGGACAAAATTGTTGCTCTGGGCAGCATCTTGCCAATGTGTGGGTCAGACACAAAGGGCAGCATGCTGGCTAACCTGAGAGACCAGCTCCTTGCTGTCACCCTCGGCTAAGTCTTGCAGCCGCATGTCCTCCACTCTGTTGGTGAAATCTGCACCAAGTATGTCTCAGCGGCATTTTTTTGCTGTGTGCGTGCATATGGTGAGGAAGGCAAGAGAGGTCAAGCTGGGGTAACAGTACTGCTGACTAACCGCCACTCACACATGTTATACTCCCCATAGCAAGGCTCTCTCAGCTCCCTGCGTATCCTGGCGATGTTCTCACGTGTAGGCCGCAGAAAACATACAGCCTGC
>JAABUK010001068.1_pt1 | contig 53890 bp, 55 predicted proteins | sample 5559141 | NCBI WGS metagenome assembly JAABUK01 (sample SAMN10711869, study PRJNA513367) | rock metagenome | isolation source: Antarctica rocks | place: Antarctica: Victoria Land, Pudding Butte nord | collected 2016-01-03 | reverse complement strand
CAAGTGCTCCCCTCCCCGTCAGGAAGAACACGTTGCGGCACCTTGATTCCGGCTTGGGTTGTGGGACAGCAAGAGGTAGAAGAAGCGATTCAAGATGAGGCAGGCTGTTCGTGTGCCGAAAAGGGGCGTTTTTGAGAGGCCGATCCGCCCCACTTGTCTACCGAAATCAGCCTTACTTCTACCCAGGTAGTTCGGCTCTTTGTACTCTTCTGCAACGCACTAACGGACTTTAAATTCCCTTTCCTGTGGGCACCCCATCAAGCGCCGCGACCACGAGGTCGCCCACCTGGACAACTGGCTGCGCCTGTTGCATCTCTTCCATCCCCAGCCGTAACTCACACCCCACCGCAAGATCCCCAGCCTCACCTCTTTGAGAGCAAGAGAGGCGGCTCAAGGCGTACGTGAACGACTGGCCAGTGGACCCGAGCCGCTGCTGGAGAAGCTCACCCGATTCCAGCAGCGGCTCGGGCATCCCCTTTTTCGCTGCTGCGGTTCTGGTTTCGTCCGATCAAGAGGCGGCCAGTTAGCTTTCGTACCATTGAACGATCTATCCGAAGTGATTTATGTAAATGTCTGTTTGCAACAACTATCCCGCCGCGCGACACTACGGACTGCCCGATCGCAGCTCAAACCAAAGCGAGCGGAGAAGAATGCCACGCATGACAATCAGGAACAGGACGTTGAGCAGGGGACGGCGCCCGCTGTCGGGACTGATGACTTGTACCCAGCCGCGTCAGGCGATCCTCTACGTCCCAGGACACGGCACGCCTGGCCGCGACGCCGAGGCGCAGCGGAGGCACAGGAACGCGGTGGCACGGTGCCGCCGCAAGGCGAAGGCGCTGGGCCTTGAGGTCACCCAGGTATGCGGGAGCTTGGACACGGCTTTCAAGGCTCTGGAAGTAGGACTGGAAGCGGGAGCAGCCCAAGCCTTGATCATGCTCAGCAAGCGCGACCTGATGACGGGCAGGCCGAAAAGCGCAATAGCGATAGCGAAGCGGGTGGGGAAGCGGGTGGGGAAGCTGGTCCAGGCGGGCGTCCGAGTTCACTTCTGTGAGGTCGAGGACGAGACCCAACCGGCCCCCGCGTCATTCGCATGGTGGATCAGCCAGGGGACGAGCCCCAACTGACTCCTCGCCTCATTCGCATTGTGGATCGGCCAAGGGACAACAAAAGTTCGTGACAACTCCCCCACCTTCAACGGCCCTGGTAGCAGTTCGGGAGGCTTCCGCTCAGGTGGCTTCTGCGCCTGTGGAACCGCGGGCTTTGCTCGAAGTCGCAGCGCCCGCCGCGATGCTGATCCAGCGAGAGGAGCTCCCGCTGGATCAGCACCCGGCGGCGGTGTACCTGGCCTCGCTGTCCGTGCGCTCGCGCCGCACCATCGGCCATGACCTCAACGTGATCGCGCGTCTGGTTTCGGGCGACCGCTGCGATGCCTTCACCCTCGACTGGGGCGCGCTGCGCTACGCCCACACGGCGGCGGTGCGCGCGGCGCTGGCGGCCCGCTACTCCCACACCGGGGCCAACCGGATGCTCTCGGCCCTGCGCGGCGTGCTCAAGGCGGCCTGGCGGCTGGGGCAGATCGAGGACCGCGAGTACCAGCGCGCCATCGACATCCCCACCGTCAAGGGCCAGTCGCTGCCGCGCGGGCGGGCGCTGAGCGGCGGCGAGTTGCGCGCGCTGTTCCAGGTCTGCGCCGCGGACGCGGTCACTACTGCGGCCACGGATGCCAAACCGGCGAGGTCACGGGCGCAGAGCGGCGGCGCACGCGACGCCGCTCTGCTGGCCGTCCTGTACGGAGCTGGGCTGCGCCGTAGCGAAGTGGTGGCGCTCGACTGCAAGGACTACGACACGCAGACGGGGACGATCACGGTGCGCTCGGGCAAGGGCAACAAAGACCGCATCGGCTACGCGACCCACGGCAGCCGCCGGGCCATCGAGGCGTGGTTAGTGCGGCGCGCGGAACAGGTGGGGCAGCTGGCAGGGCCGCTGTTCCTGCCTATGACCAAGAACGGGCGGTTGCAGGCGCGGCGGATGACCGACCAGAACGTGCTGGCGATCTTAACGAAGCGCGCGCGGCAAGCGGGCCTGGCTCACGTCTCGCCGCATGATCTGCGGCGGACGTTCATCTCCGACCTGCTGGACGCTGGGGCTGACATCGCGACGGTGCAGAAGCTGGCCGGGCACGCCAACGTCTCGACCACAGCGAGCTACGACCGGCGAGGTGAGGCGGCCAAGCTCAAAGCGGCAGAACTGCTGCACGTGCCGTTCGCTGGGTGAAGAGCGTGGGCAAGGCACGGTGGCATCGTGAGCACCGGTGTACCCCCTGCACTCCCCGAGGGTGATGAGGGACAGATAATCGGCTCTTGTAGTCGTCACACTATTCGCAGGCTGTATTCCCAGAAGAGACGTCGAACAGCCACTGCGCCTTTAGCGGCTCTGGCGCTGCCACCTCATCTGGGCAAGATCCAGTACATACGTGTCGTGCTTCTCCATGCTCAGGACAGTGAGGTTCCGCACCATCGCCATTTGAAAGCATCAGGCGAGGTCGGCGGCTACACAAGTAGGGCGTGGAAATGCCTGAGTGCGATACAAGTACTTACAATTTCTTTGTGAGTACTCATACCAACCTATGAAGACGATGAAATGGCTGACCCTGCTGTGCGCCCTGGTGCCCAGTGTGTTGCTCTCAGGCTGTGCTCCCGTGCCCACCAATCCGGTTTCCTTGGACGAGTTCAACCGCGTCCAGCCCGGTATGACGGTGGTGCAGGTCGAGGCTCTGGTTGGAGCGCCTGGCCAGGAAGTACGGCGCGACCAAGACCCCCGCGTGCAGCTCACCTTTATCGCCCTCAACTGGAAGAATCCCGACGGCTCGGTGATGATGACCTCTTTCCAGAACGGGCGCTTGGTCGTGAAGAGCCAGCGAGGATTGCGCTGAGGAACTGCCTCCCATACCCGCCTCAAGAGCCGATGCCTGGGGGTGGGTGCAAGAGCAAGGGAACAGCCGTTCAGGGGAGTAACTGTTTGAGCTTGCACTTTTGTCGCTCCCGATCCGCGAAGAGCCAGTGGTCCGTCACATCACCGGCTAAATCAACCGCGGCTCCGGGGTCAACCACGTCCTCCTCGTTACTCTCCGTATACAGATCCAAGGGGACGACAACCACGTCATCGACTTCCGGATTGGCCGAAGCCAAAAGGGCGTAGATCGTAAAGGAGATCGGCCTGACACGGGCATACCCCAGCTGATGCAGGCGCTGCACCAGGGAATCCAACCTTGGCTCGCGCGTCCACACCGCCCGCTCTAAATCCACGGCCACATAGGTGTGTGGCAAGGGCAGCTCCCAGTGCAGAGGAATGCTGTCCAAAGGCAGGAACCGCAGACGTCCCTCCACTTGGTAGGAAAACTCCTCGGACGGAACCCCCAATGGTAGCTCGAACGACCCGTCGTCCTCTTCAGTGGACACAGAGCGGGAGTCGATAGAAAAGGCGTTGAGATCCGTCCTGGACTCTTGAAGCAGCTTGGCCACCAGACCTCGCAAAGTCGAATCCTCCAAGAATGCTTTCCAGTCGCCCTTCCAGCAGGCCCGGTACTGGCGCCCAGAAGAGGAACTTGGTGCGCCATCCGAACTGAAATCATCCTGCATCGGCTTTCTCCTTTTACTCTTTGTGCCCAGAGGGTGCCTATCTGGGGGGTGCCTGCCTTGGCCCGTTCTCTCCGGTCCAAGATCACACGGTCAACGATCCGGGGCCGGTCGGGGCCGGGACCGCTGACGTTCTCACCCCACTGCTGCAGGGCTCCCTCGCTCTGCAGCAGTGCCTCTGCTGGGCAAGGGGCGGTACTACTCCTGAGTCTGGGAGGCTTCATCCCTACGGCAGGTGATCTCTCGTCGCTGAGGAAGACAACAGGTAGAGGCCACCCAGGTGCCTTTAGCGGACCAGGCGCCACTTCATCAGAGCAAGATCCAACATGTACTCGTGATGATTTTCGATCAGTTCCTCCTCGCCGTCTTCCATCACGCACACCTGGCCGCCCCGCAAAACGATGGTGCCGTCTTGATATCTGGCCTTGTGCCGACTGATCCACCCCGGTGGCTCTCCACTCGTCTCCACCTTCTCGATGGCGAGCGTCGCGCAGTCCAGCCGGTAGACGGGCGTCGCGCCGGGGCGCCGTTCCTCGGGGTAGCCCAGACACCCGATGATGTAGATGGCGTCACCCACAAGAGTAGCGGAATGGAAATCGGTGGGAGGAAACACGTCCTCGGGATAGCCGAGGATGTCGAACTGGCCACCGCCATGGGGGCCACTTCCGTGGTGCACGAAGACCTCGTTGTAGATGCAGAAGTCGGGATCGTAGGAGTCCTCGTGCTCGCCGCCGATCTCGATGATGCGGCCGTCGGGCAACTCCGTGATCGACTTGCCGAAGCGGTGGAAGCACCACACCGGCTCTTCGGGATCTTCCAGGCTATCACTGTCGTGATCGTCGCCGGTGTCGTGGAAGGCCACGCGCGCCGCGTAGGCCGTCGCGCCGCTACGCACCATCGCCTTCCAGAATGCGATGTCCATTCTCTCAGGGTTGGCAGTTCCAAAGCGGCGGTGCTTTTCCTGCGCGTACTCTTCGAGCGAGCACTCGATGTCACCCTCGGTTTCCAGGCCCGTCAGCTCGGCCCGCATCTCGTCGCTGATGTCGTTTAGATCCTCCCCGGCTGCCACCAGGAGGCGCACGATGTCCAGGTTGGCCGCCTTCATGATCGCCGACTGGCCCGGTAGGCTACTGAAGTCCAGCATCCCTTCGTCCACCTCGTCCTGGAGAACTGGGTACATGTCTTCCAGAAACTCTTCCATTGAGGCCCGGGTCTTCTCTGCCGCCTCCGGGGTGCCATCGGTCAGGCCGGGCGTGGCACCACCTTCCAATAGACACCGGACGCACTCGGTGGCGCCCTGCTCAGCAGCCATCATCAGGGCGGTGTTGCCGAACTCGTCCCTGGCATCCACCTCGGCACCCTGTGCGAGGAGCCAGGACAGCATCTCGACCTGCTCGTTCTCGATGGCGTGCATCAGGGCGGTCTGGCCGCAGTTGCCGACTTCATCGAGATGGGCGCCAGCCTCCAGCAGCAGCCTCGCCTTCTCGATCTCGCCCGTATGTAGGCTCAGCAGCCACGGCGTGCGCTCCCAGCGGTCGCGCGAGGTGAGACCGGCCTCAGAAGCCGCCTTCGCCTCCAGAAGGCGCGCGACCTCTTGGACGCTGCCCAGGGCGACAGCGTGCATCAGTTCGTTCCACTCCAGTAGCTCCGCGTTAGCGCCAGCCTCCAGCAACCGCGCCACCACGTCGAAGCGCCCAATGCGCGAGGAGACGCTCAGGGCCGACTCGCCGTAGTCGCTCTCGCCGCGCGTGGGCGCGCCGTGGGCCTGGAGCAACTCGATCAGGGGCAGCAGGGGCTCCTTGTCCGTCACGGCCCGGCTGTGCAGAGCGTCGATCAAGCCGTCGTAGCCGCACTCGCGCCCGTAGTGGATGTCGGCTTCGCTCTCCAGCAGCAAACGGACTTTGTCCACGTCGCCGCCCTGGATGGCCAGCGCCAGCACGGAGTAGCCGCCCTGGCCTTCGACGGCGTTGGCATCGGCTCCATGCTCCAGGAGTAACCGCACTATCTCCACGCCTACCTCGGGAGCAGTGACGGCTGCCATTAGCGGGGTGCAGTCATCGTCGGGGTCGCGGGCCTCAACGTCTGTCCCGTGTGCGAGTTGTCGTGTCACAGCTTCCGCGTCTCCAGAGCGAACAGCTTCGTGGATGGGTGTCATGGGATGCATTTTGACGCACCGAGAACGGCCCCATCAGCCTGAACCTGGCTGCTGGACGTGCTGCTCAGCGCCTGCTGGACGCCAGCATCTCGCGCACGGCGAGAAGGGCCGACTCCAGGGCACCCTGCATCCAGGTGTGCACCAGCGAGGTGTGCTCTCCCGCGAAGAAGATCCTCCCTTCGGGCGCGACGATAGGCCGGTGTAGCTCTTCACGCCGCCCCGGCCAGGCGAAGCCTCCTCTGCTCCACTCGTGCTGGCTCCAGCTCCAGCACACCGCCTGCCGCACCATACCTGCTTGAGCCAGCTGAGGATGCACACGGGCCAGGTCATGCAGCACCAGGGCCGAACGCTCGGCTGGCGGTCGCACTTCCAAGTGCTGGGCTCCTCGCCCGATGGTGTAGGAGGCCAGCAGCACTCCAGGGCCAGCCGAGAGGCGCGGGCTCTTCGTCCGGGCGTTGTCGGAGGGGTAGTAGGTGATGCCGCCAGGCAAGTCGGTGAAGGTGCCGCCGCCGAAGATGCCGTCCTGGGATTCCCAGAAGCGCCTGACCGTGACCGCAAGTACTTTGTGGGCCGCCAGGTAAGGCAGCTCGCGGATAGCGCGCTGCTTGGCCGGGGAGAAGGCAGGCTCGATCTCCAGACGGCGCAGTATGGGCAGAGGCAAGGTGCACAGGAGGAAGTCGCCCTCGACACGCTGCTGAGGTGCCTTCCCCCTCGCCTGACCGCCCTCTCGCTCCTGGTAGACCGCCGCCACACGCCGCCGGGCGGCATCCTGCTCCAGCCGGATCACAGCGCAACCCATCTTCGGCTTGGAGCGCAAGCGAGCCGCAAAGGCCGCCGGCAGGAGATCCATGCCGCCTACGATCTCCGAGAATTCCTGTGCCCATATCGAGCCTTCGGTTGGCTCCATGTTGTGGGTGTAGAGGTGGTTCAGGTGCCCGGCGTGCTTGATCCGCTGGCGCCTACCCGCGGTGTAGTAGTAGGCGCTGGGGTTGAACTGGACAAAGGGGCGCAGTGCCAGCCCGAACCGCTGGATGTAGCGCCGCGCAAGGTGGTGGCTGGCGGGAATCCGCATGGCTCCCAACTCGCCATACAAGCCGCTCCCAAAGTGCTCAGTACGTACGCGCCCGCCCACATGACTTGCCTCCGCTTCCAGGAGGACAACGGTGTGCCCGTGCTGCTCCAGCTCGTAGGCCGCACACAGTCCAGCCAGGCCAGCACCAACGATCACGAACCGCAGCCGCGGCTGCGGCCGGGCGAGAGCGTCCAGCTCATCCAGGAGAGAGACTCCCAAGGCCGCGCCCGTGCCCAGGGCCAGGCGCTGGAGAAACTGGCGCCGCGTCGGTTCGAGTTGCTCTTCAGGCCACTCTTCGTTTTCTTTCATTTCATGTCGGGTTGATCTCAGGCAGTCAAGAACACGCCAACGGCGTGCCTCATCCACCCGATGATACTCGGTGATGCCTGCGACACGGAATTGAGCAGGCGCCGGCGATGGAGCGGATGCGTAGTGGACACGGCAAGTACCCGCTGCCCGACCCTGTCTCCAAAAGCTGGTGGATGAGCGAGGCTGCTGCGAGCAGATCCAGTGCGAGCAGATCCAGTGCGAGCAGATCCAGGGGCTGGCTCCGGCCAGGGGCTTCCCGCGCAGCGATGGCTTCAGCGTGGCGCTAAGATCCAGCAGGCGCTCACAACAGGCGAGGAGCGCGCCTGGCTCGACCGGCAGTTCGCCCTCGCGCCTGACAGGCAAGGCCGAGCACGCGAACGCGAGATCGTCGAAGTCAAGTGGGACGTTACGGAGAAGGCCACGTAGGGCGACGGTTGGGCCAGCACTGGCCGCCCAACACCTTTTGTCGCAGTTCCTCGTAGCGGCGTCCGAAGCTGGGGTCGGCGCGGATCGCGTCACGCAGCACGGCCTTGCGCATCTGACGCACCGCTCTTTCAACACGCTTGCGATCCACGGCCCGCACCGGCTGGAGTGCTCGGGCGTAGGAGTCGACACCATGTGTCTGAACTCGCCATTCGAGTTGAGCTTGAGTGCGCCCCAGCGCCACTCCCTTCTTGGAGCACCAGCGCAGGACAGCCGCGATTTCCGCCGCCCAAGTGCTGGTGTACCGCACATCCTGGCGAGGTCGTGGCGCAGCCAGCTCGGCCAGGTCGTGGCGAAACAGGGTGTCCAGCACGTGCGCTTCATAGAGGGCCGGGAGATGCTCCCAGCGGTCAAGGAGGTCTTGGACGGTGGCGATGCCCAGCTTCTTTCGTACGTTCTTTCCCCTCTTCACCTGCAATTCCAGGCGCGCGAGGTTGGGCGGCAACCCCTGGGTCGCCCGGCCCTGCTGCTCTTGCTCGATGAGCTTGTCGTAGAAGACCAGCGCGTGGGTCTTGTTGCTGTTGCAGATGCCGGTGGCGACGGAACCACTAATGCGGGAGCCACCGGCATCTGTGTCGTGGACGTAGGAGCGCATTTTTGCGCGGGGCACGTCGAGCCGCTTCATCAACGGGCCGTAGCTCGCGAAAGGCTCGTCGAGCACCATATTCCGGTTCAGGTCACAGCGGGTGATCTTGGCCCCGCGCAGATCGGCTTCCAGGCCCGCTTCCCGGACCATCTCCTCGACCCGGGTCATGACGTAGCTCAGCACCATCGCGTTGATCGGCCAGGCGTTGCTCCCCTTCCAGGCGACGCGAGGCACCGAGAATTGCACGTAGCAGGCGATGCTGTCCGGCCCCCTCCAACCGGGACGCTTCGGCCTCACCTCGACATGGAGGCCCGTCTCCTCATCGTCCCAGATCGCTCTCCACTTGCCGGGCCCCATGAAGCGCCACCACTCGCTCCTCATCCACGCCTCCTCCGGGAACGAGCACGGCACCCACGCCTTCCCCTCTTGGCGCTCCGCTTGGAGCTGGTGATTGGGACGGATCAAGCCACGCGTCAGCGGCAATTCCAGCCACACCGTATCAACGGTCAGATCATCGGCGGCGATGGCGGATAGAACGTAGTCGGGGGTGAACCGGTGCCCGAGCCCCAGAGCCTGCTCCAGAGCGGCCTTCCCTACCTCCTCTCCTCCATACCCGTCGCCCAGGCCCAGGTTGGCAGGCCACTCTCCATCCTCAGCCCGGGCAGGCGGTGACTCCAGGATCATCGTCATCATCGCCTGCCTCCACCTCTGCTGGCTCAGATCCACATCCAGAAGGCGAGTGAGGACTTCCCCGAGGAGAACGAGCAGGTCCAGGGAGCTGCTCGTGGCACCCAGCCTGTATGGAGGCCGGGCCGGGCGGAGGGAGTGCGCGGGGTCTAAGTGCGCCAGAGTCCGATGGATATAAGGGTGGGAGGAGGCGAGGAGGCTGCCCGATCCACAGGTCGGATCGAGCAGGGCAAGGTCGACGTTCATGCCAAGCCTCACGTGCGATTACTTGGCCATAATTGACGTATACAGCATTGTGCAGAGTTCCGTGCTACAGTACTATAGTGTTGCTCGTGGTCACGGATCATGTGCGTTGTTGGGGCGGCGACTCTCCCAACAGAAAAGAGGTCCCGCGCCAACGCGAGACCTCTTTGACCAGTACACAGGCCGTGCGGATGCAGAGCGATACGACGGGCCGGATGCGCAGAAGCTGCGCCTTCCACAACCCCCTGCGCTGCATGGATCGTCGCGGACGAAGACTTTATATGAAAATTGCTTCTCTCCACCTCAAGCAATTCAAGCGGTTCACCGACCTCACCATCAGCGGCATTCCGGAGACGGCGCGCTTGGTGGTACTTGTCGGGCCGAACGGCGTGGGCAAGTCCTCGCTTTTCGAGGCGTTTAACGTGCCCCTTAGCTTGTCAAAGAGCAGCGACTTCTTGGAGAGCGACTACTACGTTAAGCAGGGATTTGGCAACTCTGAAATGCAGATGTGGGCGTACATCGACGCAGGGTACATTGCGGTCAACTTCCACGACTACTCGCAGATTGGGAGTGACTGGCGTAACCGCCCAAGAACAGAGGAGGATAAGAAGGCTTTCTACATTCGCTCTTGCTACCGCCACGAGAGCGACTTCTTAGTCTCTTCGTTCGCCAAGCAAGGCAGCATCTTAGATGACCCGAAGAGGCCGACGGCTCTTATTTCGGTAGACAGCCGCGTGTCCGATAATTACGCGCGTATCGTGTCCGACACCATCGATCAGGTCTTCTCCGACCGAGACCAGACGACCCGCGAAGTACGTGAACGCATCATCGGCAAGGTGCGTGAGTGCGTGCGGCAAGTACTTCCCGACCTTGTGCTGCACGGGCCAGGGCGAGCCTTTGAGGGCGGGACCTTTTTCTTCTCCAAAGGACAGTCCCACGATTGGAAATACCGCAACCTCTCCGGCGGCGAGAAAGCCGCCTTCGACCTGCTGCTCGATTTCGCTATAAAAACCGAGCACTTCGACAACACCGTCTTCTGCATCGACGAGCCCGAAGTTCACACCCACACTTCGGTGCACGGCAAGCTCCTGGGCCAGTTGGTGCAGCTCCTGCCGTCGCCCTGCCAGCTCTGGGTCTCGACGCACTCGGCGGGCATGATGCGTGCGGCCCGCGAGATGGAGGAGGCCCAGCCTGGCTCGGTGGTCTTCCTCGACTTCGGCGGCCACGACTTCGATCAGCCCGTTACCATCACGCCGTCCGTCCCCGACCGCACCTTCTGGAAGCGCAACCTCCAAGTGGCTATCGGCGACTTGGCCGAGTTGGTCGCGCCCAGCCACATCGTCTTCTGTGAGGGAAGCCGCGAGGGGAAGAACCGCGAGTTCGACGCGCGCTGCTACAACCAGATCTTCGCTGGGGAGTTCCCGGAGACCTCCTTCGTCTCCGTGGGCGGCTGCCACGAGGTCGAGTCCAATTCCGTCCTCCTGTCCTCGGTCTTCTCCCAAGTACTTGCGGGCGTCCAGATCAGCTCCGTGATCGACCGTGACGACCGCAGTCAGAACGAGCGCGAAGAGCTGGAGCAGAAGGGCGTGCGGGTGCTGAGCCGCCGCAGCATCGAGTCCTACCTCTACGAAGACGAGGTGCTGGGCAAGCTCTGCGCGCAGCACGGCCAGGCCGAGAAGTGCACCCAAGTGCTGGCGCTCAAGGCCGACGCGCTCAGTGAGTCCATCAAGCGCGGCAATGCCTCAGACGATCTCAAGTCCATCGGCGACAACCTGCGTCAGGGCGCCAAGAGCATCCTGCGCATCACCCAGCCCGGCAACACCAAGGAACAGTTCGCCCTGAACTTGCTGGCCCCTCTGGTCACGCTCGGCACCTGCGTCTATGAAGAGCTTAAGCGCGACATCTTCGCCGCCCGCTCAGGCAACGACGTGCCCGCCACCGGCACAAGTACTTGATGCAAGCTCCTCTATCCCAACTCGCCGCCATCAAATCGGGCTACCAGTTCCGCGCCAGGATCGAGGACGACCCGACCGGCAACGTCGCGGTCATCCAGGTCAAGGACTTGGGCGAGGACTTGCGGCTGCGGCTCGATGGGCTGGAGCGCGCCCAGATCGACCGGGCCGAGCCATATCTCGTGCGCCAGGGAGATGTCCTCTTCCTGGCGCGCGGCGCGCGGCTGCGGGCCGCTGCGATTGAAGACGATCTCAGAGGCACCATCGCCAACGGATTCTTCTTCATCCTGCGCCCGGTTCCGCTCGTGCTGCCCGCGTTCCTGGCCTGGAGCATCAACGCGCGCCCGTTCCAGGAGCAGTTGCGTCCCTTCGTGCGCGGCAGCCACATCCCGCTCGTCACGCGCGGCGACCTGGAGCAGATCCAAATCGACGTGCCGCCTCTGGAAACACAGCGCCTCATCGTCGCGCTGGACGAGGCACAGCGGCGCGAGAAGTACTTGCAGCAAGTACTTGAGGCCAAGCGCGCTCAGCTGATCGAGGCCGTCACGCAGGCGGCGGTTAAGGCAGAAGTGTATGCACGTGCATACACCCGGAACGACAAATCATGACCACAGAAGCGATCCAGAACGAGGTCTCGCAAGGCGAGATCAACGCGATTGTGTGGAAGGCGTGCGACACCTTCCGTGGCGCCGTTGACCCCTCGGAATACAAGAATTACATCCTGACGATGCTCTTCGTCAAGTACCTGTCCGACCTGTGGGCCGACAAGAAGCGCGCCTACGCCGTGCGCTACGCCGGCGACGCCGTGCGCATCAAGCGTGCTCTGGCGCGCGAGCGGTTTGTCGTGCCCGAAGGCTGCGACTTCGCCTCGCTGTATGCCCAGCGCAACGCCGACAACATCGGCGAGATCATCAACAAGGCGCTCGAATCCATCGAGGACGACAACAAGAGCAAGCTCGAAAACGTGTTCCGCAACATCGACTTCAACTCCGAGCCGGCGCTTGGCCAGACGCGCGAGCGCAACCGGCGCCTGAAGCTGCTGCTGGAAGACTTCGCCAACCCCCGCCTCGACCTGACGCCCTCGCACCACGCGCGGCGCGACCTGATCGGCAACGTGTATATGTTCCTGATCGAGAAGTTCGCCGCCAACGCGGGCAAGAAGGCCGGAGAGTTCTACACGCCGCAGGAGGTATCCCACCTGCTGGCTCGGCTGGTCGCGCCCAGGCCCGGCGACCGCATCTGCGACCCGACGTGCGGCAGCGGCTCGCTCTTGATCGAGGTCGCGCACCAGGTCAGGAACCCCGACGGCTCGCCCTCGCCCGACTTCTCGCTCTTCGGGCAGGAGTCCAACGGCAGCACCTGGGCGCTGTGCCGCATGAATATGTTCTTGCACGAGGCCGACGCCGCCCGCATCGAGTGGTGCGACACCCTCAACTCGCCCAAGCTCATCGAGGGCGACGCGCTGATGACCTTCGATGTCGTCGTCGCCAACCCGCCCTTCTCGCTCGACAAGTGGGGCGCGGAAGACGCGGCTGCCGACAAGTTCGAGCGGTTCCGGCGCGGCGTGCCGCCCAAGAGCAAGGCGGATTACGCGTTTGTGTCGCACATGATCGAGAGCGCGCGCGAGGACGGCGGGCGCGTGGGCGTGATCGTGCCGCACGGCGTGCTGTTCCGTGGCGGGAGCGAGGGCGCGATCCGGCGCAAGATGATCGAGGAGAACTTGCTGCACGCCGTGATCGGCCTGCCGGTGAACCTGTTCTTCGGCACGGGCATCCCGGCTGCGATTTTGATTTTCCAGAAGGGCCGTGCGACGCGCGAGGTGCTCTTCATCGACGCCAGCCGCGACTTCCGCGACGACAAGCGCCAGAACCGGCTGCGCGAAGAGGACATCGACAAGATCGTGGCCGCTTACCAGAAGTTCGACGCCGCGCCCAAATACGCGCACCGCGCCACCTTCGAGGAGCTGGAGGAGAACGAGTTCAACCTCAACATCGCGCGCTACGTGGACACCTCGCAGGCCGAGGATCAAATCGACATCGCCGCGCTGCAAGAGGAGATCGCGGGCCTGGAGCTTCAGCTCGCCGACACGCGCGAGCAGATGAGCAAGTACTTGCAGGAGCTGGGGCTTCGATGAACAGCGAACACTGGTCCAAAGTTCGGCTTGGTGACTGTCTCGAAGAGCCACCAGATTACGGAGCAAACGCATCTGCGGTTGAGTTCTCGCCAGACCTGCCAAGATACGTGAGGATTACAGACATCAGCGAGGACGGTGAGCTGATAGATACAGGTAAAAAGAGCATTCCTACAGCCGCAGCAGCAGGCTATACGCTTTGTCCTGGCGACATCGTTTTTGCCCGAACTGGAGCAACGGTCGGGAAGACCTACTTGCATTCCGAAAACGGCCAGACTTGCGCTTTTGCAGGCTACCTGATTCGTTTTCGGACTAATCGCAACCGCCTGTTGCCTGAGTTCCTCAGTCTGTATACGCAGTCGCAGGAATACGATCAGTGGGTGCTAACGATAAACCGTTCGGGTGCTCAACCGAACATCAACGCGACTGAGTATTCTTCGCTGAAGATTCCTCTTCCTGAAGTTGATGAGCAAGCGAAAGTCGTCGAGATGCTTTCGCTGTGGCAAAGCGCAATCCGCCGCACCGCGCAGCTCATCGACGCCAAGACGCGCCTCAAACGCGCGCTGATGCAGCAAGTACTTACGGGCGTGCGGCGGTTTCCTGGATTCGATGAGCCGTGGGAAAGTCACCGCTTGGGCGAGCTATTCCATGAGCGAGCCGAAAGCAACCGGCCCGATCTTCCGCTTCTGTCCATCACGGCAGATCGCGGCGTGATTCCACGTCAGGAAGTCGAGCGCAAAGACACCTCGAACGAGGACAAAAGAGCCTATTTGCGAATCGCGCCCGGCGACATCGGATACAACACGATGCGAATGTGGCAGGGCGTCTCGGCAGTTTCGCGGCTGGAAGGAGTTGTCAGCCCGGCTTACACCATCTGCGTTCCCAACGAGCGAATCGAACCGGACTTCGCGGGCTACCTGTTCAAGTTCCCGCCGACGGTTGCGCTGTTCCACCGCAATTCGCAAGGCATGGTTTCGGACACGCTCAACCTCAAGTTCCACAACTTCGCCCGCATCAAAGTACTTGTGCCGTCGCGGGCCGAGCAAAAGAAAATCGTGTCCGTGCTTCAAACGCTGGATACCCAAATTCAACTGCTGCAAAGCCAGCTCGCCGCGCTCAAGACGCAGAAGCGGGGCTTGATGCAACTGCTGCTTTCGGGCGCGGTGCGCGTGCAAGTACTTGGCTGAACCACGACCCCGCCCGAAGTGCCATCTGGAGGACTCGCTATGCTCCCCGCCATCCGACCCGCCGACCGTGAAGACGACATCTCGCAGATTCCCGCGCTGCACCTGCTGCAGACGCTGGGCTATTCCTACCTCACGCCCGCCCAGGCGCTCGCCATGCGCGGCGGGCGCAAGTCCAATGTCTTCCTCGATTCGGTTCTCGAAGCCCAGCTCAAGCGCCTCAACCGCATCCGCTTCAAGAATCGCGACTGGGAGTTCTCCGAAGCCAACATCCAGAGCGCCATCGACGCGCTCAAGAGCATCCCCTTCGATGGCCTGGTCCGCACCAACGCCCAGCTCACCGACTTGCTCCTGCTGGGCAAGAGCCTGCCCCAGACCATCGAGGGCGACACCAAGAGCTTCTCGCTGCGCTACGTCGATTGGAACCCCGCCACCTGGACGCAGGCCAACGCCTTCCACGTCTCCGAGGAGTTCGAGGTCGAGCGCACCGGCTCGCACGCCCTGCGCCGCCCCGACCTGGTTCTCTTCGTCAACGGCATCCCCTTCGCCGTCATCGAGTGCAAGCGCCCCAGCCTCAAAGACCCCATCGCCGAGGCCATCTCGCAGATGCGACGCAACGGGCGAGGGGACGAGATCCCGCGCCTCTTCGCCCCGGCCCAGCTTCTCCTGGCGCTCTCCAAGAACGAGGCGAGCTACGGCACGGTCGGCACCGAGCGCAAATTCTGGTCAGTGTGGAAAGAACCCGTGGACGACGTTCTGGCCCCGCTCGTCTCTGCCCCGCTGGACGCCCAGGCCAAAGCGCGCATGATGTCGCTTCGCACGACCGAGCAGCGCGCCCTGTTCGACGAGCTGGAATCTTCCGGGCGCCTGGTCACCGAGCAAGACCGCGCGCTGTATTGCCTGGCGCGCCCCGAGCGGCTACTCGATTTGGCGCGCAACTTCACGCTGCTGGACGCGGGCGAGAAGAAAGTGGCGCGCTACCAGCAGTTCTTCTGCGTGCGCAAGACCATCGAGCGCATCCGGCGGCGCAACGACGACGGCTCGCGGCGCGGCGGCGTGGTGTGGCACACCCAGGGCAGCGGCAAGTCGCTCACGATGGTGATGCTGGCCCGCGCCATCGCGCTCGAACCCGGCCTGGCGGGCGCCAAGATCGTGCTCGTCACCGACCGCGTGGACCTGGACAACCAAATCTACAACACCTTCAAGGCGTGCGACATCGAGCCGGTCAAAGCGCAGAACGGGCGCGATCTGGCCGCGAAGCTGGCCGACGCATCGAGCCGCGTCATCACCACCGTGATCGACAAGTTCGAGACCGCAGCCGCCAAGATGCGCGCGCCGCTGGACTCGCCCGACATCTTCGTGCTGGTGGACGAGAGCCACCGTGGGCAATACGGCGCGATCCACTCGCGTATGCGCTCGCTGTTGCCGCGCGCGTGCTTCATCGGCTTCACGGGCACGCCGGTCAAGAAGGGCGAGCGCGACACCGTGGCCAAGTTCGGCGGGCTGATCGACAGTTACACCATCCGCCAGGCCGTCGAGGACAAAGCCGTCGTGCCCCTGCTCTACGAAGGCCGCGACGTGGAGCAGACCGTGGACAAAGCCAAGATCGACCGCGAGTTCGAGCGCGAGACGCACAAGCTCTCGCCGGAGCAGAAGGCCGACCTGAAGAAGAAGTTCGCCACGACCGATCAGCTGCACAAGACCGAGCAGAAAGTGCGCGAGATCGCCTGGGACATCTCGCACCACTTCCGCGACGCGAGCTACACAGCCGGAGGCGCCAAGGCCCAGCTCGTCGCGCCCAACAAAGCGACGGCTTTGCTCTACCACAAGTACTTGCAGGAGATCGGAATCGTTTCGAGCGAGGTGCTGATCTCCGGGCCGGACGAGCGCGAGGGCTACGACGAGGCGGGCGAGGGCGGCGACGACGAAGCCGAGCTGCCCGCCATCATCTCGTTCTGGCGCAAGATGATGGCGCGGCACGGGAGCGAGGAGGCTTACAACAAGAACACCATCGCGGCCTTCAAGTCGGGCGGCGACCCGCAAATCATCATCGTGGTGGACAAGCTGCTGACCGGCTTCGACGAGCCGCGCAACACGGTTCTGTATCTCGCCCGCCAGCTCAAGGATCACACGCTCTTGCAGGCCATCGCGCGCGTCAACCGTCTGCGCGAGGGCAAGGACTTCGGCTATATCATCGACTACCGGGGCGTGCTGCAGAACCTCAACCGCGCCTTCGATATGTATTCGCAGCTCGAAGGCTTCGAGGCCGGCGACCTCGAAGGCACGGTTTCGGACGTGGCCGCGGAAGTCGCGCTTGTGGGCCAACGCCACACCGATGTGTGGAGCGTCTTCGGCGGGCTGCAGCGCGGCGCGGACGAGGAGAAGTTCGAGCAAGTACTTGGCGACGCGGCCAGGCGAGACGACTTCTACGAGCGTCTGTCGCGGTTCGCGCGCACGCTGGGCATCGCGCTGTCGTCCCAGAAGTTCATGGAGCAGACCGGCGAGAAGGCATTGTCAAACCTGCGCGGCGACCTGCGCTTCTTCGCCCGCCTGCGCGACGCGGTGCGCAGGCGCTACGCCGAGTCGGTGGACTTCCGCGAATACGAGCCGAAGATCCAGAAGCTGCTGGATTTGCACGTCGGCACGGGCGAGGTGGAGAAGGTGACATCGCTGGTCAACATCTTCGACCACGAGGCGTTCCAGGCCGAGGTCGAGAAGCTGGGCAGCGCGGCTTCCAAGGCCGACACCATCGCGCACCGCGCCCAGAAGACGGTCATCGAGCGCATGGACGAAGACCCCGCGTTCTACTCGCGCTTCTCCAAGATGCTGCAAGACGCCATCAGCGCCTTCCGCGAGAAGCGCCTGGCCGACAGCGAGTATCTGGCCCAGGTGGTCGAGATCGCCGAGGGTATCCGCGCCCGCACCAGCGACGACCTACCGCAAGTACTTGAGCACGAGGACGTGGCGCGCGCCTTCTACGGCGTCTTGCGCGAATCGCTCAGCAAGTACTTGCCCGCCTCGGAGCTGAGGGAAGCGGCCTCACAGACGGCTCTGGAGATAGATGCCGTGGTGAGGCGCGAGATCATCGTCAGCTGGACTCGCAACGAGGACGTGAAGAACCGCATCCGCAACGGCATCGAAGACCTGCTGCACGATTTGGGGGCGGCGCGCGGCATCGAGCTGAGCTTCGACGAGATCGACGCGGTTCTGGAGCGTTGCCTCGACATCGCCCGCGCAAGGTACGACCGATGATCGAGAAGCGCGAGAAAAGCGAGCGAGAAGAAAGCGGCCCCGGCTTCTGCCTGCGCTACGGCGGGCTTTCGATTCCCTTCGAGGTCGAGGAGCGGAGGCGCAAGCACGTCGCCATCACGGTCTTCCCAGAGCCTCGACTGCGCATTGTCGCGCCCCAGGGCGCTGACCTGGACGCGGTCTTGGCGCGCGTCGAGAAGCGCGCCGGGTGGATCGCGCGCCAGTGGCGCTTCTTCGCCGAGGCCGCGCCGCCGACGCCCGCGCGCGAGTATGTGTCGGGCGAGACGCACTGGTATCTGGGCCGCCAGTATCGGCTCAAGGTGCAAGTACTTGAGCCGGGCCAGGCCGAGGGCGTGAAGCTCGCGGGCCGCTTCTTCTGGGTCAGCGTGCGCGACCGCGACGGGCTCCCCGACACCCATCGCGTGCGCAAGTACTTGGACGCCTGGTATCAGGAGCACGCACGGATAGTCTTCGCGGGCCGGCTGCACAAGTGCATGGCCGAAGCGCGATTCCTGGGGCTGGAGGAAGCGCCGACCCTGGTGGTGCGGCGGATGGCAAAGCGTTGGGGAAGCTGCACGTCGGGCGGGAAGATCCTGCTCAACCTGGAGCTAATCCGCGCGCCGCTGGGGTGCATCGAATACGTGATCTTCCACGAGCTGTGCCATCTGGTTGTGCCTCGCCACGATAAGGCGTTCTATCGGCTGCTGGGGCGGTGCCTACCAGACTGGGAGAAGAGGAAGCGGCGGCTGGAAGAGTTCGGGATTTGAGGAGGGACACGGCAAGCAGTTCTAACAGTGGCTTGAGAGGAGCGGCTATGAAGATTTCAAAGGTTCTTTTACGGTGGCACAAGTCCTTCAACGTGAACTATCGGGGCTATGAAGATAGAGGCAGCCACACCCCGGAGAGACCGTGGAACGCCCTGTTCGTGCCCGATGGCACAGCAGATGACCACGGCTTCATCGAGATTCCCGTCGAGCCCGATGTCACGACCATCGTTGGCGCCAACGAGAGCGGCAAGTCGCACTTGCTGGATGCCATTTGCAAGGTACTGAAGGGCTACGGCAACGACGACCGGCCCCAGCAGGACAAGGCGTTCTCGGTCATCGACCTGTGCCACTTCAGCCTGCCTTCCAAGCAGAACAAGAACACCGGCGAGTTCCCCAACATCGGCCTGGCGTTCACGGAAGTGGGAGACGAAGAGGCGGGACGCGTTTTGGACGCCGCCGCTCAGGGCGCGACCGATGCTCTCAAGAAGGCTCTGCGCGAGCAAGGGTTTGTCCTGATTGTCGCGCCCGAATCCGACGCGCCCGCGGCTACCCAGGCGCGCCTCTACGTGGGGAGCCAGAGCTTCCCGCTGCACATGGAGCAGCTCACAGCGGTGCGTGGGTGCTTGCCTAAGGTGCGCTTCCTGCGCTCCGATCTACCGTTGGCGGACGAGGTGCCTTTGCGGACGCTGATCGCCGCCTACGATGGCGAGACCCACATCGAGACCTACGAGCCGAACACAATTTTTGAGGTTGCCACAGAGCTGCGCGCACTAATAACGCCACCAAACCCTGCAGCTCCAGCCGATTTCATGGAAAAGGTTCAAGCTCTCCAGCATAAAGTGGCAGGAGCGCAGATCGACCAGCCGTCGCGGGCGAAGATGGAGGCGATGCTGTTCCGCGACGTGCTGGGCATCGAGAAGGCGACCCTGGAGAAGCTGGTCGGCCTGAAGACCAAGGCGCGCTCCTTCATCGAGAGCAAGGTCTCGCTGTGGAACGAGACCTTGCGCGAGGAGCTGAACCTGTCGCGCTACTGGCAGCAGGATCCTTCGTTCGCCCTCAGAATCAACCTCAAGCACGGGGTTATCTTCTTCGAGATCACGGACAAGACGGGGGCGATCTACACCTTCGGCGAGCGCAGCTCCGGGCTGCGCTACTTCCTGTCCTACTACATCCAGGCCAAGGCTCTGGAGAAGGCCACGAGCGAGGGCCAGAGCATCATCCTGATGGACGAGCCGGACTCGTTCCTCTCGACGCAGGGGCAGCGCAACTTGCTGATGGTCTTCGAGTCGCTGGTGAGCGCGACGCTCTCGCGAGGCAACACGCAGCTTCTCTACACCACGCACTCGCCCTGGCTCATCAACCGCAATTTCCCGCAGCGCCTGCGCCTGGTGCGCAAAGGCGAGGCGGAGGAGGGCACGCAATACATTCAGTCGCCCGCCGTGCGCCGCTACGAGCCTGTCCGCTCGGCCCTGGGCGTGGACTGCTCGCAGACCCTGTTCATGGGAGCGACGAACTTGGTCTTGGAGGGCGTGGCCGACCAGTTCCTGCTGACCGAGGCCATCCGCTGCTTCGCCACGCCGAGCACGATCCACCGCTTCCTCGACCTCAACTCGCTGGTCACGGTCTCTGCCGACAGCGTTGACCGCATCGACAAAGTGCTTTCGGCCTCGCAATGGGGCGACGAAATTCCGCCCGCCACCGTCGTCCTGGTCGATGCCGACGACGCGGGAATCAGAGCCCGCGAGCGCCTGACACGGCCTCGCCCGCGTCCAGAGGAGAACAGCAAGAAGACAGACCCGGCGCTCATCTCGGAGAAGTTCGTGGTCACGGTGGCCGACATCCTGGGCGAGTCGCTTGGCGAAGAGGGGCGGGCGCAGAAGGTCGTCACGACCGAGGACTTAGTTCCGCTCGCGCTTTACGTCCGGGCGGCCCTGCGCTATGTCCAACACTGGCATTCCAAAACGGTGGAGGGCCAGGAGCAGGCCTTCCGTGACCGCCTGAAGGATCCTCAGCTTGGCGCGGCGGGTGTTGCAGAGGGCGTCAAGAAGGTCTTCCAACAGTTTGAGGTCGGGCAGTCCAACAAGTTCGACAAGGTGGGCATCGCTCAGGAAGTGGTGCACTTGGTTCGGGAGCACGGGCGCAGAGATCCAAGGCAAGACGATGCCGAGATGGATCAGAGCGTGAAGGAGCTGGAGGAGAGGCTGCAGCGGGCCTGCGCCGGGCTGCAAAGCCGCATCGACCAGAGCGAGCAGAACCAGAGGACGCAGACCGGAGAAGCCACCATCCGTCTGGCCCTGCGCCAGTTCTGCGTGGGGCGCCGCCAAGCCTCAGTGCGCGAGATGATCCGCCTCTTCGAGCGCATCGGGCGCAAGGTGGAGCTGTTGGGAACCGATGGCGAGAAGCTGCAAGCGACGGTCAGCCAGTGCGCGCAGAGGCTCCAGGTGCTGGAGAACGCCGGGCAGGAAGTCTTGGAGGGCGACTTCTGGAGCGCGTGGCAGGATGTCCTGAATAACATCCAGAGGCACCCGCTCAACCCGACCATCGCCATCCCAGAGAGCAAGCCGCTCCACGAGCCGGGTGGCCAAGAGCCTCAAGACCTCGCAGATGGCACAGCGCCTGACGCTTCAGGCGCTGGCAAGGAAAAGCCGGGCGTAGCCAAGCCCCGCACCGCCAAGGCAACGAACTGAGTGTTGGAGATCAGGAGGAGGAAGTACTTGGAGCGACGAATCAAGAGCGAGAAGAAAGCAACCGAGATCATCCCCAAGCGCGACGCCGAGCAGGAGCGCATCGGGCGCGAGGGGCACCGCCAAGTCGAGAGATGGCTGGATCAAAACGGCTTCATCCCCAGCCGCACAGACTCCATACTCCCGCAGTGCCCGCCCAAAGCGCAGAGCGGTGAGAAGAGGAAGCAGAGGTTGGAACGGGTGCGGCGGGAGATCTTTTTCTGAGAACGCATCACTTTCTACACATCCATACTGAAGAGGCAAAATCGCCCATGATCATCGCCGTCATCAACCAGAAGGGGGGCGTGGCCAAATCGACCAGCACGGTCAATATTGGAGTCGCGCTCGCCCAGAACGAAGCCCGCGTCCTACTGCTCGACCTTGACACCCAGCGCGACCTCCTTTCCTACACCGACCTCACCCCGAGTATCACCCTCGCCCCCGCCGACCAGAGTTCCCTATCTGGCCTCTTGCAAGGCGAGTACGATCACACTCTGCTCGACTGCTCGCCCGCGCTCAACGAGGAATCAGCGGCAGCTCTCAAAGTGGCGCACTTGGCCCTGGTTCCGCTGCAGGCCGAGTACGCCGCGCTGCGCGGGCTCTCACGCCTGATGGAGACCATCGAAGTCGCACGAGCTCGCAACAACCCCAATCTACGCCTGAGAATCCTCCTCACCATGTTCGACGCCCGCGCCCGCCACTGCGCCGAAGTAGAAGCCGAAGTACGCAAGCGGTTCGGGGCCGAAGTGCTCGCTCCGGTCATACGCCGCAGCATCACCTTCGCCGAAGCCTCTTTGGCTCACCAGAGCATCCTGCAGTTCGCTCCGCGCAGCGCAGGCGCCAAAGCCTACCGCGCCGTCGCCCAGGAACTGGTGGAAGCGTTCCCCTCTGTCCTACCGCTTAAGCCAAGTCAGGACAAGCCAGGGCCAAGCCAGGCCAGCCAGAGCAAGCCGCGGCGCACGAAAACCACCCAGGAGAAGGCCCCGTGAGAAAGCGCCCCAGCCTCTCGTCGGAGATGAACACGCTGTTTCCCCAGCAGGAGGGCGAGCAGGATGTCGCGGGGGGCCTCAAGCTCGTCGCGCGCGACCGCATCCGCACCGGCGCGCAGCCACGCACCTCCTTTCCACCGGCCGAGATCGAAGAGCTCGCCGCCAGCATCCGCACCTTGCGAGAACAGGGACGAGGTGTCGCGGGCACCGGGCTACTGCAGCCCCCTCTGGTGCGCGCAGCTCCCGATGGAAGCGGCTACATCATCATCAGCGGAGAACGGCGCCTGCGCGCCTGCGCCCTGGTCGGGCTGGAATCCATCCCCGTTGTCGTCAGCTCATCGGAAGGCGAGGAGGATTCCTCGTCACTGCTCCTCCTGCAGTTGATCGAGAACATGCAACGCCAGGATCTGCCGCCTCTCGAAGAAGCGCGCGGTATAGAAGCACTCATGGAAGGGCAAAACCTCTCGATCCGCGAGGTCGCCCGGTTGCTTAGCAAAGACAAAGGCTACGTCCAGAACCGCCTCTTCCTGCTCCAAGCAGAGCCCGAGATACAAGCCATGATCGCGCAGCGCCCCGACACCCTGCGCCACGCGCGCCTCATCGGAGGCGTGAAAGATCCGGCCCAGCGCGCCGACCTCATCCGGGCCGTGCTCGAAGAAAACGCCTCCCTCGCCACTCTCGAAGGTCGGCTCCAACCTTCCAAAGCCCGCAAGCCCTCTGGCCGGACGCTTGACACGGCTGGAAATCAAACCGGCGCTGGCCAAGCGAGCCCTGTCCCCAGTAACACCTCCGGCAACACATCGGGAGAAGACGCGGAGGCTGCTCCAACGAGCGTGGCAGCCACAGGAGCTATCGAGCCAGACGATTCGGGGCAATACAGCGAGGATGAGGACGCCATCTTCAACTCGCCTATGAAGGGCCACCTTATCGTTGGCCAGATTGTCGGTCGCTCCACCCAGGAGCGTGCCGGTGAAGATGCTGAGCTGGACGAACAACAGGCTCAAGAACTCGTCCGCTCACAGTCCGACCCATTGGCGCAGGACGTGCGGCCTGCAGCGGCGCACCTGGCCGAAGCCACACGCCAGCTCGACACTCTGAGCCTCACGCCAGCCTACCAAGCCGACCTGCGCCGCGAGATCGCGGCGATACGCGCTCATCTGGACGAGCTCGAAAGCAAGCTGGATTGAGTCACAGGTGTATGCACGCGCATACATCTGGAGGCGTTCGGGAGACACCCCAAGACCCGAGCGTCAGCATCCTGCTGGTGCTCAGGTGTATGCGCGTGCATACACCCGGCTTGGCAGAGCCCTCCCAGAACCTCTTCCACAAATCGCCGCAGGAAACGTGACACCTGAGACAAATCATTGCGGCGCACCTACCTCTCACGATCCCGCAGAAGCGTCGGAGCAGTTCCCTAATGGGGCAAGAGCCGCGCTGGGAAGGTGACGGTTGAGCCAAGAGGAGCTACTTAGAAACACCAAGAGCCTCCTGCTACTGCCAGACACCGCACCACGAGCCACAGCGCACAGAGTCGGGCTTGGACGCCGCCGACCGGTCGACCACCAGCAGATCAAGTGGTGTTCAAGCGGCCAGCCCCTCCTACGTAAGGTCGCCCAGCACGGACTACACAGCACCCGCCAAAGAGCGTCGAAGAGGACATCGGAAGGGCCTGAGCATGCCAGTCGGGTAGACAAGCGCCGGAGGACGCGCGCCGAAGAGCGCCCGTTCGATCAGGGAAAATACCGGCCCTGCGAAATAAAGAATACCGGCCCTGCGAAAAAGTTTGGGCGACGAAGAATACCGGCCCTGCGAAAAAGGAATACCGGCCCTGCGAAAAATTCTGGGGGGCGGGAATACCGGCCCTGCGAAAAAGGAATACCGGCCCTGCGAAAAAGTGCATCGCCCAAAAGCCCAGGCCCAGCGGGGGTTTTGGGGCCTTCCGGACGAACGTAGCAGTTATATAGCAGTCGTTCTGTTTCTTTAGCAGTACTTAGCAACAACACGCGCGCGCGAGATTTCGGCACACCACGCAGACCCGCTGCAGGCCCTGTTGTTGTTGTTGCCCTTCGCTTATGCTTGGCTCCAAGGGTTCGCTTCGGAGAACCCTTGGCAGAGCCATCCGATCGAGGTGCGAGGAACATACCATGCGCAAGGCAAGGCCCGAATCCCGGATCGAAGTCACACGGATAGGGAAAGATGATGTCAATTTGGTCGAGCATCCCTTCGCCAGCCTGTCGAACACGCCAGAAGTCCAAGTCATCGAGAACGAGTGGGACACTAAGCACCCGCTGACAGGCGAGACGATCACGGCCAAGTGGCGCGTCGAAGGCTCTCACCAACTCGGACTACCCTGTGCTGTTGACGAGAGGGTGTACCTGGTGCTGATGGAGCTCACTCGCGAGGCCGGGTTCACGCAGAAGGTGCAGTTCTCGCTCTACGACGTGCTCAAGCGGCTGGGCTGGTCGCACAACGCCCGGAACTACGAGTCGCTGCGGGACTCGCTGCGCCGCCTGAACAGCGTCACCATCACCTCGGAGAACGCGCTGTGGAATCCGGAGGCGCAGGCGTTTGTGGACGTGGGCTTCCACCTCATCGACGAGTACAGAGTTGTGGCCTCCAAGCCGGGGCGCAAGAGCACGGGCACGCCGCCCAGCGAGGCTCATATGTCCCACATCATCTGGGGCCGAGAGATCCATGACTCGTTTCGCCACGGCCAGATCCGCAGCATCGACCTGGGCTTCGCTCTCTCGCTCAAGGGGGCCATCGCGCTGCGGCTCTACCGCTACCTGGACAAGAAGGCATACGACGGCAAGACGACCTTCGAGATCGAGCTGAAGCGCCTGTGCGAGATGCACTTGGGCATGGCCTCGGCGACCTACACCTCGACCCTCAAGACACGCCTCAAGCCCGCCCACGACGAGTTGCAGACGCGGGGTTTCCTCGGCGAGACGACCTACGAGCCGATGAAGACCCGAAAAGGCGAGAAGGTCTGCTACACCTTCCCCTCACCCCGGACCCTCAAGGCCACAGACACCGCGCTGCCCCAAGCTCCAAGCGGTGCTGCGAACGATGTTGCGGAGGGCGTCGGGGGCGCCACAGTCGCCACCGCAGGGGACACAGGCAGCGCGGTGCCCGCGGCAAATCTCAAGCGAGGCCGCAAATCAAAGCCCGCTCCGGCTCCCGCTCCGCAATTGTTCGATCCCCAGAGGCTCGGCGAGGCGGACGGCAGCGGATCCTCGGCCACGACCGCGGCTACCGCACCCTCCAGGTCTGTGAGCGAACCGGCCAGCACCGACCTGCTCCAGCGGATGCTGGATCTGAACGTTTCGCCCGAAGTGGCCCGCCAACTGGTAGCAGGTACTTCTGAGGAGGAACTACGGCTGCATCTCGACTGCCTGGAGGATCGCGAGCCGCGCGACCGGGCCGCCACCTTCGTCAAGGCGGTGCGCGAGGCGTGGCAGGTGCCCGCCAAGTACTTGGAGCGCCAGGAGGCTCAGGAGCGCGCTGAAAGGGCCAGAGTAGAGAAAGAGACGCAGAAAGCGCGAGCGGCCCAGGAAAGGGACTCTACGGCCCTTAAAAGGGCATCACAGGAAGAAGAGTCGGCTCAACTGGATGCGTCCTACGCCGAGTTGGACGAAAAGAACCGCCAAAAAGTGGATGAGGAAGCAGTTTCGCGTCTTGGAGTCCTGGGGCGCACGAGGCCAGCCGGCGGCGCTCTTACAGCCATGCGGCGGCAGGTGATGCGCGAGCGGATGCAGAACAGCGAAGAACGCCCACGACAACACCAGGGACACGAGCAGAGTAACGTCGTGAACTACTGAAGCTGCCGAGAGGCCGAACCTCATTCGGGCACGCCCTTGACTTGGCCCAGAGCGGTGACACGGCGGATTATGCCCAACCGCTGCACGGCTACCGTGCGGGCGTTTGGGCGATCGTGAACGACTACCGCACCGACACCTACCGCGGCGTGTATGTAGTGCGCTTTGCCGGGTCGTCTTCGTGCTGCACTGCTTGCAGAAGAAGTCGAGGTTCGGCATCGCGCTGCCCCGGCCCGATGCCGAACTGATCGAGCAACAGCTCAAGGACGTCCGCGAGATGTATGAGTCGTGGCAGGCCGGACAAACACCCCAGGCTCAGAAGAACCAGAAGGAGCAGAGATGAACCAGAAGACCACTCGGAGCACACTGGAAGAAAAGCCCGAGGAGAAGCTTGGCGCAGAGGTTGAGCCGGGCACCTTCCCCTCTCTCACCATCCTGGACGGGCGCCAGATCGAGTACACGGCAGGCAGCGGCAACGTGTTCGCCGATCTTGAGCGGCCTGACGCCGCCGAGATGCAGTTCAAGTCGAACCTGGTATTCTGCATCCGCCAACTGATGTAGGAGAAGGGATTGACGCAGGCCGAGCTGGGCGAGATGGTCGGGCTGCCGCAGCCCAAAGTCTCCGACCTGTTTCGCGGGCGCATCCGCGGCTTCTCGTCCGACCGCCTGCTGGCCATCATCAACCGCCTGGGCCGCAGCGTCGAAGTGCGCATCAGCGCCCAGGAGCGCGCGCCCGAAGAGGCGACAACGCGCGTGCTCGTGGCGTGAGAGCAAGTACTTGGGTGCGGCGCGAGGAAGCGACGCAGGTATGACAGCCAGTAGCCTCTGCCCCGCGTGGTGGCCCGTTTTGCCTTGCTCGCATCGGGCTGGGTGTTCGGGGATGGGGAATGGATGTAGACATCAACGGCGCTTTCCCTTATCCGCAACTGCCGCACCTCTTCCCCTGGCGGTTACTTGAGTCACACCATCGGCTCCTGCCAGAAGAGAGCCCCAGCTTGCGATGCCCTGTTGTGCGGTGCTACGTCCGGAGTGGGCGCCTGCCCCAGTAGCGCGCTGCGCACCTCGTCATAAAGCTGCGCTACGGGCAGCACCTCGTCCGAGTACCCCTCCAGAGCCGCCTCCCGCAGATCACGGCGCAGCTTGGACAGGCTCCCCGCCTCCTCGCCGCCCGCGGCCTTGGCCATCTCCCAGAACTCCTGCGGCCCCATGTGCTCCAGAGCGAAGCGCAACCCGAGGAGAGCCAGACGATCCTTGAGGGTGCCCGACGGCCCCTGCAACTTCGCCTGCCACCACATCTCGTCTGCAGGTGTAAGGGTGGGCCGCTCTTCGCAGGGGAAGGCGATGTAGCCGTACGGCTCAGGCGGCAGCAGGTTACTCTGCACCCGCTCATCCAGCCACGGCCCCAGATCCTCAAACCGCTCGACCAGATTGGCTACTGAGTCGCTGCCCCACTTCTCGCGCACGGCACAGGCGGTCGGGAGGCGGCACTCGCACCGCAGCCAGCCCGCATTCTCTTCGTCCTCGTTGTCTTCCAGACCCTGAGCCCGGCGTTGGGCGCGCTTGTCGTAGAGGGCGTAGGTGGTCTTGGTGGCCGTCCCGCGCAAGACGCCGGTCGGGTAGTTGTACAGCAGGCGGTTGTAACGCGGCTCGATGAGTTGGAGGACGGAGAGGTAGTAGTGGAATGGGCGCGGTAGCAGCACATCCCGGCACACATCCACCCGCCCCACTTGCCCCTCACGCCAGTCGATCTCGACGCCCAGATCACTCAGCACCTCCTGCAAGCATTGAAGCACTTCCTGCAGCCCGCGCCGGTCGATGACGGCCCCGTTGTCACCGAAGCGCACGCGCGGAGCCGAGAAGAAGGCGCGCAGGTGGGGCTGGCCACCGGGACGCACTGGAGCAATGCGCAGGCGGAAGGCGCCCACCCTCCTCACCGCCATCACGCCCCACTGGGTTCGTCCGTCGGCATCCTGCCACAGCGCGTGCTCGCCCCAGCGGGCGGCTCGCACCTCGCCTTTCCTCAGCACCCGGAAGTCGGGGACGCGAGAGAGGCGCAGCGGGTAGAGCAGGCGCAGGGTGTCTACGCCCGTGCGCACCTTCCTCGCCACGTCCCGTTGCTCCCCAGACGGCGATGAGGCGGAGTGTGCGGCGGGCGAGGGTGGATGGAACTGGGGAGAGCAGAACGGGGAGCAGGAGGAAGATGAAGAGCGTGCGGCTCCCCGAGTGTCCGCAGGCACTTCGCCAGCGCCTGGCTTTTCTTCTTCGTCCTCCCCTGCCGGATCTTCGCTCTCCTTCCAGGGTGTGACTTCTCCAAGTGGGACTTCGCGCCAGGGCGTGGCGCCCTGCTCCAGGAGTTCCGTGCGGGAACTGGGAGACCGTGGAACCAATGTTCTCATTGAGTAGCCTTTGAGACTTTATTAGACTTTATTAAGAGCTCCTGAGCCATCATCCGGACAGCTCTGAAACGCCAAACGGCACGCGCCTCAATGGGCACGTGCCGTTCTTGGGTGTGGCTGACTTCGGGCTCAAGTACTTGCCGCTTGTGACTGCGGCTATGCAAGCAGACCTTCAGGCTTTCGATGTGCCCGTGAGACCACGCTGGATGAGGGCGAGAAGATCAGCCGTCGCTGTCCTCCTCGGCCTTTGGCTCCTCTTCGGTCTCGTTATCTCTTGGCTCGTAGGGATCGGGTTGCTCGTAGTTGGTCGCCTCGTAGTCGGCCAGCAACTGGCGGAAGTCGTCAGTGGGCTCACCTTCTGGGGTGAGGTAGCGCGTCTTGAGCAGCCAGGCCAGGGACGCGACGACTTTGGAGTACGTGACGCGCCGCTGCCGATTCGCCAGGATCAGGTCGACTCGCTCCGTGTTCATGCGGTTGGTGACGTGGAGGATGGTCTTGACGAGTTCTGGAGGCATCGAGAAGTTCTGGCGGGCCACACGGGCGCCGCCCTTGCGGTTGTGGTGCATGGGAGGATCTCCTGCAGGCCGGGTATCCAGTCACCCGGCTCCCGCCGGGCCGGTTTCTTCCACCCCCTTCTCGCGGGGCGCGTCCTCTTCCTCGCCATCTCCCCCCTGTTGAGCCGAGGGGAGGATGTTGATCGGGGTGTTGGGCGAACCCGCTTTGCCCAAGGTCAGGTGCCTGCGTTCGACGAAGTAGCCCACCACACCATCCTCACGTCGGAAGCGCCAGCGATCGTTCACGTCGCGGTAGGCGAGACCCTCCTCCCCCGGCTCCAGGGGTATTACGAGCCAGTGTTTGGGGTTCTCGTGGCCGTTGGGGTTGAGGCGTGGCCCAGTGTAACGAGCCTGCCTCATCGTCTCCGCAGGCACCAGTTGCACCAACTCGGTGAAGCCGCTCGGCTCATCCTCGTCCTCATCCGTGGCGTAGTCAGGGTTCTCCGGTTGCTCCCAGCGCATGGCGAGGACGCCGTCGTCGCTGCACAGGCGCCAGGAACCCGAGTCGAAGTGGCCGGGGTCGAAGCGCGCCCGCAGGTCGGGCTCCAACGCCTCGACCGCGGCCTGCAGGCGTCGCAGCAGCTGGGCGGGGATGAGACCCGTCAGATACGCCTCCATCTGCGCGGCCCGGGCTTGCTGGCCGTCGCACTGCTGGGTGAGTGCCTCACCGGACAGGGTGTGATCGCGGGCGGCGATCGTGACGCGCATCCCGCACTTCTGGCAGTAGGTGAGCAAGAGCGGGGGTTCGGCTTCGGGATCCATGAAGGGGCGTAGCTGGTGCCCCAGGATCTGGGACTGCAGGCGCGCGGCCTCGGTTGCTTTGCGCTTGAACTCGGGGTGAAAGGTGGGGGACAGGGACATCGGTTTCTCCTTGAGGTTGGGCAGAGGGTAAGAGGGAGGAAGTCGAACTACTCCAGGGTCAGCACGCTGCGGGCGGGCTCGATGCGGCAGCCGTCGGGCAGGAGGCCGGTCTGGCGGTAGAAGCCCAACAGGGCGGCTTCGGTGGCTTGCGGTGCAGCGGGATCTGGTGCAGGAGGAAGAGGAGAGGCACCAGGCAAAGCCGAAGATGAGGTAGAGGGTGAGGCTGCCAGTGCCCGCGCCAGGCTCTCTATGGCGGCTTGGTGCTTTCGCATCCAGGCCGCCAGCGTCTCCGGTTGAGCTACCAGCGCCCGCTCGGGAATCTCCTGCAGCACGAGCACCCCATTGTCCGACTCCAGGCGCCGTGAGCCGGTCTGCCTGTGGTGCCAGCGGGCGGCTTCGAGCAGGTAGCCCTCGAACTCACCCCACACGGCGCTTTCGTCGTCTTGCGCCTGTTGGAGAGCCGTGGCGGCTATCCGGGTCGCCCAGCGTGCCTGCTGGAGCCGCCCGATGGCCAGGGCGACGTAATCCTCCTCGTCCTCTGTGCTCGACTCCTCTGTGGGTGCCTCTTCGGGCCCGTCTTCCGGCTCGTGTCTGGTGGTTGGCGCCGGGTTAGTGCCGCGTCGATGAGGGCGGTGCCCGGTCATTTGGCTCCTCGTGGGGTGGTTGAGTCTGTGCGTTGTCACGTCCATGTGTCTCCTCCTGGTTGTCTCCGGTGCTCCAAAACCAAAAAAGAGCAGCGACATCGCTGCTCCGGCTTGCGTGGGTGGTTGTGCGTGCTCCTGGCGTTGCTGGAATGGTGCTACTGAGGCGTCGCGGGCACGGCCGGGGGCATCATGGCGTTGGCGCTCTCGACCTCTTGGCTCACCTTGCTCCACTCGTCGAAGAGAGGCTGATACGCCTGCTGGCGGCCCTCTTCGCTCTCGGCTTCGTACTTGGGCTCCAGTTGCACGCGGAGGCGGGGCTCGGTCTTCTCGCGCTCCATCTCGTGCTCGATGTCGAGTCGCCTCTGGGTGAGGATGGCGACCTTGGCGCACACATCCCACAGGTCGCGCGAGCGTGTGTAGCCGTCCATCGCCTGAGCGAGTTGCTCTTTGAGCGGGCCAGCCGGTAACAGGCGCATCCCGGCGTCAAGGGCGATGGTGGCGTTGGCCAGCCGGGTGTTGAAGTCGGCGCGCGTCACACCACCCAGCGTCGTCACCACGCGCAGCGCGTTGAGCTCGCTCAGCACCCGCCGCGCGGCCTCCAACTGCGTCCTCGTCAGAGCGCCCGGAGTGACCGGTGTGTTCTTGAGCAGGGCCAGCACGTCGGAGGTGACATCCACGCGCGGCGTCTTGGTGTTCTTGTCGCCGCTCCACCACAAGCCTCGCGTCGTCACGATCAGCGACAGCTTGCGCTTGGCTGCCACCTGGGGCAGCACACGCAGCGCCAGAACGGGGAAGTCGCTGCGGACACTGGCCAGTCGCTCCTCGTCCACGACCCCGACCGGTGCCCCACCTGCTGCAGGCTGCGCAACTTGCGTAGGTCGGGCAGAACGAGCGGGCGCGCCCTGGCACCAGGCGGGGCAGGTGAGGGGGCCAATGGCCAGAGCCGTGGTCAAGGCCAGCGGTAGAGCGAGGCGTGGAGGCGGACGGTGCCTATCCAGCAACAGAAGTGATCTCATTTCAAAAGCGTCTCCTTGCGGATCGAAATCGTAGAGCCGTTTTCTCTTTCCGGCTTCTCTAAAGTTTACTCTCCGCTGGCACTGTTGGCTCCCCGTTTAGGAGCAAGAGTGACGCGCTTCAGAATGAGCCTCCGAGGTGAGAGGTCATTCTGCGTCCACGCTCCGTGCATTCCGACGAGTACAAGCTGCTGGCCGAGCATCTACGCCAGGCGCGCAAGCGAGTGGGGCTGACCCAGCGTGAGGTAGCCGCGCGGTTGCGCAAGCCGCCCGCCTTTCCGCACAAGATCGAGCACGCCGAGCGCGATCTCAACGTGGTTGAGCTGATCGACTACTGCGAGGCCCTGGGGATCGACTTCGTCCAGTTCGCTGCGGAGATCGCTCAAGCTGTGCGCGAACTGCGTGAGGGCGTGCCTGCTGCCATGCCCTCGGACACGTCCTTGGACACGTCCTCCCATACGTCGCCACCCTCTTCACCGGGCTCGTGAGCTCCGTGGCGGCAGTGGGATTCCCGCCGTCACATCAAGCCACTCCACGGGCGCTCTGGCTTCCCAAGGATCGGCCCTCTGCCCTGCGCCGGATCGGTCGCAGTTCTTGCGGCAGTGGCGTCAGCCACGCACCGCCCTCCTCTCCTACAAACTCCACTCCTCCCCTTCCCATCTCGGCCTCTCTCCAGCTATGACCAGAAGGTCGCCCAAACGTGGGTGCGGGGACAAGCGCCACGGCTGATTGGCGCAGGCGACGAACGGGGCAGAGACGCTATGGATCGTGCGGCAGATCTGTTGAGTGTTAAGGAATCCGCAGAGGTTCTGGAGGCTCAAGGAGGGGCCGTCCACCACGCTCGGCTCCGACCATCCATAGGGGTTGTTCTGTTCCATGGGGGTTCCCGAAAGCGGTGGGGTTCTGGCCGCCCCTCTTAACGCCAAGTGAGGAGTCCGCAGCTGACCGCCCTACTCGCAAAGAACCTTGGCTCCCCCTTTGCTTGCCCTCCTGTTCTGCCCCGATCTCTCGCACTTACGCACTGGGCATCTGAGCCGGAGCCCGCTTCTGAAGTCATCCATGCTTCCTGATAGATGCTGCATATGCTGCACTTAATGCAGATAGAATGGAACCTCACTACACTCTGGGTGAGGGGGTGGATCTTATGGCATTGATAGCTGCAGGAGGGGAGGGAACGGGTGGCGAGTTGGCTTTGCTGGAGCCCATCGAGCCGAGTGCCGAGGAGAGCGAGATGGCGCGCGAGTCGAGCCACCGGCTGAGTTCTCTCCTGGGGCAGTTGCAGGCCCGTGGTGCGCGAGCTTCCGATGTAGTCGAGTTGCGCATCGGAGGAAGTTCAGAGTCACACCAAGTGGTGGCGCTGCCTGCTTCGGTCGTGCGTCTGCTGGCACGGCTGCTGGCGGAGATGGCACAGGGAAACGCGGTCAGCCTGGTGCCTATAGACGCCGAGGTGTCGGCGCGCGAGGCGGCTGAAGTGCTGCTGGTGTCGCGGCCTTACCTGATCGGGTTGCTGGACGAGGGGAAGATTCCCTACCGGCGCGTGGGCACCCACCGCCGCCTCTTGCTGCGGGACGTGCTGGCCTACAAGCGGCGCGACGACGAGCAGCGACGGGCCGTGCTGGACGCTCTGGTGGCCGAAGCCCAGGAGTTGGATATGGGCTACGGCGGCTCCGGCACTGAATCCCACGCCGCTCAGGGCACCACTCAGGGCGAGGCCAAGTAGGAGCGATGCCAAAGCCTGTCGCTGTTCTGGACGCCAACGTGCTGTATCCGGCGCCGCTGCGTGATTTGTTGGTGAGCTTGGCCGCCGAGGGAGCGTTCGCCGCTCGCTGGACGGAGGCCATCCACGCGGAGTGGATCGAGAACCTGCTGGAGCACCAACCCCGGCACGAGCGTGCCAGGCTGGAGCGCACCCGCGACCTGATGAACCGGGCCGTGCGCGACTGCCTTGTGACGGGGTATGAGCCGCTGATCCCGACGTTGAGCCTGCCGGATGTAGACGACCGCCACGTTCTGGCCGCGGCGATCCGGGCCGGGGCCGAGTTCATCGTGACCTTCAACTTGCGAGACTTCCCGGCTGCATCTCTGGTCCCGTACAACGTCGAGGCGCGGCACCCGGACGACTTCGTGCTGGAGTTGCTGGAGCAGGACGTGATGCTGGCGTGCCGGGCGGTGCGGGTGCAGAGGGCGAGGCTCAAGAACCCACCGCACTCGGTCGCGGAACTGCTGCAAGTACTTGAGGCGCAAGGACTGGCGCAAACTGTGGCTCGTCTGCGCCGCTACGGTGACATCTTGTAGCCGGAGATTAAGCCTCGAATGGAAAAGAAGTTCCCCTGGCTCAGATTCTGGTGCCGAGAAGGTAGCACGCGCCAGGCTTCCTTCTCCGACTACTTCTCGCTGCCCTATGGCTACCAGCGGGGCGACCAGACTGATGTTGCCCCCTTCGAGTCTCTTCAGCGCCAACCGTGCTTGATCCTGCTGGGTGAGCCCGGCATGGGAAAGACGAGCGCCGTCTTCCAGGCCGTGGAGGATGCGCGTGGTGGCCGTAGCGAAGAGGAAGGAAGCCTCGCGCGCACCATCGTGGCCCTGAAGTTGGGCTCCTACGGCAGCGAGGATCGACTGCTGCGCGACTTGTTCGAGAGCGAAGCCTTCCGCATCTGGGAGAACGGACAGGGCGAGATGCACCTGTTCCTGGATGCCTTGGACGAGTGCCTGCTGGGTCGTGGGCACGTATCTCAGCTTCTGGGCGATGAGCTGGAGCGCCGCCTTCCTCTGCGGTGCGAGCAACTGCACCGCCTCTTCCTGCGCATCTCGTGTCGCACGGCCATCTGGCCCCGCTCGCTGGAGGAGAGGCTCAAAGCCTTGTGGGAGCACCGCGAGGAGGATCCACGAGTCGGCGTGTACGAGTTGGCTCCTCTACGCCAGGAGGATGTGGCTCAGGCGGCGGAGATGTCCGGTCTGGACGCACGCCGTTTCGTGGAGGAAGTGGCCCGGCGTCAGGTCGAGCCACTGGCCGCCAAGCCCATCACGCTTCGCCTGCTCCTGAACTTGTTTCTGTCCGACGGCTCCCTTCCGGAAACGGAGGCGGAAATCTACCGGCGTGGGTGCCTGCTTCTCTGCCAGGAGAGCAATGACCTCCACCGCAGGGGCCGCGGCGCAATCGCGCTGGGTGCCGAGGAGCGCCTGGTTGTGGCGGCGCGCATCGCAGCCGTGACCGCGTTCTCCAACCGCGAGTCCGTCTGGATGGATGTGGAGGACGGGCGCCTCACGGAAGCCGATGTGCCGCTGAGACTGCTGGCAGGTGGAGTCGAAACGGCGATTCTGGAGAACGGGATGCGGGCCTCGGTGGAAGTCACGGAGCAAGCCGTTGAAGAGACGATCACCTCGACCGGCCTCTTCTCCTCCCTCGGCCCTCACCGCATGGGGTGGGCGCACCGCACCTACGCCGAGTTCTTGGCGGCGCACCACCTGGCCCTGCATGGCACGCCTGCGAGTCAGGCTTCGCAGTTGATGGCGCACCCGCTTGACCCCGAGAAGAAGCTGGTGCCGCAACTGCATGAGACGGCGGCCCGCTTCGCCGGCTTGCAGACACCGGCCTCGCGCGAGTTCTTCGAGGTCGTCCTCAACCGCGAGCCTCTGGTGCTGCTTCAGAGCGACATCGCCGCGGCCACGCCTGAGCATCGCTTGGCTCTGGCGCACAGCCTGCTGCGGGCCTGCGACTCCGGCCTGCTCTCCTACCTACCCCTCACGCGCTTGCACACGCTCAGGTGCGAGCCTCTCGAAGAGATGCTGCGTGCCTGGATCACAAACGGTGCCAGAAGCGAGGACGCCAGAGATGCCGCCATCGACATCTCCCTGGCCTGCCGGTTGAGCGGCCTGTCCGAAGAGTGCCTGTCAGTCGCGCTGGATAAGCAACTTCCCATGAGGCTGCGGCGCACGGCCATCGCTGCCATCAGCCAGCTTGGAAGCCCCGACGACAAAGCCCACCTGCGCCCATTGGCGGAGGCCGAAGATGAGGACGAGGAGATCAAAGGCGCTGCTCTGGAATGCCTCTGGCCGGGCGTCCTCACCGCCGAGGAGCTGTTCGGGCGGCTCGCTCCGGGACGCAAGGAGATCATCGGCGGCACCTACAAGTACTTCCTCTCCTCCAATCTGGCTCCTCATCTGGAGGTTGCCGATCTGCCCGTGGCGCTGGCGTGGGTCGGCGAACGCGGACGCAGAGGAGATTTAGAGTTTGGCGCGTCGGAATTGGCTGATGAGATCGTGCGCCTGGCGTGGGAGCACCTGGACGATGAGGGCGTGATGCTGTCCCTGGCGCAGTTGGTGTGGCAGGGGTCAGCTCAGAAAACGGAATATATTGCACGTTTAGGTTTTTGCCGCTGTGGTTCAGTGAGAGTGGTTGGTTGAGCGCAAGGTGGGAAGTAGCCGGTAGCCAACAGGAGTAGCTCAATAGGAAGTAGCCAAATAGCATTGTGTTGGATATATTTGGCTACCGGTCGCATGGCGAGCCATTTGGGGTTAACCCTGTTTGGCCAGCTTTCATGAAAATCGCCCGCATCTATCTCCGCGTCAGTACGGACGAGCAGGATCTCACCCGCCAAGCGACTATCGAGCAGAGCACGCTACTTGTAGGCACGGCTTCGATACAGCTTGAGTCTGTGCGCTAAGTTCCTGCCTTGCACTCCCATGAGAGCACGCTTCGCCCGCTGGAATCGAGAGGCCGCACGCCAAGCCCTTCAAGGCCTGGCGCTGTGGGCGCTCGTCCTCCTGGTGATGCCCTCGGCTCAGGCCGCCGTGTGGCAGTGCGAGGGCCGCGTGTGCGGAACGACACCCTGGGCCTGCTGCTGTGCCCTGCCCTCGGACAAGACGGACGCGAGCTGCGGCAACCCCTCGCCCGGCTTAGATGGCCACCGCCGCTCCGCCTCGCATGGCCAGGAAGTCGGGGGCTGCCCGCGCGCCTGCCACTGCACCCAGGTCGCGCCGCACTCGAAAACGGCCCGCGCCTCCGTTCTCGCCACCTCCGCGTCGTCTCTGGAAGTCGTCGCGATTCTGCCCGTCGTGTGGCAGAGCCGCGAGCCGCTGGCTGCCCAGCCCGCGTGTCCCTTCGAGAGTCGCGGCCCGCCGCTTCTCGCGCCCGTTCCCTCTTCGACTTCGCCTCGCGGCCCGCCGCTGCGCCGACGTGTTCTCCGCTCTTCTTGAGCCGGAAGCGTTGGCGTGTGCGCGGGCTTTTTCGTCGCTTGCTCCCGACTGTTTCTGGCTTCCGTAGCTCAGAAACCGTCAGGAGACTCCTTTGCGACCGTTATTTGTTTGCCTGCCCTGCCAGGCGCTTGGCCAGAAAGCCAGCGCGCAGGGCGTTCTTCCCCCGACTCCCGCCGAGCCATCGGCATCCGTCTCATCCCCTCAAGTACTTGCAGCGGGTTGCTGGGAGTCACTAATCCGCGCCGGACGCCGCGTTAGCCCACAAGCACTTGGGGCTGCCGGGCGCGAGGCGCTGAACAAAGGAGGTGATTAAGAAATGGACGACAAGAAAGTCGAAGACCTGAACGCCTGCATCGAGGCTCTGGAAGAGTGCATCCACCAGTGCCAGCACTGCGCCGGCCATGACATCCGTGAGGGTGGCATGATGGCTGAGTGCGCGCTGCTCAACCTGGACTGCGCCGCCGTCTGCACGGCGACGCTGAGCGCGATGGCGCGCCACTCGGCGCACCACGGCGACTTCGCCAAGCTGTGCGCTCACATCTGCCGCGAGTGCGCAGCCGAGTGCTCCAAGCACGACCACGACCACTGCAAGAAGTGCGCAGCGGCGTGCCAGGCGTGCGCGACCGAGTGCGACAAGCACGCGGGCGAGGCCGATATGTAAGCCGCCGCAAGTTCAAGACGCCGCGCCGGTTCGATGTCAATGAATCCGACGCTGAACCGGCGCGGCACAGGCTATTTTGAATCACAGCCAAGGAGATTCGCCCGATGGCGGAACACGCGGAACGTTCTCACGCCGACCATGTGCACGGCCCGACCACAGGCCGCAAGATGTGGCTCTCGCTCGCCGTCACCATTCTCTTCGTCGTCGGCGAGGCCACGGCTGGCGTTGTTTCTCACTCGCTGGCGCTGCTCTCGGACGCCGGGCACAACCTCAGCGATGCTCTGGCTCTGGGGCTGGCGGCGTTTGCCATCTGGATCGCGCAGCGGCCTCCCAGCGCCCAGCGCACCTTCGGCTACCACCGGGTCGCCATCCTGGCCGCGCTCTTCAACGCCGCCAGCCTGGTCGCCCTGTCCATCTGGATCGGGATCGAGGCGTATCAGCACATCCTGCATCCTGAGCCGGTGGGCGGCGCGCTGATGATCGGGGTGGCTCTGGTCGCCGTGCTGATGAACACCGTGATCGCGCTCGCGCTGGCTTGAGACGCCAAGCACAGCCTCAACAGCCGCGCGGCCTACGTCCACATGGCGGGCGATGCGCTGTCCTCGGTGGCGGTTGTCATCGCGGGCGTGATCGTGCATTTCACCGGCTGGGTCTACGCCGATCCCGCCGTCTCCCTCTTGATCGCGGCCTTAATCCTCTATTCAGCGTGGGGCATCTTGATCGAGGCCACGGACATCCTACTCGAAAGCACGCCCCGAGGCTTGGACGTGGGCAAGCTGGTGGACGGCATCAAGAGCATCGCGCCGGTGTGCGATGTCCACGACCTGCACATCTGGACGGTGGGCGACGGGCTGCGCTTTCTGTCGTGCCACGTGGCGCTGCCACCAGGCAGCACGCTGGAACAGTGCGCCCTGGTGATGGAAGCGGTCAACAAGAAGCTGCACGATGAGTTCACCATCGGCCACGCCACCATCCAGGCCGAGGTGGAAGGACTGTGCACGACGAGCGACGAGACAGCCCTCTACTGCGCCCTCGAAACTCACGCCCACGGGCCGGGCGAAGAGCACGACCACGAAGAGCATGACCACGACGAAGAGGAACACACCAGCCACGATGCCGCTCACGCCGAGCATCATGCGGGCGTATAATGAACAGCCCCAAGCCGGCGCGAGCGAAAGGCGGAAGCTGAGGCTGGCAATTTCCTATGGATCAAGCGAACGGGCTGTTGCGGCGCGGCCTGCTGCTCGAATACCTCACGCTGGGGTGGAACGTGGTGGGAGCCGCCGTCATCCTCGCGGCGGCTGTGGCGGCCCGCTCGGTGGCGCTGGCCGGCTTCGGCCTGGACTCGCTGATTGAGATCGGGGCTTCGGTGGTCGTGCTCTGGCAGCTCAAGGGCAGCCGGGCTCAGGGTGGGCCACAGCGCGAGCGGAGGGCGCTGCGCTTGATCGGGGCTGCCTTCTTCGCGCTGGCGCTTTATGTGCTGGCCTCATCCTCGCGCAGCCTGTGGACGCAGGCTCACGCGGCGACTTCGCCCTGGGGCATGGCGTGGCTGGCCCTGACCTTCGTGGTGATGATGGCTCTCGCTTCGGGCAAGGCCAGGACGGGCGCGCAGCTTAACAACAAAGTGCTGCAGACCGAGGCGCGCGTGACGGTTGTGGATGCGTATCTGGCGGGCTGTGTGCTCATCGGTGTCGCCCTCAATGCGGCTCTGGGCTGGTGGTGGGCCGATCCCGTGGCCAGCCTGGTCATCGTCTACTACGGCTTCAAGGAAGGTTTCCACGCCTGGGCCGAAGGTGCGCCGGAAGGTTGATGCCGTTTCCTGCTGCACTTTACCGCAAGTACTCGCTGGCCAGCTTCGCGGCCTACCGCCTCCTGCTGGCCGCGCTGATTGCGGGCTACCTGACCTTCCGCTGACGGGCGCCGGAGGAACCGACGTGGCTCTGGAAACCGCTGACGTGGCACTGATGGGCGATGACCTGAGCAAGCTGCCTCTCGCCGTCGCCCTGTCGCGGCAGTCGAAGAGGATCATCCAGCAGAACTTGTGGATTTCGCTGGGCGTGATCGCGCTGCTCGTTCCCTCAACGCTCTTCGGCTTGGCGCGGCTGGGTGTGGCGGTCATCTTCCACGAAGGCAGCACGCTGGTCGTGGTCGCCAACGCGCTGCGCCTGCTGCGATTTGAGTTGAAAAGGTAGACGATAAAGAGCATTGGGATTCTCTACGCCGTGGCCGCCGCCGCTCTGTTTGGCGCCTCAACTCCGCTCTCGAAAGTACTTGTGGGGCAAGTGCCGCCGGTTCTGTTAGCCGGGCTGCTCTACCTCGGCTCCGGCATCGGGCTTTGGCTGGTGCGCCTGGCGCGAGGCCGCAGCTCCCAGGACGCGGGCGAAGCCTCAATTCCGCGCGCGCAGTGGCCGTGGCTGGCCGGAGCGGTTTTGTTTGGCGGCGCGCTCGGCCCGGTCTTGCTGATGCTGGGCCTCCAAAGCACCTCGGCCTCGACTTCTTCGCTGCTGCTGAACTTGGAAGGCGTCTTCACGGCTGGGCTGGCGTGGTTCGTCTTCCGCGAGAACTTCGACAGCCGCATCGCGCTGGGCATGGTTGCCATCGTCGCGGGCGGGCTGGCGCTGTCGTGGCAGCCGGGCGCGGGCCTGAGCTTTTCTATGGGCGCGCTTCTGGTCATCGCGGCCTGCGCTTGCTGGGGCGTGGACAACAACCTGACGCAGAAGGTCTCGGCCTCCGATCCGTTCCAGATCGCCGCCATCAAGGGGCTTGCCGCCGGAAGCGTCAACCTGGCCATCGCGCTGGCCCTGGGCGCTTCGCTGCCGCCTCTGCAAGTACTTGCGGGCGCTCTTGTGGTCGGATTCTTTGGCTACGGGCTGAGCCTGGCCTGCTTCGTCTTGGCGCTGCGACACCTGGGCACGGCGCGCACCGGAGCCTACTTTTCGTTGGCTCCGTTCGTGGGCGCGCTGGCCTCGCTGCTGCTGCTGCGCGAGGGCGTGGCCAGCACGTTCTGGCTGGCGGCGGGCTTGATGGGCGTGGGCGTCTGGCTGCACCTCACCGAGAAGCACGAGCACCAGCACTTGCATGAGCCTTTGGAACATTCGCACCGCCACGTCCACGATGAGCACCACGGGCACGAGCACCCGCCCGGCCTGGACACGCGCGATCCGCACACGCACGCGCACATCCACGAGCCGATGGCGCACGAACACCCACACTTCCCCGACATCCACCACCGGCATGGGCACGAACGCCGTGCTCTTGAAGAGCTAAACCCGAAACATTAGCTCACGCTGCGCCAAAGCTCAGCCAACCGCCATCCTGGGCGCTTGCAAGTGGCATAAGCAAATGGAGCCGGTGTCCGCTGGCCATCGGCTCCTGACCGTGCTTAGATATATGCGTGAAACCACATATATCTATGGAAGCCACTTCGGGCCTGGCGCCGGGGCTTGGCGCGCTGACCGGCGTGTTCGGCGCTCTGTCGGACGCGACGCGGCTGCGCATGGTGCGGCTGATGGCTTCTAACGACGCCGAGCTGTGCGTGTGCGAGCTGGTGGACTGCCTGGAAGAGCCGCAGTATCACGTCTCGCGGCATCTGCGCGAGCTGCGCGCGTGCGGCCTGCTGCGCGCCGAGCGCGACGGGCGCTGGATGTATTATTCGCTGAACAGGGCGCATCCTCTGGCCCGGCCTGTGGCCGAGATGGTGGCCGCACTGCCATCGGAAGCGTTCGAGCGCGAGCAGAGGAACTTCGAGGAGCGCGTGAAGCTGCGCGCGGCTGGCCGCTGCCGAGTCGGGATTCAGAAGGAATATCTGGCCGAGAGCACAGGCGAAGGCTTGGAGCAGGCCTCTATGCGTGCTCCGGCTGCGGCCCTGGCTGCTGCATCAGAGGTTTAGAAGCATGAACAACTCCACTTCATCCGCGCGCAAGCTGCCGCGCGTGATTCTGCCCGGTGCGCTGGGCCTGGCCGCTCTGGTGGTGCTGGGCGCTCTGGTGTGGCAGGGCATCGTGGCTTCGGGCAACCCCGATCCCACGGCTCCCAACATCAGCCGGGGCGCGGTCGTGCTCAACACCGGGCTGCTCGTCTTCCGCGAGGGGCTGGAGGCCATCCTGGTCATGGCCGCGCTGACGGCGAGCCTGCTGGGAGCCAACGGGAGCTACCGGCGCCCGATTGCTCTGGGCGCGTTTGGGGCGTTTGTGGCGAGCGTGGCGACGTGGTTCGTGGCCGTCGCCATCCTGGACAACGTGGACGCTCCGGCCCTGCACATCCAGGCCGCGACCGGGCTGCTGGCGATCGTCGTGCTGCTGGTCATCATGAACTGGTTCTTCCACAAGGTCTACTGGACGGGCTGGATTTCGATGCACAACAAGCGCAAGCGCGACCTGACGGCTGCCGCCAAGTCGGGCCAGGAGCACTCGCGCACCATGAAGGGGCTGGCCCTGCTGGGCTTCTCGGCGATGTATCGCGAGGGGTTCGAGGTCGTGCTCTTCCTGCAAAGCATGAGGCTGCGCGCGGGATCGGGCGTGGTGCTCCAAGGCGTGAGCATCGGCCTGGCATTCACCGCTGTGGTCGGCGTGCTGACATTCGTGGCGCACCGGCATTTGCCTTACAAGAAGATGCTGATCGCAACGGGCGTGATGCTGGCCGGAGTGCTGATCGTGATGGTGGGCGAGAGCGCGCAGGAGATGCAGCTCGCGGGCTGGATTTCGAGCACGCCGGTCGGCCTGCCGATACCCGGCTGGATGGGCTTGTGGTTCGCCGTCTTCCCCACGCTCGAATCGCTGGGCGCCCAAGTACTTGCGGGCGTCCTGGTCTTCGGCTCCTATTTCAGCGCCGAGTACTTGAAGGTGCGCCGCCCCCGCAAGCGCGGCGAAGTCGCGGCCCAGCGGCCTGAATCGGCGCCCGTTTAATCGAGAGGAGCCTTGAAGATGGGAATCATCCGGCATTGGCTTCGGCACCGTCCCTTGCAGGGCGTGGTGGGCTTCGCGGCTTCGCTGTGCGTGGCCACGTCTCCTCTGGGCTGCCCCGGCTGCGCGAGCGAGGCGGCTCAGGCACAGGAATTAGCGGCGCCCAACGTCTCGGCAACGCGCCCGGCGCCAGTTCTTGTGAGCCTGGACGAAGTGGCGAGCCAGCTCATTTGCGACAACCCGCATTGCTCGAAGGAATCGCTGAGCGAATGCACGACCTGCGAATACGCGGTGCGACACCGCAACGAAATTGCGGCCATGCTCAAGCAGGGCAAGAGCAAGGAGCAAATCCTCGACTTCTTCGCCGCCACCTACGGCGAGCAACTGCTGGGCAACCCGCGCAGCCCGTGGGCTGCCGCCGTGCCGTTTGGCGCCGTCCTGCTCGGGTTGATCCCGTTGGGGATCGCTGCCCGCTCGCGTCGCCGACCGAAACTCAAGAAAGCTGCGAAGGCCGCTGCAAGTACTGGCAGGCCAGTGGGCGACGCGGCGGAAGAAAGCGAGGATGCCCGCGTCGCGGCGGCCCTGCGCGACTTCGACTTTTAAGCGACCGATGCGATCCAATTCCCACGCGCGGAGCCGCCCGGCTCTCCCCCCTTCCTCCTCTGGGCAGCCCTGATGTTCTGGTGGGGCCGCGCCGCGTGCGTGAGGGCCGACCCAGGAGTTCCAGCCGCTTCCACTGCGGCCCAACTCGGTGCGGCGCGCGGTGGGGAGAATCCTGATCGCCGGGACGCGGATGGCCACGGGATCGAGGCGCCCGGCGAAGGGCAGAGCGCGCTGCCGGTTGACCTGGCGGCGGTGCGGCGCCTGGAAGTCGCCGGTGAGCCCATCGCCGAGGGGCCGCTGCGCGTGGGTAACTTCGACCTGCTGGCGCCCATCGAGGCGGAGATGCCGGGCCTGGGCGCGACCTTCGCCCGCGCCTCGGCTTCCAACCTGCCGGGGAACCCCAACACGCCGACCGAAGGCGAGTCCTTCCAGATCGTCCTGCCGCAGCGGGCGCCCATCGTGCTGAGCACGGGCAAGCCCAGCGCCTACATCAACAACGTCGAGCAGCCGCTGCGCGCGGCGCCCCAGGTGATCGGCGGCAGGATATGGCTGCCGCTCTTCTCGCTCGCGCCGCTGCTGGGAGCCGCGCTCCGCCTGGGGCCGGACGGCACTCTCTACCTCAACCCCACGGTGCAGAGCGTGGAAGTGTTCCCCGTTAATGGCCGCACGGTGGTGACGATCAAGACCTCCGCTCCCCTGCCCGAAGGCCGGGTGCAGGTGGGCAGGCTGTCCGGCCCGCCCAAGCTGTACTTCGACATTCCCGGCTACTCGATGGGCTTCGACGCGGCCAACTCCACGAACGAGCGCCCTGCCAGTGCGGGCCTCGGCGCGGTGAGAGGAGCGCGCGCAGGCTTGTTCCGGAAGTTCCCCGACACCACGCGGGTCGTCCTCGACCTGGAAAGGCCGCTCGCCGCGACCGTGCAGCCGCTGCCTGACAAGACCTTGTTCGCCGTGGTGCTGGATGCGCCGCCGGGCTCGGTGCCGCAGCCGGTGCCTCCGCCCGCCAGACCGCAAGTACTTGGCGGCTCGCTGCGCGGCCTGGTGATCGTGGTGGACGCGGGACACGGCGGCCACGACCTGGGCGCCCCTGGCCCTCACAGCTTGGAAAAGGATCTGGCGCTCGACATCGCGCGCCGCCTGCGCCGGGAACTGGAAGATCGCGGTGCGACCGTGCTTATGACACGCGACGGCGACTACTTCATCTCGCTGCAGGGGCGCTGCGACTTCGCCAACTCGCGCCACGCCGACATCTTCTTCAGCGTCCACATCAACTCCTTCAAGCCGGCCTCGACGGGCACGCAGACGTTCTTCTGGACGGCCCAGTCGGCGGCGCTCGCTCAGGAGGTGCATCGGGAACTGGTGCGGGCCACCGGCCTGCCGGATCGCGGCGTCACGCAGACGCGCTTCTTCGTGATCCGCAAGACCCTGATGCCCAGTGTGCTCACCGAAACCGCGTTCAACAGCAACCCCGCCGAAGAAGCCCTGCTGCTCCAACCCGCATGGCGCGGGCGCGTGGCTCAGGGCATGGCCCAGGGCATCTCCAACTACGCGGCGCTGTACCAACGGCGCATTGACGGGGCGCCGCTGGGTTCACGCGGCGGAGGGCGCGCTCTGAGGCAGCGCGGCAAGCACCGGTAGCCGCAGGCGGCCCGAAGCTATGTGGCCAACGCCCCTGGCGGCTGCCTGCCGCTCGGAGCCTCCGCTCCAAGCAAGCAGAATCAACACGCAGCATCGGCGAGACTTCGACTTCTGAACGCGCCGCGATGAACCAATCCCTCCAAGACGGACTCTCCAAATGCAACTCGAAAACGAACAGGGGCGGCTCGCAAAACGAGCCGCCCCTGCCTGTGAAAGTCGCCTCCCTTCCTCAGTGACCGCACGGGCAGTGCGTGGTCGGCGGGCACTTGGGCTTGGGATCGGGCTTGTCGGCAGCGGAGCCGATGGCCTGCGAAGCCGCCAGCACTCCGAGCAGACCGCTCAAAAGAATCCACTTCTTCATTGTTTCACCTCCTCGGTGTCGGGCAAGGTATCCAGTTGGGAGAAGCCACGAACGCAGCGGCCCTCTTCGCGAATCTGCAAGCGTTGCTGCAACCGCCCGGCATCGCGCTTGAGCCTCCCATCGGCGCCCAGAGTCGCCCGATGATGAGCGAACAGCGCCTCAATAGGCGAAGCCTGGCTCGGCTCGATGCCGTAGTAGACCCACTTGCCTTCCTTGCGCGTGGTGACGAGCCCAGCCTGCCGAACCACTTGAAGATGAGTCGAGAGTGTGGACTGGCTCATCTCCATCGCGTCCGACAACTCGCACACACACAACTCAGCCTGACGCAACGCCGCGAGAATCCGCACGCGCGTCGGGTCCGCGAAAGCTCTGGCAAACAGAATCAGGTCGTTCATAGTCGAATCGTCCCATCGGGATATATCGATATGTTAGCGAGGTTTCCCCGCTGAGTCAAGAGTTGCCGGTGGAAAAAATGCCATGAACCAATCCCTCTTCCACATCGCCGGGCTGTGCTGCGCCAGTGAAGAGCAACTCATCCGCAACCGCCTCAAGCCCATCCGCGAGATCGAGCAGCTCGACTTCGACTTGATGAGCCGCGAGCTAAGGGTTTCGCATCGCCTGGAAAGCGACGCGAGCATCTTGGGCGCGCTCGAATCGCTTGGCCTGGGCGCACGCCGCGCGGCCTCCGCTGCCGATTCCGCCAGTAGGGAAGATGCGCGCCCAGCTTCCACGCTGCCGCAAGTACTTGTGGGCGTTTCGGGCGTGGCTGCGCTGGCTTCGGAAGCGGTGGCTTGGGCCGGGCACAACGAACGCTCCTGGCCCGTGGTCGCGCTCGCGCTCCTCAGCATCGCCGCTGGCGGGCGCGCGACGCTGCGCAAGGGCCTGGTGGCGCTGCGGACGCTCACGCTCAACATCAACTTCCTGATGGCGCTGGCCGTGGCGGGCGCCATCTTCATCGGGCAGTGGCCCGAAGCGGCGATGGTGACGTTCCTCTTCGGCGTGGCCGAGATGGTCGAAGCGGCCTCGATGGATCGCGCCCGCCACGCCATCCGTGGCCTGCTCGAAATGGCGCCCGACACGGCCACGGTGCAGGATGAGGCGGGCCAGTGGCGCGGGGTGCGAGCCGAAGAAGTGCGGGTCGGGTTTCGCGTGCGCGTCAGGCCGGGCGAGCGCATCCCGCTTGACGGCACGGTGCGCGAAGGAAGCTCCACCGTCAACCAGGCGCCCATCACGGGCGAGAGCCTGCCGGTCGAGAAGCAGGCGGGTGATGGCGTCTTCGCCGGAAGCGTCAACGAGCGCGGCTCGTTCGAGTTCGAGGTCACGGCCCGCGCGGGCGACAGCACGCTGGCCCGCATCGCCCGCGCCGTGCAAGAGGCCCAGGCGCAGCAAGCGCCCACGCAGAGGTTCATCGACCGCTTCGCGCGCTTCTACACGCCCGCCGTTGTGTTGCTGGCGCTTGGCGTGGCCGTCGCGCCGCCGCTGCTCCTGGGCGCAGCCTTCGCGCCCTGGCTCTACAAGGCGCTCGTCCTGCTGGTCATCGCCTGCCCGTGCGCGCTGGTGATCTCCACGCCCGTCACGGTCGTGAGCGGCCTGGCCGCAGCCGCACGGCGGGGCATCTTGGTCAAAGGCGGCGTGCATCTCGAAGCGGGCCGCAAGCTGCGCGTGATCGCGCTCGACAAGACCGGCACGCTCACGCACGGCAAGCCGCAGGTCACGGACGTGGTGCCGCTGGGCGACCGCTCGCAGAGCCAGGTGCTTCAACTGGCGGCCAGCCTGGAAGCGCACTCGGAGCATCCCGTCGCCTCAGCGATTGCGGCTCGCTGGACTGGTGCGACGGCTCAAGCCACAGCTTCTTCGCCGCTGATTCAACTGGGCACCGTGGGGAGCGCCAGAGCAGGCGCCATGCTGTTCGTCTCCGAGTTTGAGAGCCTGACCGGGCGAGGCGTGCGCGGCACTGTGGGCGGCGAGAAGTACTTGCTGGGCAACGGGCGCATGGCACGCGCGAGCGGCGTCTTGGAGCCGCACGCTCAAGGCATCCTCGACCGCCTGGAAGCCGACGGCAAGACGGCGGTGGTGCTCGCAACGGAGCGCGAGGCGCTGGGCATCCTGGCCGTGGCGGACACGCTGCGAGAAACCAGTCGGGAGGCCGTGCGCGAGCTGCACGCTCTGGGCGTGCGCACGGTGATGCTTTCGGGCGACAACGCGGCCACGGCTCGCGCCATCGCCGCTGAGGTGGGCATAGAGGACGCGCGCGGCGAGCTGCTGCCCGAAGACAAGATGGCGGCGCTGCAAGTACTTGTGGCCGAGCACGGCGGGGTCGGCATGGTCGGCGACGGCATCAACGACGCTCCGGCCCTGGCACTGGCGACCGTGGGCTTCGCGATGGGCGCGGCGGGAAGCGACACCGCTATCGAAACCGCAGACGTGGCGCTGATGGAGGACGACCTGCGCAAGCTGCCGCTCTTCATCCGCCTGAGCCGCGCGACCGGGCGCGTGCTGGCGCAGAACATCGCGCTGGCCGTCGGCATTAAAGTCGTCTTTTTCGCGCTCGCTTTGACCGGCCACGCGACGCTGTGGATGGCCGTCTTCGCCGACATGGGCGCGAGCCTCTTGGTCGTTTTTAACGGGCTGCGGCTGCTGCGCTTTTCTAAACAGGCAGGGGCTTGACCCTACAGCGACTTGAGGCTGTAAGCTTTTTTGTAGGAGACGATGAGCCGTGAAAATCGGGGAAATGGCAAAGTTGACGGGAAAGAGTGTGGCCGCCCTGCGCTACTATGAGCAGGTCGGGCTGCTTTCTTCGCCGCAGCGAACCGAAGGCGGATACCGCGACTACGCGCCGGAAACGACTGAGCGCGTGCGCTTCGTCGTGCAGGCGCAAGGGCGCGGTTTTTCGTTGAAGGAAATCGCCGCCGTGCTCAGCCTTTTCGACCAAGGGCGCTCGCCCTGCCAGAGTGTCGCAAAGGCCATTGGCAGGAAGGTCACACGCTTGGATAAGCGCATAGCGCAGTTGCAGGAACGCCGCGCTGTGCTGTCGCAAACCCTGCGCTTGTGGCAGTCCGGCGGGTTGGCTGATGCCCCGATTTGCTCTCTGCTCAACATCTCCACATTTGACGAGGAGGCCATGACAATGGCAGAGACAAGGACAGTTGAGGTGTTTACAGCGGGTTGCCCTTTGTGTGACGAGACCGTGAAGTTGGTGCAATCGCTGGCGTGCCCAAGCTGCAACGTGAAAGTCTATGACTTGCGCGAAGGGTGCGCGACGCAGGAGTGCCGCGACCTGGCGCAGCGTTACGGCGTGAAGACGGTTCCCGCTGTGGTCGTGGACGGCCAGATTGCCGACTGCTGCCGCTCCGAGGGCGTCGGCGAAGCGAGCTTGCGCGCGCTGGGAGTTGGCAGCGCGTAAAGAGGCTACAAGCGTATGCCGTAAATGGCGGTTTGCGCCGATATAAGCGCAAACCGCCATCTCGTCTTCAACGGCCTGCGCCTGCTGCGCTTCGATCAAAAAACGCTTTGAGCGCCACACGCTGCAGGGAACGCTTCGGGATCAGCGGGCGTTGGAGAGAATACTCATGGTTCAATGGCGTCGCCCCCGATGGATAGTACTGGCTCTGCTGGCGCTCCTCGCGCTGGTCTCGCCGTCACTGACCTGGGCGTGCCCCGTCACGGGCCGCACCGGCTCCGCCGCGACGGTGTGTGACCATTCCATGAGCGGCGCGGCGGCCTCCGATTCCGCCACCATGGCGTGCTGCAAGCAGATGACGATGCAGTCGGGCTGCTGCAAGGCCCTGCCGCCGTTGCCTGAGGGCGAGAGCAGCACCAATTCGCTGGCCTCCTCGCACGCGGACACCGCCAGCGCCCTCGCCCAATTGTCGAAGGTCGCGCACGCCACCGGCGTGGTCATCATGCCGCCGCTCGCGCCGCTCGTCATCGAGCCGCCGCACGGCTTCGCCGCCGCCGACTCCGACACGTCCCTCCTGAGCCAAAGCACGCCCCCGGTGTTCGCGGGCCGTGCTCCGCCCCTGTCGTAACAAACCCCGACTGTCTGCCAAGTCCGCTCGTCGGATGCTGCCGCGGGTTCCGGTTGAACCGGCCCGCTTCTCGGCATCGCGCGTTGTCTTCGCGCTTCGATTACGCGGCGGCTTCGCCCCACGCTCAACCGCGCCTGGCATCTTGCCCACCAACGGTTGCACCTCGCGTGGCCCGACGCAGCCCGGCAGCATTGTTGGCGGTTTTCGTTTGCCCCTCGCCCGTTTTCTTCCTCGCGCTGTGCCGTCGCCTTACCATTGAGGCGCGACGATTGGATGGACTCGCCTTCACGGTGTCGTCCTCTCCCGGCGCTCGCCCGGCGGCTTCAGCCACAGCCGCCCGGCTCACTCAACACGGCTCTACGAGAGCCAAATCCCAACTCGACACACAACAAGGAACACCCATGAATACGCTTCGCAACTTCGCGCTGGGCGCGGCGCTGCTCGCCGTCCCGACGCTCGTCCTGCCGCAAACCGCTCGCGCCGACCAGTCCCCAGCCTCCGGCACCGTCCTGGTGCGGCGCTCGTTCAAGGGCGCGCAGAGCGCCGGGCTCGTGCGCGTTCCGGCTGGGCGATCCAACGCCGCCGGCTCTCGCGCTGGGCGACCCAACGGCAACTGCCCCGGCACCATCTGCTCGCGCACCAAGACCTGCTATGACAGGAAAGGCGCGCTGGGCGCCGGCTGCATCACCCGCTAAATCCAGCGACACGCCAGGCGAGCGGTCACGGCGTCTCGATGAGGCGCGGCGACCGCTCGCAGAGGCACATCGCAGAGGCACAGAGGAACATCCAAAGGAACACGAACATGAAGCACAACATGAAGAAGGCCGCTGCCGGAGCGGTGCTGGGCGCGAGCCTGTTCAGCGGAGCCGCGTGGGCGGCGCAAGCGGGCGGCGCCGGAGCCGTGATGCAGGGCTGCCAGAAGATGATGGGCGGCGCGATGAGCATGATGGGCGGGATGTCCTGCTGCGCGCCCAAGGGCGGCGGCTCGCAGCCAGCGCAAGCCTCGCAGAGCAAGGACGTGCAGCGCGCGACCGTCACCATCAAGGACGGCTACGAGCCGTCCACCATCAACGTCAAGGCGGGCAAGCCGGTCGAGCTGACCTTCCTCAGCAAGTCGGACAGCTGCGCCAACTCGGTCAGCATCCCCGCGCTGGACAAGACGTGCACGCTCGAAAACGGCGGCAAGACCACCATCACCTTCACGCCCAAGAAGGGCACGACCGCCTTTCGCTGCGCGATGGGAATGGTTCGCGGGCAAGTCATCGCCCGCTAAAGCCGCTCGCGGAGGGTGCGCGTCCGAAAAAGGTGCGTGGGAAGCGCGGCCTTCGTGTGCCAGCGCATGAAGCAGCCCTGCGCTGGGGCGCCCCTTGGCGCGGGAGCAGCAAGTACTTGCTGCTCCCCGTCACGATGCCGCCCGGCGGCCTTCTTCCGCGCCAGGAGCCAGGCCAAGTACTTGTGGCCACGCTCGCTGAGCCTCGGTTTCAAGCTGCGGCTCCCAGCATCGAGGAACTCTTCGAGCGTGTGAGCCTGGCCGCAGTTCTTCCCACTGAGCCTTCGCTTGAGCTTCCCGCCGCTCCCGCCTGGGATCGCACGGCGTCCTTCCTCTTTCGCTCGCGGCACGGGCCGCCTCTGTTCTCCGGTCGCGCTCCACCTGTTGCGTGACGTGCGGGCTTTGGCCCTCACGTCATCCCAGCGACGCGCACCGAGAACATTCAAAGGAGGAAACACCATGAGCTTGCTCATCAATATGATAGGGCTGCTGTCGGTCATGGCTCTGGGCACCGTGGCCCAGGCCGCCGACTGCTGCAAGCCCGGCGGCGACTGCTGCAAGCCCGGCGCGTCCTGTTGCAAGAAGTAGCCAGCCCGACCAAAGGAGCCGCCTCGATCTTCGGATCGGGGCGGCTCTTTGCTTGGGGTGGCGCCGCTCCATGCAGCGAGAGCAGATAACGACGTAAGACGACACCTGTTTTTGGGGTTGTCGTCTTGTGTCGCTATTGGGGTTTGGGGAGTATTGGAACGCAAAGTGTCATTAAGCCACCTCGGCAAACTAAGTCCGTTCAAGATTAACCTGCGCCTTATCCCCGCCTGCTGAGAAACAAGTCTTCGAGCTGTTGCAAAAGGGGGCCTTTCTGGAACATCTGTGTTGCCTGGCTCTGTTCGCTCCGGTTGACATCTCTTACGTTTGGTCGAACACTATAGAGTAGAGGTAGAAACATGACTCGCGCAAAGACCGGAACATCCGGACGAAAGACTCGAACTCAAGCCAAGACGGCGGCCCAAACGGTAGTCCACTACAAGACGGCGGGAACTTCTGCCGTGAAGACTTCCGCACACGGCGCGGTGTTGTCGAAGCTCACGGTCGCGCAGCGGCGCGCACAAGTTGTGTCTCAAGGTGAGCTCTTGGTGCGCAGATGGAGCCGTCAACTGCCGCCGGAAGAATTGGGTGATGTGCTGCAAGCCGTGCAGCGGACGTTGATGCCGCATGCGCCGGCCGACGAAGCGAAGCGGGCGCTGGCAGCGCGCCTGAGTGGAGGACGTGCCCCCTCTTCAAGCGAGCGAGTGCGGCTGGAGTTGGAGAACAAGCAGCGCTCCTTCGCGTTTCGGCGCTCTCTGCTCGAAGACGCGCTTTCGGCGTCGCAAGTGGCCAATCTGCTGGGCAGCAAGTCGCGCCAGACGCCACACGACCGATGCGAGGCAAGGACTCTCCTGGGGGTGCAAGACAATGGGATCTGGAAGTTTCCGCTCTGGCAGTTCGATCCTCAAGGCCCGGATGGTGTCGTGCCCGGCCTGCCTGACGTGCTGCGTGCTCTGAGCGAGTATGGCAACCTCTCGTCGCTGGAGAAGGCGAGTTTCCTGACGCAGCCCAGCCCGTATCTTGGTGGGCGGACGCCATTGCAGGCTCTTCAAGCGGGCGAAGTGGACAATGTGGTGGCGGTGGCGCGAGCGGTAGGTGTGGTCTGAGGCCAGCTCCTTCTGAGGCCGGCGCCTGGTGAATATTGCTCATGGTGAGAATCTCTCCCCCGCCTTCGTCCCGCCGCCAGAAGGCTAATCCACCGAACCCGCTCTTCTCCGTTTTGCCACAAGGAACACGTTTGGTGCGCCTCTACGACCCGACGCGGCACGGTGCTGGCCCGCTCACCTTCCGCACGCACGGTCCGCTGCTCCGCTTCGACCATCAGGGCGGGGTGGGAACGGGCCGGCGGCGCAAGGCGCTGGACGATCCAGCGCGAGGCATTCTCTACGCGGGATTCACGCTGTCCTGCTGCATGGTCGAGGTCTTCGGTGACATATGTCTGGTGTCTCTGGGTTCACGGCACGTCGCTGAGATCGAAGTAACGCGCGACCTACGCTTGCTTGACCTGCGTCCACGTGCTGCGATGCAGGCCGGGACAAACGCGGCGCTGGCATCAACGGAACATCACTACAAAGCGCAAGAGTGGTCGCGGCGCTTCTACGATGACCCGATCTACACCTATCCCGAAGGCGTCTGGTATCACTGCGCGCACAACGGAGAGGACGGGTTCGCGCTCTACGAGCGCGCGGTCGATGCCTTGCAGTGCCCGCCCACATCCACGATTCGCCTTGACGATCCTCTGCTACGCCCCGAGATCCAACGCATTATGAATGAGCATCTCTTAAGCTGGTCGCCCTAACCGGGCTCTACAGTACTTCCACACCCAGCTTCCAGAACAGTGCCATCCTACACTTCAGGCAGTTGAAGCAACTGGAAGAGGCGGATTATGTTTTCTATCGGCGTGTTGGTGAGGAACAAGGGCGAGCGAGAATGGAGCGGGCTTGGCACGCGCGAGTTCGTAGCTCTGCCGCGCCTGGGTGAGCGCATCGAGATGAACGTCGATCCCTCGACTGGCCGTGTCGTGGCTCTGACGTGCTCCCCGAAAGTGCACTCGCTTTAAAATAGAGAATCGGCATGGGAGAAGAAGCCTCATGAAGAACAGCCGGTTCAGCGAGGAACAGATCATCAGCATCCTCAAGCAGCAGGAAAGTGGTCGTCCAACAGGCGAGGTGTGCCGCGAAGCCGGCATCAGCTCGGTGGGCGCCCTCTGGGCACATTCTACGCCTGGAAGGCCAAGTTCGGCGGCATGACCGTGAACGACGCGCAGCGGCTGCGTCAACTCGAAGCCGAGAACGCCAAGTTGCGCCGCGTGGTGGCGGATCAAGCCGTTGATCTCGTCGCTCTCAAGGATGTGCTGGCAAAAAAATGGTGAGGCCCGCGATGAAGAGGGATGTCGCGGGCTACCTACGAGCCAGCCATGGCTTGTCGCAGCGCAGGGCCGCGGCTCTGGTCAAGAGCGCACCCAGCGTGCTGCGCTACCAATCCAAGCGTCCCGATTGCCAGCCCATTCGGGCTCGGCTCAAGGAGCTGGCGAAGCCACGCCCACGCTTTGGCTCGACCCAGAGGGTGCCCCGGCGCCTACACGTGTTGCTGCGGCGCGAGGGTCTCGTGATCAACCGCAAGAAGACGCACCGGCTCTACCAGGAGGAGAAGCTGCATCTCCGTCCCAAGAGGCGACGGCGCATCACCAGCAGCACCCGTGTGGCACCCGAAGCCGCGACTGCCCCCAACCAGCTGCGGACTATGGACTTCGTGCACGACAACCTGGCCTGTGGCAGAGCGTTCCGGGCCCTCAACATCATGGATGCTTGGAGCCGTGAGGCACTGGAGATCGAAGCCGACACCTGCCTCAACGGCAAGCGCGTGGTGAGGATCTTGGAGCGTTTGGTGGCACAGAGGGGTAAGCCGCGTGTGATCCAGGTGGATAACGGCAGCGAGTTCCGTGGCATCGAGCTGGATCAGTGGGCGTATCGCAACCAGGTTCAGCTGCACTTCATCGAGCCGGGCAAGCCCACGCAAAACGGCAAAATCGAGTCGATCAAAATCCCCGCTGCAAGCAGCGGAGTCTGTTAATGGAGAGTGTAACTTTGTGGCGAGTTGAGGTTGTCAAGGGTTGCCCGAAGGCCTGTTGTCCAAGAGAGCGAGTTGTTGGGTGTGCAACTTCTGGTAGCGCGTCTCGCTGCCCTGTTGGCGG
>JAABUK010001067.1_pt1 | contig 53929 bp, 43 predicted proteins | sample 5559141 | NCBI WGS metagenome assembly JAABUK01 (sample SAMN10711869, study PRJNA513367) | rock metagenome | isolation source: Antarctica rocks | place: Antarctica: Victoria Land, Pudding Butte nord | collected 2016-01-03 | reverse complement strand
GTCCTTGTCCAAGACATAGATGGGCTGATCGCTCCACTGCAGGAACTGACTGAAGCTGAAGTAGGCAGACTGAGCGTTGGCCACGCCTGGGGCGGCCAGGAACAGAGGCCTCTGTGTTGCTGCACCCCTGTGACATACAATTTCATGGTGGTCAATGGCCTTTTTGATGACTCATGCTTGCTGGAAGAGCCTCAGCTGTTATGGCGACCTCTGCATCATGCTGCGTCATGCTGTGCATCATGCTGCATCATGCTGCATCATGCTGCGTTGTGCCAACATCTGCATCCAGCCGCCTGGCATAGGCTTAGTGAATCACCCTTACTGGCAACCCTGCTCAGCAGTCAAGATTGCTGTTAAAGGGGCTGTTATGCACTGCAGCATGAATCTCGTGTTGCTGCCAGCAAACTGCCAAAGCAATGGTAACATCTGCAAGGGACAAGCTGCACCAGCACGTGCCACGTTGCAAACCATACCTCAGAGTCTTCAGCAGCTTTGACGGCTTCTCTGCAGCTGCCTCAGTCAGCGCCACCACGCCACGCCTGGCAGGCCCCGCCCTTCCCTCCTCTTCTTGCTCATCACTCCAGTAGGCCTCAGCCTCAACACCATCAGCAGCTTGAGTCTGAGCTTGAGCCTGAGCCTCAATCAGGCTGTTGATGTAAGTCACAATGGCCAGGATTGACTGGTAGTCATACAGCAGGGTGACAGGCAGATCTAGGCCTAGGGTTTCTCCTAGGGTTCGCCGCAGCTCCATGCCCCCCCGGGAGTCCAGCCCAGCTGACATGAGGGGCTCTTCGGGGTGGATGCTGTGGCCCACCATGGCACGCACCTCTGCTGTCACCTGAACAATGCCACAGATGGCTTTTGTTGACAGTAATACTAATATGAATAATGCTTTACAGGCGTTCCAGCTAATCATTCTTGCCAGGTAACTACTGGTGCCTTAACCCTAGTCCTGTGAGCCAACATGCACTAAGATGAGACACTAAGTTGCACCCAAGGGCTGTGCGCTGACAGGGCAAGTGCCATAGACCATGGCTTTTGTTAGGTCCTCGGTTACACCTTGATAAGAGTGGCGGGCAACATGAGATGTGCGTATGCCTAGAAGGGTATATGCGATGGCTGCTGGTCAAGCAGAAGTCATGCATGCGGCAGTATCTGTTAGTGCTGCAGCGCATCCTTGTTCTGCAGACAGACAGACAGAAAAAATGCATGCTTTTGCCCTGTCACTGTGAGCCATACCCTGTGACTGCAATCTGGCGTCAAAATGCAAGTATGCACCGCATCGCAATCTGACTTGAGATAAACATGGTAACACTGATGGAAACATGGTAGCACTGATGAAAACATGGTAGCTGATGAAAACATCTGATACCTGAGCCTGGATGTACAGCTTGCGCTCATGAGCACCCATTTGCAGCATTGTATTGTCTTCTGGTAGACCTCCCTCCTCAATGCCTCTTCAGAAGCTGAGACGTCCCTGGCAGCTTCGGTTGCAACTGCTGCTGTAGGTGCTTGCCCAGCAGCAAACACCACCCCTTCTTGGAATAGAGTCGGGTGATGGTTGGCACTGACAACACCACAGGCAGTGATTTCATGCTGCTGCAACGGCAACGTAGCTGTGAAGCTTGCTGCAGCTGTGGGCACTGCAAACACAGCAGTGGCTGCTGCAGACTTGAGCCAGACAGGTGCTGAGTCTGTCTGTGCAGTGGTGAGTGCCCTGAGGCTGACATGCGCTTCCAGCATGGCAGCATGGAGAGCATAGCCTGACTGATCACTGCCTGCAAGTTCAAAACCTCCAAAGACAGCTGCGGGTGGTCCAGCTCTTAAAGGCGTGATGCTTGCTCCAAGCAGAGCTGTGAGTGCCTCAGAGCTGAAGCCTGTACTGCTGTGAGACAGTCTGTCCGTGCTGCATGCTGCGTCTGTGCCAGCAATGACAGTCTGCATCTGTGATGCTCCATTGTATGTGACGCTCACACAGCCGGACGCTACTTCCAATGACAGCTGTACCACTGCACAGCCAGGATCCCGCCGCATCTGACTAACCCCTGGCAGCTGCAGTGGAGCCATGACTACAGTGTCCACCAGCACAGCAGCCACTCCAGAGCCTGGGTGTCTGTGTGACTGTGTGTCTGCGGCCAGCATGCTGGCAGCAGAAGCAGCCATGGGGAGCAATGCTGAGGCTGTGAGGTGAGGCTGCATGGCGAGGGTCAGATCCCAGAGGCATGCAGTCCTTGGGTGGCTCAGTTGAGTCTCAAAGATGATCTGCATCTGATCTGGCCGCCTAGCACGTGCTATCCTAACACTGCTCAGTAGCACCTGCATTGTGCGTATGTTACTCATCTGGTGACCTCTGCAAGTAATTGCTTTTGCGGAGCTTGACATGACCGAAGTAGTCGTACATTGGATCTGAGATTGCATACAGGATGTCACAAGTCAGGGATGACACCACAGCATCACAATGCAACTGCTGCACAGCTTTGCGATGAGTCATTGGAAAGGCACATTTCAGTCTGTTGCAACTTTCAGCTCAAGTGGGCTGCAGGGTTGGCTCACCTGCATTGCAGGGGCTACCCAGCACCTTGCTGTCTGAAGCCGCACTTCACCTCTTCTTCCAGCACTCCCCATACTGTCATTACTGCCTCTGACTATTGCATGAGCATTGGTCCCTTGAGCTCCAAAAGAGCTCACTCCAGTCACCAACAGCCCATCAGCTGACACCTGTCCCATAGGGGCAGGGCCACCCCGGGCAATGCCCACTGCCCTGCCTTGTAGAGTTGCGGCCACATGGGGGTTCAGGGTACGGAGGTGTAAAGCAGGAGGAACGCTGGCATGGGATACTAGATTCAGGGCTTCCATGAGACCTGCCACACCTGCCCCAGCCTCTTGATGTCCGGTGTAGCCCTTGACAGTGGCCAGAGTCAATGGCACCTGCCTTGCTTCCATATTCTGCATGGAAGCAGAGCGAAGGACATCAGACCAATGACCAGAACTGCAGGGGCTACCACAATTTAGTTGCACATCATATATGAAGTTATCTGTAGTATGCAGCATTGTATGCAGCACTGTATGCAGCGTTGTATGCAGCATTGTATGCAGCACTGTATGCAGCGATGTATGCAGCATCGTATGCAGCGTTGTATGCAGCATTGTATGCAGTATAGCTTTACTGGTGGAACACATGTGCATGAGGGTATGAAGGGCCCTCACAGAGGACCACTATAGCAAGTCAGCATGACAGCTTCACAATTGACAAAGTACAGCGCCAAATCCAAGGCTGTAGGCCGACACATTCTGATTTGCCAGGTGTTACTGATTTGGTCATGTATGTTACAGTTCATACACTTGGAGTAAAAGTCTGACCAGTAAGAGCACAGCACTGGCGGCCCCCACTTCAATGGGATCACCCAGGGGGGTTCCGTTGGAGTGCATCTGCAGAGCACTCACAGACTGTGGCTCCAGGCCAGCAGCCTGCAAGCATGATCTGAGCAGCAGCTGCTGTGAGGGACCATGAGGGGCTGTCAAGGCACTGGACCTGCCATTGGTGTTGACTGCTGAGGACAGCATGACGCCCAGCGGTGTCACCCCACTGCTCACTCCTGCACCAGGAACAGGCATGTCTGACAATTGCGAAGGACATCATCAGCAGCAGTGCACTTCGCGAGCAATTTGCAAACCATACGCTACAGTGACCTGCGTTTGTGCCTGCGGTAAGCTTCAATACACATTGCAGATGTTGTGCACAATGCACGGACAGAGCATGCACACACTGTGCATGCTCATGGGTAGACATGGACAGACATGAGGAAGCTGTCAGGAGTCAGCAAGAACCAGGCTTCATGCAGTGTCTTACCTTGTGAGTGAGGTGGCATGAGGTACATGGTTCGACATGTCTCTGCTCTGACATACCCATCAAACGCCGCATCCAGGGTCTTGCACCGCCCATCTGGAGCAATCATGCCTGCCCTTTGCAACATGCCAGTGGATTGAGGCACCAGGCAAAGCAGCACTCCAGCCACTAAGGCACCCTCCACACTGTGATCCCTGCACATGTATTCTTGGCCTGAGCTTCATCTGTCTTGTCTGCTGATTATTGTGGTGTGCAAAACAAGCCAAGGTGACTCTGCAGAGCGCTCACATGATGCAAGGCAACAGCACTGCAGGTATGCAAACGTGCTCACAAAGAAATGCATGCAAAATGTGTATGACAAGGGCCACGTGGTAGTGGATACACACCTCCTGCAGCTGACTCAACAGTGTGAGTGAGGCAAGTAGAGCCATGCTGTCAGGTCATCACAGCATTGTGGCTGCAGCAAAACTTGCATGTGCAGAGTAAATCCACCTGAAGCTTTGGCAAGCCAGGTGTGCAGCCACCAGGGAAGCTGAACAGGCCGTGTCAATGCTAGCAGTGGGCCCTTGTAGTCCAAAAGCAAAGGCCAGCCTGCCACTAGCCACACTAGCGGACCCAGCAGTGAATGAGAATGCATTGAAGGGCACTTGTGACTGCTGCATCAGCGTGTTGTAGTCTGATTCCCAATGCCGACATAAGCTCCAACAGCCCTGCCCCTGACACCGCTGGGGATTACCCCAAGGGCAGTTTGCAGCAAGAGACGCTGCTGTGGGTCCATAGTCAGTGCTTCCGAGGCCATGATGCCAAACAGTGTGCTGTCAAACTGATCCACATTGCTCAGGAAGCTGCCAAACTGGGGGGCAAGCGTGTCAGCTGATCCACTGTTTCTAGCTTGCTGAATTGTGTCCCAGCGACTGTGAGGTACTCTAGCAATAGCGTCACCGCTTGTCCACTGCTGGAGAAGTTTCTCATCTCCAGCCACACCAGTGATCAAAGCTATGTCAGACCCACTGGCAGCTTCGGAAATGAGGGCCATTCCAGGCAGGGCAACAGCCCCAGCCTGTGCATAGGGCTCCTCTTGCATGCTGTGCACCAGCTGCTGGCTGATGAAAGCTGCCATGGCTGCAACTGTGGGGTAGTCAAAGACCATGGTTGCAGGCAAGCTGATGTCAAACACTGACTGCAGACTCTGTGTTAGCTCAGTCGCTCCTAGAGAGTCCAAACCTGCTGCCATGAGAGGCTCATCCTGCCCAATACTGTCTGTGTCCAACAGCTTTGTCACACTGCTCAAGATCTGCGCCTGTACACTGACCAGCATCTCTTCTGCACTGATGCCAGCCAAAGGTGGTGACTCTGTATGCTGTGCTGCGACGACTGCTGAAGTGGTGTCTATGTCCTCAGGCATCTGTACTTCTGGCTGCTGTCCGTTTGTGCTGCCAGACAGCATCTGTCTGAGCTCAACACCTTGCATGGATAAGTTTGCGACTGGCCCATGTAGCAGTGTGCTGCTGACCACTCGCTGCTGACCAGCTTGCTGCATGGTAGCAACAGCATGCAGCTGTGCGTCTGATGCTGCTGCTGAGGTTTGCAAAGCGTCCCACTTGGCAGCGTTTGCAGCCATCAACTGATGACGTGAGCTGACAGTTTCTAGGCTAGCAAGCTGCAGACTGGCATCTGTGCGTATGATGGTGGCCTCAGCCTCAGACGCAGTGTGCAGTGGCTGATACACCTCAGCCGTCATAGCTGCAGAAGACATTTTCTGATCTGCTGATGGAGACACCAGGACCAGAAGCTTCCATGCAGCTGGTAGCTGCTGTGCTGCTGGGATGCTGCCTGTTGCAGATGCCGTTTTGGCTAGTCGGCTGATGGATGCAGTCAGGTGAAGTGACTGCCTGCTGTTAGATGACATCGAAGAGACCTTGACAGACCCTCTGAGTGTATCAATCAGGATCTGCACCTGCAGATACTTGATTGAGTAAGCGCTGAGCTTTGGTTTGAAAGGGAACAACGCAGAGTGCTCGCAAAGACAAGATGAACAACCAGATGCGCTTCTGCATTGCCAGCGTATATGCCTGATGACAATGCTGTGATTACAGTATATGGTGCCCACGCAATCCATCAAGTTCATTTGTGAGGGGCAGCTGCAATACTTAAGTGCATTTAATGCAACATACGTGACGGTGATGCATTGTACCTTGTTTGCACCATGCATTCTGTGGGTCAGAGGCAGCAAAGCTGGCAGCACTGCATCCTTGATCACCAGTCCTGCCAGTCACAAATATTTTGCTCAGCATGTTTGATCAAGAAAACACAGATACCTACAGTTTGAGTGATGAGTGATGAGTGATGAGTGATGAGTGATGAGTGACGAGTGACGAGTGACGAGTGACGAGTGACGAGTGACGAGTGGCGAGAGACGAGAGACGAGAGACGAGAGACGAGTGATGAGTGATGAGTGATGAGTGATGAATGATGAGTGATGAGTGATGAGTGATGAGTGATGAGTGATGAGTGATGAGTGATGAGTGATGAGTGATGAGTGATGAGTGATGAGTGATGAGTGATGAGTGATGAGTGATGAGTGATGAGTGACGAGTGATAGTGATGATGAGTGATGCCACTGAGTGTCATCACAGAGAAAAGCACGTTGCAGGGTGGCATCGGGATGTACTGTATCATATGACTGTATTATTGGGATGTACTACTGAAGTGCATTACTGAAATGAGGCATTTGGATGTACTTATGACTGCAGCACATACTAAGCACTGAATCCCATGGCAACCCATGTTCATACTCAAGCAAATGAAGAAGCTTCTTACCTGACACATTTTTGTCAGGACTCAGCATTGCAGCAGCGCTGCTGCACAGCTCCACAAATCCAGCAGCAGGGAACACTGTATGCTGCATGAGATGGTAATCCCTCAAGAAAGCTGCCCTTGAACTTGTCAAATCCACATCCATCAACACCACTCCACTTCTGCTGTGGCCTCCTGTAATGCCTAATGCAGCACTAGAAATAGCTCCAGTGATGAAAGCAGACATAGGTGGCGCCACCCAGTGACGCTGCCTTTGCCATGCCAGTGGAAGCGCAGGAGTCTGCCTTTCGACTTTGCCTATCAAAGGGCCTTGCTCCTGTATGATGTGGGCATTGGTCCCTTGGAAAGCAAAGGCACTGATTCCGCAGATAGGGGCTTGACTGGCAGCTTGTGGCAAGGCGCTGCCCACTCTTGGCAGATGCCATTGGCTTAGCAGCTGCTTGGGGACAGGGTCAGAGGCTCCTGGGACTTGGGGGTTGACTTGTGTCAGGTGCATCACACCTGAAGCAGGGACTCTTTTGCTGGTGATGATGCCCAACACGATGGACATGCAAGATTATGCTCACAGTCCACTCAATTTAGGCATGGCATTTGCCATATGCACATTCATAACAACAGTATGCTGGTGACTGACAGGTGGAATAGGCATGTCTACATCAACTTGCAACATGTTACATGGACAATTCACAGAAAGTTCACCTGGTGCAGTGAGCTGTTGCAGACCCAAGGCTGCCTGCAGAAGCCCTATGACACCTGAGGCCGCTTCTGTGTGTCCTACCCAAGACTTGGCAGCAGCCACTTGTAAAGGCACTGCCCTTTGGCTGCTGCCCATCAGTACAGCCTGGATTGCCCCAAGCTCGATTGGATCTCCCAGTGGGGTCCCAGTGCCATGCAACTGCACACCTGTCACATCGTGGGGCTCCACAACAGAAGCCTGCAGGCCTTGTCTGATGACGCCCTGCTGGGAGGGGCCATTGGGAGCAGTCAGGCTGCTGCTGCGCCCGTCCTGGTTCACTGCGCTGCCTCTGAAGACAGCCAAGACATCTGCAACGGCTGCATGGTCAACACTTGCTTCTTGCGCCTGTAGGAGGATCACGCCGCAGCCTTCTCCCCTGCATGACATCAACAAGCTGTCAATTTGGCTTCTGCAGATGATAGTACTGGGACAGCTTCATCACACTCTTGTCTGTTGTGACATTCACTGCTTCAAAGTTGTGCTCACAGAATGCTGCAGCCTACTGCGGCAGTGGGAAGGGGTTGCGGCCCAACCAGGGGGGGGGGAGGGGGGGCGGGGCGCTGTGGGGCATAATCACACTGGTGATTACCTGACGTAGCCGTCGGCGGCCGCGTCAATGGCTTTGCAGCGCCCATCAGCTGACAGCATACCAGCCTTGTGGAACATTGCAGTGGTGGTGGGTGACAGCAGAACGCTGACGCCACCCACCAGGCCGGCAGACACTGCATTGGAACTCAAATGAGTCATGACCAGGTGTGCCGCCACCAAGGAGGAAGAGCAGGCTGTGTCCACACTGCAGCCAGACAAGGTCAAGTCAGCATGTAGCTCACCCAACAACCACTAGCTGAGAAAAGGTACCGTACATGGGGGCAAGCACAGATCTGTCTAGACCAGCATATGATTGTTCGTGCACTAGTGTACCATGACACCACAGCTGACAAGTGCTGCTGTGTTGCTGATGTCATTAGCACATGGATGCAAATTTGAATTTTGAAGATTTGCATTTGACCAGTAAGCTTCAAAAGTTCCACATTTCAAAGAATAAAAGGTTCATCACAAATCACATGTAGAGGTGGTCAACAGCAACACTCACCTCATGGCTGGCCCCTTGAGTCCAAAAGTGTAAGACAGCCTGCCACTAGCAACGCTCAGAGCTCCCCCAGTGGCACTGTACACCCCAACCCCAAGGGAATGGCGGGAGACAACATAGTTGTTGTACTCTGCACTGGCAATGCCAATGGCAACTGCTGTGCGTGTGCCTGACAACTGCTGCGAGCTTGAACTCATAGCCTGCAGAATCACAAGTATCCGAACTAAGTACTGTACAACATTCATGTGTCGGTGCATTTACATATGTACTGTAAGACAAGCACTGTGTGAGTGACTGATGCTGACTAGGTCAGCCGTCGTAGCAATGTTGCATGCTGATGTCATCACTTACCATATTTATTTCTCAAGGAGATTCTGGTAAACACAGGACAATCAATTTTTGCAAGCATGGTACAAAACATGTCCACATGCTTTATGCAAGCAATTTGAGGAATCATTACTATACCTGGTATGATGTTTCCAGCAGCATGCGCTGCTGTGGGTCCATCAGCTCTGCTTCATTGACTGACAAGCCAAACAGGCTGCCATCAAACAGCTCCAAACCCTCCAGAAAGCCACCAAACCTAGCAGCCAAACCTGCCCTGCCGTTGCCTGAGTGCTCCTCCACGTCCCAATGGGTTAGAGGCACTGAAGTGATGACATCAACAGCTTGAACGGATGCAATGGCATCTCTTACACTTCGTGATGCAACCCCTGTGACAACTGCCCAGCTGTGACTGTTTCTGTGACTGATGTCTGTGCTGTGTGGGATGCTCACAGGCACGCTGAGCTGCTGCTGCTCTGTAACAGCAGCCAAGTCTTGATGAGCAGCCATGGGCATGATGCTGTTCACGTAGTCAGCAATGGCATTGACAGATGGGTAGTCAAAGATGAGGGTGCTGGGCAGCTCCAAGCCCAGGTGGGTCTCCAGGGCGTTCTTGAGCTCAACTGCCCCAAGTGAGTCCAGACCTGCCGCCATCAAAGGCTCACTTGGGGGCACTACACTGCCCAGAACAATGGCAACTGCTGAAGCAATTTCGGCTGTCAAATGGGCAAGCCGCTGCTCTGTTGTCAGCGCTGTCATGCTTGATGCTGAAGCTGACAAAGCTGCTGGGCTGGAAGCAGCTGCTGAGGCAGCTGCCATGGGCTGTGACTTGCTCTGAGGCTTCACCAAGGTTGTAAACTCCTCAAAGATGTTGACAGGCTGTGCTTGGCCAGAAGCTGTCAGGAACTTGTCCCAAACGAAAGGGACGACTGTCAACTGTGCAGGCGGAGCAACAACCACTGCAGATGCATTTTGCAGTACGCCTGCTAGGGCTGCAAGTCCTTGCTTGGGGTCAATCAATGCCATGCCCATGCGAGCCAGCCTGGCAGCAGTGCTGGCATCACCACCAGCCATGCCGCCCCCTGCCCAGCCCCCCCACTGGATGCTGCTCACCCCTGCTCGCCCCTCGTTCTGCCATGTAGCGGCCAGGCTGTCCAGAGCTGCATTGGCAGCGGCATAGTTGGCCTGTCCCATACCTCCAAGCAGAGCTGCCACTGATGAGAACATGATCTGGAACGCCAATGGAGTCTGCTGTGTGCTGCTGTGCAGCTTTGCAGCGCTGTCAGTTTTGGGTGCAAAGGCTTGGCGTAAGGAAGCCAATGACTGATTAGCAAATGTGGCATCAGCTAGAACCCCACTAGCATGCATGATGCCCTGTAACTGGGGCTGGTGCCCTGGGGCACTTCCAGCCAGAGCTTTAGCTTCCTCGCAGCTGCTGGTGTCAGCTCTGTGTATGGCAACTTCTGTCTGTGAGAGTGGATGCTGATCATCCACAAGAGCATGAGCCATGTCTGCGCTCATCTTGCCTGTACGTCCCGTCAGCTGCAGATGCTGCACATGCTGCTGACTCAGCCATGACGCAACTGTCGTTCCCAAGCTGCCAAGCCCCCCTGTGATCATGGCTGATCCCATGTGGCTGCTCAGTGCATTGTCCTGCTGAGTGCTCCTGACCACAATCTTGCCCACATGACGTGCTTGAGACATCTGCCTCAGAGCTGACTGCTCACTGCCTGTGTCATGCACTGCCTGAGGCAGAGGGCGTAACTTCCCAGCCGCTAGGGAGGTGGACAGCCGCAACAGCCCTGACTGCAGGGCAGAGGGCGGAAGGAAGTCCACAGCTAGGAGGGAGTAGTGCAGATCAGGGCGGTCTTGGGCAAGGCGGGCGGGGCTCCAGATGTCCCTCTTGGAAATCTCCACAAAGCGGCCCCCGGGCCTCACCCCTGCCAATGACCCCGCCACCATCCCTGGGCTGGTCAAAGAGTTCAGCACCACATTGACTCCACCAACATGTGCCAGCTCACTTGCAGAGCTGGTGTCTCGTGAGTTGATCACATGCTGAATGCCAAGTGACCGCAGCAGCATACGCTTTGCTGGGCTGCCTGCTGTTGCAAAGACAGAGCAGCGCAACAGCGCTGCCTGCTGCAATGCTGCAAGACCAACCCCTCCAGCAGCAGCATGAATCAGCACCTTGTCTCCTGGTCTACATGCTGCTGCTGCATTGAATGCTGTGTCAACAGTCAGGAAGACTGTGGGTGTTGTGGCTGCTTGCTCAAAGCTCAAGCTTGCGGGCATGGGGACCAAAGTCTGAGTAGAAGCCTGGACATGTGATCCCAAGCTGCCTGCTGCCAACCCAAACACTGCCGTGCCAGGCTGCAGGTTAGCAACCCCAGCACCAACGGCAATAACAACCCCAGCACAGTCAGCCCCAGGGGGCCCAGGGTCCCCTGGGTACATCCCCAGCACGTTCAGCACATCCCGGAAGTTTAGCCCAACTGCTCGCACTGCTAGCTCCACCATACCAGCTGGTAGTTTGCGCGGTGCATACGGCAGAGGCACTAAGTTGCTGATGGCACCCCTTGGCTTTGGTCTCAGCTGATATGGCTGTGGTGCAGCGCTGACAGTGCTTGGGTACAGCATTGGGCGCTGCAGGGTATTGCCCCTGATGTTGATGCCAAGGGCGTCTGTCTGAGCTTGTGTACTGGTCACAGATGCACTGAGACGTGGAGCTTGCAGTGAGTCATCTATGGATCTGGCGCTGACAGCAACAGCAGGATGCTCTTGAGTGAAGGCGCGTAGTAAGCCCCACATGGCTGCTGACTCAGCAGTGTTGCTGCTGGGCTGACGCACCATGCCTGAAAGCATGGCTGCTGTCGTGAGACTCAGCTGCTTCATGCCCTGTGCCTGAGCACGCTGCATGAGCTCAAGGGCATCTGCAACACCTGTCATGCCCTTGCTGATGTCAGCAGCATCACCAGTCTGTGAGTCTGTCCATGCAGTTGGAGCGTCTGTAAGCCAAGCAACCTCATACATGCTGTTGGCCTGAGCTACGCTGTCTGCCTCAGCTTGTGCAGACTTGCTGCTTGTGGTGGCCTTTGCCTGCAGGCCTTCTAGCCAGCCATGCATGCCCTGAGAAATGCTGTGCACTGCGTGATCCCTGTAGCTTGAACCAGGCAAGTTGCCCAGGCCTGAACCAAGGCTAGCGCTGCTCATGAGCTGCTCTCCCAGCACTAGCTTCTGGGGCACATGGAACAGCTTTGCGCCCACTGGTACAAAGCTGATGCCCTCATTGAAGTCTCCAGAGTCCTGACGTTGCGCCGGAACCACAGCACCCAGCTGCAGGCAGCTGTCTAGTGCTGCTGGGTGTACCCAGTAGCTGCTTGCATCCTCTGCCCTCTCAACTGCCACAGAAGCTACCGCACCGCCTACAGGCTCAGTCACGGACTCTTCCTGCCATAGCTCTAAGGCTCTGACCAACTGCTGTGCTGACCCTTTGTCCTCTGTCTTGGTAGACATGGGCTGACTCAGGGCAGTCAATGATGCAGAGAAGTGTGTGGTGTGGGTGGACACTCTACAGCTACCGTCAGGAGTGATTGCGCATGTGATGAGGCCAGCTGAGTCTGTCAGGCTCAAAGCTGACATGATGCTAGCATTCACAACTGCCAGCTGGTGCTTAGGTGTCAGGGTTTGGGCAGAGGCCAAGCAGAGTTCCAGTAGGGCTGCTGCTGGCAGGATGGCTGTGCCTTGGACCATGTGGTCTGTGAGGTACGCTAAAGCTGGGTGATTGGTCAGCATCTGCATCACCACTGCCTTGTTTGCCTGCAGAAACCAGAAACACACATCAGACAGAGAGTGTGTGCATGATGAAGAAGCAGATGTTGCTAATCTACTCTTTGCCTGTAGCTTGCAGAGATACATGCAATAAACAGATGAGCTGAGGGGCGACAGCCAGTCATGCACAATGCAACATGCAGACAAATGTAGTGACACAAGCTGTTGATCTGTACACACTTTCAGGCTATGCACTGCAGATGCCAGACCTGTGCGACTGTGCGAGTCAGGAAGGGGTGTCCCTCCACAATGACTGTAGCCGAGAACAGCTTGTCCCTGCTCCAGGCATTAGTCACCACTCTTGCTGTCTCTGATGGTGCAGGGGCACTAATTATGGCATGAGCATTCACCCCGCTCATGCTGAAGGAGCTGGTACCAGCACATGGCATGGCCTCATCAGGCACCACAGCTGGGCATGCCTGAATAGGCAATCTGTGCGCCACACGCCAGCCAGACAATGACTCACCCACATATGGGTTCAGGTTCCGGTACCTGCAAGCCAGTCAGCAAACTTGACAGCTGCAAGACACCACAACTACCAAGGTGCTTTCTGTTATGCACACACAACCCAACAGTTTCAAGACAATAGTCCCCGGGCATGAGTCAAGGTACAAGGTAGCAAGCCAAGTTCTGATACCTGAGGGGTGCGTCAGTGCGCTGCTGCAGCTGCAGCATGCACAGCATAAGCCCTGCTAGGCCTGCTGTGCCTTCAAGATGGCCTGTCAGGGACTTGACAGCCCCCAGGGTGAACACCTGGCTGCCCGTGTCAGCCATTGGGGATGCAATGGCTTTGCGAAGGGCACCAGTCTCTATTGGGTCTCCCAGTGGGGTGCCTGTCCCATGGGAGGAGACATAAGGCAGGAAGGATACACCTGCTCTCTGCATGGCTGATGTGATGAGGGCCTGCTGACTAGGACCATGGGGTGCCTGTATACAGGTGCAAGCCATTCAACATACCTTGCACCATCTGCACATCTTTTGTGCTGCATGCATTACCTGAATATGTGCGTACTTGCGTTATATTGTCTGTATATCTGCAAATCTGCAAATGTATTGGTATCATCTGCTTGTCTGTATCATACATATAAACAAGTACGGTATATTTGCATTATCTGTGTAAATTATGACATGTGAGCCAGTAAGCAACAGGATCAGGCACACTATGCAGTGCTGCCAGAGGATTGACAAGACAGCTTTGGGCTATTGCAAGCAGGTCAGATGCAGTGAGGATGCTCTGGCTGGGATTCCTACCGTCAGGCCACCAGATCGGCCGTCTTGGTTGACAGCTGAGCCCATGAGCACAGCCTTCACTTGACCAGCTCGCTCATTGTCTGTCCCCATTGGCTCTAGCAAAACTGCAGTGTAGCCCTGCACCTCAGACAAGACCCACATTGCACCACAATCATTGGTGTTTAAGCCCTCAAACCAGATATGTGACCATGCAGGTTGAATGTCAAATATCGAATTTGTGACCAAAAATGTGTACAACGCAAAGGGATTGAGATCGAATAGTGAAACAAGCCTTGCAAAACATGGTTTTCAATAAATCCCAGCACTAGAACTGGGCTGTAACTTTTCGTTTGCCTTACCTCTCCCCTTCCATAACCATCTCCCTCAGCCCCAAACGATTTACAGCGCCCATCCACAGCCAGAGCTCTGACCTGCGTCACCGCAGCAAAGCCAGCTTCCGGCACCAGAATGGCGTTCACTCCAGATGCAGTCGCCATGTGACAGTCGCCATGACTGATGCTGGTGGAAGCCAAGTGGGTGGCAACCAGGGAAGATGAACAGGCAGTGTTGGTGGGGACACAGGGGCCGGTCAAGCCAAAGGTGTAGGACACTCGGCCAGCCAGAAAGGCCAGCCCATTGCCTGTGACTGTGTAGGCGCCGCTGGTCAGGCCATGCTTCATCAGCAGATCTGGGTACTCCACCCACATGCACCTGCACGGCCACACACACACATACGTACAGTCTGCTACTTGGTGCAAACTATAATGGAAGAGATCGATCAACCAATCAATCAAAAGATCAATCATTCAAGCAAACAGTCAGGCTTCTGATCCTGCCACCAGAGGGACAGATTGTGCGAACATTGTGCATGATGTCAAGGACTGGCATTGTTTTCTTGATGACAATTGCAAGTCAACAGAACATGCAGACTAATGCATTGGGCTGTACACTTCTTAGTTGACCAATGATGTGATCAGGCAGGGACAACATCTCAGACATCACATGGCAGCTATGAGTAATTTGTCAGATGCTCACCCAAGGAAGACTCCTGTGCTACTACCACTCATGTCCACTGCTGAGTAGTTAGCATCATGGAAGGCAGACAGTGTCTCCTCCAACAACAGCCTCTGCTGAGGGTCCATCAGCAGAGCTTCATTGGGCTGGAGACCAAAGACAGCGCTGTCAAAGGCATACGTGGATTCCACGTAGGTCCCAAAACGGCTGCAGACCTGTCCCGGGGATGGCAGGGGATTGAACGTGGACTCCGTATCCCACCGGGATGACGGTGCGACAGTCTGAAGCTCCAGCTGAGACACTAAGCAGTGATGGAGGTCGCCCATACTGTCAATGGAAGCAAACCTGCATGACAAGGAAAGTCTGTTGGAGCTGCACAATGTCAATGCATGGTAACAGCCAGCTTTGGTTCCAAACTGTCTAGGTAATCCGTCTGTACATGCACAGTCCCTGCTTGTTTAGATGCACTGCATTAATAGCATCAGATGATGCCAGTGCATCCTAAGCTTGCAACACCAGCCGCAGTAGAATACAAAGTGGGCAGCAGCTTCAGACACTGCAATGTGAACCGCGCAATGTGCACACTCACAGTGTGAAAGCTACCTGACAGAAAGACCAGTGATGGCTTGCATGTCACGCCTGTTGTCAGGCCTTGAAGCGACCACCAGGCGCTGATCATTCTGTGGCTGACCAACCACAAAATGCTCCACCACTCCAACCACTCCCCCATCACTACTGCCAGGCTCCCCCAAGAGGCTTGAGATGAAGGCAGACATGGCTCGTACAGAGGGATAGTCGAAGGTGAAGGTTGCTGGCAGGTCCAGCTCAAACTGCTGACTCAGTGCATTGCGCAGCTCAACTGCACCTAGCGAGTCCAGCCCAATGTCCATGAGTGAGGCGTCTGCCGCCACACTACTGCCCAGCACTGATGCAACAGCGTCTGCAACCTGTCCCAAGACAAGTGATGGGGTCTGTGGTGGGGACACAGAAGCTGAAGTCACTGCTTCAAGACTGCTGGTTGATGACGATGCCTCTGAGGCTGTATCAGACTGACTGGAGTCTTCCTGTTCTTCTTGTTGCTCATCAGGCACAGTAACTGCCACTGCTGCTGGACTGACCAAGCCAGAGATGTGCTTTGCCATGGCAGCAATGCTAGGGTGGTCAAAGGTCAGCGTTGCCAGCAGCTCCACTTCAAATTGCTGACTCAGGCTGTTGCGCAACTCGACTGAGCCCAGTGAGTCCAAGCCAGATTCCATGAGTGAAGCATCAGCAGCCACAGATACACCTAGCACTGATGCCACTGCTGCTGCTACCTGTTGCAATATCAGAGCCGATACTACAGCTGGCTTTTGAGCCTCTGGAGCCTGCTGTGCACGCTTTGCCATGGCTGTGCTTGCTGAGACCTTCTTGAGCTTAATCAGCTTCTTCTTCTCAGCTTCCAGGGGCTGTGCTGCGCCTGCTGAGCCTGCTGGAGTTTCAAACTCTGCAAAGATGCCTGGCTGATCTGGAGGCAGATTGCTCATGAAGGCGTCCCATTTGAATGAAATGGCAGCTATCACAGCACCTCTCTGAGGCTGCTGCACAGAACAGCCCAGCATCACACTAGCCAAGGCGGCGAGGCCTTGGGAGGGGGTGATGAGGGGCATGCCCATGCGAGCCAGCCTGGCAGCAGTGCTGGCATCACCGCCAGCCATGCCGCCCCCTGCCCAACCCCCCCACTGGATGCTGCTCACCCCTGCCTGACCCTGGGCACCCCATACTGCAGCCAGGCTGTCCATTGCAGCATTGGCTGCAGAGTAGTTGAGCTGGCCTGGTGCGCCAAGCAGAGCTGCTACTGATGAGAACAGGATCTGAGCCTGTGTTGGCTGCTGCTGCACTGCATGTTGCCACTTCTGAGCTGCTGTCACCTTAGGAGCAAAGACAGCACGCATGCCAGAGGGCGTCTGATTACCCACTGTTGCATCTGATAGAACTCCGCCGGCATGAATGATGGCTGTGATGGGCACGTTCTGGTTGTACTCACAGTCAAAGCAGTGGCGGCTGTCCTCAGATATTGACACATCACACATAGCAATGCTGATCATGGCACCTGCCCTGGCCTCAGGGCATCCCAGAATGGCGATAGTCCTCTCTGGGGATGCCCTGCCAGTCCTGCTGAGCAGCTTCACAGAGCGCGGCTTGCCTTCTTTCAAAATCCACTGAGACACCAGGCTGCCAATCATCCCCACACCGCCGGTGATCACCACTGATCCACCTACCAGGTTAGGCAACTGCATGCCTGCTGTTTCTGCTGCAGGACTGGATGTACTCAGGGCTTGTGACACAGGCAATAGCCTGGCTGCATACTTTGTACCAGACCCCGACATCACCCCATACCCGGGTTGGGCTGAATCTGCTTTGGAGTATGCTTCTGTCTGTACGAGTAGCTGTGCTGATGTTGCCTGATTAGGCAAGCTCTGCCTATCTGTGCCGGTCATGTGCACAGTGGGACACTCCTGTTGGAATGTGTGCATCATGCCCCACAATGCAGTCTGCTGGTAGCTTCCTTCAGCTGTCATGCTGGGAGTGGCAAGGTGGCTGTTGTAGGTCTGCAACTGCAGCCTCAGGCTGTGCTGTGGTGCCTTTACTGCTGCTTGCATCAGACTAGCAAGCTGCATTGCACATGCTGCATCATTGCCACCAGCCAATCTGATGCGCTTAGTGTTGAGCGAACTGCCCTCAAGAGAGCTTCTGTCCATCTCAGCAGCTTGCCAGGTGATTGCATACAGCGGTTGCTCCACTGATTGCTGAGGAAGCTGCATCGCACTCTGTTGCATGGCCTTGGATTGCATGCCTTGTAACTGCACCACAAGCCCATGCTTGCCGCCCCCCAGCGTGTGATCACAGACCACATGGCCTGCCGCTGATGCCGTGCTGATGGGATGCATGTGGGCTGTGGCATGACTCATACCAATAGTCACATGACCAGCCACAATGAGAGCTGACAAGCTGGCTGGAATGAAGACTTGGGACTGCATGCTGCTCTTGGTCATGCTGGAAGCTGCTTGAGCAGCTGCTCCAGCAAGCTGCAGGCTGTTATCCATCAAGCTGGGATGAATACAGAAGCCATCGCTCAAGCTGCTGTTCACTGCCAGACTTCCTGTTGCCTGTCGAGACTTGTCCACACCCTCGCTATGACGTGCAATGTCCACCAGGACAGAAGACAGGACGCGCATGGACCGCTGGTGCCTCTTGTGCCGTAGTTTGTGCTTCTTTGCTGCAGTCACATTGTCATGTAGCTTGCAGACTCTGCCCTGCATGTGCTGTGTGCCACCACCACCAACAGTTGAGACCAGCTTGCAGATACCGGAGTATGTATCCAAGCTGCAGCGTAGCACCATTGCATTGGTCTTGCTGCTGATGTCTGGCAGCAGCAATGGGGCCTCAAAGACTGCACCTGAGACTGCATACTGAGGCTGTGCAGTGCTGCTGGATGCTGTGGTGGTGGCCACAGCTGCTGTGACCATCTCCAAGTAGGCTGCAGCTGGCATAATGCCTCTGCCTTGCACAATGTGGTCATACAGGAAAGCACTGCTCTGTGTCTGAAGCCGCCATTCAAAGGTGGCTACGGACCTCTTGACAGCTGCCACTACTGAGTGCAAGCAGGCGTGCATGGGTGGCAGAACTGAGATGTGCCTCTTCTGCCAAACAGGGGTTGTGGCATGCAGCGCTGCTGAGGGCAGGGCTGAAGGCTGGTCCAGGATGGCATGGGCGTTAGTGCCTTGAAACGCAAAAGAGCTGATGCCTGTGACTGATGGTGCTGACGGTGCAGGTGCAACCTGCTTAGGCAACAGCAGACCCCGCCCTGCTGCCTTGTTGCTGAATGTGGCTTCTAGATGCGGGCTTAACTGCATCAGTAACATGCACTTTGTTGAGTAGTTGGTCATGCAAATTGGTATGTGCGTAAATGCTGTGCCCAAGACATTGCCTTTCTGCATGCAAGAGTTTTCAAACATTGAGCCTGACTGTTGTCGAGCAACCGTTGTATCATGTGCATGTAGTGTTTGTCAATCATACAGGCTCCTGGTGATGATACTGTACAAAATGCGGTGATGTGGTGCACAGAACAGCAATGTAAAATGGTTCTATGAGCTAAACCAGCTGGCTCACAGTAGCACTTTGCCTGCACCAATCTGTGTACACAATACACGTGTCACACTTCACACATACAAGTAAGAGTACAGACACCTGCGTATTGACATGGCATGCAAAGCATCATTTGGCTTACCTGGCGGAAATGCAGGATAGGCTGGGTGAGGCAGGCCTGCATGGAGTGCAGGGCATGGAAGACACCAGCCAAACCAGCAGCAGGCTCTGTGTGCCCTATGCTGCTCTTGCCTGCTGCCAAATTCAAAGGCAGAGCGTTGCCTTCTAAATTGGGCTCCAAAAGGAGGACTGCAGTGGCTGCTGCTAGCTCAATGGGATCACCTAGGTTTGTTCCTGCGTGCCCAGAAACACATGCTCAGTGACTAGCGCAAGGGACTCGATATTCATCAAAAGATTTATTTCCAAAAAGAGATTCTCACTGTTGCTTCCTAAGCAGGGAGGCACATCAAGCATGCAGTACAGCCGAATGCGGCCATCACCATGCACAGCAATACATATGTGGCTCACAATCTTGCTGGGGTGCGTGCCTGATCAGGCAAGCATCTTACCTGTGCCATGCATCTGAAGTGTAGCAACATCATTGGGCACTACGCCACTGCCCCTCAGGGCTTGTCTGATGACGCCCTGCTGGGCAGGGCCATTGGGAGCAGTCAGGCTGCTGCTGCGCCCATCCTGGTTCACTGCACTGCCCAAGATACAGGCCAGAGCACTGCCTTGATCTGAGGCATCTGAAAGCAGGTGTAGCATTGCTGATGCGCATGCTTCACCCCTCACATACCCATCTGCTGATGAATCCAGGCTCTTGCAGCGACCATCCGGCGCCAGCATGCCAGCACGCTTGAACATGGCTGTTGTTGAGGGTGTCAGAATCAGCTTCACGCCTGCAGACACAACACAAAGTCTGAGTCTTGTATCCTGACCACCGGCTTTAATGCAGCAGATCAGGACAGCAGGCTAGCATTCAAACGGGTGCTTGCAGGTTGTGCCTTTCCTGAAGGCCCAGCTATTTAGCAGGCAGTGCTAGCTGATGATACAGCTTAGCAACAGATGATTCAGTGCACTGACAAGAATTGCCTTCAGTCAAAAGCAAGCAATGCCAATCATGCACTGAAGCATGGTACACTCAGTGCAATGCAGGGGTGAGCAATACTGACCTGCTGTGGTTGCAGCAGAGCAGGCGCCCTCTCTGATGCTGAGGCATGCCATGTGGGTTCCCACCAATGAAGAGGAACAGGCGGTGTCCACTGCAGGCATGCAGTCCATGTAAGTCTTGTTGGCATCAGCCGGCAATTTTGAAAGAAGATGACACACTACTGTAACATGCGCAGTAATTTGATGCGGTAGCTGTGGCTTGATATGCAGACATGTGCATGACTCACTCTGGCTGTGGAGCAGTTTGTTCTTATATGCAACTCAGGTTTTCTACTTCACAACTGGTGTGACACAACCTGCACTGTCTGTGTTTAAACCACATCAATATAGAACATTGATGCAGAAAGGGCGTACCGCTCACAGCAGGCCCCGCAAAGCCGAAGAAGTATGATAGTCTGCCAGCAGCCACACTGAGTGCACTGCCTGTTGCAGTGTACACTCCAATGCTGGAGTGCGCCTTGCCCAGGTCTGCATAGTCAGGAGTAGAGATGCCCACAAACACTCCAACAGGGCTTTTGCCAGGGGGAAGCGGTGCAGCTGCCCTGCCCTGATGCTGACTGTACACCTCGAAGGTTGACTCCAACAGCAACCGCTGCTGTGGGTCCAGCACTACAGCTTCTGACTCGGCTGTTGCAAAGACTGCAGCATCAAAGTGGTAGGGATCCTTGAGGAACATGCCAAAGCGTGCTGGCATGTCTTGTGTGAGCTGCAGGTCTGCTGACCACCTGTCAGCTGGAATTACTCGGCTGCAGTCTTGCAGGCTTGAGAGGCCCTGTCTTGTCACCATGGTTGAACCAGGTAACTCTGGCATACGGCCTGTCACTGCAGTAATAGCTATGACTACCCCTGCATCAGTGCTGGGAACAGCCACTGCTCTGGAAGGGCCAAAGTCTGTTGAAGGCACCGTGGCTGCGCTAGGCTGCAGCACTGAGGATGCAAACTCTGCTATGGCATTGACTGATGGGTAGTCAAACACCAGGGTTGATGGCAGCTGCATGCCCAGCTTCCGTTGTAGGGCATTAGTCAGCTCCACCGAGCTGAGGGAATCTAGCCCTGCTGCCATGAGAGGCTCAGAAGCTGAGACCGAGTTGCCCACAATGTCCTGCACCGCTGCTGAGATCTCTGCTCGCAGCTCATCCACACTGACAGTACTCAGCTGAGTCTGAGGAGTTTGAGGGATCTGAGCAACCTTTGACTTGACAAATGCAGGTTTGATTGCTGGCTGCAGCTGTGGCTTGAGCCTAGCAAGCCTAGCTTCATGCTCAAACTCAGAGAACAAAGCTGATGGCTGATCAAGGTTGCTGAAAAAGACAGGCCAATTGAAGGCTGCTGCTGCCATGCTGGAAGTTGCACTGGCAGCTGCAAGGGCAGGGCCGTGCTGTGCAGAGGCCAAGAAGCCCTGCAGGGCTCTGATGCCCTGATCAGGTGTCAAGGCGCCAACTCCCATGGCGTGGAGCTTGTCAGCAGTGTTTCCCGCCATTCCTGCTCCCTGCCAAGCGCCAAACTGGATAGTGCTGGACATCAAGCCCTGAGACTGCTTTTTGGCGGCAAGAGCGTCCAGGAATGCATTGGCTGCGCTGTAGTTGGCTTGACCTGGGGATCCCAAAACTGCTGCCATGGATGAGAAAGCCACAAAGGACTGCAGGGGCAGTTGCGCTGTGATGCTGTGCAGGTTCAGCCCTGCATCTGCCTTGGGGGCAAAAACAACCCTGCAGTGGTTTGGGGTCTGCTTGGCCACACTAGCATCAGCTAGCACCCCTCCCGCATGCACCACCCCTGCTAAGGGTGCCCACCCATGCTCAAGCTGCTGTACATCAGCAGATACTGCTGCATCGCACTTGCTGATGGTGATCTGTGCTTGACCACCAGATCTGATCAGCTGCACGGTATTGCCTGTTGCCTTTCCAGATCTGCCTAGCAAGCACAGATGCTGATATTGGATGAGCCACTGCGCCACGGACGATCCAAGGGCTCCTGTACCTCCTGTGATAGCAACGCTGCCAGAATCCCCAGCTACTGAAGCTGGGGATGGCATCTCCACAACTACCTTGCCAATATGCCTGGCACGAGACATCAGCCGCATGGCTGTTTGAACATTGCCCATGCTGTGCACGACCACCGGCAGAGGCTGCAGCTTCCCAGCTGCTAAGGAAGCTGACAACTCCAGCATGCATGAGTGGATGGCCTGCTGTGGGAGGAAGTCTAAAGCCAGGAGGGAGCTATGCACATCAGGGCGGTCTTGCGCAAGGCGAGCAGGGCTCCAGATATCCCTCTTGGAGATCTCCAAGAAGCGACCCCCAAGCTTCAAGCCCGCCAGGGACCCTGCCACCATCCCCGGGCTGGTCAAGGTGTTCAACACCGCATCAACACCGCCGGTCGTTGCCAACTCTGTCACAAACATCAAGTCTCTTGAGCTGACTGCTTGTTGGACGCCTCTGTGCCTCAGTATAGCTCTCTTGCTTGGAGTACCTGCTGTGCCAACAGCAATGGCACGACGGGCTTGAATCTGTTGTAAGGCAGCTAGACCGACACCACCGGCTGCGCCATGCACCAGCACCTTGTTGCCTTGGCCAATGTGGATGGCTTTGGTGACTAGGGTGGTTGTGATGAAGACGGTGGGACAGGAGGCTGCCTGATTGAAGGACAGTGTTGTTGGCATTGGCACCTGCAAAAGCAGACAAAATATGCCTGTGAGCAATTGCTGCTGATTCAGTGCTTGAGGCTGCTGTCCTTTGTGCATTTCGAGCTGCTGCATTGGCCACATATGGCTTATATACATACATGTGCATGTGTACAAGTGCTAGTATACAAGTCATGTGATTGTTGACAAATTTCAGCATGGCAGCAATCTACAAGAGCAAATCTTGCAAACATATACTGGAGAGATATGAAGCTGTACCAGAGTATCAGCAACACTGAGAACGTGGCTGCCCAAGCTGCCTGCTGCCAACCCAAATACTGCCATGCCAGGCTGGAGGTTAGCAACCCCAGCACCAACGGCTGTAACCACCCCAGCACAGTCAGCCCCGGGGGGTCCAGGGTCCCCGGGGTACATCCCCAAAACATTCAGCACATCCCGGAAGTTCAGCCCAACTGCTTTGACTTGCAGCAGAACCTGCCCTGGCTGCAGCTTAGTCATGCTGGCCTTGGCTAGGGGCACTGGCTTGAGATTAGTCAGGGCTCCTCTGGGCTGGGGCATAAGGCTGAAGGCAGTCGGTGCTGAAACAGCCCTGCTGGGCAGAAGCCTTGGAACCATTGCTGTGTTGGCTTTGATCAGTTTACCAAACACATCTGCCCTGGCACCTGTCTGCTGCAGTGATAGCTGTACCCTCTGTGCACTTGGTGTCATTGAACCAACACTATGCTGGCTGGCTGCTGATTCCACAACATGTACTGGGGCTTTGCTCTCCACTGCAGCTGTCCTAAGCAAGCCAGCAATGGCATGGAAGGATCCAATCTTGCTGTGAGCTGTACCACTGTGGCCATGAAGCACCATGTGGGTCTGAGGTGTCCTGACCATGTAGTCTTGCAGCACTGCCATTGCATTGGCACAAGCCATTGCAGGTGTCTGCTGACCCAATCTGACGCTGCCACAACCAGAATCACTGTCAGCAGTAATGCTGGACAGGGTCTGCTGGGAGTCTGTCAGCCATGCCATCTCATACAACACCTCTCCTGTGAACTCTTCTTGCACGACAGCGTCAGGTGCCACTTTCCGTGCTGACGAGATCACTCTGGCCTGCATGTCCTGAATCTGGCAGCAGCTTTGTGCCTGTTGGTCTGCCAGGGCATAGCTGCTGCTCAGGGCAGCGCCAGAAGGCTGGCAGTGGCCATAAGCTGCTTGTGCTGAGTCAAGCTTGTGAGGCATGCTGAGACAGTTCACACCAGCGGGCACGTGAATTCCATCTGATGCACTGTCAAGGAAAAGCTGACCCAGCTGTAGGAACGAGTCAAACCTGGCTGGGTGATGCCAGAAGCCAGTGTCCTGCTGGGCAGTGGCCACAGCTGGGGCAACCAAGGCCTGAGCTGCAGCAGTGACTTGCTGAGCAGCCGGCTCCTGACTGAGTAGCAGTCTGCTGAGAGCTTGAGAGGCAGATACATGGCGCATCTCTGTGTGTGAGTCTATGACCTCACTGAGCTGAGCAAAGTGGCCTCGCATGTGCACTGTCTGTGCATGCTGTGCTGGCCCTGAAGCTATCACCACAGCCTGACTGGCTGTGTCCACTGAGCAAGTAAGCACTGAGGCGCCCACAGCAGGTCCTGAAGGCTCAGCCAGCACCAAGGGTGCAGGGACTGCTATCTGAGTTAGGCAGCAGTTGTTTGAATTTGAACTGCTGCTGTGCAGGGTGCGCAGCGCAGCCAGCGCCATCTCGAAGTAGCCAGCTCCTGGGAAGAGGCTTCTATTGTGGACCTCATGCTCCCAGAGAAAGGCCAACGCAGGCTGCTGCAGACTGCAAGCAAATGTTGTCCTGCTAGGAGATGCTCCTGGTAGACTGTGCTTGATCAGGCAATGCGCCAAAGGCAGCACCCACTGCCGCTGCTGTCGCCAGCTGACTGGCACCCCAGCTGTGTTGGAGGCCTGAGCGGTGGCGGAGGCTTCCACCACTGCATGAGCATTGGTCCCTTGGAAAGCAAAAGAGCTGACCCCAGTACAGGGCTGCAACTTTGCCCCAGCCAGGGCTCCACCTTGCCTTGGTAGGGTCACAGACCCTGGTGCGGCACCCATAATTGCGGCCACATGTGGGTTTAGGGTTCTGAGGTGCATGATGGGGAACTGAGCTAGGTTTTGCAGAGTGGTGACAGCCATGATGAGGGACACAACACCAGCTGCCGGCTCTGTGTGCCCTAAGAAACCCTTGCTGGCCATGAGGGTCACAGGGCTGTTAGATGACCTGCTGCCAAACACTGTGGTTGCTGCCCCTACCTCAATTGGGTCTCCCAGCGGTGTCCCTGTGAAAAGACATCTGTGTTTACATCATCAAAGTGCATGCTAGCTTGAGCAAAGCAGGGACATAGACATTGTCCAGTAGATGTTGTGGCGCCCCAAGACAGCTGAACAATGCTTGCTGTGAGCACTTGACGGCAGCTCGATCAACAGCACTGAACAGTAAGGCTAAGACATCAGGTGATTGCTGGTACAGCGTCACTGTGAAATGCATGGCAAGCACAACACCAGTCTTGCATGCATTTTGGGACAAGCCATGTACCTGTCCCGTGCAGCTGCAGAGCTTGGATGTCACAAGGGTCCAGGGCAGCCCCCTGTAGGGCCTGCCTGATGACGCCCTTCTGGGAAGGGCCATTGGGAGCAGTCAGGCTGCTGCTGCGTCCGTCCTGATTCACTGCACTGCCCCTGAGTACAGCCCTTGCAACCCCCCCAGTGACCCCAGGAGCTGCCAGGGTTACCACACAGCAGGCCTCGCCTCTGACATACCCATCAGCTGCTGCATCACCAACTTGGCATCTGCCACTTGCAGACAGCATGCCTGCTGTCCACACATAGCTGGTAGAGGTTGCAGTGCACTGTACATGCACTCCTGCTGCATAGGAGACCTGGGCTTGGGCAGCAATGATACCATGATGTGCCAGGTGGACAGCTACTAGTGAGCTGGAACAGGCGGTGTCAATGCTCATGCTGGGACCCTTCAACCCGAAGGTGTAGGAGAGGCGACCACAGGCAACGCTGCTGGCGTTTGCAGTGGCGTGGAAACCGCCTCTGCCTGTGTGCTGCTTGAGCAGCGATGCATAGTCTGATGGGGCTATGCCAATGTAGATGCCTTGCTGTAGAGCCGCAGCAGTGACCTGCTGTGATGCGACTGCCAAGTGAGACTGGCCAACAGTTTGCAGCAGCAAACGCTGCTGAGGGTCCATGAGCATTGCTTCAGCCTGGGAGATACCAAAACACGCTGTGTCAAAGCTGTCAGCATGGGGCAGGAAGGCTCCAAATCTGGCAGCTGTGGCCATCTCAGGAACTCCCTCCAAGTCCCACCTGTCCAAGGGCACCTGAGCCACGCTGTCAACTGGGGTCAGGCTGTGCAAACTGTTGCCTGGCTCATAGCTGACTGTGTCCATTACTAAGGTGAAAGACTCAGCTGAGGACACAGGCTGGGCTGCGGCCACAGGCTTGGCAAGTACACCTGCCTGGGTAGCTTCTGTTGCTGTGTCCGTGCAGACAAACTCAGTGATGGCATGAATGGTGGGGTAGTCGAAAACCAGTGTTGGTGGCAGTTGCATGCCCAAGCTGGCTTGCAGGGCGTTAGTTAGCTCAACAGATGCTAGTGAGTCAAGGCCAGCTGCCATGAGGGGTTGAGCTTCTGGCACTTGGAAGCCTACAATGCTGCTGACAGCTGAAGCCACTTGTTGCAAAACCTGCTCCCTGTCTCTGGATTGAACATCTGCTTTGCTGCTCATTGATGCTCCAGACTGAGCGTCTGATGTGGAGGCTGACTCAGCGCTGCCAGTCTGTGCTGTTTCAGCCAAATCTGCAATGAGTGGGATCGTCATGGCGGGAAGGTTGCCATAAGTCATCAGAGCGGTTGCGCTCAAGGGCAGGGCAGCTAGCTGACTGGAGGCAGTGCCCTGGTGCAGGTGGGAAAGGACTGATGCAAGGGCGGACATGCCCTGGGAAGGGGCAATGAGGGGCATTCCCATGCGAGCCATGCGGGAAGCTGTGTTGGCATTGGCTTCTGCCATTCCACCACCTGAGGATCATCATAGGTAATGCTTGACACAAGTATCATCACAACGCTGTGAGCACTTCAATCGTGTTGGATGTACTGGCAGATCCAGGATCAACACAAGAGCTCTGCAAGGTTGCAGGGCTCAGCCCAGCACACTTCTGCACGCGCAAAGCCATTGCAGGGCTGTCCCACCTCCCAGTCTCTAGTGCATGCTTGAGCAAGAAGTATGACTTGCCTGACCAAGGTCCCCACTGGATGCTGCTGACACTGCTTCCTTGGGCAGCCCAGTGGGCAGCCAGGCCGTCCAGAGCCCCATTGGCTGCACTGTAGTTGGCCTGCCCCGCTGAACCCAGCAAAGCTGCCACTGATGAGAACAGCAATGTGCTTGTGACTGGCTCACATGCTGTGCTGCTGTGTGCATGCCTTGCAGCATCCACCTTGGCTGCGAAGACTTGTCTGATTGTGGACAAGCTCTGCTTGGGGATGGTGGCATCTGCAAGCATGCCTCCAGCATGCAGAACCATCTTGGTCGCTCCTCTGGTCAGCTTGTACAGCCATGCTGATTCCTCATGCACTGCTGTGTCACACCTGCAGATAACACACACGCCCCATCATTGTGCATATTTTCGATTTTCCAAATGGCAGCAGCTGTTTGTACAACAGTCATTTGCCGGAGAGGCATGAGCTCAATCAGGCCTACTGAAATTACAGGCTGACCAATAGCATGCAACAGCCTAGAGACGAAACTTGTACCTTGGCACAACCACTCTGCATCTTTTGCATGTGATTGCAGCATTGCTTACCTGACAGTGATCATGGTGCTACCATTGTCCCTGGCCTGGTTGGCCATCAAAGTGGCAAAATTGGCAGCCGATGCCGGGGACAGTTTCCCAGTGCGACCAACCATGACGATTTCCTCAACGCCTCTGTCTGCCGACCACAAAGCAGCAAGACTGCCAATGCTGCCTGTTCCACCCAAAATGATACAAGCAGCTGCTGCTTGTGCTGGGAGGACTGACGCCTGCTGTTGCAAGATCGGTGTCAGCCTTGGTTCATACACAAGTCCACTGTCTGACTTGCTGACCAAAGCTGAAGCCTGAGTGGTGATAGCAGGAAGTGCAACAGAGGTGAAGGGTCTGGCATCGTGTGGATTGGTGATGAGAGCTGAGCAGGTGCACGAAGAAGACTCCTGGGCTGCTGAGCGCAGCAGGGCTAGGGACATTGCAGGGCATGGCCCTGATGAAAGCCCCTGCCTCAGCTGCAGACTGAGCTTCTGGCTGCCATTGCTGATGACAGCTTGCTGTGCGCTAGCCATCAACAATGCACATGCAGCAACAGGATCTGCTGCTTGCTTGCTTGAGAGCCTACAGCATGCTGAAGTTCGTGTGACTGTGTGAGGCTGTGGCTCTGACACCTTCCACTGAGTCTCATATAGCATATCAAGATCCTCTGACAGGTGTCCAACAGTCTTGCTGGAAGCCGATAACACATCGTGTGCTGCTGCCAAAGCAATGCCGCTGAGCTGGATGATTGGAAGTGAGCAGCTGCCACTAGCAGCATTGGCATCCAGCTGGCCTGGGAAACTGCTGTGAGTGCTTGCCAGCAGTGACAGCTCCACTGAGTTGGCCTCTTGTAGGCTCAAACATGCCACGTGGGTGGGAATGACTGCTGAGGCAGCTGGTGAAGAGAAGCTAGCCTGCAGCTGGCTTGCTGCACTGATCATAGCTCCAGGCAAGCAGAAGCCTTGGTCCTGGGACAGCATACTTGGCACAGCTGCTGTAGCAGCTGCTTGATGACCAGCGTCAGGCTGAGTCAGCATGGCTGTCAGGAAAGGGCTGGCCCTGGATACCGGGTCTGCCCTGCTCTGGTCTGGCATTGCCATCTGGACAAGCACGGCTTGACAGCAGACATTGTCAGCATCTGACACTTGATGCTGAACTGACAGATGAGCTCCTGTCAGCTTCAGGACCAGCTGCTGGGGACGAGTCATGCTGCCATGTGATTGCAATGGCACAGCCACAGATGTAAGCTGCTGCAGGTACACATGGTGAGTGCCAGGGACAAGCTGCTGCACTGCCTCTGCCATCAGCTCTGTGTAGAGGTCCACAGACAGCACAGGTATGCCATGCACCAGCATGCCATGAACCAATTGACTGGCTCTGACTGATGCCAAGTCAGCAGCCATGGTGATGCTGCTTGACTGTGGCAACGCTGTTGTGAGCAATGCATGTGCCGGTGGTGCAATCCAGTGCGAGCTCTTCTGCCACTGAAGGTGAAGCTTGTTGGCTGGCTGGGAGATTACGCCACAAGGCTCTGACTGGTCAATGATGGCATGAGCGTTGGTACCTTGAAAAGCAAAGGCGCTGATCCCACACCTCAGCCCGACATTGCTGTTGCCTGATGTGCCTGGCATGCATGCTTGCTGACGCAGCATCTGGAACCGACCCCAGGCTGGCCCCCTCTCAAGAGCTGAAGCCACATGGGGGTTGATTGCTCCCAGATGGAGGATTGGCAGCTGTATGTGGTGGTGTAAGGCCAAGCGAGCATGGGCCAAACCCATGATGCCTGCTGCAGGCTCTGCATGACCCACCCAGGATTTGGCTGCCAGCAGGGTGATGTTGTTGGCTTGCTGTGAAGGTGGAGTGGCTCTTGCGTCAAGAAAGACTGCAGCTGCTGCACCGAGCTCAATAGGATCTCCCAGTGGTGTTCCTGCAAAGATACAGCAGGTTCTTGGTTACATTTTACATCACACTACAGCTTACAGCAGGTGACAGGTGACAGGTGACAGGCGACCGGTGACAAGTGACAGGTGACAGGTTACAGGTTACAGGTTTACAGGTTACAGGTTCCTGCAAAGATAAAGCAGGTTGCCAGTCAGCTCTGTTGAAACCAAGTAGAGCGTATGGTCATGCTCAAGACCGACAAGCACGATTGTGCTTCCTCACAACAATGCACAATACATTGATCTGACTATATAGATCTGACCAGCTTGACCTGTTCAAAGTCAAGCTGTTTAGAGCTCTCTCACAGATACAATGCACATGCACGTGAACATGATGTTACAGAAAGCTAGCACATAGAGTAGCATCTTCTTTGTGGGTACCTGTGCCATGCAGCTGTAGGGCCTGAATCTGGTGGGGCTCCAGGGCAGAAGCCTGCAGGGCTTGTCTGATGACGTCCTGCTGGGAGGGGCCATTGGGAGCAGTCAAGCTGCTGCTGCGCCCATCCTGGTTCACTGCACTGCCTCTGAACAATGCCACAACAGCAGAAGGCTCCACAGCATTTGCATGCTGCACCACCATTGACCCACATGCTTCAGCTCTGACATACCCATCAGCACTGCTATCAAGCGTCTTGCAGCGGCCGTCAGCACTCAGCATGCCTGCCTTTTGGAACGCTGCTGGCGTCTCTGGGGAGATCATGATGTTCACTCCATTGTTGCAGGCTGCGCTGCACTGACCAAGCATCAGGCTGTTGAAAGCCATGTGAAGGCTGACCAAGGAAGAAGAGCAGGCAGTGTCCACCGTGAGTGAAGGTCCCCTGAGGGCAAAGGTGTATGACAGTCTGCCTGAGATCACACTGGCGGCTCGCCCGGTAGCTGTGTAAGCAGTCACGCCCTGAGTGTGCTTCATCACCAGCTTCTCATAGTCGCTGGATGACACACCCACAAAGACCCCGACGCTGGCTCCCGCCTTTTGGCCAACATTTGGCGGGAAGCTCCCGCCAAGAAGCTGACTAGATGCCAGAGCCTCTGCTGCCGACTGAAGCAGCATGCGCTGTTGTGGGTCCATGTACATGGCTTCAGTGTCAGCTGTGCTGAAGGCTGCAGCGTCAAAGGCAGCTGGGTTACGCAAGTAGCTGCCAAACCTGACAGCAGGTCCAGTAAATAGCCCCTCTGGTGGTGAGTTCACATCCCACCGACTGAGAGGCACTGGTGTCACTGTGTCCACCGGCACTGTATTGTTGAAAGCACCTTGAGGAGCGGACGTCACCATGGCTGTGACCACAAGGGTCTGAGACACTGCCTGCTGCTGCTGCTGAGCACTGTTCACCCTCAGTGCTGGAATTAGCACTGCTGGGCTGGTCAGTTGCTGCGCAGGCGCTGTGCTGGCTAAGTGCTGACTGACAAAGCCTGAGATGGCTTCCACGCTGGGATAGTCAAAGAGCAGTGTGCTTGGCAGTTGCAGTCCCAGCCTGCTCTGCAGGGCATTGCGCACTTCCACCATGCCCAAGGAATCTAGCCCAGCTGCCATCAGGGGGGTACCAGCTGCTGGAGCCACCCCAAGGATACTTGCTACCACCTCTTGCACCACCAGGGTCGTGTCTGTACCCTGTGCGTCTGTCACCATGCTAGCGGCATGCTGCTGTTGCTGTGCCCTCATTGGTTGGGCTATTTGGGACTGGGTGGCTTCAAGTTGGGTAGCTTCAAGTTGGCTTGAAGCTGCAGCAGCAGCTGACAGTTGTGCTGTGACATAAGCAGTGATGTCATCTGCTGTCGGGTAGTCGAAGACAAGGGTGCTTGGCAGTTGCAAGCCTAGCTTGGACTGCAAGGCATTGCGCAACTCCACCATGCCCAAGGAATCTAGCCCTGCAGCCATGAGAGGCGCACTGCTGCTGACCGGGCAGCCTAGCACTGAGCTGATTGTGCTCTGCACTGCAGCAGCTATGGCTTCTGCTTGCTGTGCTGAGCTCACACGGCTTTCACTGTTGACATGCCTGGTAGACAGGGAATCAGCTGCTGGTTGTGTATGTGTTGGCAATTGTATCAAAGACTCTGTGACAAGCTCGGAGAAGACTGCTTGCTTGCTGTTGCGTCCGTGTTGTAGGAACTTGCCCCAATCAAAAGGAACGGCGGCCATGACAGATGGAGGTGATTGGCTGGTCAGAACTGCTGAAAGGGCAGCGAGGCCTTGGGAGGGGGTGATGAGGGGCATGCCCATGCGAGCCAGCCTGGCAGCAGTGCTGGCATCACCACCAGCCATGCCGCCCCCTGCCCAGCCCCCCCACTGGACGCTGCTCACCCCAGCCCGGCCTTGGGCGGCCCAGTGGGCAGCCAGGCCGTCCAGAGCCCCATTGGCTGCGCTGTAGTTGGCCTGCCCAGGACTGCCTAGCAATGCTGCCACAGAGGAGAATAGCAACTGATGCATGATGGGCTGAGACATGGTGGCAGACTGTATCTTATGTATGCTGGTCAGCTTTGCAGCAAAGACCGTCCTGATGCCTGCAAAGTTTTGCTTCTGCAATGTGGCATCTGCCAAGGCTCCACTAGCATGCACAACGCCTGACACCACAGACCCTGAAGCTGTTGGCTGTGAGTGTGTCTGCGCCTCTTCTTGGCTGGCCAGATCACTTCTGACAATGGTCACCAGTGCACTGTGTCCTGTGCTTCTGAGCAACTGAACTAGGTCCTTGTTGTTAGCAGGCAACTTGCCTGTGCGGCCTGTCAACACCAGATCCTCAGCACCATGCTGACTCAGCCATGAGGACACTAAAGCCCCCAGGGATCCCAGGCCGCCTGTGACCACCCATCTGCCATGTGCCTGGTTGACTGGTTGCTGACCGGGTGTGCATGTGACCACAACCTTGCCCACATGCCTGGCTTGAGTCATCTGCCGAAGGGCTGCTTGGACATTCTGTAGTCCATGTGTGACTTGAGGCAGAGGGCAGAATGAGCCGCTGCTGACTGCCTGTGCAGCCCTGGTGAGGGCTGAGTGCACAGCAGAGGGCAGAAGGAAGTCCACAGCTAGGAGGGAGTAGTGCAGGTCAGGCCTATCTTGGGCCAGGCGGGCGGGGCTCCAGATGTCCCTCTTGGAAATCTCCACAAAGCGGCCCCCTGGCCTCACCCCTGCTACTGACCCCGACAGCATCCCGGGGCTAGTCAGTGAGTTCAGCACCACATCAACGCCGCCAGCTTGTGCCAGGTCTGATGCAAAATCAGGACTGCGTGAGTTGACAACATGCTGAGCGCCTAGCGAGCGTAGCAGGCTGCGTTTAGCTGAGCTGCCTGCTGTGGCGAAAAGTTGTGCTCCCAGCTTTTGGACAACCTGAATAGCTGCCAAACCAACTCCACCTGCAATATAGTATGTATTGGTTGAGCACAAAGGATTGTGCTACAATAATTATGTGTGCAAACTGACGTGCAGCCTGCGCAACTGGTCTTGCCATGCTATCAACAAACATGTGTGGAGCATGTTGAGCTGCTGCATAATGCAATTTCCACTTATTTTGCACCCACAGTAAGATCAAGAAAGCAAAACATGGCCTTGTTGAGGTTTCAAAAAGCAAATCATGAATTTCAGGAATCAACTCATATTCAGGACCTGACCTGCTGCAGCGTGAACAAGCACTCTGTCGCCTGGCTGCAGAGTAGTTGCATGCTGGAAGGCTGTGTCAGCTGTAATGAAGACTGTTGGAAGCGTAGCAGCTGCCTCAAAGGTCATATTTGGAGGCAAGCCCACCAGCATTGCATGGTTGCACTTCACATGCGATCCCAAGCACCCACTTGCTTGCCCAAAGACGTGTTGTCCTGTAGAATTGATGCATGGCTTCAGAATGCATGCCAGGTTTTGTTAAATTGCAAAGCAAGCCTCAAAAGGTTGAGGTATGTTTGGGATGCAATATTTCAGGTGCTCATTGACAGATGTTGGGGCATTTTGTTATGTATGTCAAAACATCAACACCAACACAAAAACCTTAGGGCACACAAAAATGCATTCAATGACATTATGAGCATGGTGAGGTACATTAATTGAGGCAAGCATTGTTGCGTTTTCTTTACCTATGTCAAGCTTCCTGACTGCAGGTCCCTTGGCTATGACTACCCCAGCACAGTCAGCCCCAGGGGGTCCAGGGTCCCCAGGGTACATCCCCAGCACATTCAGCACATCCCGGAAGTTAACTCCCACTGCATGCACCTCCAGCAACACTTCATCGGCAGCCAGGTTCATGTGCAATGGCTCCGGAATCAGGTTCTGCAGGGCGCCTCTAGGCTTGGGCAGAAGCTGGAAGGGAGCAGCGCTGCTTGCAAGCTGACTAGGCACCAGCCTTGGGGCATGCTGGACCCTGCCCTGGAATGCTGCCTCTGAGACCTCATCCATGGAAGCTGATGTGATCTGGGCAGTTGTGATTGCGGCACTGCCCAAGGAGCTATCAAGTGTGTATGGGTCTGTCAGCCTGCTAGTGACTGAGCAGTCTGCAGACTCCTGTGCAGCTGAGCGCACAAGACTGGTCTGAGCTGTGCTTGAGATGCATGACGCTGTTGGTCTGTCGGCCAATACAGCCACGCTGCCAGCTGTTGCAAAGCACAGCTGCTGGTCACTGCGTGCCTGAAGGTGGCTGATGGCTGTTGCTGTAGCATACATGCTGGACTTGCCACGCTTGAATGGCACAACAGCTCTGTCCATGCTGCTGTGGGTGGCCATGCAATCGGCAGGCCAAGTCAGCTCGTACAAGCAGTCCTGGGACGCAGTCATGCTTGCTTCCTGCTGGGATGATGCAACTGCAGTACTCAGAGGCTGCAGGGTCAAGCCTTGCAGAGTGACGACTGCTTGACCCTCTGTAGGCATCAGACCAAAGCTGTGGGTTCTGCCGGCAGCTTCTTTATCAGTCATGGGAGAAGCACATGCCCAGCTTGGCTGACTGTACCTGTCTGAATGTATGTGCATGGCCTGCAGCTTGGCAGGCACCTGCAGGGATGTGCTTGCGTGTGTGCTGAAGCTGGACGCCAACTGCAATGTGCTATCAGCTGCAGCTGGGTGCATGTTGAGTGCATCAGGGCTGCTGACAGGCTCAGCAAGGCCGCTGATAGCTGCTGCTGGGCATGCTGAGTCAGCAGAGGGCATGTAAAACCTATCTAAGCCAAGCACTGAAGCCAGTAGAGCAGAGCTTTGTGTGACGGAGGACCTGTGTGTGTGATTTGGTTGCTGAGCAGCAACTGCAGCAAAGACGTGGTACTGGTGCTGAGATGCGCTGTAGCTGAAGATCGCCAAAGCTCCCTTGTACGTGTCAACTTGCACTGAGACAACACCAGCTCCAGCATGCTGACCATGCTGTGGCTGGTGGAGTGGCAAAGGCGCTGCCAATGTGGCATCAACAAGGCCTGCAGTGACTGCTGCTGTAGAGAAGCTGAGCTTGACTGATGAGTAAGCCAGCTCAAAGAAAGCTGTGGCGGGCAGCAGGCATTGCTCTGAAACCACATGGTCCTTCAGGTAGGCATTGGCTGGTGTGGCAAGATCAGCGTGATAAGTCATGGATTTGTTGCTGATCTGGGCAGTGAGCAGCATTGCATGGGGCATGGGGGCAATCCAATGCCGCTGCTGCTGAAAGCTGCCTGCCATGTGACTGCAGCCATGTGGGTAGCTGCTAGTAGCTGCTGTGGCAGCTGCCATGATGACATGGGCGTTGGTGCCTTGGAAGGCAAAGGCACTCACTCCAGCTGTCAAGGGCAATGCCTTGGAGGCATTGCCTATCATGCCTGCAGCTTGCCTTGGGATGCAGACCCCTCTGTTGCCTCCCTTGCCAGGGCGCAGCATGGGATGCATGTGGGGGTTGATGCTCCTGAGGTGCATGATAGGCAGGGCAGCTTGCTGAGCAAATGCAAGACACAGGTGTGCCATGCCCACTGCCCCGGCAGCCGGCTCTGAGTGGCCAATCCAGCTCTTTGATGCAGCCAGGGTCAAGGGTTGTGCTTGGTGGCTGCTCTGATTGGCTGTGAGGACTGCTGTCAAGGCCCCAATCTCGATAGGGTCTCCCAGTGGGGTGCCTGCATCAAATCAATTGTGAGATGTACAGGACAACAGACACACACAGAAAGCCTTGCAAATACTTGTTTAAGGCAAGGTCGTGTATGCCAGACAAGAGGTCATTCTACACGTCTCAGCTTCTAGCGTCGTCACCAACCCAGTGCCAAACATCAGCTTTGAAGCAAGGCAGAGCTGGATTTGCCAGCATGCTGCTTGAGGTCATTAGTGTAAACAAACCAACAGCATGCAGGCTTGCTTACCTGTGCCATGCAGCTGGTTCAAAGCAACATCATTTGGTTGTGTGGCCGCATTTAGCAGGGCTCTTCGCAAAACCTCCTGCTGGGAAGGGCCGTTGGGAGCAGTTAGGGTGCTGGATCTCCCATCTTGCTTGACTGCACTCCCTTGAATCACAGCCAGCAACTGCTTGCCATGTGAGTCAATGCTGCTGCTTTTGTCATCTAGGGTTTGCAGCCACATGGCCACACAAGCCTCTGATCTGCCATAGCCATCTGCACCCTGCTCTAGGGTTTGACACCGCCCTGTCATGCTGAGCATGCCAGCCTTTTGAAATTTGGAGGGAGTGTCGGGCATCAAGGTCAGGTTCACGCCTGCGTTCACTGCTGCGCTGCATTCAAATGCTCGCAAAGCGTGCACAGCGCTGTGCAGGCAGACTAATGAAGAAGAGCAGGCTGTGTCCACTGATAGGCAGGGACCTTTGAAACCAAAGGTGTAAGACACCCGGCCTGCTGCTACACTCAAGGCGCTGCTTGTGGCGCTGTACGCTGTCACGCTGGACAGGTGCTTGTCTGTCAGGCGAGCATAGTCTGTCGAGGAGACTCCAACAAAGACACCACAGTCTTGGCTGCTAATGTTGCCTTGCTGTGGCTGAGACATGGCCACAGCTGTGGTGCATTCCAGCACCAGTCGCTGCTGGGGGTCCATCAAGGCAGCCTCGCTGCTTGACACACCAAAGAAGGCAGCGTCAAAGGCATCGACATGATCCAAGACGCTGGCAAAGCGTACTGATGGCTGCTGCAGGTGCCTGTCTTGTGCTGCTGTGTCCCATCTGTTGAGGGGAATGACCACAGCTGTGTCCTTGCCTGAGATGCTGCCCAGCGCACCTTGTGGTGATCTGACCTCCAAAGCAAACACCCCAATGGATTGAGTAGAGACTGAAGCACCAGGCTGACTGACCAAAGCCGGATACTCTCCCATCCTTATTGGCTCTGGTGGGTACTCTATTCCATTGCTCATGGCACCTGGTCCAGCAGTGCTGTCAGAGTCAGAAATTGCACTGACAAGCTGAGGATGCAGGAAGTCCACCAAAGCTGTGACTGTTGGGTAGTCAAAGACCAGGGTCGAAGGCAGCTCAAGACCCAGCTGGCTTTGTAGGCTGTTGCGCAGCTCAACGGCCCCCAAAGAGTCTAAGCCTCCTGCCATAAAAGGTTGCATGTCCCCAAGTACTTCCCCCAGCACAGCTTGAATGGCTGCCTGGACCTGACTGTGGACCATCTCTCTGGAGATCCCAGCCTGTTGAGCAGGGCGAGTGGCGGCAGTCACTGTGTGCGCTGCCAGACTGTGTGCGTTTGCTGGGGGTGGCAGGTCTGACACCGCAGCTGTGGGCTGTGATGCCGCGACAAACTCTGAGAACACCGCTTGGTGCTTCATCTCAAGGCGGCTGAGGAATGTTGGCCACACGACAGGCACAGCTGCCATGCAGCTGCTGCTTGCTTGCATGCTGTGGCTGGACAGCACGCTAGCAAGGGCGGCGAGGCCTTGGGAGGGGGTGATGAGGGGCATGCCCATGCGAGCCAGCCTGGCAGCAGTGCCGGCATCAGCACCGGCCATGCCGCCCCCTGCCCAGCCCCCCCATTGAATGCTGCTCACCCCAGGCCGGCCTTGGGCAGCCCAGTGGGCAGCCAGGCCGTCCAGAGCCCCATTGGCTGCGCTGTAGTTGGCCTGCCCTGCTGAACCCAGCAAAGCTGCCACTGATGAGAACAGCACCTGAGTGGTGATGCTGTGAATGCATGAGATCTGGCTCCAAAGCTGTGCGCTGGTCACCTTTGGTGCCCAGACGTCCCTCAACCCCTGCATGACACAAGTGAGCACCCATGTAAAGAGACAATCTGCTGTGAAATTTCATAAGCAATCAGTGTAGATCTTGAAAGCATAAGGTATCACTGCAGGCCAGAGGAAACAACCAATTTTTGACTGATTACATGGCAAATGTGCTTTCTATTTACAGCCCATAATTATAAAATACAAATGACACAGGCACAGCAAAGGTGTTTTATTCGAGATTACACTTCGCACACCTGATACCATGACAGTCTTGCAATTGTGCCGCAATCTTGTTATTTAGGCCTGGAACAAATATAAATTCAGCTTGCTTACCTGTAGAGTCTGCTTGGTCAGGGTAGCATCTGCCAAAGCCCCTCCGGAGTGGATCAGCCCCTGCAGCTGCCTTGCTGACTGCTGTCCTGTCACCAGCTCATCCACCAGAGACTGGATCTCATCTTGCACGGACGCATCAGCCTTAGCTATGATGATCTCCGCTGAGCTGTGTGACTGAAGCAGCTTGGTGACTGATACTGAAGAAGAGGTAAAGCGCCCACTGCGGCCTACTAGGCACAGGCTACCTTGCTGCTGACTAGACATCCAGTTAGCCACCGTTGAACCTAGGGTGCCCAACCCTCCTGTGATCACTGTCAGGCCTGGCATAGCTGCTGTGCTGGATGTACGCTGAGCATGCTGGGCCTGCTGGGTTTGAATTATTATCTTGCCCACATGGCGAGCCTGTGACATCTGCCGGAATGCTGCCTGTGCATCATGCACTCTGTGCAAGACTTGGGGCAGGGGCTGAAGGCTTCCTTGGGACAAGCCTCCGCTAATGCCCTGGAGTGAGTGCTGAATGACATTCTGGGGTAAGAAGTCAACAGCCACAAAATGGTATGACACATCTGGCCGGTCTTGAGCCACACGTGCAGCACTCCAGATGTCCCGCTTGCCAATCTCCACAAATTGGCCACCAATTTGCAGAGTAGCTAGAGAGGCAGCCAGCATGCCTGGGGAGGTGAGTGAGTTGAGCACAGAGCTGGTCTTGACATCGAGCTGAGCCAGATCTGAGGCGAAGGCAGTGTCTCTGGAGTTGACAACTGTCTGACAAGACATGTTGCGCAGCAATGAGCGCTTGCTGTTGCTACCAGCTGTTGCTACCACATGAATGGCTTTGCTGCAAGCTACTTGACTGGCAGCCAATCCAACTCCACCTGCAGGGTCAGAATTGGTCTGCTTGCAGCAGCTGTATTTTTCAAATGTAGCAATGCTGTTAGCCACACAAGCTGCACGACTGAGCGCATTCACATGCAATGACTGTAACAAGCATACATGGTGAATTTGCACACATGCTTTATATTCTTGCACTCAGGTCATAGGTTGCGTCGTCAGGTTTCTGCTGACTTAGGTGTAAACACAAGGCATGTTTGAGCAGCAACTACTCCTACACCAGCAGCATCATCAAGCTGAACATGAAAGTCACTAGTAAATAGGCCTTCAGCATATCCAGAACAGGGTTCAAAGTGTCATACCTGCTGTAGCATGTATGAGTGCATGTGTGCCAGGTGCAACACTCATGGCATGGCTGAAAGCCATGTCAGCAGTCATGAAGACTGTAGGCATTGTTGCTGCCTGCTCAAAGGTGACGTGAGGGGGCATGCCAACCACCAGTCTGCTGTCAGTCACAACATGGGAACCCAGTGATCCGGCCACTTGACCAAACACATGCTGTCCTGCACAGCAATGACAGCATACTTATGTAAGTAGACGCTCAACAATGTACAGCTAGTGCTGGACAGCCAATGATGCACAGATCTGGCCCTTTCTATGCAGTGTGGCGAAACATGAAATGCAGCAAGAATCTGAGTTGTGTAGCTTCCAAGGCAATTGGATGCTTCTCACACTCATTCCCGTCAAGGGTCGTTCACAAGACATGAGCTTCACATCAGATGCAATAGGAAAGAGCCTATTTCAAGTCACCTTGGACAAATCCTTGTACACCTTTACCGATGGCTATGATCACGCCAGCGCAGTCAGCCCCAGGGGCACTCGGGTCCCCAGGATACATCCCCAACACATTCAGCACATCCCGGAAGTTCACGCCCACAGCATGCACCTCCAGCAGAACCTGCCCAGCTGCCGGCTGCTGTGGTGGCAGACTCACAGGCTTCAGATTTCCCAGGGCACCGCGTGGTGAGGGCATCAGCTGGAATGGCCCTGACAGCACAGGGCTGTTGGCAGCAGCCAAAGGAAGCAGCTTGGAACTGTGCAGGACACCAGCTTGCTGTGAGGAGGCATGCTGTGCCTGCTGTGCACCATTTGAAATGTCAATGGTTGGTGACAAGGCAGATGCCTTGCTGCTTGCATATGCTGGATGGACATCTGAAGCCTGGCATCGCATGGTCGGATACTCATGACCAAGTGTCTTCACCAGCGCGCGCAGTCCAACCAGGGCGTTTGAAGAAGCCTCTGTTGGGGCTGCTTGTGCTGTCAAAGCTGTTGTAAGTGCCCCTGCTGACAGCAGTGTGAAGCCAGGCTGCATGCCACAGTCCGATGCCGCAGCAGCAGCCTTTGCAAGTGCAATAGCCTTTGCATACACCTCAATCAGGTTGCTGTTGCCTAGTCTGGTCCTGCTCAAGGAGCCGTCTGCTGTTTGTGCCAGCAGCTGTCTTGGTTCAGAAGCTGGTCGTGACATGACATACAGCATGCTGTCTTGGGTTGACTCCTGCTGAGCCTGCTGTGCTGCCTTACCAGACTGCAGAGGCTTTGCCAAAAGGTTGCAAACCTGGCACAACCTGCCAACCGCAAAGTCCACCGCTATGCTGTTGTCGGCTGCTGTACTTTGCATCTGGGCTGTGGCTGTGAGCTGCTGATCTAGGTCACTGTGAGGGGGGCTCATCACCACAGCTTGAACACCAACAGGCACCCTGAGGGCACTTTGGCCACCAGTTCTGCCCTGACTTAGGGCTTCTGCAAGCTGGAAGGCACAATCCAGCTGAGCTGGACTCACCTCACTGCTGACTGTGTTGCTCTTGCTGCTGGTCAGCACCCCAAACAGCACGCCCGCAGTGTGAGACTCCAACTTCCAAATCTGCCTCATCATGCAAGCAAAGTGTGAGCTGTCAGCTGAGGACTCAGCCTTTGGTGCTGCGCTGATCTGCACTTGACTCAGGTAGCCGGTGAGGTGAGTCTGTTGCAGACTCCCAGTTGCAACTCTGACTTGACCATCTGAGCTGTTGACGCTGACCTGGACTGTCACAGCCCCAGAATTGGCTGTGTGCTGTGGCAGAAGAAGAGGTGAAGGAAGCGCAGCATCCAACAGCACAGTTGTGCTCTGGCTGGATGCAGCTGTCAGCAGCTTGGCTGCAGAGCATGCTAGGTCGAAGGATCCAGCACCCGGCATCAAGGATCTGTCTGCCACAATGTGGTCCCACAAGTATGCTGCTGATGGCGCTGCCAGGTTTGCCTCCAAGACTGTGATCTTACTTGCACTGCCCTTGAAAGTGGTCAGAAGTGGGTGCACTAAGGGTGCCACCCAATGGCGCCTTCGCTGGAAGGGCAAAGGTTTTGCCTTTGCCATTGCTGACTGGCAGGCTGGTGACTGGACAGACATGATGGCATGGGCATTGGTGCCTTGGAAAGCAAAGGCACTGGTTCCACAGTATAGCTGAGACCCAGCCTGTGACGCAGCCATAGGGCCTGTCTGTCTGGCTGCCACCATCTTGCGCACGTCTGAAGCCTGACTGTTGAAGCTGCTTTCAATGTGGGGGTTCAGTCTGCGCAGATGCAGCACAGGCAGGACAGCCTGTTGTGACAGGGCAAGGTGGGCATGTGCCAAGCCAAGCACTCCTGCTGCTGGTTCAGAATGACCGCACCATGACTTGGCTGCCAACAGCGACAATGGGTTTGAGTGGGTGTTGTCAGCCGCCATGACAGCAGCAGCAGCACCAAACTCGATGGGATCACCAAGAGGAGTTCCTGCAAAGCCACAGTGCTATCAGCATCATGTCCGAAGAAAACTGCAGGGATGAGATCGAGCAGCAGCAGCTTATGAGATGGTGACACACAGTCCCAGCTGCAGTTACTACCACATAGCCACAACATAGTCAAATAGCAGCATCTGTGCACAAATGGTCAAGGTATGGCATCTGCTCATCATCATGCAGTCAAGAGAGTGAAAGTACCTGTGCCATGCAGCTGCAGAGCATGCATATGTGCAGGCTCCAGGGCAGAAGCCTGCAGGGCTTGTCTGATGACGCCCTGCTGGGAGGGGCCATTAGGAGCAGTCAGGCTGCTGCTGCGCCCATCCTGGTTCACTGCTGTTGCATGCATGTATGCAAGCACAGCTTGTCCACCTTGTTGTGCGCTGTTCTGAAACTCATCTGCGTTTTGCAGCATTACTGTTCCACAGCCCTCTGCTCTGACATACCCATCAGCCCCAGAATCCAATGTTTGACACCTGAATTTCAAATTGACAACCTTGCATGGCTGGTGTTGGTGCTGTGTATGCCCATCTTGACATCGTATCCCAGCAGCTTATCACCAAAAGAAGCAACCTCACAGGCAGCCTCAACAAAATCAGCAGTATCAACATGTTACATCCAAGATGATCGGTGTAGATCAAGCAGAAGTTTGTGAGGAATAGACTTGCTTTTTGGGCTGGTCTACAAAGCATGCATGGTGCAGATATGCACACCAACTTGCGCAAACTTTTTTGGAGCGCATATCTGGTGTTGACTTGCTGTAAAATGCACTTTGCTTTGATTTCATCTAGTTAACATTGCTCAAGACAAGCTAGCGTAACGCATGGATGACGTCATGGATGACGTCATTGCGGTTGAGCTTCTTACCTGCCGGCTGCTGACAGCATGCCTGCCACTTGGAACATGGCATGTGTGTGAGGTGTCAACAACAGGCTCACACCGCTGCTGCTGGCACTGATACACTGACCAGCGTGCAAGCTGTTGAGAGCCACATGTAGCGTGACCAAAGAAGAGGAGCAGGCTGTGTCCACAGCCATGGCTGGGCCTTTCAGTCCAAAGGTGTAGGCTATGCGCCCAGCAGTCACACTGCATCACAACCACAAATTGCTTCAGCTTCTTTTCATCTTTTTGATTGCATGTCATGCTGCATGCACCTCAGTTATATGTTGATGCTACGTGTTATGATTTGGCATCCTGTTCTGATCATGCAAAAGTGCTGCCTGTGCATGCATATTCAGGCAGTACTCAGCAATGTTGTACAAGACAGGAACACAGTAAGTTTGAGATGCAGCATTGGCTTGGAATCAAGGAACAGAGTAGGGGGGCAGAGTGCACACACCTCAGAGTTGTGCTGGTTGCATTGTAGCCTGTGTACACCTGTGACTGCTCAGCAGTCAGCCTTTGGTAGTCTGTTGAAGACACCCCAACAAAGACCCCACAGGGCCCTGTGCTGCTCCTGCCTGATGCAAGCTGTGCCTCTGCAATGGTCTCCAGCAACAGACGCTGCTGTGGGTCCATGAGAGCGGCTTCGGCATCACCCAGCCCAAACATGCCAGCGTCAAATCTGTCCACGTTTGACAGGAAAGCGCCGAACCTGCTTGGATTGTTGCTGCTGGTAGCTGCATTGCTGATGCTCAGGTCCACATCCCAGCGCCCCAATGGGATCAGTCTGACTGCGTCAGTCCCAGGGATGCTGGAGATCGCATCTTGGGATGATCTGATGACCATGGCAGTCATGGCCACCAGGGCAGGGCCGTTTCCAGCGCCTTGATGAGGCACAAGCCTCAAAGTGGTTGCTGGCAGTGATGCAGTCTCATGGCTGTGGATCACTTCCAGCTGCTGTTCCACCGCTGCCGCAGCTGTGGCCACTGCCAGCTTGGGGTACAGCAGGTCTGCTAGGGCATTGACGGTGGGGTAATCAAAGACCAGAGTAGCTGGCAGTTGTAGTCCCAGCTTGCTCTCAAGCGTGTTGCGCAGCTCAACTGTACCGAGAGAGTCTAGCCCTGCTGCCATGAGAGGTTCATCATGACCTATCACATGGCCAATGACAGTCTCCACAGCTGTGGTGATCTGCTGCAGCAGTGCATCTCTTGACAGAGTCAGTGTGTCTGAGCTGCTGCTGCGGCTGCCCGACACCACATCCAGATTGGCCTGAGTCAAAAGGGTTGGAGCTTGATCTTTGCTGACAGGCATGAAGTCTGCATAGGCTGAGTTGCTCTGGTTTGCAGCTTGGCCCAGGAAAGCGCTCCATGCAAAGGGGACAGCTGTGAGTAGATGGCAGGCAGTGGTGAGGGCAGAAGACAAAGCGGCGAGGCCTTGGGAGGGGGTGATGAGGGGCATGCCCATGCGAGCCAGCCTGGCAGCAGTGCCGGCATCACCACCAGCCATGCCGCCCCCTGCCCAGCCCCCCCACTGGATGCTGCTCACCCCAGGCCGGCCTTGGGCAGCCCAGTGGGCAGCCAGGCCGTCCAGAGCCCCATTGGCTGCGCTGTAGTTGGCCTGCCCAGCTGAACCCAGGAATGACGCCACTGATGAAAGAAGCACGCTGGAGTGACAAGGCTGCAAGCTGACCTTTTGGTGAATAGCTTCAAGGCTAGTCACCTTGGCTGTCATCACACTACGCACTGACTGTGCTGACTGGTTCTGCAGAGTGGAGTCTGCCAGTACCCCGCTGGCGTGGATCAAACCTGTGAGTGGTTTCTTGCTGGTCAAACAGGGGGTTGCTGCTGCTTCAGCAGTTGCCAGATCTGCAGCTAGAAGCGTGACAGCAGCATTGCAGCAGCCTGAAATCAGCTTGACAAAGGAGTGTGCATCAGAGGAAGCCTTGCCTGTCCGGCCAATCAGTGTCAAAGCCTGGTGCCCTTGGTTGATGAGCCAGTCAGCAGTCAGAGATCCCAGTGACCCCAGGCCGCCGGTGATTAACCAATTACTATAATTGGGGTTGCTGGTTTGCAGTGAGGGCTTGGCTGCAGTGATGACAACCTTGCCTACATGCCTTGCTTGTGACATCTGACGCAGCGCGCTGTCTGTGCTGCAGATGCTGTGCATGATCTGGGGCAGAGGGCAGAATGAGCCGCTGCTGACAGCCTGTGCAGCTCTGGTGAGGGCTGAGTGCACAGCAGAGGGCGGAAGGAAGTCCACAGCTAGGAGCGAGTAATGCAGGTCAGGCCTGTCTTGGGCGAGGCGGGCGGGGCTCCAGATGTCCCTCTTGGAAATCTCCACAAAGCGACCCCCAAGCCTCACCCCTGCCATTGACCCCGCCACCATTCCCGGGCTGGTCAAAGAGTTCAGCACCACATTGACTCCACCAAGTGCAGCCACATCACTGGCCATGGCACTGCTCCTCGAGTTGACCACATGCTTGATGCCTAGCTGCCGCAGCAATGCGCGTTTGCTAGGTCCGCCAGCAGAAGCAACAACCTCTGCCTGAGCAGCTGCCAACACCTGAACTGCTGCCAGTCCAACTCCACCGGCAGCTGCATGCACAAGTACTCTGTCGCCAGACTTGACCATTGTTGCCTGCCTGAATGCTGTGTCTGCTGTGATGTACACAGTGGGGATGGTGGCTGCTTGCACGTGGGTCAGCTGCGCTGGCATCTGTACCAGACAGCTGGCATTTGCCTGGACATGTGATCCCAGGCAGCCAGGGGCCAATCCCAGCACGGCCATGCCTGGTTGCAGATTAGTGACTCCAGCACCAACAGCTGTAACAACTCCACCGCAGTCAGCCCCCGGGGCGCCAGGGTCCCCAGGGTACATCCCCAACACATTCAGCACATCCCGGAAGTTCACCCCGACGGCTTGCACCTCCACCCACACCATCCCAGGCTGCAGCTTGAGCCTAATTGGGACCGGGACCAGGTTGTGTAGGGCCCCTCTGGGCTGGGGCAGAAGCTGGAAAGGCCCTGCCCCTGCTGCAGGAGAGATTGCATGACGCTGGACTAAGTGGGGTTTCAGCGCCAGTCCTGCATTCTGGGCCTGCTCCACAGGGTGTTGCAGAGACCGAGGCTTTGCTGCTAACAGCAGAGGGCGCAAGGTTTTGCCGCCCGGCAGAAGCTGACTGATGCTTAGGGTTCCTCCATACAGACCCTTGCTCTCCAGCCCACCAGACTTCAGCAATGCTGTGACCAGTGGACCATAAGCAGTGGCTCTGGCCTGTGGCACGGGGTATGGGAGGGTGTTTGACCCTGTGGAAACCAGCAGATGGCAAGACACATGCTGTGTGCGCTGAGCCTGCTGAGCATGAGCCATTGCATGCAAAGCTGCTGCCACTGCGCCCTGTTTGGTTCTCAAGCTCAGAGCTGATCTCAAATCTCTCTCGGCAGCAATGGAGTTGCTAGCCTGCCACAGAGTCTCATACAAGATCTCAGCATCTGTTGTTGCATCTTCAGCTTGCGGTCTGCTTGGCTGCATGGGCTTGGCAAGCAGCTCCTCCACATTGCCTAGGGCCTGCCCTTCAGTGCTCTCCAGCCAGTTGCTGGAAAGGGCAGACTGCCCATCAGGCCGATAGGCACAGCCAGTCCACATTGGGGCCACCCTCTGCAGCCCTATGTAGTATGCCTGAATGGTGGCAGGCACGCACAGGCTACCAGGCCTAGGTATAGCAGCCAAATGGAAAGAGGAATCCAAAGCTGCAGGGTCAAGGGCCATTCCAGCTGTGCCAAAAGGGCCAGCTGCTAGGCCTGCTATGCTGTGCTGAGGTTTGAGTTCCTGCTCCTCGGTATGGATCTGATCCAGCAAGCCTAGCTTCCTGAGCAAAGAATCAGCTGGAACTGCCATGTGTGCCTCAGCGCTTCTGTGCGTGTGTGTGGCGTCTGGAGCACACCTGATGCTGCCATACATGTGAGTGCGCACAGCAGAGCTGGAGCTTTGGCTGGATAGCATCAAGCTGCCAGTGGCCAGATCCAGCTGGCACACAAGGCCTGAGCTGCTGTGCTGAGCTTGCATGCTGTGCAAGTCCAGTGGCACTGGAATGCTGATGCCTGTCAACACCAGCTGCGGCTGATCAGCCACTGTGGTTTGGCAGGTTGCCATTGCTGATGCCTGTGCCAATTCCAGGAACCCAGCTGCAGGGAATATGGCCTTCCCTAGCACTTGATGGTCCAGAAACCCTGCCAATTTGGGCTGATTTAGCTGACACTGCATCACCAGGGTTGAGCCACTGAGCTTCACAAAAGCACTCAGGAGCATCTGAGGCTGAGGCGCGAGCCAATGTCTGCTCTGTTGCCAAGCTAGGCCACCCCCAGCTGCCTTGTAGGGCTGCTTCTCGACGCTGTTTGCCCCTTGCATGATCACATGGGCATTTGTCCCTTGGAATGCAAAGGCACTGACACCAGACACCATAGAAGCCCCAGAGGCGAGTCCAATCACAGCAGGCGCTGGCTGTCTGGGCAGATGCATTCTAGCCTTAGCAGACAACTGATCAAGCGCGCTGCTGATGTGAGGATTGACACTGCGTAGGTGCAGTATGGAGAGGGATGCTGCTGACTGCATAGCTTGGCAGGCGTGCAGCATGTTCATGACACCAGCTGCTGGCTCAGAGTGGCCTATTGAAGACTTGGCAGCCATCATTGTGAGGGGGTGGGTCTGGCTGGGGTCGGCTAGGAGCAGCCCTGCAGCAGCTGCTGCCTCGATGGGATCACCCTGCATTCCAACACAGCTTCTGCAACAGCACTGCATGAACGTGAAATGCCAAGTTTTGTACAAAGTCTGGAAGCAGAAAGGGTCTAACAGACGCACATGTCGTTGCGACTCAGTCACAATGAGAGAATGATCACAACAGGAACTACACTGGGCACCCTTAGGCCTTTGCTGACATAGCAACATGTTAACGTGCTGACATAGCAGTCACAACATGTAAAAACATGCAAACACATCTGACAATCATGCAAAGATGTAGTAAGTTCATGTGCTGCATGGAAAGTGAGTAGGCAAGTCAAGAGGCTTACCAGTGAGGTGCCAGTGCCATGCAGATGCAAGCTGTGCATTGCAGCAGCTTCTGTTCCAGCTGCCGTCAGAGCTTCCCTGATGACTGCGGCCTGAGAAGGGCCATTGGGAGCAGTCAAGCTGCTGGCTCTGCCATCCTGATTCACTGCTGATCCAACCATGATGGCACAGGGTGAGTCACTCTCACTCCAGCTGCTGGCCATCATCACCATTGCACATGACTCAGACCTGCAACAGCAAGCAGAACGCAGATGTATCAGAACGATATCTAGCACACTAGCTATATGGTTCGTCCACTGTGGACTGCAACAAGCATTTGGCACAAAGATGTTGCTCATTTACGTGCTACTTTGTCTGCCCAAGTTTACCCACTGGCTCTAGAGTGACTTTTGCAGAGTATGAACAACAGGCTGGATCGTGTGTTGTAGCTGTTGGTCACTGGGTGAGAGCCGTTGGAAGCATGTCAACAGGAGGACTCGCTGTAAGAACACACAGACTGGCTAGCAACAAGCAACCTGTCATGGCGCAGCTTCAATCAAACTTCAGTAGAATTTCAGTAAGAACTCAAACTGTGACAATTCAGCAGGAACTCAATGACACAAAACCTCAACAAGATCCAGAATCAAGTACCTGACGTAACCATCAGCTGCAGCATCAAGGGCCTTGCAGCGGCCGTCCCTGGTCAGCATGCCAGCTCTCTGAAACATGTCTGTGGTGGAGGGCAGCAGCATCATGTTGATGCCACCTGTCAGGGCATGGCCATGTGACAGTGCACACTCCCTGGCTGCGTTGGCGGCCACCAGAGAAGAAGAGCAGGCTGTGTCCATCGCTACTGCAGGCCCCTTGAAGCCAAAGTGGTACGAGATGCGGCCTGTAATGCACATCAGACTGACAAAATTAAAAAAGATGCAGAATGACTTCACAGAGCAGGTATTTCTGTGTCCAAAGAGCTTGGCAGTATGCAAAACATCAGACAGTACATCACACTTTGGTGAGCAACAGACTGGGGATCTCTGCACGCGCATGACAATACCTCCTGCTTGTGATGACAAAACTGCTTGATTGGATAGATGTTTTGTCATATGAAGCTCCAGTCTGTGTCCAGCATTGTTTGTGCACAAGTTGTTTGCATCCTTCTGTCTATCTTTGTGCGGACTGCTGCACATGCGTGACTTGTGCACATCCTATGAGAAGCAGCAGATGGCACAAAGTGTGTGCTGAACAACATGCATGCTGGGCAACAAATGCAGTCAACTCAAATCATGCTGTGAATGATCTGTTGACCTGCTGCAACACTGAGCACAGCGCTCTGTGCTGTGTAAGCTCCCACTGGCACCCCATGGGTGCTTGCCATCTTGGCATACTCTGTCCAAGAGATGCCCACAAACACACCAGCTCTTGTCAGGCTTGGACCACTCGGCACGCCATGTTGCACACCATGTACCACTTCAGCAGTGCATTGCAGCAGACAGCGCTGCTGAGGATCCATGGAAACGCCTTCAGCCATTGACAACCCAAAGGCAGCCGGATCAAACAGCTCCACGTCTCTCATGAAGCTGCCAAAGTGTGCTTGCATGCTGTACTTCTGGCCAGCAGCTGAGTCAGCATCCCAGCGAGCGTCTGGGATGAGAGTTATGTGATCTTGATCCCAAGCACTGCTGCCACTGCCGTGGGAAGCTGTGGCCATTGGATGGGATGCAGCAGCCAGGATTGCCACAGCTGTGGGCCTCCCCTGCCGCTCACCACCTGACAAAGGTACAGGTTGTACCATGCTGGAGGGCGCTGCAGTGACTGCAGCTGCTTGAGCGCTGTCTTCCAAATTGGGAGACAGCACTTGCAGCTTGCTGTGAAGGTATGCTGACACAGCATTGACAGTGGGGTAATCAAACACCAGGGTGCCTGGCATCTGCATGCCAAAGCGTCTGCTGAGTACATTAGCAAATTCCACAGATCCCAGGGAATCTAGCCCAGCAGACATCAAAGGCTCCTCCAGACCAACGCTCTCGCCAATGATGCTTTGCAGGGCTGTTTGGACCTGTGCTGAGACAGCCTCATGTGACAGGGCAGGAGCCCTAGCAGTGGCCACACCTCCGGCCATGCTGGCTGCTGCATCGGACTGGCCACTCACATAGGCCACAGCTGTGGCAGAAGTGTCAACTGGGGTAGCAAGCTGAGTGAAGAAGTGGGGAATGGGAGTCATGGCAGCAGTGTAGGTAGGCCAGTCAAAGGGGTTGACGGCGATGACAGCTGTTGATGGGGAGGCTGTTGCCATGTTGTGTAGCACTGCTTGCATGGCAGCCAGACCGGCTGAAGGCTGCAAGAAGCCCTGCCCTAGACGCTTCAAGCGAGCCAGCACAGCGTCTGATGCCATCCCTGCGATGCCAAGTTGCATAGGGGTTATACGCCATCACATGCATCAGTGTGCTTGCAGCTGACTCACACAGACATATAGCAATGTGACTGTTTGCAAGCTAGCTCTGACAGCATGTGCATACACACATGTAATAAACTTGCGTTTCAAGCTATTTGCGGTAAAGCACAAATGTGCGATAAAAAAGCGTCTGCACTACACATTCAGCAGTATGTCTGATGCTGTAAAGGGCCGCAGCAGATAATGTGCAGTCAACACTCATCTGTGGTCTTCTCCTATCAACATGTTGCTCACCTGTAGAAGACCAAGCGCCCCACTGCACAGCTGTTGCCACACATCCTGCAGCGGAAGATGCTGCAGCCCAAGCATCCAAACCAGCATTGGCTGCAGCATAGTTTGCCTGGCCTGCAGTGCCTAACAGGGACGCCACTGAGGAGAACAGTGCCATGTGTTGCAGTGGCAGCAACCCTATGGCAGAACTCATAGCTGTGAGTGCTGCCACCTTGGGAGCCAGGGCAACCCTAAGGCTTGCTGCAGACTGCCCTTGAAGCATGCTGTCCTTCAGCACCCCACTAGCGTGCAGAAGAGTAGACAGGGGGCTGACCCCTGGCTGCTGCGACTTGCCTAAACAGGCTGCATCGGACTGGAAGCTGGCATCAGTCATGTGGGCAGTCACAGAGGCACCTGAGTGAAGAAGTTTGTGGAAGTCGGTGCTGGCTGATACGTGACCTGATCTGCTGAGTAGGGTTAAGTGAATTGGTAGGGCTGCCTGGTGAGTTGCCCATGTTGCCATCAGCAACCCTAGCCCGCCTAACCCTCCTGTGATGGTGACTGAGGGGCCCACTGCTGCTGACTCAGCTCCCAAACCTGTGGCTGGATGGGTCAAAACCACCTTGCCTATATGACTGGCTTGCATCATCTGGCGAAAGGCAGCAGGAGCATTGCCCAAGGGGTGGCAGATACTTGGCAAAGGGCAAAGGGTGCCCTTCGTGAGGGCTGCTGACACCCATTGAAGGCTGGACTGGATACAGACTGGGGATAAGAAGTCCACTGCAATGTAGGAAAAGCTGCAGTCAGGTCTGGCCAGAGCCGCCAGCTGTTGAGCCCAGATGTCCCTTTTGGATATCTCAATGAAGCGCCCACCAGGTTTCAGCACTGCCATGGATGCTGCAACCATGCCTGCTGATGTCAGGCTGTTCAGCACCACATTGACACCACCTAGCTGAGCCACCTCAGCAACAAACTGAGTGAGGCGAGAGCTGACCACATGCCTCACACCGAGCTGATGTAGCACTGCGCGTTTCTGTGCGCTGCCAGCTGTTGCAATGACTGTGGCTCCAAGAGCATGTAGCAGCTGAATGGCTGCTAGGCCAACACCACCGGCAGCAGCATGTACCAGGACTGTGTCACTGGCTGACACCTGTGCAGCTTGCATGAGCGCCACCTGTCCTGTCACCATGACAGTGGGGACTGTAGCTGCCTCATGGAATCCCATGTGGATTGGCATGTGGACCAGATTGCTGACGCTGGTGGCCACACATGATCCCAAGCTGCCAGGTGCAATCCCAAAGACTGCATCCCCAACTCTGAAGCTGGGTGAAGTTACATTATTGGGGGTGGCCACAGCTGGGCCCACTGCCATGATGACCCCGGCACAGTCAGCTCCTGGGGGGCCTGGGTCCCCGGGGTACATGCCCAGCACATTCAGTACATCCCTGAAATTCAGGCCCACTGCCCTGACTTGGACCAAAACCTCATTAGGCTTGAGATTCACCAAGGAGGCGTCAAAGGGAATGGGCACAAGGTTGGACAGGGATCCTCTAGGTTCTGGCCTCAGCTGAAATAGATCCTGCCCAGGTGCTCTGACCCTACTGTGTGTGAGCTGCGGCTTGCTTAAGGTGCCGGCTACAACTGCAGCAGAATCTAAGAAGCCCAAGCACTGTGATGCAACTGATGCATTGGTCTGGTCCATTAGACCCAAGCTCGATGTATGATGGTCTGCTGTGCTGACAGAGACTCGCACACCAGTGAGCTCTGTTGCAGCTGTGCGTAGCAGGCCTGACACCACCCCCTCCATCACCCGACCACCCATGCTGGACCCGCTGCTGATAGGGCTTGTTTGGGCGTCCATAAGTGTGTGTATCTGAGGCTGACTGTGCGTCTGACACCTGTGCAATAGCTCTAACATGGAGCTAGCAGCCTGCACTGGGTTGTACGCCAGCTTGGACAGGGTGCTGTGGCCTGTGACTGCTTGCAGCCAGATGCTGTTGGCAGTCCGGCTCCTGCTGCGCAACTGCTGCTGCTGCTGCTGCTGCTGTACAGGCTCCACAACACACTGCTGCTGCACTTCATACATGTCCTGTGACTCTGCTAGCCTAAGGTCTGCTTGAGCACGAATTGCGGAAGGTAACACCTTGGTGATCAGTCCTGACACTGAAGCACATGCCTCGCTTTGGTGTAGCATGCAGAAGTCAGCAAGAGACTGGCCAGGGCTGCTGGCATCTGCCCTGCCCTGTGCTATGCAGGCATGCATGCTGCTGGAGTCACTGTATGAATCTGCTGCCTGGCTTGGGACCACATAAGCCCCAACAGCTAATGGGACTTTGACTCCGCTGCCAGCTGTTACGACGCCAAGGTGGAAGGTGCTGTCTAGGGTTTGTGGAGGTGTCAGGAACCCTGCCAGGAGTGCCTGCTTAGGCACCATCACCTGTGCAACTGCCGCTGCAGCTGCTGTGGAAGCTACAGCTACTGCTGCTTGATCGCCTGCTCCTGTGCCGGCCCTGGGTCCGGCTCTTCTTCTCCTGGTCTCCTCGTCTCCCTCCACTCCTGCTAGTGCTGCTGGGCTGTCTTCTAGGCTGGCAAGAAGTTGTGCAATGGCACCATGCGAGCTTCTTTGCCAGCTTTGCTGTGCTGAGCTCTCCTTTGACCCTGCTGTAAAGCTGATTTGACATCTGGCATTGGTCTGTGATAATGAGCTGCCAGCTGACACAGAGCCAATCTGTAGCATGCCGGTTGCAGCATCCACTGTTGTCTGCAACTGCAGGCTGGCAGATTGCTGCCCTGCTGTGGCACTTGTCAGGATGATAGGCGCTGCTATGACCAGATCAGAGATGAGCGTGTCTGAGACCTGCAGCATGGTTTTGGCAGCTGCTGCGGCAACTTCCAGCATGGCTGCTGCCGGGAAGAGAGGTCTGCCCATGACCTGATGATCCATCAAGAATGCCAGATTAGGATCAGCCAGCTGGCACTGCATGATCACTGTGTCCCGCTGGCTGCTTGCAAATACTAACAGGCTGTGAGGCTTTGGCAGCACCCAGTGACGCTGCTTTTGCATGGGAAGATGATAAGCAGCTCCTGCTGGCAGGGAAGAGCCATGGTTTGCCTCTCCTGATGTGGTAGACACCACAGCATGGGCGTTGGTCCCCTGGAATGCAAATGAGCTGACTCCACCATGCATTTGCATCCCAGACACCAGAGGGGTCCCACGTGTCTGCCTTGACATGCTGACTAGACCACCACCACTGCCAGTGCTCCTGCCACTGCCGCCAGCAGCATTCAGAACGCTGCTGACATATGGGTTCAGGCTGGTGAGATGAAGAAGACCAGGAGCAGTGGAGTGAGTGAGCTCAGCTGCAATGGTGAGCAGGCCCACAAGCCCGGCAGCTGGTTCAGAATGGCCCATCATGGCCTTGGCTGCTGTAAGGGTCAAGGGCTGCTGCCGGGGGATGCCCCTGTCAGATTGGGCCAGTAACACAGCAGCAATTGCGCCCATCTCTATGGGATCTGTAAGCACCACAACAGAGATTCGCTCACTAGCTCAAACAGCATGACTGAAGTGTATGTCTCTCTGTGTTGCCTGACAGAATCAGCATGCTTGCACAGGATCATGCATTGCTGCAGATAACACATCTGATCATTATATCACAGTCAAGAAGCCAGGGGGTTCTGGGCAGGGGGCAGACAGCAAGGGGG
>JAABUK010001066.1_pt1 | contig 53988 bp, 51 predicted proteins | sample 5559141 | NCBI WGS metagenome assembly JAABUK01 (sample SAMN10711869, study PRJNA513367) | rock metagenome | isolation source: Antarctica rocks | place: Antarctica: Victoria Land, Pudding Butte nord | collected 2016-01-03 | reverse complement strand
AGTGGCCGCCTGGCAAGAGGGGCGCAATGCCAGCCGCGTCACGATTGACTGGCGGTTCACGACTGAGGACGCCCGCATCAAATTGAAGAAGCTCTACCCAACTGTCCTACCAGGTTAGACTACTAGAAAGCTAATTCGATGAACACGAAAACTTTTGTCCTGACCCTCGGCGCGGCCCTCTCGCTCAGCGGCGCGGCGTTTGCCCAGCAGATGCCGATGTCCCCGGTGTCTTCCACCGACCGGCAGTACATTATCAAAGACGCGCAGGGCAGCGTCTCCGACTACGCCAACGGCGCAGCGGCGGTCAATCAGGCGCAAAGCCCAGCGGTGCACCAGCTCGGCGTGTGGTTTATGGAAGACCACAACCGGCTCAACATGGAGCTTTTGGCCCTCGCCCAGAGCAAAGGTATCACCGTCCCCCTGATCATTAGCGATGAAGACAAGTCCAGCCTGAACACGCTGACTGCCAAATCGGGGTCTGAATTTGACCGTGCCTGGCTGGCACAGGCCCTCAAAACAAACAAGCAGGACGTCAAGGACGGCGAAAAAGAGGTGAAGTCTACGACAGACCCGGATGTCAAGCGCGTCGCCACCGACTTCCTGACTACCGAGTACGCCCATCTCGCCGCCACGCAGTCGATCATGGACAGCATGAAGTAGGCGTTCTGGTTCAAGTCCAAACCTGAAAAGCCCCCGCCCTATCAGGGCGGGGGCTTCTTTGCGTTGCAGCATACGAGGGGCTGAACCCCCTCGCTGGGGGCGAAGCGCCCTGAACCCGCCTGCGCGGGTAAAGAGTTAGACAAGGCCAGAAACGGGGCAGGTTCTTCGCCTATCCGGTCTGCTCCTGACCCGCGCAGGCGGGTTCAGGGCGCTTCGCCCCCCAGCGAGGGGGGGTTAGCCCCTCGAATACTCGTATCTAATGGTCCAGCGCCAGCACCAGGCACTTGGCCGAGCCGCCAGACTTCAGGAACTCTGACAGGTCCGTCGCATACACCGTGTACCCCCGCGCCGCCAGCGCCTCGGCCAGAGCATCGCACCCGCTATTCATCACAATTTTGTCCCCGACCACCACCGCATTGCCGCCGAAGCGCAGGGCATCCTGCTCCGTTAGCACGATCTTTTCGCCCGGCAGGGCTTCCAGCGCCACATTCGCCGCCGCATCAAACGCGGGCGGGTAGTAGGCCAGCAGATCGGCAGAGACGGGAATGAGGCACGTATCCAAATGATACCAGCGGCTGTCGGTCAGCCGCAGCGGCAGGACCGGCACACCGAGCCGTTCCCCCACCCCCACACACGCCGCCTCGTCCGACCGCTGCCCGAAGCCTGCGAGCAGCGTGTCGCCATAAAACAGCGCGTCCCCTTCGCCTTCAAACGCCCCGGCAACTTCCTCCGTCAGCGGCCTCAGTTCAAAACCTTGTTCCAGCATCCACTGAATAAAGAACGCCACTTCCCCCTGCCGTTCGGCGTGCCGAAAGCGCGACGGCAGGAAATACTTGCCTTTGGTCAGCCCGGCGTTGGCCGTAAACACCATATCCGGCAGCCCCGGCTGCGGCGTCATCAGAGACACCGCCGCGCCGACCTCGATGGTCAAAATGTCATGCAGCGCCGCCCACTGCGCCTGTGCTTTGGCGGCATCCGGCCCGTTCGCCACCCGCATCCACGGGTTAATCTCATAGGTCACATCAAAATGCTCGGGGGGACACATCAAAAGGCGCATGGGTGTTTTCGTTTTCTTCCAGTATTTCAGCCGCCCGCTGAATAAGCCCAGACACAATGAACTGGTTCATAGACTGCCCCGAAATCGCGGCGGCCAATCGTATGTGTTCTTTCTCCTCGTGACTGAGCCGCATTTCCAGTTGAACGCGCTTTGTTTTTGGTTTTTCAGGTGTAGACATGGTGTACCTCGTTAGCTTTTAATCATAAGGTTTTATTCTGGTGCAATGCTTTCTCCCGGATCGCCCCCTAGACCCCAATTTTGGGGGAACCAGAAGTAAGGAGCGGCCTCTTCGTAAAAACTAAGAGTGAGGTGCTGCCGCCTTGCGAAAGGCGGCAAAAGCGAAGTTGTTATGGCTTTTTGCCTGGAGGACCTGCTATCAAAAATCCGACCGTCAAGAGAACGGCAGACACTATGAGAGAGCCGCGAACAATTTGGCCGACAAATTGATCTTGAGTTTGCGACAACCAACGCAAGGTACTCAATAATGTACCAATCGCACCAGAACCCAAAAAAATGGTTAAGGACCAAAAACCGAGTGCTAACACGAGCGCAGACCGGTCCGCTTTTCGAGTTGCCAGCTTCCACATCATTATCCCCAGCCACGCAAACAAAACCGCCCCGATAGCGGCTCCCAACACTCCTCCCAACTCTATTACGAACTGCGCTTTTAATCCCACTGTTTGTATTTAGTAAACAAGAGGCAAATGCCTCGAACAATTCTATAAAATTATGCCATTTTTATAGGTCCGACGCCTTTTTTTCTGGCTCCCTTTCCTTGCTTAAGGAGAGGATTGGGATGAGGTTGTGCGGCTCTCCTACTCTGTCCAAACCGCCTGTTTGCTGCCCAAAAGATGACGCAGGTAATCGACCATGCCTTCATCGGGGGTGACGGTGAGGTTTGGCTGAACCCGGCGGGTGTGGAGGCCGTCGGGGATGTGGAGCAGAAGGCGGCTGCCGCCACTGGATTTGCGCTCGGTGAGATGGCGCTTGACGGCTTCTAAGGACCGCTTCTCCATTGTTTGCTCAAGGCGAATGTTCAGGCAGGTGAACGCCGGGCGGGCTTCACGAACGAGGGTGGCCCCGGTTCCGAGCAGCACTTCAGCGGTGGCGACGGGCAGAAGCTGGTCGGCGGAGATTTCGACGCTGGCGGCCCCGGCGTCCTCGTCCGCGCCGCCTTTGTTGATGCGGTCCCGGTGCGAGGTTTTGCCCTTGACCAAGACAACGCTGTCTTTTTGCGGCACTTCGGTCAGCGTCGCGGCGGAGCGGGGGAACACGGAGACGCTCATCGTGCCGGTTTTGTCTTCCAGCGTCAGGAAGTACATCAGCTCGTTCTTGCCTTTGGTGTAGTAGGGGCGCACGTTGGTCAGCACCCCGGCCAGGGTGACGGCTTCGCGGTCGCCGAGAATGCGGCACTCTTCAATGGTGTGCGTGACATGGGTTTTGACCGCCTGCGCGTACTGGTCTAAGGGATGGTCGCTGAGGTACAGGCCCAGCAGCTCTTTTTCCATCGCCGTGATCTCACGCGGCTTCAGCGGCTCGGCATCGGGCAGGGGCGGGGCGACATGTTCCATGCTTTCAGCATCGCTGTCGTCGCCGAACATGGACACCTGGCCGCTTTTGCGGTCCCGCGCAATGGTCTGGGCGCTGGTCATCGCCCCTTCCACCCCGGCCAGCAGACGCGCCCGATTCGGCTCCAAACTTGCCAGCGCCCCGGCTTTAATCAGCGTTTCAATCGCGCCTTTGCCGGACAGGCCGAACTCTAATGCGCGGGCGCAGAAGTCGTGCAGGGACGTAAACGGGCCGCCTTTTTTGCGGGCGGCCAGCACGGCCTCAATCGGGGCCTTGCCGATGGTTTTGATCGCCAGCAGGCCAAACCGAATAGTCGCGGCGTGCCCGGTGAAGTCGGCATCGCTGTAGTTGATGTCCGGTGGCAGAAGCTCGATGCGCTGGCCGTGTTCTTCCAAATACGTGCGGCGGGCGTCTTCGATAAAGGCCACGAGTTTGTCCGTGTCATCCGCCTGCACGGCCATCAGCGCGGCGAAGTAGTCAACGGGGTAGTTGGCTTTGAGATACGCCGTCTGATAGGCGACCAGCGCATAGCAGAACGCATGGGCTTTATTGAACGCATAGCCCGCGAACGGCTCAATCAGGTCGAAGAGGTAGGACGCCATCTTCTCGTCTACGATGCCCTTTGCCGCCGCGCCCGCCATGAAGTTCTCGCGCTGCTGGACCATTTCTTTCAGGCTTTTTTTGCCCATTGCTTTTCGCAGGATGTCCGCCTGCCCGAGCGAGAAGCCCGCGATAGCCTGCACGATCCGAAGCACCTGATCCTGGTAGACAATGACGCCGTAGGTTTCTTTCAGGATTGGCTCCAAAGCCGGGTGCGGGTACTCAATCTTTTCCATGCCCAGCTTGCAGCGGATATAGCGCGGGATTTGCGCCATCGGGCCGGGGCGGTACAGCGCCACCATCGCGGCGACTTCGGCGACGGTGTTCGGCTTCAGCTCGGCGATGTAGCGGCGCATCTGCCCGCCTTCCAGCTGAAAGACGCCGGAGCATTCGCCGCGCCCCAGCAGGTCATAAGTCTTGCGGTCGTCGAGCGGCAGCTTCAAGACGTCAATGTCGACGCCATGGCTTTTTTTGACGTTCCGCACGGCCCGCGCCAGAATGGTGAGGTTGGCGAGGCCCAGGAAGTCCATCTTGATCAGACCAATTTTTTCCAGGACGTTTGCCGGATAGCCCGTGACCAAACCCACGCCGTCATCAGCTTTTTGGACAGGGATGTTATCCACCAAAGGCTCGGCGGAGATGACGACACCCGCCGCGTGGACGCTGTCATGCCGGGTCAGCCCTTCGAGGCGCAGGGCGGTGTCAATCAGCTCGCGGGCCTGCGGATTGCCATTCACCGCCGCCTTGAAATCAGGGCTGACTTCCAGCGCTTTAGAGATTTTCATGCCGACCGGCAGCGTGGGGATCATTTTGCAGAGCTTGTCCACTTCGGACATGGGCATCTTGTTCATGGCCCGCCCGCAGTCGCGGATGGCGGCGCGGGCGGCGAGTGTTCCAAACGTGACAATCTGCGCCACATGGTCGCGGCCATACTTCTGCACGACGTAGTCGATGACATCCTGCCGCCGGTGGTCCTCAAAGTCCATGTCAATATCGGGCATGGACAGGCGCTCCGGGTTCAGGAAGCGTTCAAACGTCAGCCCGTACTCTAGCGGGTCTACATCCGTGATGCCGACGCAGTACGACGCCATCGACCCCGCTGCCGAGCCGCGCACGCCGAAGAAAATCCCCTCGCGCCGGGCGAAATTGGCAAAGTCGCGGACAATCAGAAAATACTGGCCGAAGCCGGTTTTTTCGATGACGTCTAATTCAAACCGCAGGCGGTCTTCATGCTCCTCGGTGATGACCGGGTAGCGGGCCTTCATGCCTTCAAACGAGAGCTTGTTGAGGTACGACTGCGCGTTCATGCCTTCGGGCGTGTCGCCCGGCGAGGGCATTCCGAGGCGGTCAAACTTCAAGTCTAAATTGCACCGCTCGGCGATTTCTACGGTCCGTGCCAGGGCGTCCTGCTGCTCCGGGAAGCGCAGCATCATCTCCGCCTGCGTCTTCATAAAGAAGTCTTTGGACCCGTAGTTCATCTTCTTCGGGTCGTCCATCGTCGTGCCCGTCTGCACGCACAAAAGCACCTGATGCGGGTCGGCATCCTGCGCGTCTAAGTAGTGTACGTCGTTGGTAGCAACCAGCGGGATATTCAGCCGGTGAGCAATTTTGACTAGCTCCCGGTTGACATGATGCTGCTTGTCCAGCATGTGGTCTTGCAGCTCCAAATAATAACGGTCGCCAAAGATTTCCCGGAACTCCGAGGCGGCATATTCGGCGGCTTTGACATCACCGTTCATCAGGTGCTGCGGCACTTCCGCGCCCAGACACGCCGACAGGCAAATCAAGCCTTCGTTATGCGCTTGAAGCAGCTCCCGGTCAATACGCGGCTTGTAGTACATCCCTTCCAGAGATGCCAGCGACGTTAGCTTCAATAGATTTTTGTAGCCGACTTCGTTCATCGCCAGCAGCACCAGATGCCGCGCATCGTCCAGCTTTTTGTTTTCTTTTTCATGCCGCGAGCGGGTGGCGACATACATTTCGTTGCCGACGAGCGGCTTGATGCCCGCCTTTTTACATTTGAGATAAAACTCCATCGCGCCGTACATCACGCCGTGGTCGGTTAGGCCGACGGCGGGCATATTGCTGTCGACGGCCTTCTTGATCAGGTCATCAATGCGGCACGCCCCATCCAGCATACTGTACTCGGAGTGAAGATGAAGATGGACAAAGTTGGACGGAGTGCTGTTCATGGGTCAGACGTGTTCCTTGATATTTTTTGCTAGTTAATAACGCAAGCCGCTATCTATTGTCTGCTACAACATATAGATACCGGCTCCTGCGACGAGGCGACATATAGGGTATAATCAAGTACCATTCTAGCAGATGCCCGCCGATTTCGCAAGGGGCAAGCTACATTGAAGCCTTTCGCTCGGCCTCGTCTCTAACACTGTGTCACACGAACCAACAACTGAACATTCGGCGGCTTTTTCAAGCGGACAAACCGCTGAAACCGACGAGGACGCCGCGCTCGTGCGGCAAGCCCGGTCAGGCGACACGGACGCTTTCGGGCGGCTGGTGGCCCGGCATGAGACCCGCGTGTACGCCCTGATTGCGCGGGTGCTGGGCGCGGGCGGCACGGCGGACGACGTCGACGACACGGCGCAGGACGTGTTCGTGCAGGCCTGGAAGGCGCTGCCCCGGTTTCGTGAGGAGGCCCGCTTCTCGACCTGGCTGCACCGCATCGCCACCAACATGGCGATCAAGCAGTGGCACCGGGTCAAGCGGAGGGTCCCGACCGTGGCCGCCGAAGATTTGCCGAACACTATCCGGGCCGCGCTGGCGTCAGACGGCCCCGGCCCCGAGGAAGTCGCCGCGCAAAAAGCACAGGACCGGGATTTACGAGACGCGATTGAAAAGCTGCCTGAGAAGCAGCGCACCGTGATTTTGCTGCACTACTTTGAAGACTACGGCTGCGACGAGATTGCCGCCCTGCTGGGCTGCTCGGTCGGCACGGTCTGGTCGCGTCTGCATTACGGCTGCCGCAAGCTGCGAGACACAGTGGGCTGGCTGGCCGGCGAATAATTGTTCGGAGAATAAGAGCCGGGGGTGTGCCCCCCCCGGCTGGAAAGCACCCTTCGGGTGAGGAACAAGAGGGCCACACTCGGGTGGCCTTTCCTTGTCCGAAAGACACCCTTCATGCCGGGGGTTTTACACCCCCGGCGGGGCATCAGGAACCATTAATCACACTTGGCACTGCACGAGAAAACTGAAGACTGGCTGCTGCCGTATCTGGAAGGCGCTTACGCTGCTGACCCGGCCCGGCAGGCTGTGTGCGAAGCGCGTCTGGCCGCCGACCCGGCGCTGGCCGCTGAGGCCGCGCAGATGCGCCAAACGCTGAATGCCGTGCGCGGCGTCGCCGCCCGGACGTCCAAGCCTGCCGCCGCCGTGCCTGCGGACTCGTGGCCGCGCCTGAAAGCACGCCTTCAGACCGTACCCGTCCGCCGCCTGTCCTGGGCCTGGCTCGGCGGCGCAGGCGCGGCGGTGGCCGTCGCAGCGGGGGTGCTGGCCGTGGTTCTGCCCGGCCATCATACGCCGCCAGTCAAGAGCGGCCCGTTAATAGCCGCCGCGCCCCGCCCCGTGCCGATAACGCCCCCTGCCGACCAAGCCGTTCAAAAACCCGCGCAGGTCACGCAGACAGCCCCGCCGACCAAGACGCCGACGGGGCCGCTCGTGCCGCCCAATCCGAACGGCCTGTCCGACCCGTTTCTGAAGCTGCCTGTGCCGCCGCCGCGCCCCGGTGCGCCTGCCGCGAAGTCATTGCCGCCGGTGGTTATCAATCCTGTGCCGAAGCCGGACAAGCAGATTGCCTCGCGGGACACCAATGGCGGCAGGTCGCCCGAAGTCATCAGCCCTCTGCTGCCCGTGCCGCCGACGACGGCTCCCCTTCCCGCTGCGCCGCCGCTTCCGCCGCCGCCCACGCCGATGACCGAGTCGCCCGCGCCGCAGGCGCACTTTGGGCGAAAGCTATTTGCTGTGCCGACGCCCGCCGCGCAGCCTGCGCCCTCTGCTGGCAGCGCGACGGCCAAAGGACAGATACAGGCATTCAGCGCCGAGAATGCTCCTTCTGCCGCCGTCGCACCGCCCGCCGAGCCGTACAAGCTGCCGCCGCCTGCCGCCGTGATTGGCGGGGGATTTGGAGGCGGGCCGGGCCGGGCCATGAGCCGCATGGCAGTTCCGCCGCGCCGCGAGCCGACGTCCGCCGACAATGCCGCCCTGCTGTCCGCCGGGACAAAATCGCTGGCCGAGGCCGTCGCACCTTCGCTCTGGGGCCGAACCGAGGGGATGCAACAGAGCAACGAGACGCTGACGGACCTGCGCGAAGCGGGCCTGCTCGATGACCTGCGAACAACCCTGGAAGCCCGAAGGGCGCAGATGCCCAAAGACCTCGCCACAGGCCGGATGCTGGCTGCCGTTTATGATTTCAGCGGCACGGCGGACGCCGCCCGGCATGAGCGCGAGCGAATTGCACGGTTAGACGGCGCAAACGGCGAGGATTTTTTCCAGCTTGCCCAGTCGGAAGAGCGGGCCGGAAACGCCGACGCCGCCCGCGCCGCCTACCGCCGGGCGCTGACCGCCCCGGTCCCTCCCACCGGCTTCCACGCCGCTATCGCCCGGCAAAAGGCCCAGTAGGGGCGCGATGTATCGTGCCCTCTTTTCCTATCGCGCCCTCTTACTGCTTCTCCGCCACAAGCGCCCCCGCCTCGGCCAGCAGATCGGTCAGATACGCGACCTCCGCTTCCAGCCGGTACTCCGTGTGACGCAGCACCCATTGTTTGGCAAGGCTGACATGGGCGCGAGCGCCCGCACTCAGCCGCCGCTTTTCGGCAAGCAAAGCCTGCACCTCGGCCAGCCGGGCGGCCAGCAGCGACGGCAATTCTTTCAGCACTTCCCCGTCCAGCCGTGTCAGCGCCAGGTCAAACGGGTCAAACTTGAACCAGATTTCGCTCAGGCCCTCCCGCCGCAGGGCCGCCAGTGCCGCCCGCCCGGCGTCGGTGATTTCATAGAGCTGACGGGTGGGACGGTTGCCCTCCCGCTCCCGCCCGGCCTCGCTCAGCAGGCCCTCCGCCGCCAGCCGCTTCATTGCCCCATAGACCGCCCCCACCGAAATATCGGTCCACAAAGGAACCCGGTTATGCTCGGCCTCAAGACGCACACGGTGGCCGTGCATCGGGCCATGTTCGGCAAACGACGCCAGAATAAATAAACGAATCGAAGACATGATTACTTTCGTAAGAGTATTTGGGTATACTGCGCGTATCAACGTTGTTCAGGAGACACACAATGCGAGTATTCGTCACCGGAGCCACTGGCTTCATCGGCTCCGCCGTCGTGCAGGAGCTTCTCAGCGCAGGCCATACCGTGCTGGGTCTGGCCCGCAGCGAGGCCAAAGCGGAAGAGCTAAAACAGGTGGGCATTGACGTTCACCGGGGCGATTTGTCGGACCCCGAAAGCCTCGCCGCCGGGGCGCGGGCCTGCGACGGCGTTCTGCATCTGGCCTTTAACCATGACTGGGCGAACACGCCCCGCGAAGTCGCCGCCGTGATAGACCGGGACGTGGCAGCAGTCATGACCGACGCGCTGGCGGGCACGGATAAGCCGTTTGTGCTGACCTCGGGGACGGCGATGCTCCCGCAGGGCAAATTGGGCACGGAGGGCGACGCGGGCAAGCCCGGCGTGCCGCGTGTGGCCTCGGAAGAGACGGCCCTGACCGCTGCCGGGCGCGGCGTCCGCAGCAGCGTCCTCCGTCTGCCGCCCACGGTTCACGGTGCAGGCGACAAGGGATTCGTGCCCATGCTGATTGACCTCGCCCGCCGCACCGGCGTCTCCGCCTATCCCGGCGACGGCGCAAATGTCTGGCCCGCCGTGCATCGCCTGGACGCGGCGCGGCTGTTCCGTCTGGCGCTGGAACAGGCCAAGCCCGGAACACGCCTGCACGCCGTCGCCGAAGAGGGCATTCCCGTGAAGGCCATTGCCGAGGCCATTGGTGCAGGGCTGAATCTGCCGGTCAGAAGCCTCAGCGGGGACGAAGCCGCCGCGCATTTCGGCGGGCTGGCTGAGTTCCTTGCGTTCAACAACCCGACTTCCAGCGCCCTCACCCGCGAGACGTTTGGCTGGACCCCGAGCGGGCCGGAGCTGCTGACGGATATGCGCGAAAACGGCTACTTTCCAGAGTGAGTTCAGAGTGAGTGTTGGGAGTAGTATACCTGTGGAGACCATTCTTATCATCGGCGCGTCGGGATTTGTCGGCGGGCGGCTCGCACGGGCGCTGCTGGCGGAAGGGCACGCTGTCCGCTGCCTGGCGCGGGACCCGGCGAGGGTTCAGGACCTGGTGGCGCTTGGCGGCACGGCGGTTCAGGGCGATATTTCTGACCCGGCCTCTTTGCAAAAGGCGTTGGCGGGCGTACAGGCGGTTTATGTGTCCATTCACACGCTGTCGCCGCAGCCGGGCAGCGCCGCCGGGTTGGGGTTCATGGAAGTCGAGCTGACCGGCTTGCAGAACATCGCGGGGGCCTGCGCGGCGGCGGGCGTGCGCCGCTTGATTTGTGTCACTTCGCTGGGGGTTACGGCGGATGCCGTCAGCGAATGGCTGCGAGGACGCTGGCAGGCAGAGCAGTTTCTGCTCCAAAACAGCGCTCTGGACGTGACAATACTCCGGCCCGGCATGATTGTGGGACGCGGCGGTCGCGGCTTCGAGATGGTGTTAAGTCAGGCCAAACAGGCGGTGGCGATGGGGCTTGGCAGTCGGCAGGAGATGCGGACCATCGCCGTGGACGACCTGGTTTACTACCTGATGAGCGTGCGGGACGACCGGGCGGCCTATGGGCAGGTTTACGATGTCGGCAATGACGATGTGCTGACAAGAAACCAGATGCTGGATGCGACCGCCCACGTTCTCGGCTGCCGTCCGCCCCTGAAGCTGTCCATTCCGCCCGCGCTTCTCGGCGTGCTGGGGCCGCTTTTGGAGCGGGCAATCAAAATGCCCCCAGGGGCGCTGAAAGGCTTTGTGGACAGTCAGGCGGCGGATACCTCCGGCGATCCCCGGCCCATCCGGGCGCTTCTGCCCCGAACGCTGCTGCCTTTTCGTCAGGCCGTGCAGCAGGCGTTGATCACAGATGAAAGGAAAACTTAACCATGTTTTTAATTGCAGGAATTACCGGCAATGTCGGCGGGGCCGCCGCCCGGCATCTGCTCGCCGCCGGGCACACGGCCCGCGCCTTGGTCCGCGACCCGCAGAAGGCCGCCCACTGGGCCGCGCAGGGCGTGGAGCTTCGGCAGGGGGAGTTCACCGATACCGCCGCGCTGGCGTCGGCCCTGGAAGGCGTCGAAGGGGCCTATTTGATGATGCCCCCGTACCGAGTGCTGTCGCCGGGCTACCCGGAGCCGAAAGCTGTCGCGGCCAGCTTTGCGGAGGCGCTGACACAATCGCCGCCGCCGCGTTTGGTGCTGCTGTCGTCGTTCGGCTCGGAGAAAGACAGCGGCCTCGGCAATATCACGTCTACACACCTCATGGAGGAAGCACTTGGCGATCTGCCCTTCCCGATTGCCTTTATCCGGGCCGGAGGGTTTATCGAAAACGCGGTCAGCAGTCTGGACACGGCGGCAAAAACCGGCATATATTACAGCTTCTCTTTGCCTACCGACCGGGCAGTGCCGATGACGGCCACGGAAGATATTGGCGCGGAAGTGGCCCGGCTGCTCACGGACGGCTGGGACGGCAAAAAGATTGTCGAGATTGGCACGCTGACCAGCCCGGACGAACTGGCGCAGGCCATGACCGAGGTGCTGGGCCGTCCGGTGACCGCGCAGGCCATTCCCCGCGAGCGGTGGACGGCGACGCTGGAAGGCTTCGGGCTGCCGTCCGGCAGCACCGGGACCTTCGAGGAAATGATGGACGGGTGCAATTCGGGCTGGATTGATTTCGGCGTGCCCGGCACAGAATCAGTCGCAGGCACGACCCCGCCCGCCGAGGTATTCGCGGCGGCACGGAAAGGCGGTTGACAAACATCGTTCCTCGTACTATAATTGCAGGATATGGCACACACAGACACCCCCCTGCGCTTCGGCCTTGTCGGCTGCGGCACGATTGCGCCGACTCATGCGCGGGCACTGGCCGGACTGACGGGCAAAGGAGCGCGGCTGACGACCTGCGCGGACGTGGTCCCGGAGTCGGCAGCGGCGCTGGCCGAAGAGTTTGGGCTTGAGGTCAAAACGTTTGACGAGATGCTGGCGGACCCGGACATCGACGTTGTCACCGTCTGCCTGCCGAGCGGGATGCACGCCGAGTACGGCGTTCGCGCCCTGAACGCGGGCAAGCACGTCGTTCTGGAAAAGCCGATGGACATCACGCTGGCCGCCTGCGACGCCTTGCGGGCGGCACAGGCGAAGTCCGGGACGCGCCTGGCAATTATCTCGCAGCATCGCTTTGACAGGGCCAGTCAGACCGTCAAAGACGCTTTAGATGCCGGGATGCTGGGCAAAATTGTCTATGCCGAAGCGACCGTGCCGTGGTTTCGGACTCAGGGCTACTACGACTCGGGCGACTGGCGCGGGACATGGGCTTTAGACGGCGGCGGGGCGCTGATGAACCAGGGCGTTCACACGGTAGACCTCCTGCGCTGGCTGGCCGGACCGGTGGAGACGGTCTATGCACAGGCGCGGACTCTGGCCCATGACCGGATTGAAGTGGAAGACGTGCTGGCGGCGACGCTGACGCTCCAAAACGGCGCGATTGCCACGCTGACCGCGTCCACCGCGCTGTACCCCGGCTTCGCCGTGCGCGTTGCCGTGTATGGAACTGAGGGCAGCGCCGTGATTGAAGGCGATATGCTGCACACGCTGACCACGAAAGACGGCCCGGTCGGCGGCGGCGAGGCGGCAAAGCAGCACGCGCTGGATGTGGCGACCGGCGGGACCAAATCCGCCGCCTCCGACCCGGCAGCGCTCTGGGGCGACTCGCATCGGGCACAGCTTGCAAACTTTATCCACTGCTGCCGCACCGGCGAGACGCCGCTGGTGGACGGCGACGAGGGCCGCAAGGCAATTGAGATTATCATGGCCGTCTACGAATCCGCCCGCACCAACCAGGTCGTCAAGCTTTGATTCTTATCGGCATTGACCCTGGCACAGCGACCACAGGATACGGCGTGATTGAAAAGCGCGGCGACCGGGTCTCCTATGTGGACTGCGGCGTGATTACGACGCCGCCCACGGACGATGCCCCGGCGCGTCTCAAAACGATTTATGATGCCTTCAACGCTTTGTTGGACAAGCATCAGCCCGAATCGGTGGCGACCGAGCGTTTGTTTTTCACCAACAACATTACCACAGGCATCCCCGTGGCCCGGGCACTCGGGGTGATTTTGCTGACCCTGGCCCAGCGCAATCTGCCCTGGACCGAGTACACGCCCACGCAGGTCAAAAGCGCGGTGGTGGGCACAGGCCGGGCCGAAAAAAAGCAGATGCAGTTTATGGTGACGCGCCTTTTGAGCCTGTCCGAAGTGCCAAAGCCCGACGACGCCGCCGATGCGCTGGCGGTCGCCATCTGCCATGCCCATTCGGTGCGCCTCGGGGCGCCGGTCAAGCACGGCATACGCGGGTAACTATCTTTTCACCCACAAAACATCTTTCCACTCACAGGAGAAACGCACGTTATGGCAGGAACAATCGTGGCGGTGTTCGACGACAACGCGCAGGCCGAGCGGGCCGCGCAGGCTTTAGTGGACGACGGCGTGCCGCTGGAAGACATCACGCTGGTCTTCCGGGGCGCGGACGGGGCCGCCGGAGCCACGCATGACCACACCGAAGCGGATCAGGAAACGCTGGCGTCGGGGGTACGCGAAGTCACCGAGCATGATGTGGAGCGGCCCATCAACCCGCAGGATGAGATCGCGCCGCGTGCTGTGGTCGGCTTCGTCATCGGCGCCCCACTCGGCTCTCTGCTGATTTCGCTGCTAGTCTTTTTCCCGGCGGTGGAAGGTCTCCTGGCCGCGCACGCGCTCGCCGCGCAGCTTGGCTCTGGGCTTGTCTTCGGCATCCTCGGCGCGATTGTCGGGGCCACGACCGCCGGCGGCGTCCCTGTCGAGGCCGCGAAGGGCTACCACGCCGAGGTCAAGCGCGGCAAAACGCTGGTGACCCTGCTGGCATCCAGTGGCAACGCCCCGCACTTCCAGACCATGCTCCGCGAGCAGGGAGGTCGCCGCCTCGGCTTCTTCCCCCGCTTCCTCGACACCCTGCAAAGCATGGAGTCTTAGGAGAGGCCCCCCGTCCCAATTCTGGGGAGCCAGATAAGGATAGGAGAAGGCCCTTCCTAACTTCCGGCTCCCCCAGAATTGGGGGCGGGGGGCCTCCTTCCTTCCCATCGGGTATCATCATCCTACTATGCCCGCCAAACCTACCCCCGCCGCGCCGCAGACCGCTGAAGAAGCCGTCACCCGTGTTCTCACCCATTTGGAGCGTCAGGCCCGCCGCCCCGACACCGACGCCGCCTATGACGGCCTGCTCGCCGTCCCCACCCTGCCGCAAGAAGCCCTCGCCGACCTCGGCGAGCTGTCCCGCCTCGACGACAACGCCCCCGCCGACGCCCTGCCCTCGCTCCTGCTGACCACCGGCGGCGGCTCCATCGGCCTCGAACTCTGCCCGTTCGGCTCCCTCGTCCTGCTTTCCGGCGACGGCGCCGCCGACACCGACCCGCTGGCGCTGGCCCTGTTCGAGTCCGGCCTGTACCCCCTCTTCCCCGCCGACATGGACACCTTCGGAAGCTGGCACGGCCACCCCCTCGCCCGCTGGCTGTTCCCCCGCCGCCTCGCCGACGCCACCGCCCTGTTCGAAACCCTGCGCGGCTGAGAAGTCAGCGGATAACAAGAAGAGCGGGGGCAAGCCCCGCCCCTACATCTGGCCGCCGCCACGTAGGGGTAGAGCTTGCCCCTACCCTTTTTTCTGAGGCCGCTTTTACCCCTGTATCGCGGCCTCCTGCGCGGCGCTTTCAGACAGCTTGGAATGCCAGCCGGATAAATCCTCGTAGCTGAGAAACTTCACTCGGTTTGCCACCGCCTTGTAGGCCGCCGACTTTAGCTTTTTATCAAACTCTCCCTTGCGCTGCTGGTCCGCCACGATACAGAATTTTAGCTTGAAGTCCTGAAACTCGACAAATTTACGCAGGGAGTTATAAATGTCGGTGGAATGCTCAACTTCAAAGAAAGAGTCAGGATAATGGCGCTCGTTGTACCAAGATACATCTATAGTTCTGGCATGGCTCATAATGTTAGGAAACGTGAAGTCGTAAGGCTTTGGCAGGGTAGCAACCGCCGCCAGCGTCTGCTTCAGAAATGGCTTGTTCTTGTCTTGGGCAGGGATCGCTGTTTCGTAGTGCTTCAAGTTTCCGAGTTCAACCAACAGCCCCTGATAATAACTGTGGCTGTATATTTCTACTGTTGCTTGTGGAGCGTATTCTGGTAGTGCCAACTGAAGCCCAATCGCGGCCTTCTGTGCTTCTAATCCCCACAAGCCAATACGGATACGGAAGATACCCGACGTCTTCTGCACGATACGGCGAATGTTAGCGTACTGGTCCAAAGAGCTGGATTTCCATTCTGGCATCTTTGTCACGACCTGATATAAATGCCCTAGCGTCGCAAACCCGCCGTTCCGCGCCAGCGCCAACTTCACCACTTCATGTTGCTTCATAGCAAGCAGTTAGATCAATAGGCAATAGTTTCCTGCTATTTGTTCAGGCCCAACAGGATATTGACAAGCTGTGTCCGGGCGTAAAAGGCACGGGTGGTGCTGCCGTGCCCCGCGCCTTTGGTGCGGGGCTGAACCAGCTTGCCCATGCTGCCGGTCAGCGCGGGAAAGCCTTCGTCGCGGAGTGTCGCTCGGATAAGCTCGTAGTCGTCGCGGATTTGGTGGTAGATGAGCGGGACTTCCACCGAAATATCGGCTTCGCGGACCAAAGCCACTTCGGCGGTCAATGTGTTGGGAAGGTAAATACGGGCGACCAGAACCAGACGCCGCAGCTTTTTGAGCAGGTCGCTCTCTTCAAACGGCTGCGCCAGCACACGCGCCGGGGACAGCATGGTAATCGCCATTGTTTCTTTGGCGGTCAGAAAACCTTCTGCCGTGCGTTTGAGCGAGACCTGTTTGAGTTCCCAGCTTCCGCCATTCGGCTCGCGGGACGAGTTGAGGGACAGGCCCAGATGCGCCTCGCAGACGTGACCGGCCCAGCCTTTGTTGCGGCCCAGCGTGACGTGCGGATACTGCGCGGCAAGCGCATATAAGTCTGTTCCCACCAGCAGGCGGAGGCGACAAAGCGCGTCTTCTCGCTCCATCTTCTACCCCCCCGATATATGTAGTCTGAGCTACATTAAAATCAAGGTTTGACTGGGCTGTTTTCATGTCTGCCTCGTCTTTCAGCCGCAGGGCGGCGAGTTCTAAATGCTCGGTTTCGCGCTCAATGCCAATAAACCGCCGCCCCAAGCGGGCGCAGGCGACGCCGGTGGTGGCCGAGCCGCAGAAGGGGTCTAACACCAGCTCGCCGAGGCTGGTGGAGGCTTCGACGATGCGCGTCAGCAGTGCCTCGGGCTTCTGGGTGGGGTGCTTGCCGTGGCGCTTTTCGGACTTGCCGGGGGGCATGATGGACCACAGGGACTGCATCTGCTTGCCGCCGTTCTGCGCTTTCATCAGCGAATAGTGGAACGTGTGACGGCTTTTGGCGTTTTTGGCGGCCCACAAAATCGTCTCGGTGGCGTGGGTGAAGTAGCGGCAGGCGAGGTTCGGCGGGGGGTTGACCTTGAACCAGGCGATGTCGTTGAGGATTTTGTAGTCCAGCGTTTGCAGGGCGTAGCCGACGCTGTGGATGTTGTGCGACGTGCCGGTGACCCAGAGCGTGCCGTTCGGGCGCAGCAGGCGGCGGCACTGGTCGAGCCAGAGGATGTTGAAGTTGTGGTCGGCGGTGATGCCCTGCGATTTGTCCCAGCCGCCTTTGTCCACGCGCACCATGCGGCCACCCACGCAGGTGATGCCGCCGTTGGAGAGGAAGTAGGGCGGGTCGGCGAAAATCATGTCCACGGACTCGGTTGGCATCCGGCGCAGGAGGTCCAAAGCATCGGCCTGATAGAGCCGCAGGCTGTCATCGGGCGACGTATAAAACGGCGAGGGGGCATGGTCATAGCCGGGCCGGGTTTCGTGGACGGCGTCGGGCGCGAGATCGAGTACGGGGGCCAGCAGGGACAGGGCGAGGGGAGACGGATCGGCGGCGGGACAGTCAAACAGGGTGTCAAAAACACTCTCAAAGAGGACAGGCGGCAGGGCTTCGGGCAGGGCGGCAGGCACAGGCAAAATCCTCTCAGAACGCTTCCCCAAAGCGGCCCAAAAGAGGCACAGGGGAAAGCGATCCGATCCTACCCGATCCAACGCGGGAAGATCAACTGCCGCGCCAAAATTGTGCTTCTATATACTAATCTCATACTAAATTGTGACAAATTAGTATGAGACCGGCATGAAGGGTTGACACAGGCAAGTTCTGTTACCGCGCTGATGGCGGGAGACGGGGCGGGGGGACGGTTGTAATGCCCACATAGCGGATACCTGTGACAATGCGGAGGCAGCCGAAGCGGTGGCTTTGCCCGTAGCCTACGGTACAGGTCATTCGGGGATGAATATAGTACGCCGTGCCAGGGGGAATGCCGCCAACCCCCCACTCGCCGGGAGGCAGCGTTTCCACCAATGCGGTGGACATCAGGGGAGGGAAAACAAGAAAATATCCCAGAGTGACCAGACCGATCCCGGCCACTACGGTGGCAACTTTGTGCCATCGAGTCATTTGCACACGCATTTGGTTTTCTCCTGTCGAAACAGCAGTCTACCCGGTCAGCACGAGCGTCTGGGCTTTTTCTCCGGGCGCGGCGTCACGGCTGTCAATGATGATGCGGACAGTGTGCCCTAGGGAGTTAGCGAGGACGAGAAGTTGGTTCACAGAATAGCTGCCCCAGTGACCCCCGCAAGCACCCCGCCCGGCCCAACTAAGAGTGGAAGAGGGGTGGGCTGTTTCTAGCGTTTCTGATAGAACTCAGCCAGCTTCTCGCGGAAGATGACGTAGCTCACGGCCTCCTGCATACTGAAAACAATATGTGGGTGCAGAACATATTGCATGGCTTCCCTTGTCTCTCGCGGCACGGCGAGTGCCCCGAAAGGATCAACATTGCTGCTGCCGTCCAGACTCAGTCCGGCAAACAATTCCGCATCGTCTAACGCATCCAGCGGATAATATTGTACACAGAACTTCAGTCCCATGGCGTGGTACATGAAAGGAGTGACCAGTCTTGTTTGAGTACAGCAGGATTTGCATTCAAACAGGTTGATGCGACCGGCAAGAAAGTCAGCCTTGACTTCCGGCGAGACTTGAACATTGAGCGAATTCCAAACAGGGACATACTGCCCCTGACCACAATCAGGACAGGTGACCGACACCAAATTTTCCAGCGACATACTTTTCCCCCTGTGCCAAGCAAATTCGTTATGCCATACTCACCGCTATTGTACCATAGCCGCTACTCCGTCTGGGCAAGCTGGCGGCGGAGGCGGCGGGAGTTGGCGACGACGCTGAGGCTGCTGACAAGCATGGCGGCGGCGGCGAAGATGGGGTTTTTGATGAAGCCGAAGACGGCGAGCGGGACGCAGACGAGGTTGTACAAGAGGGCAAAGAAGAGGTTCTGACGGATGACGGCGCTCGTGCGCCGGGCCAGCACGAACAGGGCGGCGAGGCGGGACAAATCATCGCCGACGAGGGTGATGTCGGCGGCGCGGCGGGCGATTTCTGTGCCGGAGCCGAAGGCGATGCCGACATCGGACTGCGCGAGTGCGGGGGCGTCATTAATGCCGTCGCCGGCCATTGCTACGACAATCCTGGCGTCCTGAAGGGCGCGGGCGCGGGCGGCTTTGCCCTCGGGGCGCATCCGGGCGGTCGCCTCTGAAATGCCCGCCGCATGGGCGACGGCCTGCACGGTGGCTTCGGAGTCGCCGGAGATGACTTCGACGGTCAGCCCCAGCCTTTGCAGGGTTTGAACGGCCTCGGCGGCGCGGGGGCGCAGGGCATCGCCCAGCGTGATCAGGCCGCGCACCTCGGAGCCGACGCCGTAGAAAAGCGCCGTCTGCGCTTCGGCTTCGGCGGCTTCGGCCAACGCGGTGAACGCGGCAGGGATGGGCGCGTTTTGGGCGGCGCACAGGGCGCGGCTGCCGATAAACCAGGGCTGACCGTCTACCGTGCCGGTGATGCCCTGCCCTTCGCGCCGCTGAAAGTCGTGGCAGGGCAGGAAGGTCAGCCCGGCGGCGCGGGCGTGGGCGACGAGGGCGCGGGCCAGGGGGTGTTCGGAAGCGTCTTCCAGCGACCCTAGCGCAGCGAGGTCTTCGGGCGTGCCGGTGAACTCCCGCACCTTGAAGTGCCCTTCGGTCAGCGTGCCGGTTTTGTCCAGCAATAAATGGCGGACGTTGGGCAGGACTTGCAGAACGTCTACGCCGCCGATAAGTATACCCCGCGAGGCTGCCGCGCCAACGCCGGTGGTGACGGCCAGCGGAGTCGCCAGCCCCAGGGCGCAGGGGCAGGCGACCACCAGTACGGTCACGGCCCGGACAAGGCAATCTTGCAGCGAATGGCCGAGCAGGGCCAGCACCAGTCCCGTGCCGAGCGACAGCAGCAGGATGGCGGGCACAAAGCGGCGCGAGATGCTGTCCGCCCAACGCTCGACGGGGGATTTGGCGGCCAGCGCCTCTTCGACCAGCGCGATCATCTGCGAGAGCGTTGTGTCCGTGCCGGTGCGGGTCACTTCCACCAGAAGCGGCGCATCGGTGGCGACCGTGCCGCCGGTGACGTCGTCCCCCACCCGCTTGGCGACGGGCCGCACTTCGCCGGACAGGAGGGACTCGTCTACCAGAGCCGCCCCCTCGGCCACGCGCCCGTCGCTCGGAATACGCTCGCCGGGGCGCACGAACACGCGGTCCCCCGCGCCCAGCTTACCCAGAGAAATCAGGACTTCGCGGCCTTCGGCGGTCCGCACTGTGGCCTTTTTGGGCAGCAGACCGTGCAGCAGCGCAATCGCCCCGCCCGCGTCCTGCCGCGCCCCGGCTTCAATGTGCTTGCCAATCAGGACCAGCGCAATCAGCATATCCGCTGTGTCAAAATAGACGTGGACACTGCCATGCGCCAGCATCCACAGGCTGTAGGCAAACGCCACGCCTGAGCCGACGGTAATCAGCGTTTCCATCTGCGCCGCGCCGCGCCGCGCCGCCGCCCAGGCTTTGGTGAAAATCGGCCAGCCCGCCCACAGCACCGGCAGCGACGTCAGCAGCTCGATACGCGGCAGCCAGGTATAGGCATCGGCGGTGATGTCCTGCCGCACCAGAAAGTCGGCATAAAACGGGAGTTGGAACATTCCGGCATTGAACGCGAACGTGAACGCGACCACAGCCCGGATAAACAGCCCCCGCCGCGCCCGCGCCTGCGGGCTGGTGCGCTCCTCTGCCCCCTCCGCCCGGTAGGTTTCCGCCGTGTAACCCAGGCTCTGAATAATCCGCGCCAGGGTTTCCGGCGAGACGCGGGCAGGCTTGTAGACCACTTTGACGACGTCAGAAGCAAAGAAAACGCGGGACCGCTCGACGCCTTTGGTCTGGTTCAAGGCGTGCTCAATCAGCCACGCGCAGGACGCGCACCACATCCCGCCGACATGGAACGCCGCCTCGCGGGTGGTTTGCAGGGTGTCCATACCGGGCACAGTCAGCACTTCGGGCAGAGGACGGTCGTCTTTGAGGTCGGCAGGCGCATCGGGCCGGGCAATCAGGCCCATTTGCAGGCACTGCTGATAGAGCGTTGTCTCGGTCGGGTCCTGCCCCGGCAACAGCTGATCGCTTTCCATCAAAATCTGATAGACCTGCCGGCAGCCCGCGCAGCAGAAAACGTGCGCCGTGCCCGCGATATCTGCGGCGAGGGGAGCGCGTGCGGGCAGCCCGCACAGGTCGCACAGTGTCTGCATGCTGCTATTTTTGATGGCAACCGCCATAACTTATCTTTTCTAATGACGCGGGGCGGAGCCAATCGTGCCGGGGATTTCAGTGACAGGGTGATGGATGACAATATCCATCGTGTAGGCAATCAGTCCCCAGAACACGACCAGATTGAACACAATCAGCAGCACAAAGAGCGTTCGGCTGGACGGCTTTTCTTTGACTTTCTGCGCGGCGCTGCGTGTCTCGGCGTATTTGATATTGCTCCAGGTACGTGGCATATTATGTGTTCTTTCTATGAAGGAGACCTACCTTCCTTGCTTCACGGCCTCCACTAAATCCGCCATCGATGCCCGCAGGGCATCCGTCGTCGCCGCGTCCGTGACCATGCCATCTTTGGACACTTTCGTACTGACAAACGGAATTGTCAGTGAGCCAGCGTCCACGACCTCGGCTTCGAGGGCGCTGAGAGTTAGCCGCAGCGCGGCGTGCGCGTGTTCGCCGCCTTTGGCCGATGGGGACGCGCTGACCACGGCCACCGGCTTGCGCCACAGCCCGCCCGAAGTCACCAGCCAGTCCAGCGCGTTTTTCAGGCTGCCGGGGATGCCAAAGGCATATTCGGGCGTCACCAACAGCACCCCGGCGGCGGCTCCAACCTGCGCCCGCCACTGCCTGACTGCGTCGGGGGCGGCGTCGCCGTCGCGGTCCGGCGAAAAGTGCGGCAGGCTGTCCAGAAGCTCCGAGACTGTGACCGTCACCCCCGCCGGGGCCAGCGCGGCGGCGGCACGGGTCAGGGCGCTGTTGGTGGAGGCGGCCCGGAGGCTGCCGGAGACGGCGAGCAGGTTCATAAGCTTCTTCGGTTTCTTTACGGGCGCGGCGCGTAAAAAATTGCGGTCAAATTCTGCGCGTCCGTCCCGCGAGACACGCGTAGGGTCAGCCGGGTCCGGCCCGGCGGCGTCCCGGCGGGAGCGTGAATGACTATCGGCAGGGTACGGCTGTCGCGGGGCTGCACGCGCACGGCTGGCGGCTCCACGGTCGCGCCGGGCAGGCCGATGACGGACAAGGCCAGAGTGGATACCTGCGGCTGGCCACTGACAACAGTGAGCAGGTAGCCGTTGCGAACGTCGGCGGGCGTCCGCGCCATCGCGCCGCTGGCGGTCAGGCTAGCTGACAGCGGACCGTGGCCGAATAGCAGCCAAAGGACGACGCCGAGGCAGAGCGGCACGGTCAGAAAAACGGCCCACCGGCGGGCATCCCACAGGCCCAATTTTTGCCGAAGCGTCAGCGCGGACATTGCCCGGTCGGGGGCGGTGCCGTAGCGGAAGGCAATCAGCCCCGGCGTCCCCCGGCGGCCCAGAACGACATGGCACGAATCGACGCACTCGCCGCAGCTAATACAGCCGTGCTGGCCGACGCCCTCCTTGATGTCAATGCCCATCGGGCAGTCCACCTCGCACTGATGGCAGCCGATACACTCGCCGCCGCGCTCGGTCAGATACCGCACGGCCAGCGTGTTCTGGTCAGCCACCGTCCCCAGCAGCGGCCCGTAGGGGCAGACATGGGTGCAGAAGCGGCGGCGCAGCCAGAGCATATCGACGGTCAGCACGGCGGCGCTGAGGTACACCGTCAGTGCCGGGGCCGGGTCACTCGCCGGGGCCAATGCCGCCGCCCAGACTTCGGCGGGCGCGAACCAGTAACAGGCCAGCACGAGGCCGCTGCTCCATGCCATCGCCGCGATGCCCAGTCCCCAGAGCGTGCGCGACAGCCGGAAGCGCGGCTTGCCGGGGCGGGTTTTCAAGGCTTGGTCCAGCCGCTTTCGCAGAGATTCAGCAAAGTCGGAGGCCGCCGTCTGCGGGCAGGCCCAGCCGCACCAGAGCCGCCCATACAGGAACGCGACGGTCAAGCCCACGGCGACGGCGAGCAGAGACACCCAGAATAGCAGAAACAAATCGTGCGCGGCGGTTTTGTGCCACGCGAAGTAGAACGTGTCCCGCCGCACATCCAGCCGCAGACCATTGGTGAGCGGCAGGAGGACAAACAGCACTCCCAGAACGACTTGCCCCAGGCGTCGCGGCCCGTGCAGACGCCCCACGCGCCGCCGGGGCACGGATTTGGGAGCAGTCTGGATGATACGGTCGGACAGGTCTTGCATGGGGGTCGTGCCTACACAAACAAGGGCGGGCGCGACTGCGCCCGCCCTGTCTTCAGTCTTAGAGGGTGTTGAAAAAGTCGGCTTTCTGGTGTCTAACGACGTTTTTTTGTATCAATGGAGGCTGGCGTTTTAGAAGCCATACCCGATTTCAGACGAGCAAATTCCAGCCCAGCATTGGAAATTTCGACTTTTTCAACACGCTCTTAACGGTATTATACCAGAAATGGCGCTTACAGCGTCCCGCCCGGTGCGACCCGGTTGGTCGGAGAGACCTGGTCGCCGCCGCGCACCTGCCCGCCCTTGCCGCCGTTGACTTCGGGGTTGATGCGAAGCACCTGGCCTTCGCCCGCCGCCTGGGTATACTGCTGGTCCTCGGGCTTTAGCCAGGGCCGCCAGCCACCGTGGCCGTCGGGGACCTGCCGGTAGAAGCCGAGCGTCTGGACATAAGACACCAGATCGCGGGCGTCGTCGGTCGGGATGGGGTTGACCTTCTGGACGTCGTCGGGCGTGAACTTGAACAGCCACGTAAACGCGGGCATGATGGAGCCGGGAACCATCTGACGCGGGTAGTAGAAGTGCGAATAGTGCCAGTCGTCGCTGTACTTGCCGCCCTCGCGGGACAGGTCGGGGCCGATGCGCCGGGTTCCCAGAAAGTGCGGCTGATCCCAGATATACTCGCGCTCATCCGCGATGGGGGCCACGGAGGTTCCGAGCGAGTACCGCTTGATTTCCCCGGCCAGCGGACGAATCTGCTGCGAATGGCAGTACAGGCAGCCTTCGCGCTGATAAATGCGCCGCCCACGCTGCTGCTGTATGGTGTACCCGGCAAGCTGCTCGCTGTTCGTGTTGATGTTGCCCGCGTACTGCGTCGGGGGCGTGACAAACTCGCCGGGTTTGGCGGCCTTGAGGTCCCGCTCGTATTTGTCCAGGTCCGCGACAGCGTAGACGGCGTGGAAATGCCCGGCGTCTTTGGCGGTGTTCTGTGACCAGTTTTCGTTGAATGACGGGATGAGCATGGTGAACAGCAGGCCGACGATAAACGTCGCCGCGATCCCCAGCCCCGTCAGCATGGCGCTTTTTTCCGGTATCGTTTTCATAGGTGTCTCAGTGGTCTTACGCCCGTGCGGTCAGTGTGGACGGGTTCCGGGGGTCATCCGCCAGGAGCGTCTGTCCGCCGTCGTCGTTAGTGACGCCCGGCATCATGGCCGTCTTGTACAGGTTGAAGGCGAACAGGAACATTCCAATCAGCATCATCACGCCGCCAGCGGCGCGGACGTGCCAGAAGGGCTTCATGTCGTTGACCGTGTTGATGAACGGGATGTTCGGGTTGTTCCACTCCATGCCCTGGTTGAAGCCGCCGATCCAGAGGGCGGTGCTGAACAGGATGAAGCCGATAAACGACAGCCAGAAATGCCAGTCGGCCATGCCCTCGGAATACAGGGGCCGCTTGTACATACGCGGCACGGCGTAGTAGCAGCCCGCGAACGCATAAAACGTGAACGTCCCGAACAGCGCCATGTGCGAATGCCCGATGACCCAGTCCGTGAAGTGCGTCACGGCGTTCAGCGCCCGGAGTGCCTGAAACGACCCCTGCGTGGACACCAGCAGGTAGAAGATTGTCCCGGCGATGATGAACTTCAGCGGCACATTCGAGCGGAGCTGATGCCACTCGCCGCGAATGGTCCCAAAGAAGTTGGTCACAGCGGACAGCACCGGGATAAACAGCAGGAACGAGAAGATGGTAGCAACGGTCTGGAGCCAGTACGGGATTGGCCCATAGATCATATGGTGAGCGCCGTTCCAGATGTAAATCGCGCCGAGAGTCCAGAAGCCAATCAGCGACAGCTTGTGGCTGTACAGCGGGGCATTGGCGGACTTCGGCAGGAAGTAGTAAGCAATCGCCAGGCCGCCGGGCGTGGCGATTAGCCCGACGACGCTGTGCCCGTAGAACCAGTTCGTGTTGGCGTCATTGAGGCCCATGAACGCCGCTGAGGGCAGAAGCTGCGAGGGCCAGTTGCCAATGACATACACAAACGCCGTCCACATCAGGCAGCCCATGATGTACCACAGGGCCACATACATCTGCGTATAGGTGCGCCGGGCGAACGTCTGGAATATATTGGTCATCAGCATGACCCAGGCGACGATCAGGAAGATGGACGCCAGAATGGGCCATTCTTCATACTCTTTGCCTTTGGTCATAATCCACGGGTTCACCGAATCCATCGGGTTCAGGACGCCCAGAATCATAATCAGAACGCCGATGGACCAGACGGCAGTGGTGGCGATGCCCAGCTTTTCGCTCCACAGCTTCGTGCCGGTCAGCCGGGGAACCATGTAGTAGAACAGGGACATATAGACCGACAGCAGCCAGCCGAAGATCATTCCCTGCACATGAACGGGCCGGATACGCGGCCATGACAGCCAGTTGAAGCCATAAAACAGGTCCGGGATCAGAAACTTGATGGCGGCGATGACGCCGAGCATCCCGAACAGAAGAATAAACCCGACGCCCGCCCAGAGGGCGTACTTGGCCGCGAGGTCTTCGTGGTCTATCCGCTCGGCCCCCTCGGTGCCGGGCCGCATCCGCATAATCTGCTGCACTGCCATAGGTATTTACTTTCGTGAAACTCTAACGCACAATCGGCGCGTCGTTCTTCGGCGCGGTCGAGCCGGACATCGACGGCGGGGCGGTAGAAGTCGCCGCCGCCGGGTTGCCGCCAATCGAGGGCGTAATTGGCGCGGGCGAGGACATAACGCTGCCGCCGCGCACCATGACGCCTCCTGCCGTGCCGGTCGTAGAGCCGGTGACGGATTTGCCCGGCCCGGCAAGGCCAGCGTTCTGCTTGACTGTGCCTGCGGGGGTCGTGGTCGCCCCGGCCAGCGCCGGATTTTTCGCCGCCGGGCTGCTGACTACTGGCGCTTTCGCGGGCGTCGCAAGCTGCGCGGTGCTCGTGTCCATGTCGGCGGACGGCGGCATGGTCCAGGTGAGGCTCAGGGCGTAGGCAATGACTTCCTGGATTTCATGCTCACTCAGGGTGTTTTCCCAGCGCGGCATGGCCGTGCCGTGGACGCCGTAATGCAGCGAGTTGTTGATGCGCTGATAGTTCAGCGTTTCGCGCATGAACGGCGCATCATGCAGGTTGCGCGGCTTGGGGTTCAGCGACGCGGCATTGACGCCGTTGCCGTCCTGATTGGGGCCGTGGCAGCCGATGCAGTATTTCTGGTAGGTTTCTGAGCCGTTGGCAATAGCCGTCTTCAGCGAGTCGTTGCCCAAAAATGGCCGAAGCTGGATCATGTCGGCGGCCTGAAGGCCATTGCCGCCCATCGCGCTCTGGTTGACAGCAGCCTGGATCATGGCCTGACTGCTGGCCGAGCCGCCGGTGGGCTTGAAGCCGCCGAGCGGCGAGTTCGGACCGAGTGCCCCGCCCCACAGGAGGTAGCCGAGCGCCCCCAGAATAACTACGGTGAAGAAGCCCCAGAGCGCGGGGCTGACTTTGGTATGCTCCAGCTCCTTGACTTCGCCGCCGGAGTAGTAGTGGAAGCCCGATTTCTTGGGCGCGGTTTCTTTCGGACTGATTTCTTTCGGACTGGTTTCTTCGGTCGGGTCCGGGTCGGTATCGGGCGTGTAAGTTTGTGCCATGAACGGTGTCCTTCGTTCTGAAAACTGTCTGTAGACGTTAGCCGTAATGTTGAAAGCCGAACGGCTTCGAGGGGCTGAACCCCCTCGCTAGGGGGCGCGGACGCCCTGAACCCGCCTGCGCGGGTAAGGAGCAGAACAGAAGAGAAGCCTGCTCCCGCGTTTGGTCTTGTCCGAAATCTTCACCCGCGCAGGCGGGTTTCAGGCGTCTGCGCCCCCCAGCGAGGGGGTTCAGCCCCTCGAAGCCTTGCAGGGGCGTTCGTACCTACGGTAAGTTCACATAGCCAGGCGGCAGGTCCTGGTCGGGCGAGACGGGCCGGGCAGTGGATTTGGACGGGCGCAGGGAGGCGTCATACAGAGACAGTGCCGCCCGCTGCGAGTCCGAGAACGGGAAGATAGGCATGATGGAGCCGGGCACGAACGCCTGCGGGTTCTTGTAATGCTCCACCAGCCATTTCTGCGAATGGCGTGTGCCTTCCCACGATAATTCCGGCCCGGCGATGCCGCCCTTGCCAAACTGAGCGTCGCCAGTGATGTGCTTGACATCGGGGTTTCCGATGTAGTGGCAGGCGTAGCAGCCCGACTGCTCAAACAGCAGCTTGCCCTGCGTCATAGTCACAGGCACGTCCGGGGGCCGGGTCACATTGTAGGAGGCTACGCGGTTGAAGCGGTCGGAGGTGCTTTCAGCGTAGTTCTGGCCGGTCTGCGAGGCGATAAAGGTCACCAGCGCATCTACGTCCTTCTGCTTCGCGGCCTCGGGAATGTAGCCGTGCTGACGCAGGGAGGCGGCAATCTCTTCGTTGTAATCCGGTGAGCCTTCCACAGCGACCGGGGCCATCTGCGCGGTCTCCGCTCGGGGGTCCACGATGTTGGTGAGCGCATTCGGGCTGCCAACGACGCCGCCGGGAGGCAGGTCGGTGTTGACCTTACGGACGGCGAAGAAGTAGGGCATGACGCACGAATTGACATTGTAGCGCGGGTCCCAGAGCTGATGGGCGATTTTGGTAGTTCCCCCCGCGACGCGGCCTTCATTGGTCAGCTCGGGGCCGACATTGCCTTTGGAGAAGCCTTCAACCTTATGGCAGCCGTAGCACGCCTGCGACTGGAACAGCGTCTGTCCCCGCGCAATCGTCGTCATTTGCGGCTGACCGGCGATATACTTGATGGTCTCAGCGGTCTGTGCGTTTTTCGGGTCGCTCAGGTACGCGGGAACGTTGGCGGCGGTGACATCCTGGCCGTCGAGCAGCTTGATAATACGCGGCGCCGACAGCGGCTGCTGGTAGGTGACGCCAAAGCTCTTGTTGTCATAGTGCGCGTGGCACTGAGCGCAGGCCGCCTCCATGTATTTGGTGGACAGCATCGGGGTCAGCGAATGCTCCGAGTCGCCGTGGGCGCTGCCTTGAATCAGCTCGCGGCCCGTGCCGTAGTGACAGGTGGTGCAGCCGAAGGTCGGGAACGGGTGCTGTTTGAGGTTGATCTTCTGGGCCTGATAATCGGCGCGGTCTTCCTCGGTGGTGCTGCCTTCGGTGGCGATGCCATAGGAGAACTTGGCGCTGTGGATGACGCCTAAATCGTGCGGGTCGCTGCCCGCTTCCACGCGGATGCCGGGGTGTGCGCCGATGGTCTTGATGGTTTCCAGCGTTTTGGCATTCTGGGGGTCGCTGAGATAGGCGGCGACCTGTTCGGTGGGCACGGTGCGCTTATCCAGTACCTTAATCAGCTTTTCCGCCGTCATGTTCGGGTCGCCGAGGCCGATATGGCAGGACTGGCAGCGGTCCACCCGCTGCTGCGTGGTTCCATCGCCCTGAATGGTGGGGAATTGCAGCACCGTCACCTGTTTGACTTCCACAGGCGCATCCAGCGCGGCCTGCTTGGTCGCCTCGGAGTCGGCCAGAGTCGCGGCGGCGGTCTTGTACTGGCCCTGCCAGTACGTGAAGTCCTGCGTGGTGGCGTTCTGGTTGTTCCAGACGGATTTGTAGCCCGTAACGGCCACTAAAATCAGCAGGACGACGCTCCAGAACGCGAATTTGGAGACCATTGACTTGAAGAAGAACATGATTTCTTAGTTTCTGGCTCTCGCCTACTGCACTTCTTTGGGCATATCGCCCGGCCAGTACCACGACCAGTTCGGCCCCCGGAAGTAGGTTCCAATGATAATCAGCACAATGACGGCGACCACGTAGAGCGTCCAGAGCGCACAGGCGGTCCGGCGGCTTTTGGCGAACCAGCGCCCGATGCCGCTGTGATGCCGGTCCAAGTACGGAATTGCCATCAGGCCGATCACAACCAGTCCCGGAATGCCCAGGCCGCCCCAGAAGGCATCATAGGCAACCAGCTCCTGCAAGCCCAGAAAGTACCACGGCGCTTTGGCCGGGTTTGGCGGCTTCTGCGGGTTGGCTTCCAGCTCCAGCGGCGGCGGCTTGAAGATGGAGAGCGCCAGAATCAGCGCAAAGCACGCCGCAAACAGCGCCGCCTCGCGGATGAGCAGGTGCGGCCACGAGGAGACCATGTCATCCGGCCCCCGGTCCACTCGCGTGGAGGAGCCTTTGACCAGCTCCATCAGGCCATAGGTCTTGTTCGGGTTGCGCGGAAAAATCTCTTCTTCACGAATGCGTTTCATGGTGTATGCTTCTCAAGGCGTCGAGCGTAAATGATTAAAACTGCAAGTAACAAGACGGGCAAAACCAGCGCGTGCAGCCAGTAGACGGTGAGCAGCCCGGTCGGCGGGCGAAAGAGAGGGGCCAGCCAGAAGTTAAGCTGATCCCAGGGCAGCAGCATTCCGGTAAACCAGAACAGACCGGTCAGGAGGAACGTCCCTGCCGCCCAGCCTGCACGAGGCCGGTTCGTTTTGACAAAAAACGCTCGGCAGATGGCAAACGCTGCAATCAACAGAACAATCTGAGCGAGCCAAAAGTGCAGTCCTCGCGTGATGCCTGCCGCCGACACAGTGGCTGAGGCGGTCACCGGGGCGGCTGCGGGTACGACCACAGGAGCATACCAGTCCATCAGCGCCCCGCCGGAAAGCAGCAGCAGGGCAAATAGCCAGGCAGAAAGCTTCAGCAGAACACGTTCCGCCCTTCGCTGCCGAACGCTGCCAGACGCTCTTCAGTGGGAATGTGCGGAATGCCCACAGGGGCATAATGGAACTGCAAGGCGCGGCGGCGCTGCCCGGACTGGTTAGCCGGGGTTCCGTGCGGAATGAGTCCGTCAAAGACGACCAGGCTGCCCGGCGATAGCTCGGCGGCGACCGAAACTTTGTCCTGCGTTTCCGAGTCGCAAATCTGCCAGTCGCGGCGGTTGAAGTGCGGGATGACGCCCTCTTTGTGCCCGCCTCGCTGAAAGAACATACAGCCATTTTCAGTCGTCGCCGGGTCCAGGGCAATCCAGACGCCGCAAATCGGGGTTCCCAGCGGGTAGTCAAAATAGGCATGGTCCTGATGCCAGGGCTTTTCGCGGCCAATCTGCGGCGGCTTCAAGAGGGCCATGTCCTGAAACAGCTGGGGCGGAGCACCCAGCAGGCGAGTCAGCAAGGCCGTCAGGGCCGGATGATGGCTCATCCCGCTCAGGCGGTCTTCATAAGCTGTGAACCGCATCAGTTTACGAACCGCATCCTGCCGCTCGTCCTCGGTCAGAGAAGACAGCCGGGCGGCGGCTTTTCCCTCAAACTCAATGTCGGTGAACTCCGGGACATGGCCCAGAATTAGATTGAGCAGGCCCGCCATCGCGGCCTGCACCTCGACGGGCGTGAAAGCATCGCGGATGACGAGCAGGCCATCTTCGCGGTATTGTGCGAGTTCGGCATCGCCGACGCCGTCAAAACCGGTAACGCTCGGCGCGGGCGCACCGGCCAGGTACAGGTCTCGGGCGTAGACTTCGGCGGGGTTGGCGTCTACTTTGGGTTCCTCTAAGACTTGCGCGGGCATGAACTTACTCCGGGGACTCTTTCGGGCTGGAAATGCCGCCGTCTTTGCGGATACGCCACATATGGTAGAGAATGAAAATCGTCATAATCACCGGCAGCACGGCGACATGAAGGACATAGAAGCGGATCAAAGCCTCCTGCCCCACGGTGTCAGCAGCCAGCAGGCCGCGCCGGGTCAGGTCGCCAATCGGGGGCACGGGAGGCGCAAACGCCGGACGCGGCAGGGCGTTCAGGTGGTCGGAAGCCCAGTTCGCTTTTCCGGCAATGCCCGCGCCGACGGTGATGGCCCAGAAGGCAAGCTGATCCCAGGGCAGCAGGTAGCCGGTGAAGCCCAGCACCAGGGTCAGCACCATCAGAATAACGCCGATGACCCAGTTGAACTCACGCGGCGCTTTGTACGCCCCGGTATAAAAGACCCGGCACATATGGAAGAACACCACGGCAATCATGGCATTGGCCGACCAGAAGTGCATTCCGCGCAGGATGCCGCCAAACGACACCGAGGAATGCAGGTCCAGCATCCGGTTATACGCCTGCTCGGTGGAGGGCACATACACGAACATCAGCAGCAGGCCAGAGACGGTTAGCAGAAAGAACAGATAGAGCGACAGCAGGCCCAGCCCAAACGTATAGGTGAAGCGCAGGGCGTGCTTTTCAATTTTGGCGGGCTGAATATGCAGCAGGAACGAATTAAAAAACGCCTCGGACCGCTCGCGCTCGGTTTTCGGGAACGCCGTGGTGCGGTAGACCGATTTGTAGAGATTATGCCCCAGCACACGTGGGTTCAGGTTGTCCCAGACTTCGGGGGCCTGCCGGTAGATCGCTTTGCGAAGGCGTGCCGCCGGGCCATCGGGCCGCCGGGGCTGGATGGGGCCGCCAGAATCATCGCCATCGGGAGGAAGCGAGGAGGAAGGTCGCAGTTCTTTAACGCTCATGCAGGCGGCTTTCTTGAGAAAAAAGTCTAAACGATGGTGTAGTAGTGGCCGGGGTCATTCTTCTTGCTTTTGTCCACTTCCAGGTCGCCGCTTGGGGTCGGGTGGACATCGAACCAGAACAGGGCGATTTGCGCGGGGCCGTGGGTGACATTGCCCATGTCGTCGTACTTGGAGCCGTGGCAGGGGCAGTCATAGCCGGTGGGCGAGGCGGCGACGGTGCAGCCGAGGTGCTGACAGACCATCGAGATCGCGCCGAGCTTGTCGCCGTGCCGGATGATGGACACCTTCTGGTCGGCGATATTCTGCTTGGCCCCATCGGGGAAGTTGGTGGGCTTGCCGATGGCAAACGCCGTCGGGGGGCCGTAGGAAACATTGGGCCAGAAGAACTTGCCGAACACGCCCGCCGCGCCGAGCAGTCCCAATCCAATCACCCCGTTTGCCGTCAGCGACAAAAAATTGCGCCGCGTCAGGTCTTGCTTTTCCTGATCGTAATTGATCGCCATGGGAACACCTTGCACAAGCACGTAAGAAACCATCGGACAGGCCGAAACTTTCTTGACTTGTTTTTTTACTCGTCGTCTTTAATCGTCGTCTTCGTCGCGGAACACAATATACTTGGCATCTTCGGCGTTCTCAAACGCGCCGTTTTTGACGCCCCAGAGAAACGCGAACAGGGCCGCGACACCCATTGTGCCGCCCATTGCCAGCAAAAACCAGACACTTACCATAGGATTTCTCCTGACTGTACGCTGTCATTATACAGGGACACACGAAGGTTGTCAAGAAAAAATTAACACTTTCTAAAAATTATCACCTTAAGACCATCTTTGTTGTCAATCAGTTTCTGCATTTGGAGGCAATGACGCTGAAAAAATACGCACACCGATGTAACCGATCAGGAGACCGACACCAAACACCAGAGTCACGGCGCATGGATTTGGCTGTGAACCCGGATGGGTGACGTGTTGCGCGATGGTGCGGAGAAGCGAGGCCGGATGGGCAAAAACATCCCAACTGTTCCAGTGCAAACTGCGTCCCAGATAGATCCCAAAGCCGCACACTATCAGTGAGCCAGCCGCGACGGCCCATCCCGTCTTTTTTCCGAATCGTTGCTCAATGACTCTCTGAACATCAAGCAGCGAGAGATAGCCAAGCAAAGTTCCGGTTCCCGCACACGACATAAATACAGCCAGAGAATACCACAGGGGAACATCAGGGCTGGAATGCAGATGGATCAAATCGGTGAAAAGATACGGCGCGTTCGGCAAAAACAGAAGCCAAAGAAAAAAGAACAGCGCGGCCCAGGCAGGACGTTTCCGGGCGCTCGCCGCCTCAAACGCAAAGCTCCAAAACAGAGGAACGACAGCCAGAAAGAGGTTCCACACCATCCCCTGCGTGGACTTGTCACCGCCCACAAAAGTATGCGGGGTGAGATAGCTGCGGTAAGCCAGAAGCCCCACACACCAGAGCAGCAGCAGGGCTACCCCCGATATTTTCTGTTGGGTTTGAGTGCGTCGCATGATTTAATTGCCAGAGTGTACCAGAAGCGGCACTTGAAGTCCCAGTTTCTCAGGACGCGCCGCGCCAAACAGTATGTAGGATCGGCTATAATTGAGCATGGCTAATGTCCAACCTTCTCTGCTTGATTTACCGGAGGCTCCCGCTTTTTCACCGGAAATAGCCTGTGGCTTCGACACCAGTGCGGATGCTGTTTTATATCACGGCGACTGTCTGGAAGGGCTTCGGGCTGTTCCAGACGGCGCGATGAAACTCATTATCACGTCACCGCCGTACAACATCGGCAAAGTTTACGAAGACCCGACACATCTTGATGCCTATCTCGAGGCCCTTTCGCCTATTGTTGATGAACTGGTCCGCGTGCTGTCGCCTCAAGGCTCGCTATGCTGGCAGGTTGGCAACTATGTGAACAAGGGCGAGATTTTTCCACTTGATATTCTCTATTATCCCTTCTTCAAACGCCACGGCCTCAAGCTGCGTAACCGCATTGTGTGGCACTTTGACCACGGCCTGCACGCTTCCAAGCGGTTCTCGGGCCGGTATGAAACACTGCTCTGGTTCACCAAAACAGACGACTACACCTTCAATCTTGACCCCGTGCGGGTGCCCTCCAAGTACCCCGGCAAGCGTCATTTCAAGGGCGCAAAATACGGCCAGCCGAGCGGAAACCCTCTCGGCAAAAACCCGGCGGACATCTGGAAAATCGTCGTCCAAGACTGGGAAACAAGCCTCTGGGACATTCCCAATGTCAAAGCTAACCATCCCGAAAAAACCATTCACCCCTGCCAGTATCCGATTGAGCTGGTAGAGCGCTGCGTTCTGGCGCTGACCGATGAAAACGATTGGGTTCTGGACCCGTTCAGCGGCGTGGCAAGCGCCCTGTTAGCGGCCCTGATGAACGGGCGGCGGGGGATGGGCTGCGAAAAAGAGGCGGACTATATGCAGGCGGCGCGGGAGCGAATCAGCAACCTGTACGCCGGTACTCTGGGATACCGGCCTTTAGGCAAGCCTGTCTTTCAGCCGACCGGCAGAGAGAAAGTCGCGCAAGTGCCGCAGGAATGGCTCAACAGCCTAAAAGGAGACACACTTTGATTATAGCCGCTCGCTATTCTTTCAACAAAGGCGCAGAAGCCGTGACCGAGAAATACCCGCACCTTCTGGGCGAAATTGAGGCTGCAATAGCGACCGTCAATGCCGAGCAGCATCGCACAAAAGAGAGCAAAGAAAAAACCATGCTGGGGCAAATGCTGTTCAGCCCGGTCGATCTCAACAAAGCGATCAAAGAACCACTGTTTGAGCAAGGCTGGCTCAATCATCGCGTAGAGTGCGAGTATTCAACTCAGTATTACACACTGGAGTATGCCGCAAGTGTCACTGAAAACGTCGGCTTTCGGGACATGGATTTTGTCAAAGAAAAACTGGGCGTTGAAGTGCAATTTGGAAAATACTCGTTCATGGTTTACAACGTCGCGGCCAAGATGACGATTTTCCGAAATCTTGGCTTCATTGATGTAGGGATCGAAGTTGTTCCGGTGAAGCGGTTTGCACAGCAAATGTCGTCAGGTGTTTCTTATTTTGAGCAGTTTGTCTGGGATTTGGAACAGCGCGGGGTGGCGGACATTGACGTGCCTGTTTTGATTCTGGGCATTGACAGCGAAATCCCCGGTCAAACGAAGCGCCCGCGAACGAAACCAGTGGTGACCAAAACTGAGGCGCGAGAGGACGGCCAGAAAATAAGCGAGATTGTCAGCACACAATCGGAGTAGGCTCAGGCCACGCCGCGCAGGCGAGACAGGTCGCGGCGGGGCGGTGCGCCGAAGAGGCGGCGGTATTCGCGGCTGAACTGGGAGGGACTCTGGTAGCCGACCCGGTAGCCTGCCGTGGCGGCGTCGAGGCTGCCGTCGAGCATCAGGCGGCGGGCTTCCTGGAGGCGCAGGTGCTTTTGATATTGCAGGGGGCTGAGGGCGGTGACGGCCTTGAAGTGGTGGTGCAGGCCCGAGACGCTCATGCAGACTTCCTCGGCCAGCGTTTCTATCCGCAACGGCTCGGCGTAGTGCTGCTGAAGCCAGTGGATGGCGCGGGAGACGCGCCGGGTCAGGCTGTTGGTCACCGAGAGCTGCCGCAGACGCGCCCCCTGTTCGCCGGTCAGCAGACGGTAGTAGATTTCGCGCAGGGCCAGTGGGGCCAGCATCGGGATGTCGGCGGGCGTGTCCAAAAGTCGCAGCAGGCGCAGGGCGGCATCCAGCAGGGGCGGATCGGTGCGGCTCAGGGACAGGCCGGGGGCGGGGCTTTTGGTTTCGGCGGCAGGCGGCAGGGGGCCGTCCATCTCCATCAGCATGGTTCCTACTTGCCGCAGGTCCAAATCCAGACAAAAGCCCAGATAGGGTGTCTCGGCGGTTGCTTCCACAATCTGCGCGGTCAGCGGCAGGTCCGCCGAGACCAGCAGGTAGTGGGACGGATCGTGCCGATGCACGTCATCGCCCAGCATAGCCTGCTTGGCTCCCTGCACGGCCAGGCAGAACGTTGGTTTTTGAACGCCGTGCGCGGGGGGGCTTGGCGCGGATAGCCGGTGCAAAATCAGGCCCTCTATCGGGGCAGGATATGCGCCGTCGGCGGGCATCAGGCGAGCCATCAGCGCGGCCATCGCGGCCTGCTGTTCGCGGAGGGCCATTGCTTCGGGTGACAAGTGCGGCCTGATTTGAGGGTCCATAAGCCTAGTGTACCCGAATTGCAGGATTGGGCAAGAACTGTGCAGGAACCGGACACGGGTTTTGACGGCGGGGCGAGTATGATAAAGCAAGACAAACCCGAAAGGCACATCCGATGACCACACCTGTTTCCGGCTACGCGGCCCAATCGGCGACGGACCCCGTTGCTCCCTTCGACTTCACGCGGCGGGACCCGCGCCCCGATGATGTCAGCATCGATATTCTCTACTGCGGCGTCTGCCACACCGATATTCACACCACGCGCAACGACTGGGGCTACAGCACCTACCCCATTGTGCCAGGCCATGAGATTATCGGGCGAGTCACCGGGGTCGGCCACGAAGTTACGAACTTCAAACCGGGCGACACGGTGGGCGTCGGCGTGATGGTGGACTCCTGCCGCGAGTGCGATGCCTGCTTGGCCGGGCTGGAAGTCTACTGCGAAAATATCTGCACACAAACCTACGGCGCGACCGACCGGCACGACGGCTCGCCGACTTATGGCGGCTATTCGGACAAAATCGTTGTTTCCGACCGCTTCGTGCTGCATATTCCCGAGGGCTTAGACCCCAAAAGCGCCGGGCCGCTGCTGTGCGCGGGCATCACGACCTATTCACCCCTCAAGCACTGGAAGATTGGGCCAGGGCATAAAGTTGCCGTTGTCGGCCTCGGCGGCCTCGGACACATGGCTCTGAAGTTCGCCAAAGCGCTGGGCGCGGAGGTGACGCTGTTCACGCGCTCGGCGGGCAAAGAGGACGAGGCCCGGCGGCTGGGCGCGGACCACGTTATTTTGTCCACCGACCCCGCGCAAATGACGGCGGCGGCGAACTCATTCCATTTCATCGTAGACACCGTGCCAACTGCCCATGACCTGAACCCGTATCTGGCGACTTTGAAGCTGGACGGCACGCATATTCTGGTTGGGCAGCTTGACCCTTTGGAGCCGCCCGTGCTGGGCGTCTCGCTGATGGCGGGCCGCAAATCGCTGGCCGGGTCCGGGGCGGGCGGGCTGCCGGAAACCCAGGAAATGCTCGATTTCTGCGCCGAGCGCGGCATCACCTGCGATGTGGAGATGATCAAGATACAGGACATCAACGTAGCATTTGAGCGTGTGCTGAAAAGCGATGTGCGCTACCGGTTTGTAATTGACATGGCTTCGCTGAAAGACTAAAACACCCTATGAACCTGACTAATTACCGCACGCTGGGCCGCTCCGGCCTCGTGGTCAGCCCGCTGGCCCTCGGCACGATGACGTTTGGCACCAATCGCTGGGGCACGGACGCCGCCGGGTCCGAGGCCGTCTTCCACGCTTACATGGACGCGGGCGGCAACTTTGTAGACACCGCCGATGTCTACGCCGCCGGGCGCTCCGAAGAGCTGCTCGGCGGCTTTATCACGGACAGCAAAACGCGGGACAGCGTGGTGCTTGCGACCAAGTTCACATTCAGCGCCGAGGACGGCAACCCGAACGCCGCCGGCAACGGGCGCAAGAACATCTACCGGGCGCTGGAAGGCTCCCTGCGGCGGCTGCAAACCGACTACGTGGACCTATACTGGATGCATTTCTGGGATACGGTGACGCCCGTGGAGGAAGTGCTGCAAACGCTCGGCGACTTGCAGCGGGCGGGCAAAATCCGCTATTTCGGCCTGTCCGATGTGCCGGCTTGGTATGCCGCCCGCGCCGCGACTCTGGCCAGGGCGCACGCCGCGCCCGGCCCGATTGCCTTGCAGATGGAATACTCGCTGGTCGCCCGCGAGATTGAGCAGGAACACCTGCCGCTGGCCCGCGAGTGCGGCCTGGGGGTGATGCCGTGGAGTCCGCTGGCCGGAGGCTTTCTGGCGGGCAAGTACACCCGCCCCGCAGAGGGCGACAGCACAAAAGCCTCCGGCAAAGGCCGCCTCAGCGGCAGCAACCCGCTGGGCGACTCCAAGTTCACCGCCCGAAACTGGGACACGCTGGACGCTTTGAAAGCCGTCGCCGCCGAGGTAGGCCGCTCCCCCGCGCAGGTCGCGCTGGCCTGGGCCGCCGGTCGCCCCGGCATCACGTCCACGCTGATTGGAGCAAGCCGCACCGAGCAGCTCCGCGACAACATCGCCTCGCTGGAAATCACTCTGACGCCTGAGCAAGCGCAAACACTCAACAAAGCAAGCGCCCCCGCCTCGTCCCCCTACGACTACTTCCAGCCAGCAACGGTCTTCGGAAGCGATGTGCAGAGATGGAAATAGTTCAGCCTTCAAACTGCTTCAAAGCCCTGGCTGAGGTATCATAGAAGCATGAACGAGGAAGGAGACACACGATGACACGGTTGATTGAACTGCCCGAAAGGGCAGAAGAAATTGTTACGGCACGGGCGCAGGAACGGGGCAAAAGCGTAGAAGAATACCTGCCGGAACTCATCATGGCGGCTCTGACACAGCCCTCGCAGACGTCCATTGATACCACCGAGGACCGCGCCGCCCGCAAGCGGCGCTTCCGTCAATGGGCAGAAAGCAACGGCCACGACACGCCGTATCTTTCCGATGAGGCGATCAGCCGCGAGGCGATGTATTCGCAGAGTTGAGCAAAAACGCTCACGGAGGAAGACGAATGCCCGATTGGACTGCCGACACTAATATCTGGCTGCGAAGCAGCGACCCCGATCACGAAATGTTTCCCACCGCCACCGGCGCAGTGGAGCGTGTTCTGGAAACCGACGACATCTTTCTGCTGCCCCAGATCGTCACGGAGTTCTGGCGCGTCGCCACCGCCACGGCCAGTCAGCGGGGCGGCTTCGGCTGGGACATCACCAAAGCCGACCTGAAAGTAACTCAGCTTGAACTCGACTTTCCGGTGAAATACGACAGTGCCCAAGTTTATACCCACTGGCGGGCGCTTGTCACAGGGGCAGGTGTTTATGGCGCACAGGTTTACGATGCGCGGATTGCCGCCGCAATGCTGGCTCACGGTATCACCCATCTTCTGACCTTCAATACAGATGACTTCAAGCGTTATGCTCCCTCGGGCATCGTTGCCGTCAATCCAAATGATTTGCTGGCCGAGGAAATAGCCAATGCAGAATAGTTTGTTCTGTGTCTCTTAGATCACCGCCAGCGTCTTCTGAGCAGAAGTCCGAACCAGTGCGTTTGGGTCGTTCAGCAGCGGCTTGATTTGAGAGATCGCACGGCTGTCTTTGAGTGTTTGCATCACGGCTAGAGCGCCTAGTTTGTCATTAGTCTCCGAAGCGAATAGATAGCCCTCTGTGGCTTGGTAAATTTGTTGCTTTTGGGCGGGGGTGTGGTTTTTTGCCTCTCGTAACAGCAGCATAAACTCCAGATGGCGAGTTGCCGCAATTTGTGGCGAGAGGTATGCGGGAATGTTCGGCGGGAGGCTCGGGGGCGGCTGTGCCAGCCCTTGAAGCGCCCAATCAAGTTCCGGCGTCGTGATGCTGCCACGCTGCTTGATAGTCCGCGTCATCTGTTGCAACTGAACACTTTCCGCCTGCGTCATAAACCCCATCCGGGCCTGGTCTGCTCCAAAATCCTGGTCGGATGTTTTTGGATTCAGGTCAATAACAGCAGAAGCCTGGCGGGTGCTGTTTTCGGACTGCCTTTGGCGCAGCCAAATTCCGAGCATAAGAACCACTGCCAGTCCCACGCAGGCGGCTCCAATCCACTTCAACGATTTGTTTTTCATTGTTTTCCCCGGTCTACCTTTTCACTTTATGGCAATTATACCATGATTTAGCCTGCCAACAGGTACAGGTCAGTGAACGCCTCGCTTGCGCTCTACGACGCGGCGACCGGGACTTGCATGCCGAGGATGCGGGAGATGCCGGGCTGCTGCATGGTGACGCCGTACCAGACGGGGGCGGCTTCCATCGTGGTGGGGTTGTGGGTGATGACGATCATCTGGGACTTTTGGCCGAACTCGCGCAGCAAATCCGCGAACCGCTCGACGTTTGCGCCGTCGAGGGGGGCGTCGACTTCGTCCAGCACGCAGAAGGGGCTGGGCTTGACGGTCAGGAACGCAAACAGCAGGGCAGCGGCGGTCAGCGCCCGCTCGCCGCCGGACAGCAGGGCGAGGTTTTGGCGCTTCTTGCCGGGGGGCTGGACTAAAATGTCTACGCCGGTTTCCAGAATATCGTCAGGGGTGGTCAGGACAAGCTCTGTTTTGCCACCGCCAAAGAGGCGGGTGAACAGAGTTTCGAAGGCCGCAGCGACGGCGTGGAAGGTTTCCAAGAAGACGCCGCGTGTGCCTTCGTCAATCTCGTGAATGGCGGCCAGCAGCTTGGCGCGGGACTCTTCCAGATCGGCAGCCTGTGTCAGCAGAAACTCGTGCCGGGTTCGCACTTCCTCATACTCATCAATGGCGGCGGGGTTCACATCCCCCAGCGCCCGCAGGTCCCGGCGCAGACGGGCGACTTCGGAGGCATCGCCCGCCTCGAGTTCGGGACCCTCCCCGGCGAGGGCGGATTCTAAAGAGATTTCGTAGTCGTCCCACAGGCGGGCGGCCAAAGTGTCGCGCTGGGTATCCACTCTGGCCCCGGCGACTTCGGCTTTGTGCAGGGTGTCGAGTGCCCGCGCCCGCGCCTCGCCGAGCGAGCGCAGGACGGCGTTGACTTCGTGCGACTCGTGGAGCAGAGCCTGCCGCAGCCCGGCCTGCGTTTCTAGAATGTCGGCGGCTTCGGCGCGGGCGGCGCGGGCGCGGATGACTTCCGCCTCGCGGGCCTGTGCCTGTGCGGTCAAGGCAATTAGCTCGTCCGCCGCTTCCTGGGCCTGCCGGGCGCGGCGGTCTTCGGAGCCTAACAGTCCGTCGCCCTCGGCTTTCGCGCCGCGCAGGGCACGGTCCAAACTCACGGCTTTTTCGCCCACGGTCGCCAGGCTAATGCGGGCCTGTGTGAGCGCGGCCTGCACGGCTTCCCGCTCGCCGGTGAGGGCGGCCAGAGCGTCGGTGTCGGTTGCTTCGGTCAGGTCGGAGTCGTGGGTGGCCGCCCCGGCGCTCTCCAGCGCGGCGTCGGCGCGGGTGGCCTGTTCGCGGGCGAGTGCCAGGGTGGCTTCGGCGGAGTCCAGACGACGCGCCCCGGCGGCGCGGGCGTCTTCGGCCCGGCGGGCTTCCCCCGCCGCCCGGTCGGCCCGGCGTCCGGCTTCGGCGAGGGCGGATTGCGCGGACTGCTTGGCGGACTGCGCTTCTGCTTGTGCGGTGTCGGCGGATTCGCGGGCGAGGTCGGCCCGCTCGCGCTCGGCTTTTGCGGCGTCGCCGTCGCGCTCACGGGCGGCGAGGTCATCGCCGAGGCGGGCGATTTCGGTTTTGCGGCCCAGAATGTTCGCCGTCCGCCCCGCCTGACGCCCGCCGGAGAGCGCCCCGGTGGGCAGAACCAGCTCACCCGTTAGCGTGACGACCCGGTTCCAGCCTTTGGCCGCTGTGGAGGCCCGCAGGGCGTCGTCGAGAGTCTCGCAGAAGAAGACGCGGCCTAATAGTACTTCCAGCGCAGGGCGGTATTTCGCGTCAAACGTGATGACTTCGAGCGCGGCCCCGAGGACACCCCGGAGGCCCCGCGCCCCGCTGATGTCAAGCGTGTCCCGGCCCGGACGCATGCGGTCGAGCGGCAGGAACGTCGCCCGCCCCGCCCGGTTGTCATGCAGAAAGCCAATCGCCGCTTTCGCCGCCGCTTCGGTGTCGGTGATAATGTCCTGAAGGCTTGCCGCCAAAGCTGTTTCCAGCGCCGTTTCATAGCCGCTCGGCGTCTGAAACGAGTCGGCAACCACGGTGAACTCGCCGCGCAAATCGCCGCGCTTGCGGGCTTCAAAGACCGCTTTGACGCCCGCGAAGTATCCTTCCTGCGCGGCTTCCAGTTCTTGAAGCGTTCGCAGGCGGGTGGACAGCGCAATCGCCGCCGACTGGGCGGCCTGTGCTTTCTGGCCCGCCACCGACAATGCCGACCGGGCGGCGTCGCGGGCGGCCTGCGCGGCGGTCAGCTTCTGCTCCGCTTCGGCCACGGCGGCTTTGGCGGCAGCGGCGGCCTCGCGGGCGGCCTTGACTTCCGCCTCGCCTTCCGCCGCCCCGGCTTCGGTCCGCGCCCGTTCCGCCCGCACCGAGGGCAGGCCCGCTTCGAGTTCGGCAACCCTTGTTTGTGCGCGGGCGGCATCGGCTTCCTGCGCGGCAATGCGCCGCGCCTGTGCCACGGCTTCGGCCCGCCGCCGGTCGGCCTGTTTGGTCAGGCCGGTGATGCGCTCGGACAGCGCCGCAAGCTGCCCCTGCCGCGCCCCGGCTTCCCGCCTCTGCGCGGCTTCGTTGGTGCGGGCGTCGGTCAGCTCTGCCTCTAAATCGGCGATCTGCCGGGCCAGACGCGCCCGGCGCTCGGTCAGCTCCTCGCGCTCCCCGGCAATCTGCCGGACCGTGCGCTCCAGGCCCTCGGCCCGCTGCGCGGCCAGCGCCCGCCCGCTTTCAGCCCGCTCGGCCTGCCCCGCCGCGTCGGACGCTGCCCGGCGGGCAGTTTCGAGGGCGTGTTCCGCCTGCGAAAAACGTGCGCCAACATCAAGAGCGCGTTCCTCTTCGCCCGACAGCTTCGTGCCGAGACGCGCCGCGTCGGCCCGCGCCTCGTCCCGCGCTGAGGCCAGCCGGTCGCTTTCGGCCTGTGCTAACCGGACATCCCGCAGGAGCAGCCCGGACTCAATCGCCCGCAGGCGGCTCTTCAAATCGGCGTGCGTCTGCGCCCGCTCGGCCTGTAGTTTAAGCGGCTCGACGCGCCCGATAATCTCCGATTGGATGTCGCGGACGCGGTTGAGATTGACTTCGACGGCTTCGAGCTTCCGCAGGGCTTCGCGCTTTTTGACGCGGTACTTTTTGATTCCGGCGGCTTCCTCAAACAGACCCCGGCGGTCTTCGGGCTGGACCGACAGCACGGCATCAATCTGGCCCTGATTGACCAGTGAGTACGCCTCGCGCCCGACACCGGTGTCCAAAAACAGCTCGTAAATATCTTTCAGGCGGCAGGGGGTTTTGTTGATGAAGTATTCGCCCTCGCCGGTGCGATAGGCACGGCGAGTAATGGTGACTTCATTGAATGCCACGGGCAGCGTGCCGTCGGCGTTGTCCACGGTCAGCGACACTTCGGCCATGCCCATCGGGCGGCGTCCGTCGCTGCCCGCGAAGATGACGTCCGAGGCTTTGGTTCCGCGCACCGCCGAGGCTTTCTGCTCGCCCAGCACCCATAAAATGCCGTCGCCGACATTGGACTTGCCGGACCCATTCGGCCCGACAATGGCCGTGACGCCTTCGGCGAACTCAATTTCCGTTTTATCGGCAAAGGTTTTAAACCCATGCAGTTGCAGTTTCTTCAGGCGCATTCGTGCCTCAAGTATAGCGCATGGAGGCGGGGGTTGTATAGCCCTTGCTATTACTTCGTATCAAAGCGGCGGCGTCCTCTCATTCGGCTCCAAGAAGCCGCTCTTCAAACGCCTGCTTTGCTGCCTGCCATCCGGCCTCGGCTTCCGCTCGCAAGTGACGGGCTTCCTCCCGGCGGCGGCGGGCTTCACCGGCAATTTGCTCTTGAACTTCGGGGCTTGGCACGGGAATGACAAGGCTGATTACGTCCTCTCCCGTTAAACGCGGGTGGGTGTTGCCAGTCATCATGTGGCGCGTCTGCGCCAGAATGAGGCTACTACGCAAAATTGCCGATAGATAATCCGGGTGCAATACTTGGGTGTCGAGGACCCGAAGCACATGAAACTCCGGCGAACAGCTTCCAGCCATTTCAGCACGGTACACTTTGTTCAGGTACGGGCGAAGACGAGCGAAAAGGACATCGTTGGCTTCAAACGTGGAACAGGTGCCTGCCGCTTTCTCGTCAACGTCAATGAGTTCGCCAGTGTTGCTTTGGACGTGCGCCAGACTCAGGTAAACCGCTTCCGGTGTCTTGACCTGCTCACGGACAAAAGACACAACTTTATCAAGTCGAAACGAGTTCAACTCAATGGCATTTTCGATTGCCCGGACAGCCAGCACTCGCTCAGGGTGAAAGAAATCGGCGTTAAAATGCCCTTGCCTTTGGGCGGCTTTAGGCGTTGCGGCAAAAACCTTCCGGTCATCCGCAGGCGGCAGGCTGAGACCCAGAGTATCCAGCAGATAGCCGTCAAGGCCCGCCAGCAACGCCTCCGCCTCCGCCCGCTTCGCCCGGCGTGTGGCACGGGCGGCGTCCAGTGCGGCCAAAAGTTGGAATTGCACCGGAACCGAAGGCAGGACTACAGGCATCTCATTGATTGCCCCCTGGTCTACGGTTGCCATTGTCGTAACGCCTGCACGGGCGATCAGATATTCACGAGCCAGCCAAGTATGTGCGTAGTGGGATACGAAACCTGGCAGGCACAAGTCCGCATTAACTTTTGCCCGGATTAGGTGACACTCAAAAACTGCTTCTTGATTACATTCTTCAAGGTAAGACGACCATGCAACCCCTTCCGGTTTGAGCGAAGACCGAGTAAAAAACACATCGCCTGCGGAGACTGAAAACCGCTTTAATTCGGAAGGACTGACTTCAAGGCGTTCCACCAAATTAAGGTCAATTTTTGTGTCGGCATATAAATCAAACACATTGATAAGTCGAGTTCCCCGCCCGGCATTATCAGGCTTCTTGAAAACGCCGTTCATCAATGGCTGACGTAGCAGGGTTGACATGGGGGCTACGTTTGTTCCAGCAGATTTCAGTTGCTCAATTACCCGTCTCCCTTGATTTTGGTATATGCCCCACGTTACGTTAAAACGTTCACTTACATCACCCCGCCGCACAGCAAAGCATCGGACTTCGCCGGACACGGCGGGGCTTAGACGAAAAAAGGGGTGGGGTCTTTCTCAAAGGCCCGCCACTGTGCGACCAAACCCGTATCCGGGATGATTTCGCGGTGACGCTCACTCCACCCCGGCTTTTTCGGGTTCGTCGTACTCCATTCGTAAGTTACCCGGTAATCAAACAGGTCGCTGCGCTGAAGCTCTACCTTCTCCTTTTCCGGCACTTCCCGCTCCACGGTCACGGCGAACGTCTTGCGCCCCGTTGCATCATAGCCGATGTTCTCCGCCAGAGCCATGAAGATAGGCGCGTCGTCCGGCACTAGGTCGCCGTCCGCGAGGCAGCGCAGGAAAACCAGACTGGCTTTCACGCCCGCGTCGTAGTGGGCAAAAGCGAACTGCGGCAGAGACACCACGCCGAGAAGCTGGAAACGCTCCAAAAGCCAGTCCCGGACGCCTTGCAGCGAGGAGTTGGTTAAAATGCCGTCAGGCAGGACAATTCCCACCTTGCCCGTGCCGGGTTTCAGGAAGGAATGAACGCGCTCCAAAAAGAGGATTTCAGTCTTGATGCTGGCCCGGTCTTTGACGGCTTTAGCCCCGCGCTTGCTGTCGCGCTCCGCCTGAGCCGCCTCATCCGGCTCCATGCCGGTGGTGCTTTTGGCAAGGTAGAGACGCAGATCAAACTGCTCCAGATAGCCGTCAGACTTTTCCGTGCGCTTGACCACAGAGCCAAAGGGCGGGTTGGTCAGCACCAGATCAAACTTGCCCGGCATCAGCTTCTGGTTTTTGTGTTCCAGATGGCTCAAAAAGTCCAGCGCATCATGGCCGACGATGTTGGTATGACCATCATCATGAATAATCATGTTCATCTTCGCCACGCGGGTCAGCTCTTCATTGATTTCAATGCCGAACAGGTATTTTTCCGCGAAGTCATGCCAGTAGGTAAAATGAGCAACGCCCTGACGGGCATCGGTGCGGTGCAGCGGAAACCGGCGGTTGGCCTCCCGGCGAACGTGATCCAGGGCATACAGGAGAAAGCCGCCGGAGCCGCAGGCGGGGTCCAGAACCATCTGCTTGTTTCCCGGATTGAGGATTTCCACCGCAAAGGCAATCAGCTCACGCGGGGTAAAATACTGGCCGAAGTCTCCCTTGAAAAAGCCGCCCATGAACTCTTCAAACGCAACGCCTTTGGTGTCAAGCTCCGTCCGGTCCAGCGAGATGCCTTCCAAATGCTCCACGCACTGCGCGAGAATGGACGGCTCGATGTTGATCTTATCGGTGAAGACATCCGGTTCAAGCTCTTTTTCGGCCTCATACAATTTATAGATGCGCCCGGCCAACGCTTCGGCGGTTTCCTCGCTGCGACGCTGGAACGCATAGGGTTTGCCATCCTCGCGGCTGCTGTCTTTTTCGTCCCGGTGCTTCACAAAGATCACTTTGCAGAACTCGCCAAACGCCGCGATGGGGCTGCGACGGCCTCCTTCCCAGAGTGTCTGGTGACACTTGCGGATGGCAGAGCGCAGTTCTTCCCGAGGCACGGCAGCCAGGTCCTTGCCGTTGACGTTCTTGTAAAAGCGCCACTCCGGTGGCTTGCCGTACCGCTCCGGGACATCGGGAAGCACATTACGCTCGCGCTCCCCCGCCGGAAACTTATCAAAGCGCAGCAGGCGGCGCGTCAGCCCCGCCACGACGCCGCAATACTTCGCCCCGAGGCTGGCGCGGTTGCCGCACGCCTGCTCAATCGCCTGGGCAAACTCCGCATCGGAAATGTCTGCACGTTTGCACTCAAACACAAAATAGCGGTCTTTCAGGTCATCGTCATTATAGATGACAATATCCGCTTTATCATCCGGGGTGCGGCGCTCCACTTTGACTTCAAAGCGCATCCGCTCCGGCAGATAATGATACTTGTAAATGAGTTCGGCCCAGAACTCGGCGCGGACTTTTTCTTCCGGGTCGGCCCACCGCTCCGAATGGTTGGCCGCGACATAATGAACGCGCTCCGTTTTTCCTTCGCCACTGAATTTCGCGTAGCCATCAATCAGGGCACGCTCAAAAAACGTGGTCTCATCTTCGTTCGGCATAAAATTATCTAATCTCCAAAGGGGTCATTATCGTTATCGGAGGACGTGGGACGACCCTGAACAGGAACAGCACGGGGCGGCGGGCCAGGGCGGCCTTCGGGGATGGCGGGGATATCCCCCTCTGCCAGCAGGCGCTCAATGAACGCTGTGCGGGCCGTCCGTTTCCGCACACGAGCCTCTTCTTCCGGGGAAAGTTCAAGAGTGATTGCCATAAGAGAATTATAGCGTATAGGAGTGGGGGTTGTCAAAAGTTGCCAGAGACAGCGTAAAACGATATAATGGTGGGCAGCATAGTAATTCTGTACGCGGGAGAGAAAGCTGCATGATTAAGAACGAGCGGCAATACCGCATCACAAAAGGCTGGATACAGAAGTTTACACAGACACTTGCCGAGTTAGACGCAAGCGACGATAAGAACACGTCGCTGTCACTTTTGCAGCAAGCCGAGCGGGGGGCACTGACCGGTCAGCGGGAGACCTTGCAGCGGGAAGTGCGGGAGTATGAGGCGCTTCGCACCGGAGAGCAGCGGACGTTTCAGGCGGAAACCTTTGCGGAGCTGCCGCGTGTGCTAATTCAAGCGCGGATCGCGTCCGGGTTAAGTCAGCGTGAGCTTGCCCTGCGCCTCGGGCTGAAAGAACAGCAGGTGCAGCGCTACGAGGCTACCGAATATGCTTCGGCCAGCCTCTCGCGGGTCAGCGCGGTTATCACGGCCTTGAATATCCGGGTGCGTGAGGGAGTTTTTCTATCCAGTTGAGGACGAGGGATGACACAAAATCACTCCTGGTCTTCCACAAGTATCTGCGAAATGGGCGGCCCCAGCACTGTGATGGGCTGGAACGGTTTGGCCGGGGTGCGTGGGCAGGTGATCTCAAGACTCGGGCCGGGGCGGGCGCACGAGGGCGTGGGCGACGCTTTACCTCTTCGGACAAAAGCTCCAGAATCAGTGTCATAAGCACAACTATAGTGCATGAGGGCAGAAAAAGCCTCTTGACAGTTTTGCCAGACTGTGCTATGATGGAAGCATAAATCATATAAAAACAGAAAGCTGGGAAGCTGCCATGATGATGCCGTCACGCCTGACACGAATTTTGCCGATTTGGATTGCTGCGCTAATTGCTAGTATTGCCTTCCTGTCGGGGCCGCCCACGCTGGCGGCTCCGCAGGCGGCGACGATTTGGAGCAACCCGGACGGGTCGCTGGGCGCGTTTCCCACCTGGACGCCGCAGACGCTGGCGTCGGGCGGCGGCGCGATGCAGCTTGGCTGGAACAATGCGGATGGGCGGCTTTCGCTGTGGCGCTTGACCGCCGCGACGGGGGCGTTTGGCATTCAAACCTACGGCCCCTTCTCGCAATGGACCGCACAGTCGCTGGCGGTCGGGACCGACGGCTTGGCGCACGTCCTGTGGACCAGCACGAGCGGCATGGCTTCGCTGTGGACGGTGGACGCGGCGGGGTCGTATACCTACAGCAATTATGGGCCGTTCGCGGGCTGGACGGCCCGGCAGATTTTGACGGACTCGACGGGCACGGTGCGCCTGGCCTGGACCAGTACCAGCGGGCAGCTTTCCCTGTGGTCTCTTCGCAGTGACGGCAGCTACACCTACGCAAATTATGGCCCGTTCCCCGGCTGGGCGTCTCAGCGGCTGGCGGCGTCGCCGGGCGGGCATCTGCGGGTGCTGTGGGGCGGCCCCGGCGGGCAGGTTTCGCTCTGGGATTTGGCCCCGGCAGGCAGCTTCACGCACGCCGAGTATGGCCCCTACGCCGGCTGGGCAGCAACCGGGCTGACCGTGGACAATTCCGGCGCGGCGCGGCTGCTCTGGCAGTCGCCGTCGGGTACGGCTTCGCTGTGGAAGGTGCAAAGCAGCGGCGCAATGACCTACCAGAACTACGCTGCGCCTGGATACGCTCCCCGCGACCTGTGCGCGGCTCCGGGCGGGGGACTGGCCCTGCTTTGGGCCAAAGCCGATGGAACGGCTCAGGTGCGGACGATTGGCGATGACGACACCGACAGTCCCGGCGGATTGTTCCCCGCGCCCGCCTCGGTGACAGTTGCCCCGGCGTCCGTCCCCGGCGGCACAGCGGCGACGGGCACGGTGACGCTGGCCCGGCCCGCTGTCACCGGCGGCATCGTGGTAACGCTCACCAGCGACAGCCCGCTGGCAGCCGTCCCCGCCACGATCACGGTTCCCGCAGGCGCGATTAGCAGCACCTTCACGGTTACGACCACTCCTCCCGGCAGCGCCGACGGCACGGCACATCTGACGGCGTCTGCTGATGGCGGCACGCAAATGGCGACTCTGACAGTGACGCGCCCGGTAGTCCGGTCAGCGGCCCAGATGCTTACGCTGGCCCCGGCCACGGTGGCAGGCGGGGGAACGTCCACGGGCACGGTGACGCTCAACCAAGCTGCCCCGACCGGCGGCGCAGCGGTGCAGCTTTCTTCGGACAGCCCGCTGGCCGCTGTGCCTGCCAGCGTTGTTGTGGCGGCGGGCGCGACCACCGCCACGTTTACCATCACTACCACCAGCCCAGGCGCGGATGCCGATGGAACCGCCCATCTCACGGCTTCCTGCGGCGGGGCATCGCCCCAGGCCACTCTTGCCATCACGCGGATCGTCCCCACGCCAGCAACGGGCGTGTACCGGCTGACCACACGCGGCCAGCAAGGTCTGGCGCTGGATGTGGCGGGCTTCCAGGTGACTGACCGCGCCCCGGTTCAGCTCTGGCCCGCCGCTCAAACCTGCAACCAGCAGTGGCGGGTGGAAAAGCAGGCCGACGGCTCCTATAAACTCAGCCCCTACAGCGGCAGCCACACCAATGAAGTGCTGGATTTGGACGGCGGCAGCACCGCCAATGGAACCACGGTACAGACCTACAGCGACAACGGCAATTCAGCCCAGCGCTGGCTGTTTGCGTATGTCGGGAATGGCTTTTATCGCATTATCCCCCAGAACGCCGGGGCAGCCTCGCTGCAAACGCTGGATGTGCGCGGCGGCGCCAATGCAGTGGCGGGCAGCACGCTCAATGTCTACGCTTACTACGGCGGCGACAACCAGGTATTCCGGCTCGATTCCCCTGGCCCGGCCCAGCCGACGCCCGGCGTCTACCGGGTTGTGACGCGGGGCCACCCGGAGCTGTCTCTGGACGTGGTTGGGTTTGGCAACGCCAATGGAAGCAGCGTGCAGCTCTGGACGGCAAACCAGACCTCCAACCAGCAGTGGCGCATCAACACGACAGGCGGCAACGTCTACAGCATTGCCGCGTACTCAGCCATCAACTCGCTGCAAATGCTGGACTGCGCGGGCGGGCAGACGGCTAATGGAACCAATGTCGCCACCTATGAGGACACTGGCTCGGTCAACCAGCAATGGCGATTTGCGGACATTGGCGGCGGCTATTCGCGCATTGTTCCCGTCAACGCCGGGCCGAACGGGACGGCGACGCTGGATGTGCGCGGCGGCGGCAATGCCGTGGCAGGCAGTACGCTGGATATTTACAGCTATTACGGCGGCGACAACCAGGTGTTCGCGCTCACAGACCCCGGCCCCGCCGCCCTGCTGGTCAACCCCAAAAAGGGCCTCGGCGGCCACGAGAGCTACGCCGCCGCGCTCGGCGCGTCCTGGTGCTATACGTGGGGAACCGACCTGCCGGGCGGCTTGCCTGCCAGCGTTGAGTTTGTCCCGATGCAGTGGGGCTACTACGGCGGCAACAACACGGACTGGCTGAACTGGGTCAAGACTACCACAAAGGCCAAAAACTTTCTGGCCTTCAATGAGCCGGATGGGGCGGACCAGGCCAATCTCAGCGTCGCCGATGCGCTCACCGGTTATCAGTATATGGCGAGCATTGGCCTCCCGATTGTCAGCCCGGCCTGCGTTCATGCTGATGGCCAGTGGATGAAAGACTTCATGGCCGGAGCCAATGCGCGGGGCTACCGGGTGGACGCCGTGGCAATCCACTGGTACGGCGGAACGGACGTCAATGGCTTCCTGGGCTATATTGACTACATCCATAACCTCTATGGCCGGGATGTCTGGATTACCGAGTTCGCCCCCGCCGACTGGTCCGGCAACCGGGGCATCTCGCCGCAGCAGGAAGCGGACTTCATGCGGGCAGTCCTGCCCGCCCTGAACAGCCGCCCTTATGTGAAGCGGTATGCATGGTTCGGGGCTTACGGCCCCGGCGATGCCGCCCTCGGCGCGGCGGCTCTGTGGAACGACGACGGCTCGCTGACCGCCCTCGGCAAGCTCTACAGCCGCCTGTAGTCAGGTTCCGCCCGGCTGCTCCGTATCCGCCCTGCTGCTCCGCATCCGGCAGCAGGGTCAGAAACGCGGCGAGGGCACGCGGCGGCGGGGCTGCCCGGCGCGTCAGCCGGTGCAGGGGGCGGCGCAGGGTTAAATCAGACAGCGGCAGCAGGGCCAGACGGCCCGTTTCCAGCTCCAGGCTGACGGCCAGCCGGGATACCATTGCCAGCCCCGCCCCCGCTGCGACCGCGCCTTTAATAGCTTCCGTGCTGCCTAGCGACAGCCGAGGCGTGACCGTCAGCTCCTTTTCCTGAAACGCCTGCTCCACCACCGCCCGCGTCCCGGACCCCGGCTCCCTCAAAATCAGTGGCTCCTGCACAAACCGGGCGGCAGTGACGGGTGCCTCGACCAGCAGCGGGTGTCCGGGAGGCACGACCGCCACCAGTTCATCGTGCGCGAACACCTCTGCCGTCATCTCCGGGTCATCGGCAAAACCCTCGGTCAGCGCCAAATCCAGAGCGCCTTCCCGCAGACGCGCCTGAATAGTTTCTGTGTTGGCAATCCGCAGCGACAGCACAATATGGGGATAGCGCCGGGCATACTCTGCCAGCAGCGGCGGCAGTAGATAAGCCCCCACGGTCAGGCTCGCGCCCAGCGTCAGCGTCCCCCGCTCCACGCCCCGCAGCTCGGCCATCGCCGCCGCCGCTTCGTCTTCCAGCCCCGAAAGGCGCCGGGCATACCCGGCAAGCACACGCCCTGCCTCGGTCAAGATTGCGCCTTTAGGCGTTCGTTCCAGCAGCGTCAGCCCCAGCGACGCTTCCAGCAGGCCAACCTGTTTGGACACGGCAGGCTGCGAGATAAACAGCCGCTCCGCCCCCCGGCTGATGCCGCCTTCTTCGGCGACTGCTAAAAAAATCATCAGGTGATTGTAATTCATGGCAAACTTCAAGTTATACAAAGCATAACATCTATGTCTTTGTATTATACTTGAAACCTGCCATAATTGCAAATATGGAACGCACATTGTCACACGCCGCTCGTCCGGCCCGGCCCGTTCAGCTTCTTTTTGCTGCCCTCGCCCTGCTCTGCCTGACGCCCTGGGCCTCGCCGCCGCTGGCGCTGGGGGCGGGCATGGCGCTGGCGCTGACACTGGGCAGCCCGTTCCCACAAGTCGGCAAGCGGGCCGCGCCGAAGCTGCTGCAAGGCTGCGTTGTGCTGCTCGGTTTCGGGATGAACCTGGCCGTGGTGCTGAAAGCAGGGGCAAGCGGGGCGGCGTTCGCGGCGGTGAGTATTGGAGTGACCTTCGCGCTGGGGTACTGGCTGCGGGGACGGCTGGGGATTGCTCAGAAAACATCCGCGCTGATTTCAGCGGGCACGGCTATCTGCGGCGGCTCGGCGATTGCCGCCGTCGGGTCGGTCATTGATGCCGAAGAAGCGGACATGACAGTGGCAATGGGGACCGTGTTTGTGCTGAACGCCGTCGCGCTCTTCGTCTTTCCCCCAATCGGCCACGCGCTCGGGCTGACCCCGACGCAGTTTGGAACGTGGGCGGGGGTTGCCATCCACGACATTTCCTCGGTGGTTGGCGCGGCGGCGCACTACGGCGGTGTAGCTCTGGGGACGGCGACGGCAGTGAAGCTCTCCCGCGCCCTGTGGATTGTGCCCGTCTCACTGGCCGCCGCCTTCGCCTTCCGCCGGGGCGCGGGACACGCGCCGGGCAAGCTGCAAATCCCATGGTTTATCGGCCTGTTCCTGCTGGCCTCGGTGGCCCGGACCCTGCTGCCGCCCCTTGCCGCCGTCGCGCCAATTTTGACGCATCTGGCAACCGTGGGCCTAACCCTGACGCTGTTTTTGATCGGCACGGGCTTGTCCCGCGAGACCCTGCGCCGCGTCGGCTGGAAGCCCATGGCGCAGGGCGTCGCTCTCTGGCTCGTCATCAGCGCCGGGTCCCTGTGGGCAGTGATGCGGCTGGTTTCGTAGTCAAGGCGTTGACTATTCAGGTACTATCAACTTAGAGGGTGTTGAAAAAGTCGGCTTTCTGGTGTCTAACGACGTTTTTTTGTATCAATGGAGGCTGGCGTTTTAGAAGCCATACCCGATTTCAGACGAGCAAATTCCAGCCCAGCATTGGAAATTTCGACTTTTTCAACACGCTCTAAGGAGATAGCCCCATGACAACCATCACAGCAACCGAGGCACGCAACAACATTGGAAAGCTCTGGAGTCAAGCCGCCGGGGAGCCGGTAACGGTCCTCAGTGCGGGGCAGGCCGTCGCGGTCGTCCTTTCCCCCGCCGAGTTCGCCCGGCTAACGGCCAAGCAGCACGGAGCCAAAGCCGGTTTCGCCAAACATCTTTTCGAGGGCATTGACGTCAACGCGCTTTTGGACACAAACATTGACGAAGTGTTCGAGGAGTACCGCTGATGACGGCGTTCATGGACACGCACACGCTGTTCTGGTTTGCTGCTGACCTGCCCCAACTACCAGTCACTGTGAAAACGGCGCTGGAAGACCCGCAAACGCCAAAGCAGGTGAGCATTGCCTCGTTCTGGGAAATCGGCATCAAAATCAGCTTGGGGAAGTGGAACGTGCCAGGCGGTGTTCTTGCTTTGCAGACTCAGGTAGAGGCGCAGGGAATTGAGATTTTGCCAATCACCGTGCAGGCTATTCATCTCATCATCCAGATGGAACAGCACCACAAAGACCCTTTTGACCGCATCATCGCGGCAACAGCGCTGACTACGGGAAGCACTCTGGTCAGCGCCGACAAAATCTTTGATCTTTACGGCATCCCCCGCCTGTGGGATTAAAAGCCACGAAACCCTGCGGCCTGTTAAGCCGCTGGCATTTCCGCGTCTACAAACTGGTCCTGCACTGCTCTTTGGAACTCACGCTGACGCTCGGCCAGAAGCGAAATCGGTCTGTCTTCGGCGTAATCAACCTCTAAAACCAAGCCCTCAGCGGGTTCCAGAGGCACTTCCGAGCGCTGCCGAAATGGACCGCTCTTTGTCTCTTTTGTGAGAGCGTGTTGAGAAAGTCTAAGATCATGTATTTTTGATCCTTTTGAGCATCAAATGACACATTGCCAAGCGGATCATGGCCTCACTGCTCTGAGGCAAATACTCGTAATCGCGCACCAAACGGCGG
>JAABUK010001065.1_pt1 | contig 54013 bp, 32 predicted proteins | sample 5559141 | NCBI WGS metagenome assembly JAABUK01 (sample SAMN10711869, study PRJNA513367) | rock metagenome | isolation source: Antarctica rocks | place: Antarctica: Victoria Land, Pudding Butte nord | collected 2016-01-03 | reverse complement strand
AGCAGTCATCTAACTTCGCCCGCAAAAAGCTGCAGAAAACTCGCTGAGCATTTGTGCACACCCCTCAAGTACTTGCGTGCCGGCCCGCTCGATTGATGAGCCGCTGCCTGCTGCGCGAAGACCTTGCGGGCGCGTTTCGTGGCCCTGCTCAGAGCGGCGGGCTCAGAGCAGCGGGCTCAGAGCAGCGGGCTCAGAGCGGCGGCGGGCTGAGAGCGCGCAGGGCCAGCTCACGGCGGGCCAGCTCCAGGTCGGACTCGACCATGCCGCGCACCAGCTCCTCGAAGCTCACGCGCGGCTCCCAGCCCAGGTACTTGCGCGTCTGGGAGGGGTCGCCCAGCAGGTAATCGACCTCAGCCGGGCGGTAGAAGCGCGGGTCCAGCTCGACGTGATCGCGGTAGTCCAGCCCAGCGCAGGCGAAGGCACCCTGGGCGAACTCGCGCACGCTGTGCGCCTGGCCGGTCGCGATGACGTAGTCGCGCGGCTCGTCCTGCTGCAGCATCATCCACATCGCCTCGACGTAGTCGCGCGCGTGGCCCCAGTCGCGCCGCGCGTCCAGGTTGCCCAGGAACAGCTTGTGCTGCAGCCCGTGCTTGATGCGCCCCACAGCCCGCGAAATCTTGCGCGTCACGAAGGTCTCGCCGCGCCGCTCGCTTTCGTGATTAAATAACACTCCATTGCAGGCGAAGAGGCCGTAGGACTCGCGGTGGTTGACGGTTTGCCAGAAGGCATAGACCTTGGCCACGCCGTAGGGCGAGCGGGGGTGGAAGGGCGTCGAGAGCGACTGCGGCGGCGGCGCGGCCCCGAACATTTCGGAAGAAGAAGCCTGGTAGAAGCGGACGTGGTGGCCGGTGCGCTCGCGGTAGTCGCGGATGGCTTCGAGCAGGCGCAGGCAGCCCAGGCCCGTCACATCGGCGGTGTACTCGGCCCGCTCGAAGGAGACCTTGACGTGCGACTGCGCGGCCAGGTTATACACCTCGTCGGGCAGCACGGCCTCCAGAATGCGGCGCAGGCCCGAGGAGTCGGACAGGTCGCCGTAGTGCAGGAACAGGCGCACGCCCGGCTCGTGCGGGTCTTGGTACAGGTGGTCGATGCGCTCGGTGCCAAAGGTCGAGGAGCGGCGCACCACGCCGTGCACCTCGTAGCCCTTTTGCAGCAGCAGCTCGCAGAGGTAGGAGCCGTCCTGCCCCGTGATGCCCGTGATCAACGCTTTCTTCATGGCGCGCCGTGCTTCCTCTTCAACTTCAGCCTGGCTTTAGCTAAGGGGCTAAGCTCAGCGAAGAGTGTAGCGGATGCTTTTTTGCTCGCCGCGCGCGCGCTTGAACTCGGCCTCCATCAGGAAGGCGATGAGCTGCTCGAACGTAGCCTGGGGCCTCCAGCCCAGGGCGCGCGCGGCCTTGGCGTTGTCTCCCGACACCTCAAGTACTTCCGAGGGGCGCAGCAGGCCGGGGTCGATGCGCACGTAGGTCTCGTAGTCCAGGCCGGCGCAGGCGAAGCAGAGGCGCACGAAGTCGCGCAGCGAGTGGGCCTTTCCTGTCGCGATGATGAAGTCGTCGGGCTCGTCGCGCTGCAGCATGAGCCACATGGCCTCGACGTAATCTCCGGCGAAGCCCCAGTCGCGCCGCACGTCCAGGTCGCCCAGCGAGAGCGAGCTTTGCAGCCCGGCCTGGATGCGCGCGACGGCTGAGGTGATCTTGCGCGTGACGAACCGCTCGGGGCGCAGCGGCGACTCGTGGTTGTACAAGATGCCGCAGCTGGCGTGCAGGCCGTAAGCCTCGCGGTAGTTGACCGTCATGCAGTGCGCGTACACCTTGGCCGCGCCGTAGGGCGAGCGCGGGTAAAACGGCGTCTCCTCGGTCTGCGGGCTCTCGCGTGCCTTGCCGAACATCTCCGAGGAAGACGCCTGGTAGAACCGCGCCGAGGGCCTCACCTCGCGCAGGGCGTGCAGCAGGCGGGCCACGCCCAGAGCCGTCACCTCGCCGGTCTCGGTCGGGGCCTCGAACGAGCGGGCGACCGAGCTCTGAGCCGCCAGGTTGTACACCTCGTCGGGAGCCGAGAGGTCGATGGCGCGGGCCAGCGAGTTGATTTCGAGGTAGTCCACGCCGATCAAGCGCACCCGATGCGCCACGCCCAGAGCCGCAAGCGCGGGAGCCACTTCAGCGCCCTCGGGCCCGGCGCCGGCACACAGCTCGCGCGTGATTGCGGTTCGCGTGCTGTCGGCGCGCACGGTGCCCCACACCTCGTAGCCCTTGCCCAGCAGCAGCCTGGACAGGTAAGCCCCGTCCTGCCCGGTGATTCCCGTGATCAATGCCCTGCGCATAACGCCTCCGCCAACTTCACCCGAACCACCACTCTCGAACCGCCCGCCGGCAAACCAGCTCAGCCCAGCTCAAGCCGCAGCCCAGCTCAAGCCGCAGCCGATTTCGCGGTTGGCTCAGGGCGAGGACGCTTCTTAACCTAACACATCATCGCCAGCCTCACGGTTGAGGTGCAAGTACAAGTACTTGCACCTCAACCGAACCGGTGCTCGCGCCGCGCATGAGATTCGGCGCGGCACTTTGCGGCGTGGCCTCAGCCGCCGCTTGCTGGCTGTAGACTGGATCAGGACGTGCCGATCCGGGGCTGGAGCGGCGCGGCGCAGCCTGTTGTTGGGGCCGCAAAGGGAAATTCACGGATGGCGGAACACGCAGGACACTCTCACGCAGGACACTCTCACGCGGGCCATGTGCACGGCCCGACCACGGGCCGCAAGATGTGGCTTTCGCTCATCGTCACGGTGCTCTTCGTCATCGGCGAGGGCGCGGCTGGCGTGGCGTCTCACTCGCTGGCGCTGCTCTCGGACGCCGGGCACAACCTCAGCGACGCCCTGGCGCTGGGGCTGGCGGCCTTCGCCATCTGGATCGCCCGGCGGCCTTCGTGCGCCAGGCGCACCTTCGGCTACCACCGCGTCGCCATCCTGGCGGCTCTGTTCAACGCGGCCAGCCTGGTGGCGCTGTCCACCTGGATCGGGATCGAGGCGTATGGGCACCTGCTGCGCCCCGAGCCGGTCGGCGGCGGCTTGATGATCGGCGTGGCCGTGGTCGCGGTGCTGATGAACACCGTGATCGCGCTCGCCCTGGCCGGCGACGCCAAGCACAGCCTCAACAGCCGCGCGGCCTACGTCCACATGGCGGGCGACGCGCTGTCCTCGGTGGCGGTCGCGGTCGCGGGCGTGGTCGTGCATTTCACGGGCTGGGTGTACGCCGATCCCCTGGCCTCGGTTCTGATCGCGGCCTTCATCTTGTATTCGGCGTGGGGCATCCTGGCCGAGGCGACGGACATCCTGCTCGAAAGCACGCCCCGAGGCTTGGACGTGGGCAAGCTGGTGGACGGCATCAAGAGCATCGCGCCGGTGTGCGATGTCCACGACCTGCACATCTGGACCGTGGGCGATGGGCTGCGCTTCCTGTGCTGCCACATCGCCCTGCCTCAAGGCTGCAGCCTTGAGCAGTGCGCCGCAGTCGTGGAGGCGGTCAGCAAGAAGCTGCACGACGAGCACGCGATCGGCCACGCCACCATCCAGGCCGAAGTGGAAGGGCTGTGCCCGATGAGCGCCGCGTCCGCCCTGTACTGCGCTCTGGAAACCCACGCCCACGGGCCGGGCGACGAGGGCAGCGACGAGGGCAGCGACGAGGACGACGAGCAGCACGCGGCTCACGAGCACGCCCAGCCGCTCGCAGGCGTCCAGTGAAGCGGCCCGCAGCTGAGGCCAGTGCCAGGCTGCAAGTACTTGCCAGCGGCTCAAAGCCTTCTTCAGCTGAAGCGATGGGCAGCCACGCGCCTGGCTGCGGATGACGTGAATCGGTGCGCGCGAGGAGCCGGCCTCTGCAAACCCCTGCGCAAGACACTCTGCGGAGCGCGCGGTCGGGGCGCGGCGCGGCGGCCAACCGGCCCTGCCGGGGCTGCAAGTACTTGCAGGCGTTTGGCTCGCTCGCGGAGCCCAGGGGCGAGGCCGGCTGAATTGATGGCCGCGCGGCTTCTACGCGGAGGGGGCGGGCGGGCTGCTCTGGAGGGTTTGCAGCAGGCGTTCGTAGCGGTCGCGGTCCAGCGGGAGCGCGACTTCTTGCCTGCAGCGGCCCGCCAGCAGGACGGCGTTGGCCAGCTCAAGCGAGCGCAGGCCGTCCTCGCCCGAGGCCAGCATCAGGGACGGCTCGCCCTGGCGCACCGCGCGCGCGAACGCCCGTATCACCTGGCGGTATGGCTCGTCAAAATCCTCGCTGGCGGCTTCGACTTCGATGTCGCGCCAGGTGCCGCCGATGCCCTGGAACACTCGCGTGGCCGAGAGCGCGTGCTGCGACATCGAAGTGGGCAGGCTGAGGTGGCGCAGGCGCCCGTCCTCCCACAGCAGGGCCCCGCGGTCGCCCGCGATTTCGATGCGCTCCGAGCTGTGCACCTCGGCGGTCGAGGTGTACAGCCAGCCGCTCTTGCCGCCGCCGTAGTCGAAGAGGGCGTGCGCGGTGTTCTCGACCTCGATGTCGTGCAGCCGCGTCAGGGTCAGCGCCTGCACGCCCAGCGGCAGGCCGCCCAGCCAGGCGAGCTGGTCGAAGGCGTGGGCGGCCTGCATCAGGATGCCGCCGCCCTCGCCGCGCCAGGTGCCGCGCCAGGGAGCCGAGGCGTAGTAGGCGTGCGGGCGGTAGAACGAAACCTCCATCGAGACGCGGTGCAGCGGGCCGAGCGCCCCGGCTTCCAGCAGCCGCTTCATGGCCCGGCGCGAAGGGTCGGCGCGCTGCTGGAAGACCGTGCCCAGCAGCACGCCGCTGCGCCTGCAGGTTTCGAGCATGCGATCCGCAGCCGCGACCGAGGTCGCCAGAGGCTTCTCGCACAGCACATGGAGGCCGCGCCGCGCCGCGTCCTCGGCCATCGCAGGGTGCAGAGGGTGCGGCGCGGCCACGATCACGGCCTCGGCTCCGCTGGCCTCCACCAGCAGCCTGTAGTCGCAAAAGGGCCGCGCGCCCGTCTCGCGCGCCACCCGCTCGGCGCGGCCCTGGTCCACGTCGGCCACCGCCACCAGCTGCGTCTCTTCGCCCTGCGCGAGGAGGGCCGCGTGCACCGCGCCGATGCCGCCCACGCCGATCACGCCGAATTTCACCGGGTTCATTGGTTCATGGTTCCCTGCCGTCCTCGCCGTGCGCGGGGTTCGTAAGTACTTGCGCGCGCGAGCTGCCGATGCGGACCTCGTCGAAGAACACGCTGTTCTCGGTGGTGATCTGGGAGTTGCGGTACAGCCCGATCTTCAGGTAGTGCGGCGCGGCGTTGTACATATTGGCGCCGCGCACGGTGTGATCGTCGCCGGGCGTCAGCGGCTGGCCGTTGAGCCACGCCTGAGCGAAGCCGTCGGCGCCCTGAGACCAGCCGATGTGGAACAGCACGTCGTTCCAGCGGCCCTTGGCGATGGGCGAGGTGGCCACGATCTCTTGCTCGCGCCTGGCACCGTACCACATTTCGATGGCGGGCCTGCCCTTCTTGAAGGTGTAGTAGAGCGCGATGGAGGGCGAGTGGCCGGGGAACCTGGCCCAGGTCTCGCCGCGCTCGCGGTCGGGCTGGTCGTGCCACTGGCCCAGGCACTGCCACAGGCGAGGCTTCCACTCGGTGTCCGCGTAGTCGCTCGGGATGAAGAAGCTCCAGGCATACCAGCCCTGGCTGCCGGGCCGGTCGTGATTGTCGTGGAAAATCTCGGCCCGTGCCCCGTTGCTCACCTTGTCGCCCGCGCGCACCGTGAAGCGCGCCGCCCACAGCCCCCGCCGCACCGGTTCGCGCACCACTTGAACCGAGTCCGCGCGCGCCGCCTCGCGCCCGTCCCAGGCAGACAGATCGCCCGCCTCGAAATCGCCCGCGAACGAGGCCACGGTGGGCCGCGGCGCTGCCGATGGCATTGCAGCGGGCGGCGGAGCTAAAGGCGGCGGAGCTAAAGGCGGCGCAGCGCAGGCGCCGCTCAAGGGGCCGCCGCAAAGGGCGGCGGCCAGGGCGAGGGTGCGGCGGGTGGGTTTCATGGCGTGAACCGGTGGCGTGGCTGCTCAGAGGGCGGGGCGGCGCGGCAAGTACTTGGGGCGTGAGGCTCGGGCCGCTGGGCGTCGGTTGAGGTCGGTTGAGGTCAGTTGGGGTCGGCGGCGACGGTGAAGGGGCTGTAGCGGCCTGCGGAGCCGACGACGGTGAACTTCTCCAGCTTCTGGGCTTTGGCGTGGCCGTCGCAGAAGAGGACCGAGCAGGTGTCGAGGTGGCGCTCGATCATCATGTAGGGCGAGGGCAGGCTGCGCGGCGGGCCGGGGTTGATGGCGGGGTTGCCGCTGGGCCAAGCCATCTCGAAGCGGCCCGCGCCATCGACGGCGTACACGGTGGTGGAGGGCGCTTCCCAGGTCGAGATCGCGAGCGACTGGAAGGGGCTGACGTACTCGTTGTAGTAGGTCACGTTGACCGCGTAGCTGCCCCACTTGCGGCCATCGCGGAAGCGGTAGGCGTCGAAGGTGCTGGTGCCTATCGTGACAGGCAGAGTGTGGCTGGGGCAGTTGAAGAGCTGCTCGCTCTTGATGTAGGGGAAGATGGCGTCCATCCACTTGTAGCGGTTGCCCGCGCCCAGCGCGTTCGACGGCCCGGAGTCGGTTCCATACCACGCCTGCGTGTTGCGCTCGTCGTAGTCCTGGGTGTATTGCAGCAGGCCCAGCCCCACCTGCTTGAGGTTGCTGATGCAGCTCGTGCGCCGCGCGTTCTCACGCGCCCGCGCGAAGACGGGGAACAAAATCGCGGCCAGGATCGCTATGATGGCCACTACGACAAGCAGCTCAATCAAGGTGAAGCCGCGTGTGCGCGCCGTGCCGCCGGCGCCGAAGTTGGAGGGTAGCATCCGCTTCTCCTCAAAAATAATCGCTGCGGATGGAGCGCGCCGGGCATCCAGCGCCCGGCGCGCCCATCGTCAGGCCGTCACACCAGGAGCGCCTCGTCCAGAGCCTGCTTCGGCTCCAGGGCCCGCCCCTGCTCGTGGGCCTCGTCGAACGCTGCCTCGCCCAGGGCGCGGCGCGCCTCCGAGTCTACGCGCTTCAACTCGGCCTGGCGACCGGCATCTCCGCGCTCGGCTCCGTTGGAAGCGGAGGCGGCTCCGTTGGAAGCGGAGGCGGCTCCGTTGGAAGGAGATTCGCTCGCGGCGTGGGCCGCTCCCAGCAGGCGGGCCGCGCGCTCCACCTGGCCTTGAGCCAGGGCCAGGCTCGCGAAGGAACCCAGCAGCCGGCAGGTGTGGTCCACGCGCTGGCCGGGCCTGGTCGCGTCCAGCGCCTCGCGCAGCAGAGCGCGCGACTCAGCCAGCACGCCTTCGTTGAGCGCGAGCTCGCCCAGAGCTTGCGAGGCCGCGATGAGGCCCGCACGGTCGCCGATCTCGCGGAACATCTCCAGGGCCTGGCCCAGCTGCTCGCGGGCCTGAGCCGGGTTGCCCGCGTTGGCTGCGGCCTCGCCCTGGAAGGCCAGGATGGAAGCGATGCCCTTGCGGTGCCCCATCTCGCGGAAGATGCCCAGGCCCTCGTCGAGCAGGGCGCGCGCGGGCGCGGGGTCAGCCGCGTTGTGCCGGTTCATGCCCAGCTCATACAGCGCGTAGGCGCGGCCTTCTTTGTCGTCGGTCTCGTCGCAGATTTCCAGGGCCTCCTCGAAGTACTTGCGGGCGACGTCGGTGTCGCCCTGGCAGCGGGCGACTTGGCCCAGGAAGATGAGCGTCCACGTCACCGCCTCGCGGTGCCCTTCCTCGCGGTAGATGGCCAGGCCCTGCCCGTGCAGCGCGTGCGCCCGCTCGAAGTCGCCTGCTTCGAGAGCGACCCTGGCCAGGATGCCCAGCGCGCGTGCCTCGGCCCAGCGGTTGCCCAGCCGGTCGCTCAGGCTGCGCGCCAGCTGCAGGCTTTGCTGCGCCCAATGCTCGGCGCTTTCGTGGTCGGCCTGCAGGCAGCCCAGGTCGCCCAGGAACAGCATCGCGGTCAGGCGCTCCTCCCCTGGGGCGCCGGGGCACCGTTCGAGCGCGCCTTCGAGAGCCTGGCGGCGCTCGGTCCACAGACCGCCGCGCCACAACCTGTTCAGAGCCAGCGCCATCCTCAGCGCCCCTTCGCAAGGCTCCGTTGCTTCGTCATCGGGTTCGTCAGGTGCGTCAGGTTCGTCAGGTGCGTCAGGTTTCTCAGGTGCCGGAACCTGGCCCGCGTGGATGAGAAACCAATTCAGGGCGGTGCGAAAGTTACCCAGCTCCAGCTCCTGCCAGGCGCGCCAGATGGCCTGGGGCGCCTCAGCAAGCGGCAGCTCGGGCAGTGGAGGCGGCGCTGTGGGCGATTTGAAAATCGTCAGCCGGGCGGCTTCGGCCAGCTGCATATAGTAGTGCGCGTGGCGCTGCCTCGTGGCCGTGCCCTCGCCGCTGCGGGCGAGCTTTTCCTGCGCGTACTCGCGGATCGTCTGCAGGGCGGAGAACCACGGCTGGCCGTCGGCCCGCTCGGAGGCTTGCAGCAGGCTCTTGCCCGAGAGCAGCCACAGCCCGCGCCAGGCTTCGAGCTCAAGGCCATCTCCGGCCACGGCCTGAGCCGCTTCGGGCGAGCAGCCGCCCTCGAAAATGGCCAGGCGGCGCAGCAGCTTGCGCTCGTCCGGGCCGAGCAGGTCGTGGCTCCAGTCGAGGACCGCGCGCAGGGTCTGGTGGCGCAGCGGAGCGTCCTGGGGGCCGCGCCCCGGCAGCGGCAGCTGGCTGTGCAGGCGAGCCCGCATCGCGGCGGGAGCCAGCATCTTGAGGTGAGCCGAGGCCAGCTCGATGGCCAGCGGCAGGCCGTCCAGCCGCACGCAGATCTCGGCCACGTCGCGCGCGTTGTGCGGCGTCAAGACGAAGTCCGGGGCCGCCAGCGCGCCGCGCTCGCAAAAGAGCGCGATGGCCTCGTGGCGCGCCAGCTCTTCCAGCTGCGCGGGCGAGGGGCTGGCTCCGATCGAGGCCAGCGCGGGCAGGCCCAGCGGCGGCACGGGCAGCTCTTTCTCGCCGCGCAGGTGCAGCGGCGAGCGGCTGGTCACAAGTACTTGCAGCTCCTCGCACGCGGCCAGCAGGTCGCTCACGACGGGAGCGGCGTTCAGGATCTGCTCGAAGTTGTCCAGGATCAGCAGCAGTCGCCTGGGGCGCAGCCAGTCGCACAGGCTCTCGAAGGGCGCTCGGCCCGACTCCTCGTGCACCCCGAGCGTGGACGCGATGGCCCAGACCACGCGGCCCGGCTCCTCGCCCGCGCCAATGGGGGCCAGCGAGACGAACCACGCGCCGTCGGCGAACTCGTCCAGCACCTCGCCCGCCAGCTGAAGGGCGAGCCGCGTCTTGCCGGTGCCTCCGGGCCCGGTCAGGCTGAGCAGGCGCGTGCCCGAGCGCCCCAGCAGCTCGCGGGCGGCCCGCCGCTCACGCTCGCGCCCGACGAAGGAGGTGTCGGCGGCGGGCAGGTTGTGGCGGCGCACCGGCAGGGGCGCGCTCGCGCTCAGGGCGGCGGGCTCGGCGCGGTGCTTGAGCGGCAGCAGGATCGAAAAAGTCGAGCCCTGGCCCGGCTCCGAGCGCACGGTGATGGTGCCGTTGTGCCGCTGCACCACGCCGCCCACGATGCGCGTACCCAGCCCGGTGCCGCCCGACTTGGTCGAGATGGCGTTGTCGGTGAAGAGGCGCGCGCGCACGTGCTCGGGCATCCCGCGCCCGGTGTCCTGCACTTCGAGCAGCAGGTGCTCCTCGCCCGCCTGCGCGGTGCGCACCGTGACGCTGCCGCCCGAGGGCGTCTCGGGCAGGGCGTTGTTGACCAGGTTGTACAGCGCGTTGTACAGCTGCTTGCGGTCGAACTCGGCGCGCGGCAGGTCGCGGCCCAGCTCGAAGTGCAGGTGCACGTTGGCTTTGTCGGCCACCAGGAACAGCGGGCGCGCCACCTCGCCCACGATGTCGTTGAGGTCGCTCTCCTCGAAGAAGGGGGCCGCGACCTCGCCCTTGACCGCGTCCGCGATCTCGCGCGTGCGGTCCGTCACCTGAGCGCAGGAGCCGTGAGCGCCCTCGAATATCCAGCCGTAGTTGTCGCGCACCGGCTCCGCGATGCGAGCCACCAGGCGCGCCAGCTCCTCGGGCGCGGCCTGCGCCTGCGCCTGCGCCAGCCCGTCCAGCCCGGCGAACAGGTCGTCCAGCAAGGGCTCCAGCGTCCACAGCCCGCTCTGGATGGGCGTGAGCATATTCTTGATGTCGTGCGAGATGTCGCCGATCAGGTTCACGATCTCGGCCTTGCGCGCGGCCTGCCCCAGGCGAGCGGCCTCGACAGCCGAGGCCGTCGTGGAGCAAAGTACTTGCAGCACCTCCAGGTCGCCCGCGTCCAGGTCGCTCTCGCCCCCGGCCTTGAGCAGCTGCAGCACCCCCACCGCGCCGCCCGAGGGACGCTTGAGCGCCACCGTAATCATCGTCTCGTCCTCACCGGCTCCGGGGCGCGCGGCTCCGGTGGCCAGCAGGTTGAGGCCGCCGTCCTCGCGCACGTGGCGGGTGACAACAGGCACGCCGGTGCGAAGTACTTGCCCGGCGATGCCCTGCGTGGCCGGGGCGCGATGGCCGCTCAGGGCCGGCGCCGACGGCCCGGCGACGTGGTGGAAAACCAGGGCATCGTCCTCCGCCTCGTACAGCTGGAGCGAGCCCGAGTGAGCGTTCAGCGTTTCGAGCGCGATGCCAAGCGCCCGCCGCAGCGTGGCCTGGCTGCCTGGCTCGCCAAAGAGCGCCTCGCTCAGCCCGCGCAGGACCACGATCTGCCGCTCGCGCCGCTCCAGAGCCCCAGCCAGCCTCTCGGCTCGCTCCAGTGCCTCCTGCAATTGAACCTGCTCCGCTTCGCTCATATCCACTCCAACTCGCCCCCAGGCCGCGCCCCGCCCCGCCTCCAGCCCTATTGTAAGCGACAACATCAAAGAAGGCAAAAGCAGGAAATAAAAACGCCTTCGCCTCATACCCTGCCGAACCCTGCGATTTCAAAGCAGGCCCTGACCCTCGCTTCGGTTCCAGAAGCCTTCATCGGTTTGACAAGCTCAACATCACTTTCTATATATGCCTGCCGTTGCTTGCGCAAACGTTTGCGCAGGTGAGGGCAGCGCCGGAGCAGGCGTGTGGCAGCCAGCTGTGGCGGGGAGTATTTTTGTCGGTTACTTCAAAAGACATCGCGTTGGAGCTGGGGGTGTCGCAGTCGACGGTCTCGCGCGTTTTGAGCGGTGTGCTCTCGCACCGGGTGTCGCACGAGACGCGGGCGCGGGTGCTCGAAGCGGCTCGTCGCCTGGACTACCAGCCCAACCGGGTGGCGCGCTCGCTGCGCGATGGGCGCACGCGCCTCATCGGGTTCTACGATACGTGGGCGGACGAGACTTTCGATGCCGAGCACGAGTTCCTGGCCAGGATCATCGGCGGCCTGCAGCGCGGCTGCTCGGCTCACGATCACGACCTGCTGCTGCACTCGCCGATGCGCGGGCGCCCGGCTGAGGACGTGTTTGGCAAGCTGGCCGGCGGGCGCGTCGATGGCCTGGTGCTGCACGGCGACCTGAGCGACCCGCTGGTCGAGCGGCTGGTGCGCTCGTCGATTCCGCTGGTCGTGATCGTGGACAAGGTCGAGGACGCGCCCAGCATCACGGTTCACGACTGGGACGGCGTGCGGCAGCTCGTCAAGTACTTGCGGGCGCGCCGCTACCGCCGCTTCGCCTTCGTAGGCCCGCGCGGCGAGGGCGGCGGGCCGCTGCAAAGAGGCTACGACTTTCGCGGGATGCTGTTCGAGCGCGGCGTTAAGGAAGTCCCGATGCTGCGCATGGACTCCGACATGAGCGAGCCTCCGCTGGACGAAACGCCTTCAGCTTGACTACCGACCAGCGCGGCAGCGGCTTCTCGCGTACCAAAGACAATCCAACGGTCACAAACGCCAGCGACGCCACTGACATCGGCGCTTTTGAGTCGCAGTTCACCGACACGCTGCAGGCCGGGCCGGACTTCGTGGTCAACACTGCGGACGATCACGACGACGACGAATGCAGCACCGCTGACTGCACCCTGCGCGAAGCCGTGGGAGCCGCCAACGACAACGCGGACGCCAGCACCATCACCTTCGCCTCAGCTCTGGCGGGCCAGACGCTGAGCCTGCGCTTCTCGGACGACGGCGCCTTCGGGCTGAGCGCGCTGCCGGTCTCCTCGCCGGTCACAATCACGGGAGGCAGCAGCGGCATCACGCTGGCTCGCTCATCGAGCGCGCCGGAGATGCGCCTGTTCCACGTCGCGAGCGGGGCCAGCCTAACGCTGCAGAAACTCACGCTCAAGGGCGGCCTGGTGCGCGGCGGCAGCGGCCAGTCGGCGGGCGGCGGCGGCGGTGGCGGCGGCGGCGGCGGCGGGCTGGGCGGCGCGATCTTCAACGAGGGCACGCTGCGCGTGGAGGCAAGTACTTTGACCGGCAACCGCGCCATCGGCGGCAACGGTGGGGCGGGCGGCGATCAGTCCAGCGCCAATCAAGCCGGGAACGGCGGCTCGCCTAACGGCGGCGGCGGGGCCGGGTTCGGCCAGAACGGAGGCTTCGGCGGCGCGGTCAATGGCGGCGACCGCAACGCGGCCAACGGCGGCTCGCAGCAGTTCGGCTACGCCGGGGCGGGCGGCGTGGGCGGCGGCGGCGGCGGCGGCGGCGATGGCACCGTCAACGGCAGCTTCGCGCCCATCACGGGCGCTTACGGCGGCGGCAACACCGGCGGCGGCGGCGGGCTCGGCCTGGGCGGAGCCATCTGCAACAAGGGCGGCAGCGTCACCATCATCAACTCCACGCTCCCGGGCAACTCAGCGAGCGGCGGAGCAGGCGGAGCCGCGCTGTCGGGCGGCGGCAACGGAGCCAGCGGCACCAGCGTCGGAGGCGCGGTTTTCAACTACAACGGCAGCTTGACGCTTTCCAACGCCACCCTTGCCTTCAACTCAGCTGAGTCCAGCGGAGGCGCGGTCTACTCCGTGGGCGATGGCAGCGGCAACACCGTTACCCTGACAGCTAACAGCAGCATCTTGTCCAACTCCTCGGGCTACGACGACCTGGGTTACCAGACCTTCAACGGCGGCGCCATCTCGCAAAGCGGCAGCTTCAACATCATCCAGAACGGCAGCCTGCCCAACAACGGCTCCCGCAGCGTTGACCCCAAGCTCGGCCCGCTGCAGGACAACTTCGGCCCCTCGCCCACGCACGAGCTTTTGGCAGGCAGCCCGGCCATCGACGCCGGCTCAAGTACTTACAGCACCGACCAGCGCCTCTTGCCTCGTGTCAAAGACGATCTCACCGTCGTCAATGCCGTGGGCGGCGACGGCTCCGACATCGGAGCTTTCGAGGCCCAGGACGCGCCCCAGCCCAGCAACTCGCTTGTCGTCAACACCTTGAACGACCACAACGATGGCGCCTGTACGACAGGAGACTGCACCTTGCGCGAAGCCGTCGTCGCGGCCTCTTCCGGCGGCACCATCCGCTTCAAGAGCGGGCTGAGCGGAACCCTCACGCTGCTGCCCTCGCCGGGCGAGATTCCGATTGCTAAGAGCCTCTCGATTGTGGGGCCGGGCGCTTCGGTTGTCACGGTTGCGGCCACGACAGGCAGCCTGGTCTCGCGCATCTTCAACATCAGCGCGGGCAACACGGTGGCAGTTTCGGGCCTGAGGCTGATTAACGGGACCAGCATCGGTGGTGGCGGCGGCGCGATTCTCACCGCGGGAAATTTGACCATCGACGCCTGTGTCTTCGCGAGCAACCGCGACCTCAGCGGCAACGGCGGCGGGGCGATCTACAGCACCGGGCCGCTCGCGGTGACGCAGAGCACCTTCAGCGGCAACACGGCGAGCGGCACCGACGGCGGCGCCATCGTGTTCTACAGCGCGACAACCGGCAGCGGCGCCTGGAGCGTGAGCTCAAGTACTTTCCTCAACAACAGCGCGGGCGTGGGTGGCGGCCTGCGCAACTACGGCAGCGCGACCATCACCAACTGCACCTTCAGCGGCAACAGCGCCAGCGATGCCGGAGGTGGCCTGCACAACGCCGCCTCGATGAACCTGAGCTTTAGCACCTTCAGCGGCAACAACGCCGGCAGCGCCGGCTACGGCGGCGGCGTCCGCAACGGCGGCTCCGGCACCATAACGCTGAGCCACAACATCTTCTCGGGGAACAAGGCCGGCGGCAGCACCACGGGCAGCGCCGCCGACCTCTCGAACGGCACCTTCGCCGCGAACTTCACCGGCGACTACAACCTGATCCAGAACACAACCGGCTACACCCTTTCGAGCACTCACAACGTTTTGGGCCAGAGCGCCAGGCTGGACACCCTCAAGTCCAACGGCGGCCTGACGCAGACCCTCGCGCTGCTCGCGGGCAGCCCGGCCATCGACGCCGGCGACCCCGCCTCCTCTCAAGTACTTGACCAGCGTGGCAGGCCGCGCCCGCGCGACGGCGACAACAACGGCAGCGCCATCGTGGACCTCGGAGCCTACGAGGTGGCCTTCGTGCCGCCTCCGGTCATCGATCTCAACGGAAGCGCCCCTGGCCTGGGCTACAGCGCAACCTTCACCGAAGGCGGCGGCCCGGTTTCGATCGTGGACACCAACGCGCTGAGCGTCTCGGCCACCGACGCCACGACGCTGGCCGGGGCCACCGTGACGATCTCGAACCTGCCCAACGGCAGCAGCGAGGTGCTCTCGGCCTCGCCCAGCGGCGCGATTCTGGCCGGAGACATCAGCTACCTCAACGGCGTGTTGAGCATCACCAAGAGCGCGCCACTGAGCGACTACCAGGACGTGCTGCGCAGCGTGCGCTACAACAACACGAGCAACGCGCCCAGCACAACAACGCGCGGCATCGACTTCGTGGTCAGCGACGGCAACTCCAGCAGCGCCCCGGCGACCTCGCTGGTGAGCGTGGTCGGCGTCAACTCGCCGCCCGTCAACGCGCTGCCCCCGGCCCAGAGCACGCCCGAAGACACCACGCTGGTTCTCACCGGCGCAGGCAAGACGATCTCGGTGAGCGACGCCGACAACACCGTGCTCTTCGTGGCGCTCTCGGCGAGCAACGGCACCCTGTCGCTGAGCCGCACCACGAACCTCACCTTCACTCAGGGCAGCGGCAGCGGCGATGCGGCGATGGCTTTCTCGGGCGCAACTTCCGACCTCAACGCGGCGCTCGATGGGCTGGCCTTTACGCCCGCGCCCAACTTCAACGGCGCGGCCTCGCTCACCATCACCACGCGCGACGGCAGCAACACCAGCTCGGGCGGCGAGAAGAGCGACACCGACACCCTCTCGATCACCGTCACGCCCGTCAACGACGCGCCGGTTCTCTCAGGCATCGAGGCTTCGAGCCTGGCCTTCACCGAAGACGAAGCGGCCACCCCCATCACCGCAAGCCTGGACGTGGCCGATGCTGACGGCGACAACATCGCAAGCGCCACCGTCTCGATCACGGCTGGCTTCGCGGGGGCGGAGGACGTGCTCGGCTTCAGCAACCAGAGCGGCATCACAAGTACTTACAACGCCTCGACCGGCGTGCTCACGCTCAGCGGAAGCGCCCCGCTCGCGCAGTATCGCGACGCGCTGCGCTCGGTGACTTACCGCAACACCTCGCAGAACCCGAGCACAGCCGCGCGCACGATCTCGTTCGTGGTGCGCGACGGGGCGCTGGATTCCAACGTCCTGACGCGCCGGATTTCGGTGGCTTCGGTCAACGACGCGCCGCAAGTACTTGTGCCGGGCGCGCAGCCGGCCTCGGAAGACACCGACCTGGTTTTCTCCAGCGCCAACGGCAACCGCATCACGGTCGATGACGCCGAGAGCACGCAGTTCGAGGTCTCGCTGAGCGTCACCAACGGCACGCTCTCGCTCTTCCAGACGACCGGGCTCACCTTCTCGGCTGGCAACGGCACGCGCAACGCGGCCATGACCTTCAGCGGCTCGGGCGCCGATGTCAACGCGGCACTCAACGGCCTGCGCTTCTCGCCGGCGCCCAACGCCAGCGGCGGCGCCACGCTTTCAGTCAGCGCCAACGACCGTGGCAACAGCGGCAGCGGCGGCGTGCTGAGCGACAGCAAGAGCGTCGCGATTGCGATCTCGGCCCAGAACGACCCTCCGACCGTCGCGGCCCCGGCCTCGATTTCGGTGACGGAAGACGTGGCCTCGCCGCTCACGGGCATCTCGTTTGGCGATGTGGACGCGGGCGCGGGCACCGTCACGGCGAGCTTCGCGGTCAGTTCGGGAACTCTTTCGGCGGCTGGGGCGAACGGCGTCGCGGTCACGGGCTCGGGCGGCGAAATGGTCGTGCTGAGCGGCTCGATCGCCGCCATCAACGGCTTCGTGGCGCAAGGTGGCGTCACCTTCACCACGAATTCCAACGCCACAGCCAACGTCCCGCTCTCCATCAGCATCAACGACGGCGGCAACAGCGGCGCGGGCGGCCCCTTGAGCGCCACGGCCAGCGTGACGCTGCAAGTACTTGAGGGGTGTGCACAAATGCTCAGCGAGTTTTCTGCAGCTTTTTGCGGGCGAAGTTAGATGACTGCTGGATCGCTTTGTGGCAGTCGGCATCGGTGTATTGATACTCCTCCACGGATGCGGACAACGCACTCGCCAAAAGTCCCTGTAGGCGCTCCTGGATTTGTGCACACCCCTCAAGTACTTGCGGTCAACGACGCGCCCGCCCTGAGCCTGCCCGCCTCCTACAGCACGAACGAGGACACGCCGCTCGCGCTGACGGGCATCGCGGCCTCGGACGTGGACGCCGGCAGCAGCGCGGTCTCGCTGTCGCTCTCGGTTCCGGCTGCGAGCGGCGTGCTGCGCGCCACAGCCAGCGCGGATGTCGCGGTCGCCAACAGCGGAACCAGCGCGATCACGATCACGGGCAGCATCGACAAGCTCAACGCCTTCATCGCCGCAGGCAGCGTCCAATACGCGCCCGCCGCCGATTTCAACGGCGGCGCAACCCTCTCGGTCACCGTCGACGACGGCGGCAACACCGGCTCGGGCGGCGCAAAAAGCGCCGGCGGCACCGTTTCGATCACCGTCGTCGCCCAGCCCGATACGCCCAGCGTCACCAACGCAAGTACTTCCGAAGACACCCAGAGCACAAGCGGCCTGGTCATCACCCGCAACGCGGCTGATGGAGCTGAAGTCAGCCACTTCAAGATCAGCGGCATCACAAGCGGCACGCTCTTCCAGAACGATGGCACAACCGAGATCAGCAACGGTGACTTCATCGCCTCAGCTCAAGGCGCGGCTGGGCTCAAGTTCACACCCAGCGCCGATTTCTTCGGCACCGCGAGCTTCAACGTGCAGGCTTCGACCTCCAACACCGATGTGGGGCTGGGCGGAGCGAGCGTGACGGCCAGCATCACGGTGGCGGCGGTCAACGATGCTCCTGTCCTCTCGGCCATCGAGAGCAGCGCGCTCGCCTCTGATGAAGGCGGCGCGGCCACGCCCCTCACTTCCAGCCTCACCGTGAGCGACGGGGACAGCACCAGCCTGAGCCGGGCCACCGTCACCTTGAACGGCTTCGTCGCGGGCCAGGATGAGCTGGGCTTCACGGCTCAGAACGGCCTCAGCGGCGCCTTCGACTCCGCCGGCGGCGTGCTCACCCTGAGCGGAAGCGCCTCGCTCGCCGACTATCAAGCTGCCCTGCGCTCGGTGACCTTCCGCAACACGAGCCCGAACCCCGACACCCGCGCCCGCAGCGTCCTCTTCCAGGTCGATGATGGGCAGGGCCTCAACAACCTGTCCAACACGCCCAGCCGCAGCATCACGGTCAGCAGCCTCAACAACGCGCCCGTCAACACGGTGCCAGGCGCCCAGAGCACCGATGAAGATACTGCACTCGTCTTCTCCACAGCCAACGCCAACCGTGTCGCGGTCGATGATCCCGATGCCGGAAGCGGCTCGGTTCAGCTCACGCTCAGCGTCACGCACGGAGCGTCAGGCACGGCACGCTCTCGCTGCCCAGGACCGCTGGCCTCAGCTTCACTCAGGGCAGCGGCGCAGCGGACGCTTCGATGAGCTTCAGCGGCACCCTGGCCAGCATCAACGCAGCCTTGGATGGGCTGCGCTTCGACCCCACGCCCAACTTCAACGGCTCGGCCCTGCTGTCGCTGGCCACCAACGACCTGGGCAACACAGGAAGCGGCGGGCCCAAGACCGCAGCCGGCACCGTCGCGCTCGCGGTGCACCCGGTGAACGACGCGCCCACGGTGGCCGACCAGAGCGTGGGCGGGCAGGAGGACACGCCGCTTTCGATCACGCACGACGGCCCGCCCAGACAAGCTCAGCCGAGCCTAACAGAAGCCGCCAGTAAAGCCATCGCGCTTCAAGAACTCGAAGCTGCACGAGCAACAGCCTGCCGAGCCCGGCTCGCGCCCGTAAACCTTGAGCTCGCGCCCGCTGAGCTCGGGCCGGGCACGGGCCACGCGAAAACGTGACGAGCAAAGCCGCGCCCGCCAGCGGTGGTTTCATAATTGAGCTTGCTTTGGCGGGCCAGACGCCGCAAGTACTTGAGCTGTGGCCGCGTGCGCCCAGGCGGAGCCTCAGCCGCCTTCAGCTCGGGCCACATCATCCCCCGGCTTGTAGAACCACCGGTCCCAGCAATCCCGAAGGCTGCAGCGGTGAGTTGGGCTTGAATGGCCTGAACGTGGTTGAGGTGAGCTGCTGCTCGGGCGGCTTGCCCGCGTCGCCGATGAGCCGGTTGACCCACAGGTTGGCCACGGTGACTTCAAGCCGGTTGCCGCTTGGCTTGAGCAATCCGTTGGGAATGGCGACGCGCCACGGCTCGCACCAGAGTACGCCCAGCTCGTGGCCGTTGAGCCGAACTGAGGCCAGGTTCTTCACGCTGCCCAGCGAGAGGCTGCAGCGCGTGGTGCTGAGTTGCGCTCGGGCGGGAGCATCGAAAGCCGTCGCGTACATTGCCTTGCCCGAGTAGTATTTGATGCCGTCCTCGGGCCGCTGGCTCCAGTCGTCCAGCGTCGGGAAGGTGATGCTTGGTGGGCCGCCCCACCTGGGGTCGAAGGCGACGGCCCACGGGCCCGCGAGCGTGAGCAGGGTTTGAAACGGCGGGAAGTTCGGCTGGGCGGCCAGATGCTTCGGGCGCGGCTTGGCGAAGACGACGAAGCCGCTTTCGTAAGCGCCCAGGCGCAGCGGCAGCCTGGTCAGGCCGTTCGCGGAGGCGTAGCTCGTCAGGCCGCGCCGCTCGCCGCTGAGCGGGTTCCACCACTCGGGCTGGTGCCCCGAGGCGCGGAACGTGGCGACCGTCTCGACGGGCTGCGCCTGCGTGTTGGCGACGAAATAGAGGTCGCCCTCGCTCAAGCGGCGGTGGATGGAGCGCAGAGGAGCGCCAGCCGAGAAGTCGGGCGCGACGCCCATGCCTCGCAGCAGGCTCGCCGTGGCCGCGTAAGATTGGTACAGCGGCGGCTTCTGAGCCGCCAGATTCCACGGCCCCATGCCCGGCGCGCCCAGCTCCAGGGCCGCGCTCCACGGCCCATCAAAAGACTGCGCCGCGCTCCACGAAGTACTTGTGCTCCACGCCTTCGCGCCGCCATCGGCGTAGGCGACACGGATCGAGCCGATCAGGCCCGCGGGGTTGGGAGCCTCGCCGGTGTTGGCCGCCGTGACGCGAATCTCGTTGGCTCCGGGCACCAGCCAGCGCGCGATGTCGATGGCCTGGGCCTGGTGGAAATCGTCGCCGCTGCCCGCGCTGTGGCCGTTGACGAACAGCTCGAAGCTGTTGTCGGCTGTCATGGAAGCCATCGCCGAGCGCACGGCCCGGCCCGGCTCGACTTCGATCCGGGTGCGGAAGTAGCGCGTCGCAACCGGAGCTGAGCCGGCTGGGTTGCCCTCCGCGAACCATATCCAGCGGGCGTCGTTCAAGGGCGTGCCCGGCTCGGCGACGGCGCGCAGCACGCGGCCCTTGCCGAACTTGCGCGCCGGTTGCTGGCCCCACAAGCGGGCGGCCAGGCCGCGCACCTGGGCATCGCAGGCCGGGAAGTTCGAGAGGCTGGGCGACTTGCGCGGCGGCGAGCCGACGATGGTCGCGCCGTCCTGGGCCAACTGTGTGATTTTACGCAGCAGTTGCGGCGTCATGGTTTCCCACTGCGGTAGCACGAGCACGCGGTAGCTCATGCCATCGGGGAAGACGATTCGGTTGCTGCGCACGGCGGCGCGCTCGATCAGCGTGCGCGGCGAGCAGCCGTCGAAGCTGTAGCCCTTGCGGTCGGGCAGGCCCGAGGTGAGGGCATCTGAGGGCGGCGTGAAGACCTGGGGCGCGCCTTCGGGCGTGAGGTACAGGATGTCGGCGACTGGCAGGCCCTGCCTGAGCATCTCGCTGGCGCGCGCCATGTACTTGTGGAAGGCGGGCACCATGTCCCACCAGGTCTGGGTGCGCTCCCAGTGCACGCCGTAGGGCCCCATCGTCATGCCGGGGAGCTTGCCTTCCTCGGGCTGGTGCTGGAAGCGGTGGATCACGAACTTGTTGATGCCAGCGCACAGAGCCCAGTCGAGCTGAGCCTTCATCGAGGCCGGGTGCTGCAGCCAGGCGTCACGGCTGTCTGCGGTGAAGGACTCGGCCCCGATCACGCGGCGCCCGTTGGTGTGCCCCACCGAAACCGCCTCGAAGCACGAGAACTCGGACTCGAAGCCGTAGCCGCGCGACCAGAACTCGCCCATCGGCAGGTCGGCCACGGCTCCCAGGTCCAAATCGCCGGCTGGGTTCATGTCATACGGCTCCAGCGAGAAGGTCATGCCGTGCTGGTGCGCGTATTCCTTGAGCCGCTGCGCGTGGTTCTCGATCACGAGCTCGGAAGCCGTCTGGCGCAAGTCCCACAAAAACCGCTCCGAACGCTCGACGCTGCCCACGATGTAGCCCGTCATGGCGGGCAGCAGGGGCAGGGGATCGTAGCCGCGCCGCTTGATGAACTCGGCGCGGAACCCAGGCGACCAGTTCTGCGAGCCCATCTCCCAGGAGTCGAAGTGCAGCATCGTCAGCCCGCCGCCGGCATCGCGGAAGTTGGGGCCAAGCTGCTTGAACAGCACGCCGGTGTAAGCCTCCAGGTGCCCGTCGAGCGCGGCGCGGCTGAACTTGTCGCTCTCGAAGCCCAGGCCAGGAGCCGGAGCCGGACGGCTCGTCTGCCCCGTCGAGGTGCGCCCAAAGCGCATGATGGTCCACTTGCCAGGCGGCACGTCCCAGCTCAAGCGCCCATCCGTGCCCAGCTTGTCGGTCAGCACCACGACTTTGCCGGCTGCAATGGCTTGTGTGGCGGGAGTTGAGTCGAAGTCGGCGGGCGCGTCGAGGCGAGGCGGCGTTCCCGGCGTGGACGAATACGGCGCGCGGTAATACAGCGCCTTGTGATCGGCGTCGGCGAGGCGCGCGTTGCCTTCAGGCGAGGGGAAGGCGAGCACGGCCTCGTCGCGGTAGAAGCCGAGCCACTTCTGGCGCAGCTCGGGCGTCAGGGTGCCTTCGCCGAAGAACGGGGCGCGCGGCTGCGGGCGCGGCAGGACGGCCTCGAAGCGAGCCGGGCCCACCGCGCTGACCTCGCTTGAGACAAGGTGCTGCATCGACGAGCCGGGCTCGACCCAGGGCCCGCCGCTCCCAGCCCAGCCCGGCCCGCTGCCCAGCGCGATCTGGAGCCCCAGCCGCTTGGCCTCGCCGACCGCGTAGGCGAAGAGCCGCTGCCACTCGGGGCTCATGAACGCGACCGGCCCGCGCGGGATGCCGATGCCCACTTCGAGGTAAATCGCGCCGCCGATGCCCGCCGCTTTCATCGCTTCCAGGTCGGCGTGCAGCCCCTCGCGCGTGACGTTGCCGTCCATGAAATACCAGTACACCCACGGGCGCGCGCCCTCGGGCGGCGAGGCGAAAGATCGCTCAAGCTCAGCCGACTGTGCCCGAGCCGACTGTGCCCGAGCCGACTGTGCCCGCGCCGCCCGGCACAGCGGCCCACGAGCGCCGGCGGCCAGCAGCGAGGCGGCGAGGCAGGCACCAAAAGCCGCGCGCCTGCGCCGAAGCGCGAAGTGCGCGAAGAGTTTTTTGTTCATGGGCAAGTACTTGCAGCCAGCTTGCAGCGAGCGGGGCATCGGCTTCAGCCTCAAGGCAGCGAGACGAGCGCAGCCGAGCGCAGCACAACCGGCCCCAGCAGGCCGGACGGAAACAGCGGCTCGTCAGGCCCGTAGTTGGGGAAGACGCTGGCCCACGGCTGCTCGACGCCGGGCGCGGCGAACGCCTCGGGCTGCAGCTTCTGCCCGACGAGGCGGTTGTGCCAGACATTGGTGACGCGCACCTCAAGCTGGTTGGCGCCCGCCCGCGCCGCGCCCGAGATGTCCACTTGATACGGCGCTTTCCACAGCGTGCCCAGATCGCGCCCGTTGAGAACCACCTGAGCCAAAGACTGCACGTCACCCAGGTCAAGATACAAGCGCCGATTCGCAGCCAGCGCGCCGGCGGGGAGGTTGAAGCTCTTCAAGTACTTGGCGGTGCCCGCGTAATACTTGATTGTGGGGTCGCTGTGCTGCGTCCACGACTCCAGCTTCTCGAAGCTCGCCTGAGCCGGAGCGCCGCTGTTGGCCGCGAAATTCACCTGCCACGGGCCGCCAAGCTCAACCTCTGCGGGCAGCGCGGGCACGTTCAAAAGGCGCGGCTTGCCCCTGGCGCTCTGCAGCGTGTAGCGGCCCGGCTGCCACACCAGAGCCTGCAGCCCGCCCGAGCGGCCGCGCGTGAGCTCGACAGGCGCGCCGCTTGTGGTGGCTGCGGGCGAAGTTGCCTGGGCCAGGCGCGCGATTTCGGCGGGCGACAGGGCGCGAGAGAACTGCTCGAAGCCGCCCAACGTGCCCCGGAACGGGCTGTTGGGCGTGCCCAGATGAACCGTGTAATCGCTCTGCAAGCCGGTGTGAACCAGCACGCCGTTGAGGTAAAGGCTCGGCTGCCCATTGTTATAGACGACGGCGAGGTGAGTCCAGCCGTTGAGCTGCGCGGCGTGCGTCAGGATCGGCACGAAGTAGCTCGCGCCGTGCTCGAAGACGCTGACGCCGTTGGTGCCAACCGCAAGCCCGGCGCCCGCGTGCCTGCCGTCCGTGGAGAAGGTGTCGCCGTGCGGCGGGAAGATGACATCGTTGCGCCGCGCGCTCAGGCCGATGATGCCCGACTTGGCCTCGGGCAGCAGAGGCGTCTCGTCGCTTGGCTTGACCCACAGCGCCATCGTCAAGTACTTGGAGACGGCGGCTGAGCTGGGCTCGACAGGCTGAGGCGCGGTGTCCAGCACGGCCTTGCCCTCGCGCAGCACGCGCACGATGGGATCGCGCGCAGCCTTGCCGCGAAAGACCACGAAGACCGAGCCGCGCGGGGCCAGCCGCAGCGGAACTCGCGTCAGCTCGCCCGCGCTTTGATAGGCCGCGAGCGGCTCTACCCGCCCCGAATCGGGGTGCCACAGCTCGGGCGCGCGATTCACAACGCGAAAGGCGGGCGTGATCGCCTGCTCCGCGTCGGTTTGGTTGGACAGGAAATACACCTCGGCCTGCGGCGTGCTGCGGTGGATGAAGAGCGTCTTGCTGGCGTCCACGCCCGAAAAATCCGGCGGCGCGGCCAGCTGCGACAGCGCGCTTTGCAAGCTCGTGCCCCGGAAGACGCGGCCCCGGCCAAAGGCCGCCGAGGTCACGCGCGTCCCATCGACTCCGCTCCACAACTGGGCAGCGAGCTGGCGCAGCTGCTGGTCGGCGCGTGGGAAGTCCTCCAGGCTGGGCGACTGAGCCGGCGGGCTGCCCAGAATCGCACCGCCCGCAGCCACCAGAGCGCGCAGCTTGCTCAGCAGAGCCGGGCGCATCGAAGCGCCCTGGGGCAGCACGAGCAGGCGGTAGCTCATGCCGTCGGGCAGCACGAAGCGCCCGTCCTTGACCTGCAGCCGGTTCTCGATGGCGTCGGCGTTGATGTAGTCGAACGAGTAGCCCGCGGGCAGCTCGGGCTGGCGCAGGCCGGTCATCTTGGGCGCGTCCTCACCGATGAAGTAGGCCACGTCCGCGACGTATTTGCCCTGCTGCAGGAGGAAGTGGCAGCGCCTCAAGTACTCGATCCAGCTGCGCGACTGCTCGAACCAGGTGTTGTGGCGGTTGAACTCGGTGCCAAAGGGCGCGCTGATGCCGGGCCGCCGCTCGTCCGGCTGCTCGATCGAGACGTGCAGCACGAACTGGCTGATGCCCTCGCAAAACGCCCAGTCGCCGCGCTGCTTGAGGCTCCACGGCGTGCTGGTGAAGAGCGGCCCGCCCGTGAACGCCTCGGCGTACGTGACCGGCTTGCCGTAAATGTGCGCCGAGGAAGAGGCGTCGCGCAGTTCGATGCTGCCCAGGCTGCCGGTCGCCCAGAACTCGCCGCCGATCTCGTCCGAGAAGCTGCCGTATTGCAAGAACTCGCCGGGAAATCCCCAGTGCCCGTAGTTTTCGAGCCAGGTGCCAAGCCCGTTGCGGCTCGCGACCTCGCGCAGGCCGCCCACGTAATCGCGCCCCACGCGGTCGGCCACCAGGCGGCGCAAGTCCCACAGAAAGCGGTTCGACTGCTCGGCGCTGCCCACGATGCGCCCGCTCAAAACCGGCAGGAACGGCGTCGCCTCGTAGCCGTAGCGGGCCTTGAAGTCGGGCGCGAAGTTGTCGCTCCAGTTCTGCGGCCCGGTCTCGTAACTGTCGGCCACCAAGTACTTGAGCGCCCGGCGATCGTGCTCAGGCATCCGCTTCAGGAGCCGGCCCGCGTAAGCGTCGAAGTGCGCGCGCGCCGCCTGGCGGCTCATCTTGTCGATTTCGAGCCCGGTGCCTTCAGGCGGCGCGGGCGAGTTGGTGACGCCCGTCGAAGCCATCGCGAACCGCTGCACGACCCAGTCGCCAGGCGGCACATCCCAACGCAGCGTGCCATCCGAAACCTGCCGGCTCAAGTCGCGGACAGCGGCTTTATCGACCGCGAGCGCCGCGCTTTCGGGCTCGGCCTGCGCGGGCCACACGTAGGCGTCGAAGGGCGGCTGCGGGTCCTGGAAGACCTTGCTGAGCTGCTTCTCTTCGTAACGCTCCACGCGCGCCGAGGCCGCGAGCTCGACCCGGCTCAGCTCGCCTGAGCCGGTAAAAATCAGGCGGAAAAAGCGGGCGCTGACGGCGGGGAACGCGATGGAAACCGGCGCCAGCGGCACGGGGCCGACGTTGAGCGCGAGGTTGTGGCGGTCGATGTCGAAGCGGCGCACGCTGCGAAAGTGCTCGCCGTCGTCCGAGGCCAGCAGCTCGCAACCGGTGCGCATCTGCTTCGCGGGCTGGATGACCAGGCTGCGCGCCGTGAACGGAGCCGCCACTTCCAGCGTGATCTGCGAGGTGCCTTCGGGCAGCTCAAGGCCGGTGCTCGCGCCGGGTTCGAAGAGGCGGGACGCACCGGGCAGGTTCGGCGCTGAGGTGAGCTGAGGGCTGTGCGCGCCGATGGTGTCGGCGTCGCCCAGGGGAGCGGGGAAGGCGAGGGTGCTGATGTCTTGGAGCGCGCCTGCGGGGGCGGGCAGGGCGCTCTCGAAGTGCTGGGGGCCGTGCAAATGGATTTCGCTGAGCACGACGTGGCGCATCGACTGCGCGGGCTTGACCCACGGCCCTCCCGACTGGCTCCAGCCCGGCGAGTTGAAGAGGCCCAGGCTGACGCCCAGCCGCCCGCCTTCGCGCACGGCGTGCTCGACGAGCTGCCACCACGGCTCGCTCAGGGCGGCCACGCTCGGGCTGGTGACCGGCCCCGCTTGCCCGGCGATGATGCCGATGTAGGCCGTGCCGATGCCCACGCGCCGCATCGCCTCCAGGTCGCGCGTAATGCCCTCTCTGGAGATGCGCCCGTCCATCCAATACCAGTAGCAGCGCGGCTTGGTGCTCTCGGGCGGCGCGAAAAAGCCTCTTTCGAGCGCGCTTGAGCCGGGCGGCGCGGCTTGAGCTTGAGCTTGGGTTTGAGCAGGCAGGCCAGCTGAACTCAGGACCAGGACACAGGCGCTTAAGCTCAGCAGCCTGGCGGTTGGGGGCATCTTCATGCCTCAATTATAGGCCGCCACGAAGAGCCCGCCACCCTTGCGGCTGCGGCCCTTTCCTGGGCGAACTCCGCGCCCTGCAAGTACTTGCACGCCGTCAAAGTTCGCCCAGGCAAGCGGCTCGGAGCGAGCGATTAAGGGCTTGAGCCCTTGAGGGCTTGCAGGAGCTTGGCTCCGTCCGGGCTGCCGAGGCCGGTGCAGGCATCCCAGCCCGCGCCGGCGTGGTAAGCGCCGTTGCTGCCCTGGGTGATGTCGCGCAGCACGCCGTTGGAAAATCGGGTGTACAGCAGCGGGTTCAGGTAGCCCACCGGCTGGCCCAGGTGCTGGTTGAGCACGGCGATCAGCCCGGCCCACAGCGGGGCCACCGCGCTGGTGCCGCCGATCACCTGATCCACGCCGTCCACCCGGACGGCGTAGCCGGTCTGAGGGTCGGCGTTGCCGCACACATCGGGCACGCCGCGCCCGACCCTGCCGCCCGCGTTCGCCGAAGGCGGCACGTTGGCCTGCGCCTGCCACGCCGGCTTGTCGAAGGTGTCGCTGACGCCGCCTCCCGTCGCGCTGCGCGGGCCGTCGTTCCACGCCGTCTCAGCCGAGATCGCAGCGCCCGCAGCCGCCAGGCGCGTGCCGCCGCAGCCCAGCACGAAGGGGCTCGAAGCCGGGAAGTCGACGTGCGCGCGCCCGCCGGCCAGCCCGTCCGAGGAGCCGTTGTCGCCCGAGGCCGCGCAGACCGTGATGCCCAGGGCAGCCGCCGCCTGGAAAGCCTCGTCGAAGGACTTCTTGGCCTGCTCTGTCCACTGCGACTCGGCGCTGCCCCAGCTGATCGAGATCACAGAGGGCTTGCGGTGGCTGTCGTGGATGGCCGTCGTGATGGCGTCCAGGAAGCCCTGGTCGGTGTTGGGCGCGAAATAAACCGCCAGCCGCGCGCCCGGAGCCACCGCCCCCGCCACTTCGATGTCGAGCAGCACCTCACCGTCGGCGCTGTCGGGGGTGCTGGGCGTGTTGTGCGCCCGATCGACCGAGATGGCCGCGACGCCCGGCTTGGGAACCCCGAGCTGGCCGAAGTACTTGCGCAGGTCCTGGGTGCGGTAGCCGCCGCCCAGCTCGATGATCGCGATGCACTGCCCGCTCCCCGCCAGGCTGCCCGCAGGCGGCGGCGGAAAATTATACAGCCGGGCCAGCTCGGGCGGCGTGAACGAGCCGCCTCCAGCATGAGCCTGAAGCCCCGCGCGCTGGAAATGAGGCTGGGCCTGAGCCCGGTCGTCCAGCCCGAAAACGCCCTCGATGATCCCGGCCAGCGCCTCGGGGACGTGCACCGCGCCCACGCGCCCCCGGTAGCTGCCGCCGGGGTGCTCGTAGGTGCGCAGCTCAACCCCGAAGGCCACGCTCAGCGCGGCCACCGTGCCCGAGAGCACGACCGAGCGGCGAGGCGAGCTGACCTCAACCACATCCAGGTCGTGCTCGTGCGCGAACTCCTCCACCCTGGCCAGCTCCCCAGGGTCAGAGCCGTGGCTCTGCTCGAACTCCTCGCGGCTCAGCTGCCGGCGCTGGCCCGGCAAGGCCGTCGCCGCCTCCGCGATGGCCGCCTTCATCTGACCCGCCTTCATCTGCCCTGCCTGGCGCGGGCGCACGCGCACCGTGACCAGGACGCGCTCGGCGGGATCGGCGGCGCCAACGGCGTGGGCGCCCGCCACAGGCGCGCGTTCGCTGCCCGCAACCGGAACCCGTTTTGTCTCGGATGACATGGTTAGCTCCTTTCAATCGCGAATTAAACCCTGGGCCTTGCCTTGAGCTCGGGCCGCTGCTGCTCGCCGCGTCCCCTCAGCAGCCGCGCTGCCATGCTCGAAGCCGCCTCATCTGCTCACATTATAAGCGATCCCATTCCGTTCTTTAGCGCCGAAGCTGTCTCTTTATTTACAAATTCGCTGTAAATCTCGTAACACTCAATCCCTTTGAACTCTCGGCCCTTCGCGCTGGATTCAACGGCTGACCCTGGCGCGAACTCGCCCTGCCCGAGGCGCGGCTCCGCAGCAGCTCCGAAGCAGCTCCGCAGCGGCGGCTTGAACGCTGCAAGTACTTGGGCGGCGGGGGCCTGTGGGAGCGCGCGCAAGCAAGGCGGCGTGGAATCGCTCATCCTTTAGGTGGGCTGGGTAAGCGAAGGCAGTGGGCGGACTGCGGAACCGGCGGCGCGGGAGGGCAAGGCATGAAGATTGTCTCGATCATCAACACCAAGGGCGGCGTGGGCAAGACGGTGACGGCTGTGCACCTGGGCTCGGCCCTGGCGCACGCGGGAGCGCGCGTGCTGCTCTTCGACATCGACCTGCAGCACGGGCTCACGACCTACTTCCGCGCGGTGCCCGAGGGCCCGACCTCGGCCCAGGTACTTGTGGACGGCGAGCCCATCGAGGACGCTCTGATCCCGCTGCGCGAGCGCCTGCAGCTGGTGCCCGCCACTTCCGAGATGGAAGGCGCCGAGGGCGAGCTGATCGGGGCCAGCGGCGGCGAGGTGCGCCTGCGGCGCGCCCTGCGCCGCTTCATCTCGGACGCTCGCGGCAGCGGGCGCGACCTGCCCGACTGGGTGCTCATCGACTGCCCCTCGGGGTGGAGCACCGTCACGCGCAACGCCCTGCTCGCCTCGCACGCCATGATCGTGCCCGTCAACTCCGAGCCCGCCTCCATCCACACCGCCGTCGCCACCATCGGCGCAGCCGGCGAGCTGGGCGAGATGCACGACCACGAAATCTCGCTGCTGGGCGTCCTGCTCACCCGCTTCCGCACCACCAACGTGGCCCGCGCCGTGGCCCAGGCCGCCCAGTCCCAGTGGGGCGACAAGCTCTTCGGGACCCGCATCCGCCAGGCCGAAAAAATCAACGAGCTCTCCATTTCCGGCGACACCATCGCCGACTTGTCCCAGGCCCGCCAGGTCGGTGTGGCCGCCGATTACGCCGACTTAGCCCGTGAGGTGATCGCCCGTGGCTCGTAAAATTCCGCCTGAAAAAACCCCTTCGCCCGGCCCCAAGCTCTCGCTGGACCAGATGCTCGCGGGCTCCATCGCGCGCGAGGCCAGCGCCCAGCGCCCGCCCGCGGCCCGCGCGCCCCAGCCGCGCGCCCGCGAGGATCAAGACCGCGACGCCCGCCTCATCGAGCGCGAGCGCATCGAGCCCAACCCAGCCCAGCCCAGGCGCCTCTTCCCCAAAGACGACCTGCGCGTGCTGGGCCAGTCGCTGCGGCGCGACGGCCAGCTGCAGGCCCTGGTCGTGCGAGCGCACCCCAGCAAGAGCGGCCACTTCCAGATCGTCTCGGGCGAGCGCAGGTGGCGCGCCGCCGCTCCCGAGTTCGGCGACATCGACAAGCTGCGCGCCACCGTGCGCGAGCTCAGCGACGAGGAGACGCTGCGCCTGGCCCTCATCGAAAACATCCAGCGCACCGACCTCTCCGCCATCGAAATCGCGCGCGGACTCGACGCTCTGCGCTCGTCAACCCGGGTTGACGAAACCCCGATTTCAAGACGCCCAAGCCCGTCAACCCGGGTTGACAAGGGCGCCGACTCGGGCGCTTTGAGTGGCTCAACTCCGTCGAGCCGGGTTGACAGCAACGAGGTTCTGGGGCGGCTGGTGGGCTTCACGCGGGCGCGCGTGCAGCAGCTGCTGGCTCTGCTCGACCTGCCGCCCGAGGCGCAGAAGAAGATCGAGGCGGCCCGCCTCAACGAGAAGCACGGGCGCGCCCTGCTCATGCTCAAGGGCCAGCCCAGGGCGCAGCAGAAGCTGCTGCGCGAGATCGAGCGCGACAACCTCAGCGGCAACCAGGCCCTGCGGCGCGCCGAAGCCCAGCGCGCCCCCCGAGCCCAGCCCAGGCCCCAAGTACTTGAGCCGCCCGCTCAAGCCACTCAAGCCGCTTCAGAAGCCCCGGCTGAAGCCTCAACTGAAGCCTCAACTGAGGCGGCTTGGGATGTGCTGAACGAGCACTTGCTGCCGGCGGTGCGGCTGGCCGAGCGAGCGGCGCGGGCGCTGGGCGCTTCGTCAACCCAGGTTGACGAGCAGGGCGGCGAGCAGCGACTCCGCGAGGCCGCGCAACGCCTTTACGAGGCGGCGTGCGCGATTCGAGATTTGGTGGGCGGCAAGCCGTCACCGCCCGCAGCGACTCCCGCAGCGCCTCGCCAGCGATGAGCAGAGCGGGGAGGCGAGGGTGGCAAGGCCGTTGGCGGCCTGGAGTTTTGCAAGTACTTGCGGGGCGAAGCGGGGCGGGGCCGTGGCTTGAGCGACCTGATTATGACGACAGCGTCTGCGGGCTTGCCTGCGGGCTTGCCTCTGGAATCGAAGATTTACGTCGCGGGCCACGGGGGGCTGGTGGGCGGGGCCATCGTGCGCGCGCTGCGGGCTCGGGGCTACCTCAACCTGGCGCTGCGCTCGAGCCTTGAGCTGGACTTGCGCCACCAGGCTCAGGTGCAGGCGTTTTTCGAGGCGGAGCGGCCCGAGTATGTGTTTCTGGCGGCGGCCAGAGTGGGGGGCATCCTGGCCAACTCGACGCTGCCGGCTCAGTTCATCTACGACAACCTGATGATCGCGGCCAACGTGATCCAGGCCGCGCACCACAGCGGCGTCAGGAAGCTGCTGAACCTGGGCTCATCGTGCATCTACCCGCGCCTGGCGGCCCAGCCTCTGCGCGAGGAGTCGTTGCTGAGCGGGCCTCTGGAGCCGACCAATCGGGCCTACGCGGTGGCCAAGATCGCGGCCATCGAGCTGTGCGACTCCTACCGCGCCCAGCATGGCCGCGACTTCATCTCGGCCATGCCGACGAATTTGTATGGGCCGGGCGACAGCTTCGATTTGGATTCGAGCCACGTGCTGCCGGCCCTGCTGCGCAAGATGGTCGAGGCGAAGGGCAGCCGGGCTGCAGAGGTCGAGATTTGGGGCAGCGGGACGCCGCGCCGCGAGTTTTTGTATGTCGAGGACATGGCCCAGGCGTGCCTGTTCCTGATGGAAAACTTCTCGGAGCCGGGGCCCATCAACGTGGGCACGGGCCGCGACATCTCGGTTCGCGAGCTGGCCCTGCTCATCCGCGAGGTCGTGGGCTACCGGGGCGAGCTCAGCTTCGACCCCAGCAAGCCCGACGGCACGCCACGCAAGCTGCTCGATGTCTCGCGCCTGCGAGCAGCCGGCTGGAGCGCCCAAACCGAGCTGCGCGACGGCATCCAGCAAACCCACAGCTGGTTCCTGAGCCAAGCTGAAGCCATGCTGAAGCCAAGCTGAAGCCAAGCTGAAGCCAAGCTGAAGCCAAGCTGAAGCCAAGCTGAAGCCAAGCTGAAGCCAAGCTGAAGCCAAGCTGAAGCCAAGCTGAAGCCAGCAAGTACTTGCAGCGGCTTGTGCTGGGCTGGAGGCTGGGTTCAGAGGGGCTTGTGGGCGATGGCGAGGATGGTCTGGAAGTGGGGGGCGGCGGCTTCGCGATCGACGATGGAGACGCTCTCGCCGCCAAACCCGGCCTGGCGCAGCATCTGGAGCAGCTCGACCTGCGAGAAGCCGAGCCAGACATCGGCATACAGGGCGCGCGCGGCCTCGTATTCGTGGCGCAGCAGGTCCAGAATCACGATGCGCCCGCCCGGCTTCAGCACCCGCCGGGCCTCGGACAGGGCGGCTGCGGGGTGCAGGGTGTGGTGCAGCGTCTGGTGCATCAGGGCCAGCTCGACCTCGCCGTCGCGCAGCGGCAGCGCCTCCATGTCGCCCAGCCTGTAGTCCAGGTTCGCCACGCCGTTGCGCTGAGCCAGGCCGCGCCCGTACTCGACCATCTTCTCCGAGTTGTCGATGGCAATGACGCGCCTGGCGCTCTGGGCCAGCAGGAGCGCCATGGTCGCCTCGCCCGCTCCCAGGTCCGCGATTTCGAGCGGCGGCAGCAGGCGCAGCAGCATCTCGCACAGCGCCTTCCACGAGCGGCCCGGCAGGTGGTCGCGCCCGAAGCGGCCCGCCAGCTCGTCGAAGTGCCCGCGCAGCAGGTCCTTGCGCCGCGCCAGCACCAGGCGCAGCCCCTCGTCGTCGTGCGGGGCCGCCTTGATCTCCTCGCCGCCGCGCGCAAGTACTTGCTCCACGACCGCGCTCAGGCCGGGCGGCACCACCGCGCGGTACAGGCTCTTCTGGCCCACGCGCCGCGCCTCGACCAGGCCGGCCTGCCTGAGCTGCGACAGCTGCATCGAAATCCGGCTCTGCCCCATCCCAAGCACCTCCTGCAGCTCAGCCACGCTCAGCTCCTCGCGCTCCAGCAGCCGCAGCACACGCACCCGGCTCGCGTCACCCAGCACTCGCAGCGTTTTCAATAATTCCATAATGCCGTTGATCCATCCATCAATGTATCATAATGTGTTGATAGATCGGTAATTTACCTCGGGGAGAAGCTGACATGAGTACGGAGACCAAAGAGCGGGCGGGCGGGCAAACCAACGGGCGTGCGGCGCAGGGCGAGCGCTTGGTGGCGGGCATCGACGTGAGCCTGAGCGACTACAAGGTGGCGGACCTTTCGCTGGCCGAGTGGGGGCGCAAGGAGATCACCATCGCCGAGCACGAGATGCCGGGCCTGATGGCGATCAGGCGCAAGTACGCGGCTCACAAGCCGCTGCAGGACGTGCGCATCACGGGCTCGCTGCACATGACGATCCAGACCGCTGTGCTCATCGAGACGCTGGCTGACCTGGGCGCGGATGTGCGCTGGGCCAGCTGCAACATCTTCTCGACGCAGGATCACGCCGCCGCCGCGATCGCGGCCTCGGGCGTGCCCGTCTTCGCCTGGAAGGGCGAGTCGCTCGAAGAATACTGGTGGTGCACCAACCAGGCGATCTCGTTCCCCGGCGGGCTGGGGCCTCAGCTGGTGGTGGACGATGGCGGCGACGTGACCCTGTTTTTGCACAAGGGCCTTGAGCTCGAAAAGGGCAGCAAGTGGGCCCACGAGCCCGCTTCAAGTACGGAAGAGGGCGTCATCAAGGCCCTGCTCAAGCAGATCCATGCCGAGAACCCGACGCGCTTTGGGGGCATCGTCTCGGAGTGGCGCGGCGTCTCCGAGGAGACCACGACCGGCGTGCACCGTTTGTACAAGATGCAAGCCGAAGGCACCCTGCTGGTGCCCGCGATCAACGTCAACGACTCGGTGACCAAGAGCAAGTTCGACAACCTTTATGGCTGCCGCGAGTCGCTGGCCGACGGCATCAAGCGCGCCACCGATGTGATGCTGGCCGGAAAAGTGGCTGTCGTGTGCGGCTACGGAGACGTGGGCAAGGGCTCGGCCCAGTCGCTGCGCGGCATGGGCGCGCGCGTCATCGTGACCGAGATCGACCCCATCAACGCGCTGCAGGCCGCCATGGAAGGCTACCAGGTCACGACCATCGAAGACACGCTGGGCTGGGGCGACATCTACGTGACGACCACGGGCAACGTGGACATCCTGACGCTGGAGCACATGGCGAAGATGAAGGATCAGGCCATCGTGTGCAACATCGGCCACTTCGACAACGAAATCCAGGTCGACAAGCTCAACCAGGCGCCCGGAGTTTCGCGCCTGAACATCAAGCCGCAGGTCGATCAGTACACCTTCCCGACGGGCCACAGCATCTTCATGCTGGCCGAGGGGCGACTGGTCAACCTGGGCTGCGCCACGGGCCACCCGAGCTTCGTGATGTCGGCCTCCTTCGCCAACCAGACGCTGGCTCAGCTCGACTTGTGGGCCAAGCGCGACGAGTACGAAATCGGCGTGTACGTGCTGCCCAAGCACCTGGATGAGGAGGTCGCGCGCCTGCACCTGGAGAAGATCGGGGCCAAGCTCTCGACCTTGACCCAGGCCCAGGCCGACTACATCGGCGTGCCCGTCAACGGCCCCTACAAAGCCGATTCCTACCGCTACTAAACTGCAGCCTCCTGTTCAGCCAGCCCAGCCGATTGAGGCCGCGTGCAAGTACTTGCACGCGGCTTCTTCCCTGCGAGAGCCAGCATTTTTGCCTCGTCCACCAGCCCGATGCGGGTCGGAGCCGGGCACTTTCAGCCTCAATCTCTTGCATCTCAAAGGCAGCACGCGCAGTGAACCGCGCAGCCCGCAGGCAGCCCAAGCACCACGATAAAGCAACCCTGCTTCGCAGTTTTACTGCCGCCTTTCGTTCAATATTAGAGCTTCAAGGCCGGTGATAACGGCGTCCCGAAGCGCGTGCAAGTACTTGCGCTCCGTGCCGGCAGAGAGCACTTGGGAGCTAAATCGGAGCTAAATCCAGCCTCTTTTACAAAATATTTATATGGTCACACAATGTTTTTTGTGCTGTTAAAAACTTGCATAGGTCCACGGATTAGGGGCCCAAACCCGTGGACCTATGCAAGTTTTCGTGGCCTGGGCTCCCGGCTACCGGGGCCGCCTGCCGGAATTCCGTGTAGCTATGCAAGTTTTTTTCCGTGGACCTATGCAAGTTTTGGGTTTTCCGTGGACCTAAGTTAAGTTTTCCGTGGACCTATGCAAGTTTTCCGTGGACCTAAGTTAAGTTTTCCGTGGACCTATGCAAATTCTTCCGTGGACCTAAGTTAAGTTTTCCGTGGACCTATGCAAGTTTTGGAGGCCGTTTTCCGTGGACCTATGCAAATTTTCCGTGGACCTATGCAAGTCACTTTCGAAAAACTCCCCACTGGCTCTGGGTTTTTGGGGCCTCCAAAAATATGTAACAGTTGTAACAACAGCTGTTCTCTGTAACAGATATGTAACACAACACACGCGCGTGAGACTTGACACCGATTTAATTGACTTGCATGAAGCGGCCAGGTGTGATGTGTGTTGTGTTTGTTTGTTGATTTTTTTTTTCACAGCGGATACGATTGCAGCAGCGGATGAAAATTGTTTTTTGGGAAGGCGCAGGCAAAACCGCCGAAGTCGCCGAAGTCGCCGAAGTCGTTGAAGTCGCGAAGATGGCGAAGGTTGCAGCGGAAAAGTTATGAGCCACGAACTCATCTCGGAGCTTCAGGAAGCGGAGGGGGCGGAGGAAGCGGCGAGCACGGCTGAGGCCGTGGCCTCGGAGGCTCACGCCTACGAGAGCGAGAGCGAGATCATCCGCCTGGGCAAGGACGAGATGAACTTCATCGAGCACCCGTTCTGCTCGCTTTCCAGGGAGAAGGACACCCGCACCATCGAGTCGCACTGGAAGGCCCAGCACCCCATCAGCAAGCGCGTGGTGGATGCCTACTGGAAAGTGCGCGGCGATGTCGAGCTCGGGCTGCCCACGGCCAACGACGAAAAAGTTTATCTAACCGCGATGGAGCTCACGCGTGAGTGCGGCTGGCTGCGCGAGGTGCACTTCACGCGCGCCGATATGCTGCGTCGCCTGGGCTGGAGCGACACGCTGTCGTCCTACCGGCAGCTGCACGAGGCGTTCCTGCGGCTGTCGAGTATGCTGATCGAGTCGAAAAACGCCTTCTACCACCCCAAGAGCGGGCACTACATCGACGGCGCCTTCCACATGATCGACACCTTCATGATCGGCGGCGAGGGGCCGGGGCGCAAGAGCCAGCAGCGTCTCGCGAAGCCGCTGACGTTCTTCGTGTGGAACAAGATCGTGCACGAGTCGCTCATCGCGGGCAACATCCGCTCCATCGACCTGGACTTCGCGCTGTCGCTGGAGCGCCCGCTGTCGCTGCGCCTGTTCCGCTACCTGGACAAGAAACGCTACGGCAAGCGGCGCCACTTCGAGGTCGGGCTGCGCGAGCTGTGCAGCATCCACCTGGGCATGGTCGTGGACGAGCGTTACGACTCGAACCTGCGCGCCTCGCTCCAGGGCGCGCACTCCGAGCTGATCGCGCGCGGCTTCCTGCTGGGAGTGAGCTTCGAGAAGATGAAGACCCGCAAGGGCATCAAGGTGCTCTACGATTTCGCCGCCGCCTCCGGCGCGCCCACGCACCTCGCCACGCAGCTGGACGCCTCGACCGACGAGCCCAGCTCAGCCGAAGGCACCCTGATCGCGGGCGAGCAGATGCAGCTCTTCCTGCCCGAGCACCTGTCTTCCAAAGCCCTGTCGCCCTTCGCCGCCGCCTCGGGGCCCAAACGACGCGCCAGCCACTCGCAGACAAGCCAGGCTCAGGCGCAAGCTGAGGCGCAAGCTCAGGCGCAAGCTGAGGCTGATCCAGGACCGGCCCGCGCGTTTTCGAGCTCTCAAACGGCGCTTCAAGCCGCGCCTGAAGGTGAGCCCGAGGCCGCGCCTGAAGCGAGCCGAGCGCGCGCAAGCGGAGCCGGAGGCGCAAGCGGAGCCGGAGGCGCAAGCGCCACGCGCGAGCCGGGGCCAAGGCCGGAGCAAGTACTTGCGGGCGCGGGCCTGGCCTCGAAGCTGGTGGGGGTGGGCGTCTCGGCTGCGGTGGCTCGGGAGCTGTGCGCGAGCTTCGGGGCGTCCGCGATCCAGATGCAGCTCGACTGCCTGGCCGACCGTGAGCCCAAGAACCCCGCGGCGGCCCTGGTCAAGTCGATCCGGCAAGGCTGGAACCCGCCGCTGGCCTACGAGCAGCGCGCAGCGGCTCGGCGGGGCGCGCACGAGCAGAGCAGCCAGGAGCGGGCCCAGAGCGAGCGCCTGCGACGCGAGCAAGCCGAGCTCAAGGCCCGCCGCAGCGAGCAGGCGGCCCAACAAGAGGCTGAAGCCGCGCTGCTGGACGCGCGGTGGCAGGAGATGGACGCGCCCACGCGCGCCCACATCGAGGCCCAGGCCAGGGAGCGCCTGGGCGTCCTCGGGCTGGCCGGGCGCGCGCCCGCCGCCCTCAACGCCATGCGCCGCACCCTGCTGCGCGAGCGCGAGGCTTAACTAAGCCCAGCAGCGCGAGCGCCAGGGTGAGCGGCGAGGAGAACGCCATGTTGGAGGCGAGTAGAGCGCACGAGGCGCAGGTTCGATCAGCCGGCATCTTGCTGGCGGCGCTGAGCGCCTGCACGCTGCTGCCCGCGCCGGGCCAGGGCCGCGAAGCCGGCCAGCCCGCCGCAAGTACTTGCAGCCGCGCCTTCAGCAGAGCTGGCGGCTGCAGTCATCAGTGAGGCGCGCGCTTACGGGCCGGGCGGCCCTGAAGACTCGTTCGTCGAGCTGAGCAACACCACGAGCGAGCCTGTGAACCTGTCCGGCTGGTCGGTGCAGTTCCTCAACGGGGCCGGGCACCTCGTCTTGGTTCCCGTTCCTCCCAGCACTTGGCTGCCTGCGCGCGGCCACCTGCTCTTCGCGGGGCGCAGCTACTCGCTGAGCGCCTACGCCAGGCCCGATCTAACGCTGCCCGAGCGCGTGGCCGGCGGCGTGCGGCTGTGCGATGCCACGGGCCGCGCTGTCGATGCCATCGGCCCCAAGTCTCAGCCCCAAGCTCAAGCTAAGCCCAGCAGCACGACGAGCAGCCAGTCCTTTCGCGAGGGCCAGGGGCTGCCCGCCTGGGCCTTCGACCCCGCTGCCGACTCCCCTGCTCAGGACAGCCCAACTGAAGCCTCGCGTCAGGCGAAGCCCGCCCGGTTGCCGCCTCAAGCCTCGGGTTCGGGCGCGCTGCCTCTGGCTCAGTTCGCCTGCGTGCGCCGCGTGGACGCCTCGGGGCGGCGGCTGCGCGACAGCAACGACAACGCTGCGGACTGGCTGGTGGTCTCGGTCTCGGGCGAGCTGAGCGGGCACGCGGCCCGGCTGGGCGCGCCAGGCCCACAGAGCACGGCCTCGGCTCAGCTCGCCATCCAACCGCCCGCCGCCGCGCCGTCCCACAGCGCAGCTGCGGCTGCGCTGGCCAGCGTCGCGGCGGCTCAGGCAAGGCGAAGCAAGGCGAGCTCAAGCCTGGCCGATGGATCGCGGAAGCTGCCGTTTCTGCGGCGCGCGGAGGCCGTCGGAGCCAACAGCCGCCTGAGAACCCTGACTCTGCGCTACAGCCTGCTCAACCGGAGCCCGCAAGTACTTAAACGGTTTCGGCTGCGGATACTGGGCGCGACCTCGGGGCCGTCGCCCGCTGGAATCGCCGACGTGCGGCTGCTGCCTCTGCCACACGCGCTGCGGGCGATGGCCTCGCCTGGCAAAGCGCAGCAGCCAGCGGGTGAGATTCCGATGCTTTACGGCGTGCTGGATGAGCCTCCGGCTCAGGCGAGTGGAGGCGGGCTCAACTCCAGCCTGACCTTCCTGGCTGCGGGCGGCACGGTGCCGGGCGGCATCGCGCCGGGCGGCTCGGCTGAGCTGCGCATCCTGCTGGGCGTCCAGAAGCCGGGGCGCTACCGCCTGCTGCTCGATGGCAGCGGCCTATTCCTGGCTTTCGACGGCTACATTGGGGACGGCTCGGCTCAGGCGGCTCAGCAAGGGGCTCAGCAGGCCGTTGAAGCCGCCTGGCTCTGGGGGGCGGCGGGCGCGGGTCCGATCCTGGCTCAGGCTCGGGGCGCGGGCGCGGCGGGCTCTGCGGGCGCGCCCGGCGTGAGCGGAGCTGAGGCGCGAGGAAGCGGCGGAAGTGGTGAGGCTGGCAGGACGATCGTGGCGGACATCGTTCTGGCGGGCAACACCGAGGACGGCGAGACCGGCCCGGAGGATGAGGCGTCGCCCCTGGTGCTGTCGTCGTCCGACTTCGCGGGCGAGGCGGGCAGCATCCGGCTGCGCTTCTCAGGGCCTCTGGAGGTGGCTAACGGCTTAGCCGGGGCGACCTTTGGCATCACGGTCAACGGGCGCGAAGTCAGCGGCGAGCCGGTGGCTGCGGGGCAGAACACGGTCGTGCTCAAGCTGCCCGGCAATTCGCTGCGCCGTGGCGACCGCGTCGCCCTGAGCTGGGCCAACCTGCGCGACGCCCGTGGCCGCCTCCTCGCGGGCCAGGCCGGGCCGCTGAGCGTGCCCTGAGCCGAGCCCCCCATCAAAGCGCAGCCTCCTCAAGAGGACGCTCGCCAGTGCAGCCGCCTGCAAGTACTTGCAGGAGCGTGCTCGCCCAGGGAGCCGGGCGGCGTGGCGGCGGCTGTGCTAAATCCGCTGCTCTATAGCGATGTTAGAGTCTGAGAGGTTTGGGATATAGTGTCTAAACCTCGTTGGGAACTGCGTCTCTCGTGTCGAGAGGAAACGCCGCCAAACGAGCGAAAGCCCGCTGATAGCTGCGCCGTTGCTGCTACACAGCACAGGAGAAAGCGATGAAGCGAGCCGAGGACATAATCCGTGTTTGCCAGGCCAACCCCGCTGCGAGCGCATCCGCGACAGATCACGTCGCGCAGGCGCGGCGGGCGCGGCGGGCGCGGCGGCTGAAGGCGCTGCAACGGGGCCTGGCGGCTTGCTGGGTGCTCGGCGTGCTCGCGTTGATGGCAGGCGCAGCGAACGCAGCCGCGCTGACGTGGGATCCGGGCCACACGCCGGCCACGCCTTCAGGCGGAGCGGGCACCTGGGACCTCACAAGCGCCAACTGGTCGAACGGCACCTCGGACGTGGCGTGGAGCGACACCACCGGCACCGCCGACACTGCCACGTTCTCAGGCACGGCGGGCACCGTGACGCTTAGCACGAACCTGGGCGCGGTCGGCTTGTCCTTCACGATGACCGGCTACACCATCTCGGGAACAGGCACCCTGAAGTTGGGCGCCAGCGGCATTGACGCAAGTACTTTGACTACTGGCACGACAACCATTGCATCCGCAGCTACGGTTGTAGCGAGCCAGAACTGGAATGTAGGCAGCGGCGCTGCACTGGCATTGAGCGGTGCGGTCGGTGCCAGCAACTTGACAGCGACCCTTACCGGCGCCGGAACTGTGACACTCTCCGGCACTACAGATAATGCAGGCCTCGCTGCTACCGTCACCTCCGGCACGCTCGTTCTGGCCAAGACCAGCACCAGCAGCGTCCATGCACTTGGCGGCGCCACAACGGTGGGAGGCGGCACGCTACGACTGGGCGGGTCCGGCGGCGACCAGATCTACTTCGGTGTTACAGTCGCGGTGAACAGCGGCACCTTCGACTTAAATGGCTTGAGTGAGGGCATTGATGCTTTAGATGGCGCAGCGGCTGGCACCATCACGAACAGTGTCGCGGCTACAGCGGGCACTTTGACGACTGGCGGCAACAACGGCGGCGGCACTTATACCGGCAGCATTCAGAACGGCAGCGGCACGACATCTTTGGTAAAAGGCGGCACGGGAACGCTGACCTTGTCGGGCACGAGTGGTTTTTCAGGGGGCGTCACGATTAGCGGCGGCAGCCTGACCTTGACTGGAACAACTGATGTGGGCACGAGCACCATTTCCGTCAACGGTGGCCAGTTCAGCTTACAATGGCACGACGAACGGCAGCAGCGCATTAACAGTTTCCAACCCAGTGACGCTCGCTTCGAGCACCACACTGTTCATCAACCAAACCAACGTCCCTCTGACTTACGCTGCCTTTCCAATCAACATGAACGGCAACTCATCGCTGACCTTTGCACGCGCTAACCTGTATACGGACACTATCAACAGTCCGATTGCACTCAACAATACTGGCACTGGCACACAAGCCGCCACTATCGGCGAGACGGACGCTGCAAACACGATCAATTTGCAGGGAATAATCTCCGGGACGGGTGATTTGAAGATCGCTCCTGGTGGCAACGGCAACCCCTTTACAGTCACCCTGAACAAGCCGGAGACTTACTCGGGCAACACGTTTATTACTCAGACTGCGGCAGGTGACTATCCGTATGTCAAGCTACTGGCTGGCGGTTCGCTGCCTTCAACGACAGCACTGACAGTCACAGCGGCTGGTACCGCGAAGGCGGTAACGTTTGACTTGAACGGTCAGGCCCAGACTCTATCGGGGTTGTCGAGCGCAGGGGCAGGAGCAGCTTCAGATTCGATCATCAACAGCACCAACGGAACAACCTCAGCGTTGACCGTGAACAACACGGCCAACCCCAGTTACGCAGGTCATATTGGCTCCTCTACAGCCAGCACGAGCAACATCGCGCTAACGAAGGGCGCGAGTGGCACGCTGATTCTCAGCGGCCTCAACTACTACACTGGCGGAACCACGATTGGGGGCGGTGCGATTCAGATGAGCGGCTCCGGGACGCTCGGCGCGACAACGGGCTCGTTGACAATCAACACGGGCGGCACGCTCGATTTGAACGGCACCAGCCAGACGGTTGGTGTTCTGAGCGGAACCTCGACCACGCAGGCGATCGGCAGCGGCGCACCTGGCACTTCCACGCTCACCATCGGCAACGGCAATGGCAGCGGCACATTCGGCGGCATCATTGGCGACAGAGCCGCCATTTCCACCGGCACGCCTGTCGTCGCGCTGACCAAGACGGGCACGGGCGCCCAAGCCCTCACCGGCGCCAACGGCTACTCAGGCATCACGACGCTCAACGGCGGCATCTTGAACATCAACGGCCAGTACGCCCTGGGTGGCGGCAATTACAGCGGGCTAACTTTCAACGGCGGCACGCTTCAGTATGCAACCGCCTTCACCGGCAATGGATCAGGCGACATCTCGGCGAACTCAGGTGGAGTAGCGAAGCCGGTGACATTTGGTCCAAGCGGGGCGACCATTGACACCAATGGCAACAGCGTGACATTTGCCAACACGATCGGCAACAGCGGCACCGGCAGCTTGACTAAATCTGGCAGCGGTACCCTCACACTCGGCGGTGCAAACACCTACAGCGGCGGCGTGAGCCTCAGCCTCGCGGCAGGCACCTTGAACATCAACAACGCGACCGCCCTGGGAACCGGGGCGCTCACCATCAAGGGCTCCAGCACGACTTTTGATAACACCAGCGGCGCTGCCCTCACGCTCGCCAATGGGCTGAGCACGATCGGCGGCAGCGCGACGTTCACCGGCACGAACGATCTCACCTTTAGTGGTGCGCTGACGCTTGCCGGCAGCAACAGACGCAGCGTGATCGTGAGCAACGCCGGAGCCACGCTGACGTTCAGCGGCGCGGTCGGGCAAGATGTAGCCAACAGAACCTTGACCAAGTCAGGGGCCGGCACACTGGCCTTGACCGGCACAAGTACTTACAGCGCCGGCACTGACGTTGCGCCCGGTACCAACGTCACCGCGGGCAACCTGCGTGGCACCACCGCGAGCCTGCAGGGCGTCATCAACGTCAATCCCAACACCGCTACTCCTGCGGTTTTACAGTTCGACCAGGCCACAGCAGGCACTTACGCCGGTCTGCTGAAGGGATCGGGCGCTCTGCAGAAGCTCAACTCAGGAACGCTGACTTTGACTGGGGCCAGCACCTTCGTCGGAGCAACCACTGTAGTTGGAGGCACCCTGCAAGTGGGCGACGGCACGACCGGAAGCCTGGCCAGCAGCCCGGTTACGGTGCAAAGCGGAGCGACGCTCACGGGCGGCACGCAAAACGGAGCCACTTCCACCGCAGGGCAGGTGAGCACGCTCAGCATCCTGAGCGGCGGCACCCACGCGCCGGGCGTCACCAGTGGAGTGCAGCAGACAGGCAGCTACTCGCTGAGCAGCAGCTCGACCTTGAAGGCTGACATCAATGGCAACGCAGCCGGCACTGGCTACGACCAGGTGAACGTGACAGGCACCGTCACGCTGGGCGGCACCCTTAACCTGAACCTGGGCTACGCTCCGCTGAAGGGAGACAGCTTCACCTTGATCAACAACGATGGCACGGATGCCGTCGCGGGCACCTTCACGGGGCTGGCTGAGGGCGCTCCGGTCAGCGCGCCCTTTGGCGGCACGACCTACTTCTTCAACATCTCCTACAAGGGCGGCAGCGGCAACGACGTGGTGCTGACAGCGGCTGCGCCTTCGGCGGCCACGGGCGCCATCATCAGCGAGTTCCGCACGCGCGGGCCTCAGGGCGCCCTGGACGAGTTCGTGGAGCTGCTCAACACCACCGACAGCGCGCTCAACGTGAGCGGCTGGACGCTGGGCTACACCTCGGGCGCGGCGCCCGCGAGCGTGACGCTGCCCGGCAGCACCAGCATCCCGGCGCGAGGCTACTACCTGCTGGCCAACCCCGGCGGCACCGGCACCGGCTACAGCCTGAGCAGCTATGCTTCGAGCGACGCTGCCTTGAGCTCGGACATCGACGACGGCTCCGACCTGAGCCTGCTCAACGCCTCGGGCACCATGGTGGACGCCGCGAGCATCGGGGGCGCGGGCAGCGCGCCCAGCAGCAACGGCGAGTTCGCCTTCGTCCGGCTGCCCGGCTCGGCGGCCTACAGCGCCTTCACCCTGGTTTCGACCGACGGCAGCAGCTTCGGCAGCAGCCTGTCGGTGATCCTGGGCGCGCCTGGGCCGCAGAGCCTGAGCAGCCCCGTCGTGCGCGGCGATGGGTTCAGCGTGGCCCTGTTCGACCCCGGCGTCTCTTCAAGCTCACGCCCCAACCAGGTGCGCGTGGGAGCCACCACGGGCCCCAACGCGCCCCAGGGCACGCTGCTCATCCGGCGCGCCCTGACCAACAGCAGCGGGCAGAGCATCACGCGGCTGCGCTTTCGCCTGGTTCGCCTCACCACGCTGGGCAACACCGCCTCGCCCCAGGCCGACCTGCGCGCCATCAGCTCGATCAGCGAGAGCCGCGCGACCTCGCAGGGCACCAAGCCCGTGCTGGGCCTGACGCTGGAAGCGCCTTCGACCGAGGGCGTGGGAGCCACCGCTGGCGGCGGCACAGCCAGCGGCGGCGGCCTCAACGCGAGCCTGAGCTCAAGCACCGTGACGCTGAGCACCCCCCTGGCTCCCAACACCACGCAGAACTACAACTTCCTGTTCCGCGTGGTGCGCCCCGGCAGCTTCGCCTACGCCCTTTCCATCGAGGCTCTGCCCACCCCCTGAGCTCCCCTATTCTCCCCTGGGCTCCCTTGAGCTCCCCTGAGCAGCATCAGACGAGCGAGTCGAAGAAGCAAAAGGCAACATGACCCCGCAACCAACCATCACAACCCAGACAACCGCGCAGCCGCTTGAGCCGCTTGAGCCGCTGTTGGGCGAGCACGGGCCTCGCCGCCGTGAGCTCTACCGCACGCCGCTCCTGACGTCTTACGGACGCCTGGAGCAGGTGACGCTGCAGGCGGTCAGCGGAACCGGGACCGCCGCAGACTGCACCACGGACCCAAACCTCTGCCTCCCCGAATAGTGGCTCGTTCGAGCCTGCGCTTCGCGACTCGCAGGATGCTGAGCGTGTCGCGAGCAGCTCCCAAGACAGTCCCGGCTCACCATGGCGTTTTGTTACAGGGCCTACGGCCTCAGCATTAGCTCGGGCATCGAATTGCCCGAGCTGACGCGCGTTTGGCCTCCGGTTGATGAGCCCGGCGAGGTTGTGGTCGAGGTTGGCGCTGCCGTTGAGCCCGAAGCGATTGCCGCCTGGCAAGATGCCTTTCGCCTGGATCGAGAAGCAGCGCATTTCGCCTGGCCCGACGTGGGCCGGTTCCAGGTGCGGGGCGGCGGGCAAGTACTTGTGGAGCCCTGCGCGGGCGTGGCGCAATCCAGGGTGCGGGCCTCGCTGCTGGGGCCTGTGCTGGCCACGGTGCTCTTCCAGCGCGGGTTTTTGGTCTTGCACGCCAGCGCCGTGACCTTGCCCGATGCCGACGGCAGGCAGGGCGCGGTGGCTTTCCTGGGCGGCTCGGGCGCGGGCAAGTCCACGCTGGCGGCGGCCCTGCACGCGCGCGGCCACTCCGTCGTGGCGGATGACTTCGTGGCGATCCCGACCGCCCAGGCGCGAAGCGAAGCCGGGGCTTGGCCTCCAGCGCCGGGGCCACTGAAAACGCCGGAGCCTCCGCTCATCTTCCCCGGCTACGCGCAGCTGCGGCTGTGGCCTGAGTCGCTGGAGGCTCTGGGCGAAGATGCTCAGGCTCTGCCGCTGCTGTTCCCTGAGCAGGAGCGGCGCGTCCGGCGCGTGCGCCACAGCCTGAGCGCCCGGCGCTTGCCTCTGCGCGCGCTGTGCGTGCTCGAAGAGGGAGCCGAGGTGAGCATCGAGCCGCTGCCTCCAGCGCGGGCCGTCGTCGAGCTGTCGCGCTACTGCTACTGCTCGGGCCTGCTGTCGCCCGCTGACTCGGCCACGCAGTTCCGGCAGTGCGGCGCCCTGGCTGCGGCCTTGCCCATGCCCATCCGCCGCCTGCAGCGCCCGCGCGACCTCAGGCAGCTGGACCGGGCCGCCCGCGTCGTCGAGGAAGAGCAGGGCCGCGCCGCCTTTAGTTCAGCCCGCTGCTCGCTGAGCTGAGCCCGGCAGGAAGCTCAAAGCAGTTTTCAATCGGAGCGAGATAGCCACAGGCGGGCGTTGAGCGGCCCATCACTTCATCTCACTTCATCTGAAAACGGCTTCAAGTGTTGAGTGTTCGAGAAGCCGCCCGCTTTGAAGCCGCCCGCTTTGAAGCCGCGGTTCCGAGGAGCACGCCGGCAAGGTGATTCCGGCGCGCGGCATGTCAGGACACAGCAGTAGAACGACTGTGAGCGCGCTCAAGGGTGGCCGCTGGCATTCGGTGCTCGCGCAGCTGCTTGGAACTGCTTGGAGCCACTCGCGGGCCCAAGGTTGGAGATGCGGGCAGGGCAGCTTCAGCCGGCCTCGCAACCGCTTGGCCTGGAGCTGCGGGCTCCTCAAGTACTTGCCTGGGGCGGCAGCGACAGGAAGGCGTTGGCCACGCGCGGGTCGAACTGCTTGCCGCCTTGCGACGCGATCTCGGCCATCGCCGCCTCCAGCGGCCACGCTTTTTTGTAAGGGCGCTCGTTGGTCAGGGCGTCGAAGACATCCGCGACGGTGACGATGCGGCCGACCAGGGGGATGTCCTCGCCGGACAGCCTTTGCGGGTAGCCCGTGCCGTCCCATCGCTCGTGGTGGCTGAGCGCGATTTCCTCCGCCATCCGCAGCCAGGGCGAGGTGCTGCCGCCAAGCATCCCGGCTCCGATGATGGTGTGCTGCCTCATCGTGGCGAACTCTTCTTCTGTCAGCTTGCCGGGCTTGAGCAAGATGGAGTCGGCGATGCCGATCTTGCCGACATCGTGGAGCGGCGCGGCGCGCCTGATCAAGTCCACCTGTGAGGGCGGCAGGCCCAGGGCGTGCGCGATGAGCCCGGCGGTTCTTCCCACGCGCCTGGTGTGAAGCCCCGTGTCGTCGTCGCGGTATTCGGCGGCCAGCGCCAGCCGCTGCAAGGTCTCTAACTGGGCCCTTTCCAGATCCTGCGTGCGCTCGCGCACCCTGGCTTCGAGCAGTATGTTGTAGAAACGGGTTTCCAGCAGGTTGTTGATGCGCAGCAGGACTTCGGTCTCATCGAGCGGCTTGGTCAAGAAGTCCCTGGCGCCTTCCTTCAACGCCTTGTGCTTGGCGTCCGAAGTCGCGTCGGCGGTGAGCACCAGGACAGGCACCGGGTTGCCGTCCATCTCGCCGTGCAGCTGCTGCATGACGGCAAAGCCGTCCAGGTGCGGCATGGCCAGGTCCAGCAGCACGATGTCGGGCTGAACGCTGTGAAAAAGCCCGAGCGACTGCCGAGAGTCGGTCGTGCTGTGGACGTTGCCGTAGCCTGCCTGCTGGAGAATGATCTCCAGGAAACGGACGTTGGCTTTCTCATCGTCCACAATGAGAATCTTGCCCTGCTTGAGAATGGTCTCCGGCATCAAACGATCTCCTCGCTGTCAGGTTGTGCGGCGAGTGCCGGCGTCACGGGCAGGAACTCATCCAGGGTGTGGAGGAACCGGGCGACATCAAGGGGCTTGGTCAGGTAGGTCCTGGCTCCGGCGGCTATCAACCGTTGTATCTGGTTCGTGGTGGCGTCGGCGCTGGTAATCACGACCGGGATATCCCTGGTGACAGCCGACTGCTGCAGGCGGATCAGGACTTCCTGGCCGTTGAGGTCGGGCAAGTTGAGGTCGAGCAGGATGAGGTCGGGCTCGTGCTGGCGCGCCAAATCCAGCCCCACGCTGCCCTGCACAGCGGACAGCAAAGTGATGTCGGGGCGCATTTCGAAGATGGCTTCGATAAGCCGGAGGTTGGAGGGGTTGTCTTCGATGCACAGCACGGAATACCTCAGCCCCACTTCCTGGCTTGCATCCACAGGCCGCGTGCCCTCGGGTAAGTTCGCCAACTGCGCAGCGGGCGCGCTGGCCTGGGGCAGCTCGACGGTGAACGTGGAGCCCCGGCCCAGAGTGCTCTGCACGCTCAAAGCCCCGCCCATTTCCGTGAGCAGGCGCTGCGACAAGACCAGGCCCAGCCCGGTGCCTTCGATTTCGGAGGCGCTGGCGCTGAGCCGCTCGAAGGGCGTGAAGAGCCTGGGCAGGTCCTGGGGCGAGATGCCCGGCCCGGTGTCGCGAATCGCGATAGAAATTCCGCCGCCCGGCTTTTGCTCGCAGGAGACCTCCACCTGCCCGCCCTCGCGGTTGTATTTGATGGCGTTGGAGATCAGGTTGATGAGTACTTGCTTGAGCCGCTGGCGGTCGGCCAGGATGTGGCTGCGGCCCAGCTGAGCCAGGTCTTCGTCGAGGCGGATGCTGCGCTCCGCCGCCAGCGGGCGCACCAGGGCGCAGGCTTCGGGCACAACGTCATCGAGGGCGATGGGTTCGAGGGAGAGCTCAAGGTGCCCGGCCTCGACGCGCGCGATGTCCAGCACCTCGTTGATGAGGTCGAGCAGGTGCCGCCCGCCCTTGAGGATGTAGCCCACGCTCTCGCGCTGCAGCGGTGCAAGTACTTGCTTGTCCAGGATTTGGCCAAATCCCAGGATCGCGTTGAGCGGCGTGCGCAGCTCGTGGCTCATGCGCGACAAGAACTCGCTTTTGGCTTGGTTGGCTTTATCGGCCTCTTCCCTGGCCTGCCGCATCTCGGCCTCGGCTTGCGTGCGCTCAAACGATTCCAGAGCGAGCGCGCAGATGGCTGCTGCGGAGCTGGCGAAGGTTTGATCGTCCACTTTCCAGGGCCGCGCGGCTCCGGTGCGCTCACAGCACAGCACGCCCGCTATCTGCCCGTCCACGACGATGGCCGCGTTCAGCAGCGACATAATGCCCGGCGGCTTCAGGTAAGGCTCCCAGAGCTCATGCGTCGCGGCATGGGTGCGCGCATCGTCAGCGACAATGATCAGCCCCGATTCCAGGGCGTGAAAATACGCCGGGAAATCCTGAGCCGCCAGTTCGACGCCCTGTGAATGCGTCCCGGTGGCGGCCTCATAAAGATCGAGGCAGCGCAGTGCCGCGCGATCCTGGCTGTAAAGCCACACGCTGCATCGCTCGGCGTTGAGCAAGGTGCTGTGGGCTTGGGTGATTTGCTGGAGCGCGCTGTCCAAGTCCCCCATCTGCGAGGCGCGCAGGCGCGCCAGGTCGGTGAAGAGGCGGTTGCCCTGCAGGAGCCGCGCTTCGTTGCTGCGCAGCTCTTCGTTCGCCCTGTGCAAATTATTCGCGACCTCGCGGAACGCGCCCATTGTCATTTGGTGCTCGACATTCTCGACACGCAGGGCTTCGTTGGCCACCCCCAGCTCGGCGGTGCGCTCCATGACGTGCAGCTCCAGCTCGTCGTTGGCCTTTTGCAGGGCCGCTTCCGCCGCCCTGATCTTCGTGACGTCGTGGGCAACGCAATACCATAACGCTTCATACGGCGCGGCCATCCACTGCAGCGACTTGTAGGAGCCGTCCCGGCAACGGTAACGGTTCTCGTGGCTCAACTGGGTGCCTCCGTTGAGCGTCGCCATTTTTTTCACCGTGCCGGCGATGTCATCGGGATGCACGAATTCCAGGAACGGCACGGCCATCAGCTCGGCGTTTGAAAAGCCAAGCGTCGTCTCAAAGGCCGGGCTCAGGCGCTTGAAATAGCCGTCGCTGCCGACGATGGCGAGCATATCGAGCGACAGCGTGAAGAAGCGGTCGCGTTCCTCTTCGGCTGCCTTGAGGGCGGTGATGTCCATGACCAGCCCGTCCCAGCGCGTGCCGCCGCCGGGCAGCCGGTGAGGACGCGAAGCGCCCTGTATCCAGATGATCTTTCCCGAATCCAAACGGTGGCGCCCTTCCCAACGCCACGGCGAAAGCGTGTCCGCTGAGGCCGCCACGCTGCGGTCGAACTCGCTGCGGTCATCGGGGTGTATCCTGTCAAGGGGCCACAGCGGGTTGTTCTTGAGAGTCTCCGGCTCGGTCTGGAATATCTCGCGGCAGCCTTCGCTGACGAAGGGCCACTCCACCGACCCGTCGGGCTGCAAGACGAACTGATAGACCATGCCCGGCACGTTGGCCACGATGCTCTGGAAGCGTTCTTCGCTGGCGCGCAGCGCGTTCTCCGCCTGCTTGCGCGCCGTGATGTTTTCATGCGCGACAACCACGTGCAGCGGCCCCTCGCCGACGAAGCGCGTCACGCACACGCTGAACCATCGCTCTTCGCTGGGGCTGTGACACGGATACTCCAGGCAAAACGCATGGTGCCGCCCCGCCATGACCTCTCGAATTCCCTGAACGAGCGCCGCCGCTTCCTGCGCCCAGGCGCCGCTCGCCTCCTCGCAAACTCCGAGGTAGCTGACTCCGACCCCGCAGGAGACGGCAGTGCCGCCGTTTGCCTCGGAAAATTCCTGCCACGCCTGGTTGACGGCGACGATGCTCCCGCCTTCGTCGAGCACGGCGATGTGCGCGGACAGCGCGTCGAGCGTCGATTTCAGAAAACGCTGCGATTCCTGAACGGCCCCCATCGCCTGCTTGCGTTCGCCGATGTCGCGGATGTTGCACTGGATGACCTGGTGCCCGTTCTCCGCATAGACGTTGCTCACGAACTCGACCGAAGCGATTTGCCCGTCCCTGGTCTCAAGAGGCAGGTCGTTGTAACGGATATATTCTTGTTCCTGCAGCGTGCGGAAAGCATCTTGGTTGGCGGCGATGTCGCGGAAGGTGCCGATTTCCCACAGCTGCTTGCCCACCAAGTTCTCCGGCGCGTAGCCCAGCAGCTCGCACAGATACGGGTTGACGTCCTCGATTTTTCCGCTGGCCGCGTCGAGGATCAAGATGCCGTCGCGCGCCGACTCAAAGAGACGCCGATAGCGGATCTCGGAAGTCCGCAGCGATGCCGCCGCCTTGACCGGCGGCGATGCCTTCGTCTGGCCATCGCGCTCCCTGGCCGCTGCAGCGTCCGGGACGACGTTCGAGGCTTCATCGGTCATAGCAGAGGCTCCCTGATGCAACATATCATCCAGCGCTGTCATAAAACGCTTTACCTCAAGCAGCCGGCGAGGTAGGCTTAGCGCCAGCCGCGGCTCCTTGAGCTTCGTCTTGGTGCCCCGGCGTCTTGGTGCCCCGGCGTGCGGCGCGGCGAACCGGGCGGCTGTAAGTACTTGTGAGGTACTTGCAGCTCAAAGAGAAGCGTCCGGCGTTTGCGAAAGTGGCTCGTCGCGGGCAATAATGAGACCCGCCTGGTGCAGTTGACCTAACAAGGCGAGTAAGTCGCGCTCGCAGCGCGCGGGCTCGACATCGTAGCGCAGCAGCAGTGCCCGGAGCAGGTCCGCGACGCGGCTCTCCTGCTGCAGCAAGCCCCAGACGTAGGCCCCGACCTCGTCCAGGCCGTAGTAGGCACCGCTGCCCAGGTCGAGTAGAGCGGCCTCGCCCGCCAGCGCGCAGGAAACGACGTGGTCTTCGGGAGCCGCGCGCAACCTGGAGCCTGGTCCGATCATACTGCTCATTGTGCCCCCGCCCCGAGCCCGCTGCAAGGCGCGGCTCCCACCATGACCTGCACAGGCCGCGCGCTGGCTCAAGTACTTGAGGGCTGCTGGCGCCCCGATGCCGCGCCTCTGGAAATGGAGCCGGCGCAACTCGAAGCCCTGGCGCCCCTGCTGGCCGAGTCGGGGGCGGGCGCTCTGGCCTGGCGCCGCCTGCGCCCCTCGGCTGGAGCCGCGCGTCCGGCTGGCTCGGCTGGAGCCGCGCGTCCGGCTGCGGCTGAAGCTCTGCTGCACGGCGCGCACATCCGGCAGGCGCTGGAGGCGCGGCTCCGCGAGCAGGAGATCGAGAGCACCCTTCTTCTTCTCCAGGAGCATGGTGTCGAGCCGCTGCTGGTTAAGGGCTGGGACTGCGCGCGCCTGTATCCCGAGCTCGGCCTGCGCCCGTTCGGGGACGTGGACCTCCTCGTGCTGCCCGAGCAGGCCCGCCTCGCCTGCGAGCTGCTCGGCGTGCAAATCGACAGGCCCGTGGGCCACCTGCTGGACCTGAAGAGCCGGCTGCCCGCGATGTACGGGCTTAGCCTGCCCTCGATGCTGAGCTTAGCCCGGCGCGTTGAGCTGGGCCGCGCCTGGGCTCAGGTGCCCTGCGCCGAGGATCAGCTGCGCCTGCTCTGCCTGCACTTTCTCAGGCACGGAGCCTGGCGCCCGCTGTGGCTGTGCGACATCGCAGCCGCCCTCGAAGCGCGCCCCGCCGGCTTCAGCTGGCCTCGCTGCCTGAGCCTCGACAAGCGCCGCGCCGAGCGCGTGGCCTGCGCCCTGAGCCTGGCTCACCTCCTGCTGGGCGCACGCCTCGACAACACTCCGCTGCAGCGCCAGGCCCACGCGCTTCCCTCGTGGCTGGTGCCCGCCGTGCTCAAGGAGTGGGCGGCGCCCCAGCTCAGTCGCCACGCCCTGCCCGCGCCTTTGAGCCTTGCTCCCCGGCGCGCGGGCCCTCATCCCGGCTCTGCTCGGGCGCTGGCCCAGCCCCATCGAGGCCGCGACCGTGGTGCGCCTTCCGCTGAGCCTGCGCCCGCTGCCCGCCCAGGCCATCTTCTACGCGGGCATCGCGCTGCGCTTTTTGCAACGATCCGCGCGCCGAGCGCCTTGAACCGCGAGCGCCTCAAGTCGCCTCAAGTACTTGAGGCGGATGCTTGCTTATTTTGTTATGCCGCTTTCGCTCGAAGTCGATTTGCACTGCCACCTGCTGCCGGCGTGGGACGACGGGCCTCCTGATGTGGCGGGCTCGCTGCGGCTGGCGGCTCGCTTGGCGGGCGGCGGCGTGCGCACGGCCTTCGCGACGCCGCACGTGGGGCGCCAGGAAGTGGTCGGGCCGGGGCACGAGGCGAGGCACATCGAGCAGGCCGTGCAGGAATTGCAGAGCCGGCTGCGCGAGGCCAACATCGCCCTGGACTTGGTTGCGGGGGCCGAGGTGCTGCTCGCGCCCGGCCTGCCCGAGCGCCTGCGCGCTGAGCCGTGGCTGTGCCTGGGCTCGTGCGTGCCGAGCCCCGCGCGGCGCTGCGTGCTGAGCCCCGCGCGGCGCTGCGTGCTGGTGGAGCTGGGGCCGCACGCGCCGTGGACGCCCGAGGTGGACGCCATGCTGTTCCAGATCGCGCTCGCTGCGGTGACGCCGATTCTGGCTCACCCCGAGCGTTATCCTGACATCCAGCGCGACCTGTCCATCGCGCGTGCCCTGGTCGGGCGCGGCGTGCTGCTGCAGATTTCGGCGGCCAGCCTGCTGGCGCGGCGCGGCGCGGCGGGCGCGACGGCGCGCGCCCTGCTGCGCGAGGGGCTGGCGGCCCTGGTTGCCTCCGATGCTCACTGCGCCGAGGGCGTCGTCCTGGAGCAGGCGTGCGCTCAGGTCGAGGCGCTGCTGGGCGAGCAAGGCGCGCGGCAAGTCCTTGTCGAGAACCCGAGGCGGCTGGCGCGAGGCGAGGAGGTTAGCATCCTCCCGCGCCCGAGAGCCTCGCCCGCCTCGCTGCTGAGCCGCTGGCTGAAGCGGGGCTGAGCCAAGCCCGGCCAGGGCTCAAGAAGCTGTTCAGGAACTCACCACAGCTGGCCACGGCGCGCCACAGAGAAGCACAAAGGATAAAAGAGCAGGCTGCAAGTACTTGCAGCCGCCCTGTCCAGCATTCCCCCGGCTTTATCATCTCGCTTCCCAGAGGAGTTGCCGCGCGACCGCGAGCGGTAGAAAGAGGTGCAGCGGGTCGTCCTGCAGCGCCACGAACCCCAGCTGCTCGTAGAAGGTGCGGGCGCGTTCGTGCAGGGCCACGACCTCGACGGCGTGTATTCCCATCTCGCCCGAGATGGGCACCACGCGCGCCAGAGCGTCCATCATCAGGAGCGCGCCCAGGCCACGGCCTTGAGCCTCTTGATCCACGGCCAGGCGGCCAACTAACGCGGCGGGCACCGGACAACGCGGCAGCTTGGACGATGCCTTGAGCTCGGGCGGCACGTCCCGGCGGGCGATGGAGCTGCTCGACAGCGTGTAGTAGCCCAGGATTTTTTCGGGCGCCTCGTCCTCCACGCCCACGAAGGTCACGCCCACGCCGAGCGCCGCGTTCTGGCGAGCGAAGCGGTGCAGGAACACGTCGAGGCTCTCCTCGCCGCAACTGAAGGCCGGGCGGTCGTGGTGCGGCGCCAGAGGCTCAATGCGGATCATGCATCAGCTCAGGGTGAGCGGCCACGCCTTGGCTCCAGGCCTGAGCATCGACCACAGAAGCGTCGCCAGCAGCCTGCGTGCTCTGGAGGTAAGCTCCGGCTGCGGCCTGCAGAGTTGGAGTTGGCAGGGGCGGATGGAGCAGCAGCTCGCTAAAATGCTTCCAGTCGCGCTCGGACAGGGCCAGCGTGTGGTGCTGCTGCAAGACGGCCTCGGCCTCGCGCGCCAGGGTCGAGGCGGCGAACTCGCTCAGGCTCTGGCCGTTAGCCAGCGCCGCCTTCTCGATCCGCTCGCGCACAGCGCGCGGCAGGCGGAACTCCAAGCGCGCGTCGCGCCGCGCTTGAACGCCTGCGCGAGAAGCGCGCGGGGTCTTCTCCTCAAGTATTCGGGCGCTCGGTTGCGTGCTCGCTCGTGGCATGGCTGGTGACTCCCAACTTCATTCTACTTGATCTTGTCCGGTATAGTGACGGACAGAATCGGTAAGAATCCGCACGCCGTAGGCCGCCAGAGCCGCTTGGCCCTGGAGCGCCTCGCCGTTCATTGAATCGCTGAAGCGGCCTTGAGGCAGCTTAACCTCGACCGCGCCGGCATTGTGGTTGAGCAGATACAGCAACGCTTGGCCGTCGGTGGTGAGTTCCTGAACAGCCTCTAAGTACTTGAGGGGTGTGCACAAATGCTCAGCGAGTTTTCTGCAGCTTTTTGCGGGCGAAGTTAGATGACTGCTGGATCGCTTTGTGGCAGTCGGCATCGGTGTATTGATACTCCTCCACGGATGCG
>JAABUK010001064.1_pt1 | contig 54027 bp, 53 predicted proteins | sample 5559141 | NCBI WGS metagenome assembly JAABUK01 (sample SAMN10711869, study PRJNA513367) | rock metagenome | isolation source: Antarctica rocks | place: Antarctica: Victoria Land, Pudding Butte nord | collected 2016-01-03 | reverse complement strand
CGGTCTCGGCGTAGATCATGTCGGTGTAGTCGGCCGAAACCTCCTCGTGCAGCGCGTCGGGCGCATGGGCCAGCAGATTCCTGTGCTTGTGAACCATACAACGCTGCGCCGGCACGTCGGGCGGAGCTGTATCCAGGCTGCCTGCATCTGACGGTGCTGAACCAGGGCGTCGCGCGCCTTGTGGCACTCAGCCGTCCGGCCTGCCGCACCGCACTGGTCACCACCGCATCGCGGCCCAATGTGGACGCGATCCTGCATTATCACGGTCTCAGCGGCCTATTTGACCTGGTGATCACGGGCAGCGACGTTTCGCGCCATAAGCCCGATCCCGAGGCGTACTGCCTGGCCGCCTCGCGATTGGGGGTGACGCCGCAATCATGCCTAGTGATTGAGGACTCCGATATCGGCGTCGCCAGCGCCCTCGCCTTCGGTGCAGCGGTCATCCGCGTCCAGCCCGCACAGGCAGACGGGTTTTAAACGCAGCTTATTGAGTCGGAATGCTCTCCTTGAACGTCTCGGGCCCACATTGGACAGCGGCGGCCCTCCGTTCTGTCCGCCTCGTACTTCCGCAACGAAGCATCCTTCGCGAAGGTAGCCCTATGGCTAGGTGCTGCGGCAACAAGCCTGCGACAGTCATTATGGTCAAGCGATGAGCCTAACCAGCGTGCCCGATGTGTGTTATGTCGCGTCGCAATCTGCCCCTATTTGGAAACGGCGGCCGTGCATGGTCGAGAGAGGGTTGCATATTGGACACTACTTCCGAGAACGCTATGGTCCACACTGGCCGCGATTTCGTTGCCTTGAGAAAGTCCGGCCATTTGTCGCATGGCAAGAGTCCGGTTTTTCACGCCGTGACGCCGCATTGCCGGATGTCGCTCTGCGCCGATGAGCCTGGAGCCGGCTCGGGCTGGGCCGAGCCACCCGCCGAACACGTCACATGCGCTGCATGCCTGCGACGGCTGACACGATTGCGACGGCTCGAATAGCGCGAATGGAGGAGCAAAAGGGTGCTCCGTGATCGCCATACGACACGGCTTTTCGACCCAGCGTGTGCGTATGCGCATAGCCGGTCGCCGAAGTCGGTTGCTCTATCGCGATACCCTGTCGAGTACTATCCAGTCTTGAGAAGGCCAGCGAGCGGCTGCGCCGCTCACCCGGCGTGGGCGGCGCCGAGAACGACCTCGCCGTCTTCTGAGCCAGCGACCCACCCAGTTCCACGCCCATACACCAGCCACATGAGGAACAGCAAAATGTCCCAGCACGATGCCATCGTCGCCGTCTATGCGCAGCACGACGCCGCCGAGGCTGCGGTCCGCAAGGTCGCGGAGGCCGGCCTCGACATGAAGCACTTCAGCATCGTCGGCAAAGGCTACCATACCGAGGAACAGGTGATCGGCTTCTACAGCGCCGGCGACCGGGTCAAGTTCTGGGGCAGCCGGGGCGCCTATTGGGGCGGGCTGTGGGGCTTGCTGTTCGGCGGCCTCATGCTGACGATCCCCGTGGTCGGGCCGGTCATGGTGCTCGGGCACTTGGCTGGCCTGGTGTTCACCGCGGTCAGCGGCGCCGTCGAGGGCGCGGTCGTGCTGGGCGGTCTGGGCGCGCTCGGCGCCGCGCTGTTCAGCATCGGCATCCCGCACCACAGCGTGCTGCAGTACGAGGAGGCGCTGAAGGCCGACCAGTTCCTGGTCATGGCGCATGGACCGGTGGCCGAGATGGAGCGGGCCAGGGCGCTGCTGCAGGTCAGCGGTCCGGTGCAACTCGACCTTCACACGAACGCGAAGGACCCGGCCGCGATCGCTGCCTAATGCTGGCGACAATCCACAAAGGGGCGCCACGTAGCCGCTGACGCTGGCGGCACGCGGTCAGCCCAGCCATTGCGGATTTTGCACGGTACCGTCGAAATGGGTGGAAACCTTGTAGCGCTCGGTCCGTCCATCCCGGGCAACCGCTGCCGTCCGTGCCAGCAGGGCCGTACGTTGCTCCGGCGTGAACGGCTTGAAGCTGCGCACCGCCTCCAGCGCCTGCTGCAGGACCGGCAGGCTGTCGATGCCGGTGACCTGCAGGCTGATGGGCAGGCTCATGGGATAGTGCAGCATCTCGGTTGGCGAGGCGACCTTGCTGTCCAGGATGAATGGATCGCCAAACGCCTTCATGCCGATCACCCCCGTCCCATGCGCGACCGCCACCGGCAGCACGCCCTGCTCGAAGCTGTCGAAATGCGCGTCCATGACGTTGAGCGGCATCTGCACGGTGTCGAAGCGGAAGCCGTGGCTGTCGGCCACCTCGAACATGTGGCGGTGGATCGCCGGGCTCTTATGGCCGGTGAAGCCGATATAGCGCAGCTTGCCCTGCTGGCGCGCGCGCAGCACCGACTCCAGCGCGCCGTCCTGGGCGAAGACGCGCTCCGGATCGTCCATGCGGATGATCTCGTGGAACTGCAGCAGGTCGACGTGGTCGGTTTGCAGGCGCTTCAGCGACTCGTCGATCTGGCTCATCGCTGCCTTTGCGGTGCGGCCGTCGATCTTGGTCATCAGGAACGTGCGGTAGCGCCAGCCGTTAGCCAGCGCGCGGCCCAGCCGGACCTCGCTTTCGCCGCCGTTGTAATCCCAACAGTTGTCGCAGAAATTTATCCCCGCATCGATGCCTGCATGCACGATGCGCACTGCCTCGTCGGCGCTGGGGCCGCCGGGCTTGGCGAGGTGGAAGCCGCCCATCCCGACCAGCGAGACACGCTCGCCAGTGCGGCCCAGGGCGCGGTACTTCATTTCGGGATTCTTGGCGATTCGCGACGTCACGGGGTCGATGGGCTTCATCTGGCCGCCCTGGCCCGGCTGCCCGGCCCCCTCCCCCGGCGTGCCGAGGGCAGCGGTGGCAACGCCCACCGCAGTCGCTTTCATGAGATCGCGTCGTTCCATGGTGCTCTCCTATCCCCTGCCGAGTACCCGCAACGCGGCACAGGCCGCGCCGTAGCCATTGTCGATGTTGACGGTGACGATGCCCGGCGCGCAGCTCGCCAGGATGGCGTTGAGCGCCGCGTGCCCGCCCGCCGCGACGCCGTAGCCCACCGAGGTCGGCACCGCGATGACGACGCCGGCAATCAGCCCGCCCACCACGCTGGGCAGCGCCGCGTCCATGCCGGCGGCAACGATCACCACCCGCATGGTGCGCAGTTCCTCCACCCACCGCATCAGCCGCCAGAGTCCGGCCACGCCGACATCCGCAATCAGCCGGGCTTCATGCCCCTGGAATTGCAGCGTCCGCACCGCCTCGCGTGCCACCGGCACGTCGGAGGTGCCGGCCGTCATCACCGCGACCTGGGTCGGGCCGGCGCTGGGCAACGGGGCGCCGAAATACGCCGTGCAGGACACGGGATCATAGTCGAGGTCGTCGCGCTGCGAGGCGGGCAGCGCCGCGAACCGCTCCGGATCGAGCCGGGTGAGCAGCATGGGCGCTTGGGTGTGGTCGAGGATCGCGGCGATCTGCTCGGGCGACTTGCCGGCGCAGAACATCGCCTCGCCGAAGCCGAGCCGGACGGCCCGCCCTTCGTCCAGCACGAACTCGGGCTCGTCCCCGCGCCAGGATGCGCCTGCGCTCATGCCGGCACGCGCAGGAAGGCGCTGCCATTGCGGTAGGCGGCGAACCGCACCGGCGCCCGCAGCCCGGCAGCCTCGGCAAGCTCCTGCAGCTCCACCCGCAGCCGGCCGGCTTGCGCCGGGTCCAGCGCCGCGAGCGTCGGCTCGTCCAGCTCGATCACCACGCCCGCGGCGCGCACCCGGCAGCGCACGGTGCGCGGCCCCAGCCGGGCCGAGACGAGCTTCTCCGCGTCGTGCACCATGGCCAGCACCGGCGCCTCGATGCGGATGCCGGTCTCGATCCGGCTCGACAGGCACGGGGATGACGGCAGCTCCGAGAGCGTCCCCAGCCCGAGTTCGGCGGCCAGCGCCCGCACCATGCGCTTGTCGATCCCGGCCTCCACGAAAGGATGGCGGACCGCGTGGGCCCGCGCCGCTTCCAGGCCCGGGCGATACTCGCCAAGGTCGTCGAGGTTGGTGCCGGAGACGACCTGCTGCGTGGTGCGCCGCGCCACCGCGCCATACAGGCTCGTCTTGCAGAAAAAACATCGGTTGCCGGGATTGGCGCGATACGCCGGATCGGCGAACTCGCCCGCGTCGAACACGTCGAGCGTCCAGCCCTCGGACGCCGCCAGCACGCGCGTCCGCTCGGTGGCCTCCCCCGGCACGGCAGGAGAAATGGCGTGGTGCATCGTCACGGACCCCCTCATCGCGCGGTGGGCGGCGGTGGCGAGTGTCAGGCTGTCGATGCCGCCACTGACCGCAACGGCGATGCCGCCCATGGTGTCAAGCGTGGCGTGCAGGCGGGCGAGAGACGTCATGCAAGGTCCGTTCCTTGATCCGGGCCCGCGGCAAGCTGCTCCGCCTGCCGTCGCAGCCGGGCCCGGGCGGCGTAAGAGGCAACCGGACGCAGGTGATCCGCCTCGGCCTTCCCCGTTACCAGCGTGGCGCCCGCTTCGCCGGGGCGCTCCACCAGCTTCACCGTCATGGCGCGGCCATCGACCTCGACCGTGGAGAACCGCCGCGTCAGGGCGCGGCCCTCGACCAGATGGGTGCGCAGGCCGATCGTGGTGGTTTCGCGGAAGCACGCCTCGACCACCTCGTCGAGCTTCTCCGGCGCGGCCAAGACCTGCACGTGCATCGCCAGCCGGGATTTCTTGCCGAAAGCCGCCATTTGCACCACGTCGTGCACCCCTGGCATGGCGCGCAGCTGATCCAGCCCGGTCGCCAGGTCCTCGCCCGACTGATCGTCCACCTCGAAGCTGATGACGGCAAGCTCCCGGTGGCCCGGCGCCGCCGCGACGCCCTCGGCCTCGAACACCAGGGCGCGCAGGCAATTGCTGATGCCCGGCAGCCGCCGCGTGCCAAAGCCATATCCGGAGCGCCGCAGCGTGCCGCCGACCGAGGTCGCCGCGCTGCATCCGAGGTAGCGCAGGATCGCGGCGCCCGTAGGCGTGACGCGCTCGCCCGCGATGCCGTCGTCGTGCATCGAAAAACCCTCCAGCAGCAGTGCGGTGGCCGGGGCGGGAACCGGCATCGGCCCATGCGCGGTGTGGACCGTCCCGCCACCGAGTGGCAACGGCGCCACGCTCCAGCGCGCCGGCGCGACCGCTTCGATCACCGCCGCGGCCGCCACGATATCGGCGATGGAGTCGACCGCGCCCACCTCATGGAATGTCACCGTCTCCGCCGGCACGCCATGCACCCGGCCCTCCGCCTCGGCCAGCACGGCGAAGATGCCGATGGCGTGGGCGCGCACCGCGGGCGCAAGCGCCGAATCCTCGAGCCGGGCCCGGATGTCGCGCAAGGCCGTGTGGTGGTGATGCTCGTGGCCGTGGTCGTGCCCGGCCTTGTCCACCACGAAGCGGCACCCGGTGAGCGTGCCGTCATTATGCGGAACGACGCGGCAACTGGCTTGCGCCAGGGTCTGCGCGGGCTCGACCGCGGCCTCGCGGTGCTCCGGGAAGGCATCGAGCAGGCAGCCGACGAACATGTCGCCGGCGACGCCGCCCAGCGGATGGAGATGGATATGCCGCATGTGCCCCCGCAGTTGACCGTTGGAACGCTGGGTGCAACCGGCAGTTCGATGCCGAGACTCACTTCCGCCCTGGCAGCAACTCGCCGGTGCCACACGAATGGTGCAAGCTACGAGCATGACCGGCCGCCGCCCCGTGCTTTATGTCCTCGAACCCAACTGCGATGTGGCCGAGTTCCGCCGTGTGCTGGTCGAATCCGGCCTGGGGGCGACCCGGCCGATCGAGGATGCGGCCCGGCTGCAGCGCATGCTATCGGCCGCCGACCTGATCCTGACCGCGCGGCTGGACCGGCCGGACACGCCCTTGGTGGGAGTCGCACGCTGCGTCACCGACTTCGCCTGGTGCTGCTATGTGGCCGAGTTGGCGGTCTGCGCGTCGGCGCAGGGGCTGGGCGTCGGAAGGGGGCTGCTGGACGAGATACGCCGTCAACTCGGGCCGGGGGTCAGCGTGATCCTGGCCTCCGTGCCGCATGCGATCGGCTTCTACGAGCGCATGGGCATGGCGCGGGTCCCCGACGCGTTCTGGTATCGCCGGGAGCATTAACTCTGGCGCGCCGGCGGATTTACAATTAAATGTCGAGAATGCGATGGCTTGCAGTGCTTCCGTTCGTTGGGATTCTCGCTGGAACCCCGTTCTTCGATCGAACGACGCCGTCCATCTTTGGCTTCCCCGTCATCCTGGTATGGCTGGTATCGTGGGTCGTGGCCACGTCGGTCATCATGGCCATCGTCTACCGCTTCGATCCCGCCAACCGAAACAGCGCGCCGGAGGCCGGGCCATGAACGTGGCACTCGGGATTATCTTCGCCTTCATCCTCCTGGCTCTTGCCCTGGGCATCCGGGCACGCGGCGGCAGGGACATGGACCTGGAGCAATGGTCGGTCGGAGGGCGGGGCTTTGGCGCCGTCTTCGTCTTCCTGCTCATGGCTGGCGAGATCTACACCACCTTCACCTTCCTCGGCGGCAGCGGATACGCCTACGGGCATGGCGGGCCGGCGCTGTATATCCTGTCCTATGGCTGCCTGGCCTACATCCTGTCGTATTGGATGCTGCCGCCGATCTGGCGCTATGCGAAGCGGCACCGCCTCATCTCGCAGTCCGATTTCTTCGCCCGCAAGTACGACAGCCCCGCCCTGGGCATCCTGGTGGCGGTCGTAGGGGTGGTCGCGCTGCTGCCCTACTTGGTGCTGCAACTGAAGGGGCTGGGCATCATCATGTCCGTGGCCTCCTACGGCAGCATCTCCGCAACCTTTGCCGTCTGGATCGGCGCCACGGTCATCACGGTCTACGTCATGCTGTCGGGCATCCATGGTTCGGCCTGGAACTCCGTGCTGAAGGACTTCTCGATCCTGGCGCTCGTGCTGTTCCTCGGCATCTACCTGCCGCTGCACCTTTATGGCAGCTATGCCAGCATGTTCGCCGCGATCGAGGCGGCGAAGCCCGGCTTCCTGGCCCTGCCCGCCCACGGCGAGAGCATCGTCTGGTTCGACTCGACCGTGATGCTGACCGCGCTCGGCTTCTACATGTGGCCGCATACCTTCGGCTCGCTCTACACGGCCCGCGACGCCCAGGTGTTCCGTAAGAACGCGGTGGTGCTGCCGCTGTATCAACTCATCCTGCTGTTCGTCTTCTTCGTGGGCTTCGCCGCCATCCTTAAGGCGCCGGGCCTGACCGGCCCTGAGATCGACCTGTCGCTGTTCCGCCTCTCGATCGCCACTTTCGATCCGTGGTTCGTCGGCGTGATCGGCGGGGTTGGCGTGCTGACCGCGCTGGTGCCCGGGGCCATGATCCTGATGGCGGCTGCGACCTTGCTGGCTAACAACATCTACCGCGCGATGCATCACAGCGCGACCGATGCGGCCATCTCCCGCGTCGCCAAGCTGATGGTGCCCGTGGTGGCGCTGGTCGCCGTGCTGCTCACCTTGCAGGGCGGCAACACGATCGTGGCCCTGCTGCTGATGGGCTACAGCTTCGTGACCCAGCTTTTCCCCTCCTTGCTAGCGAGCCTGCTGCCGCGCAACCGCGTCACCGCGCCCGGCGCGATGACGGGAATCGTGGCCGGCGTTGCCACCGTCGCAGTCACCGTGCTCACGCATACGACGACGCGGGACCTGCTGCCGGGCTTTCCGCAGCCGTTGCAGGACCTCAACATCGGGATCGTGGCCCTGGGCCTCAACCTGGTCGCCATGGGCGTGGTCAGCGCCGTGACGCAGCCGAGCGTCGGCCGGCTGGCCAATCCGCCCGGCTTGCATTAGCCCGGTTTACATCAGTCAGGCAGGAAGTCCGGCACCGACAGATAGCGCTCGCCCGTGTCGTAGTTGAACCCCAGCACTGTTGCTCCCTTCGGCAGCTCCGGCAGCTTCTTCGCGATCGCCGCCAGCGTGGCGCCCGAGGAAATGCCGACCAGCAGCCCCTCCTCCCGCGCGGAACGACGGGCGAACTCACGCGCCTCCTCCGCCTCGACCTGGATCACGCCGTCCAGCACGGCGACGTGCAGGTTCACCGGCAGGAACCCGGTGCCGATCCCCTGAATCGGATGCGGCCCGGGCGTGCAGCCCGAGATCACCGCCGACAAGGCCGGCTCCACCGCGAATACCTTTAGATTGGGCCAGCGCGGCTTCAGCACCTCGGCGCAGCCGGTGATGTGCCCGCCTGTCCCCACGCCGGTGATCATCGCGTCGACCCCGTCCGGAAAATCGGCCAGGATTTCCTGCGCCGTGGCGCGGGCATGGACGGCGATATTGGCCGGATTCTCGAATTGCTGCGGAATCCAGGACCCCGGGGTTTGTTCCGCAAGCTCGGTCGCGCGCGCGATCGCGGCCTTCATGCCGCCCTCCTTGGGCGTGAGGTCGATGGCGGCGCCATAGGCCTTCGCCACCCGCCGGCGCTCGATCGACATGGAGTCCGGGATCACCAGGATCAGCTTGTAGCCCCTCACCGCCGCCACCATGGCGAGGCCGATGCCGGTGTTGCCGGAGGTCGGCTCGATGATTGTGCCGCCGGGCTTGAGCTGGCCGCTGGCTTCGGCCGCCTCCACCATCGCCAGCGCGATACGGTCCTTGATGGAGCCGCCGGGGTTGGCGCGCTCGGACTTGATCCAGACCGTGGCGTCGGGGAACAGCCGCCCCAGGCGGATGTGCGGCGTGTTGCCGATGGTGTCGAGGACACTGTTGGCTTTCATGTGGCGTCTCCATTGCAGCAGTGGGCGGAATACCGGCCCAGCATGACCGGACGGGATATAGGTGCAAGTCTCCCCGATTTGGTCCTTGCTTGGAAGGTGCCGCAGCAGCGCCGTGTTGCCCACGGGGGGCGTTCGACCCTACGCTTTCGCAAACAGCCGCAACGTCGGCACGTGGGGAGACGCGCAAATGAGCCAAAACATCAACCAAATCCTGACCGACGCCGTCGCCCGTGGTGACGTGCGCGGCGTTGCCGCCACCGCCGGCACCGCGCAGGGCGTCACCTATGCGGGCGCCGCCGGCACCCGCGGCGAGGCCAGCGGCGCGATGACGCCGGACAGCGTTTTCTGGATCGCGTCGATGACCAAGGCCATCACCAGCGCCTGTGCGCTGCAGCTGGTCGACCAGGGAAAGCTCACGCTCGACACGCCGATCGGCGGCGTGCTGCCGCAGCTTGCGAACCCGCAGGTGCTGACCGGCTTCGACGACTCCAGCGCCCCGCAGCTTCGCCCGGCGGCCCGCGCGATCACGCTCCGCCACCTGCTGACCCATACCAGCGGCCATGCCTATGACATGTGGCGCCAGGACATGCTTCGCTACATGACGCAGGCGGGGACGCCGGGCATCCTGACGTGCAAGAACGCCGCGCTGGAGACCCCGCTGGTTGCCGATCCCGGCGATGCCTGGGAGTACGGCACCGGCATCGACTGGGCCGGCAAAGCGGTCGAGACGGTAAGCGGCCAGCGCCTGGCCGACTACATGCACGACCACATCCTGGCGCCGCTCGGCATGGATGACACCGCGTTCCGCATCGGCGATGCGCAGCGCAAGCGCCTGGTGCAGATCGCCGTGCGGGGCGAGGATGGCGGCCTGTCGGAAATCCCGATGGAGGTGGAGCAGGAGCCGGAGTTCCACATGGGCGGCGGCAGCCTGTACGGCACCGCGCCCGACTACCTCAAGTTCTGCCGCATGATCCTGAATGGCGGCACGCTGGACGGAACCCGCGTGCTCAGCCAGGCGACCGTCGCGCTCATGTCGGAGGATGCGATCCATCCGGTCCGGGTGAAGGCCCTGCCCACGGCCGTCCCCTTCGCGACCAACGACGCCGAGTTCTTCCCGGGTCATGACAAGGGTTGGTCCCTCGGTTTCATGATGAACACGCACGACGTCCCCGGCGGGCGGAGCGCGCGCAGCATCAACTGGGCGGGGCTGGCCAACACCTATCACTGGATCGACCCCAAGCGCGGCGTCGCCGGCGTGCTGATGACGCAGATCCTGCCGTTCGCCGACACGCGCGTGCTGGCGCTGTTCGATCGGTTCGAGCAGGCCGTTTATGCCGATGCGACGCTCGCTCGCGCCGCATGACGCGCCGTACCGGTCGAGAAATTTACGGTGCCCGCGCCTTACGCCTTGGTAAGCTGCGTTCGTGCCTCGGCCATTTCGGCAAGACGTTCTGGTGAGGGAGCGGGAAGGTCCAGGTCGAGACCCTGCATCGTAACCAGCAGGATGGCCTGCACCAGGGCGCGCGCCACCGGCTTGCTGTCGGCCGGCACGATATACCACGGGGCCAGATCGGTCGCCGTCGCGGTGAACGCGGCCTCATAGGCGGGCTGGTACTCGGCCCAGCGGTCACGGGCGGTGAGATCGGCCGGATCGAACTTCCATTCCTTCGCCGGGTCATCCAGGCGGGACAGCAGGCGCTTGCGCTGCTCGCTCCGGGAGATGTGCAGGAAAATCTTCGCCAGCGCGGTGCCTTGCTGGGCCAGGTAGGTCTCGAACCCCACGATCGCGCCGAGCCGCTTGGTCCAGATCTCCGGACCGGTCAGGCTCGCGGGAAGGCCCTGCCGCGCCAGGGCGGACGGGTCCACACGGGGCACCAGAACGTCCTCGTAGTGGCTGCGGTTGAAGACGCCGACCATGCCGCGCGGCGGCAGCGCCTGGTGGATGCGCCACAGGAAGCCGTGCGAAAGCTCGTGGGCATTCGGCGCCGCGAAGGAGGTCACGCGCAGGCCCTGCGGGTTGAGCCCGGCCGCAAGCCGCTTGATCGCGCCGTCCTTGCCGCTGGCGTCCATGCCCTGCAGCACCAGCAGCACCGACCAGGCGCGCTGCGCATACAGCCGGGCGTGCAACGCCGCGAGGCGCTCCGCCCCCGCGGCCAGCATGGTTTCGGCGCTGGCGCTGGTCAGCCCCATCCGGTCCGAGGGATCGCGGAGATCCAGGCGCACCGTCTCGTTGATCGCGCCGCGGCACTGGCCCACCAGGGCCGCGAGGTCCGGCTCGTTTGAAGCCATCCTAAGAAGCGACTGGCGTCCGCGGCATCCCGTCCAGCAACTGCTGCCGGGCCTGTGCGGCGCAGGTGTTCAGGGTCGCCGAAAGCTCGGCGTCATGGGCGCTGTCGCCGTGCTCCGACAAGGCTCGCGTCACGTGCTTGAGCAGCAAGGCATCATGTCCGGTGCCGTCACGCACCGCTAGGATCGAGGCGGTGAGGTCAAGCTCAGCTTGGCCTGACAAGTGCATGCGCTCGGCCGCCCAGTGCGCAAACAACTTGTCGCGGCGCGCGGTGACAAGAAAACGGAACTCCTCGTCATGCGCGAACTTCGCCTCGAACGCCTGTTCCCGTTCCTGGAACGTGGTCATAGGAGTGTCCTCCCGGCCCTGAGTTGCTGGCATAAGATATAGCCGATTGCCGCGTTGACAGCTACCTTCGATTCGCCTCGACCGTCCGGAACCGCACCGGCGTATGTCGTTCCGGCCCAGCTCACACCGAACAATAGCGTTCCTTCACGGCCTCATCCGCCAGCATCGCCCGGGCGTCGGCGGTGTGCACGATGGTCCCCTGGTCCAGCACGTAGGCACGATCCGCGATGCCGAGCGCGATCTCGACGTTCTGCTCGACCAGCAGGATCGTCATGCCCTCCTGCCGAAGCCGGGCAAACAGGGCGAACATCTCATCGACCAGCACGGGCATGATGCCCTCGCTCGGCTCGTCCAGCATCAGGAGGACCGGCGACGCGGCCAGCGCCCGCGCGATGGCGAGCATCTGCTGCTCGCCACCGGACAGGGTCGTGGCCTCCTGGCCAAGGCGCTCGGCCAGGCGCGGGAAGGTCTCGGCCAGGCGGGCGACGATGCGCGCCTCCTCCCGCCGGTGCGGGCTGGCGAGCAGGCCGAGCGTCAGGTTCTGCCGCACCGAGAGGCCCGGCACGATCCGCCGCTCCTCCGGCACGTAGGCGAGGCCCATGCGATACCGTGCATGCGCCGGCCGGCGCAGCAGGTCCTGCCCCAGGAACGTCACCGTGCCCTGGACCCGGCGCAGCAGGCCCATGACCGATTTCAGCGTGGTGGTCTTGCCGGCGCCGTTGCGGCCCACCAGGCAGACCACCTCGCCCCGCCGCACCGCTAAACCCACACCCTGCAGCACGTGGCTCGTGCCGTACCAGGCATTCAGACCGGCGATCTCCAGCATCAATGCGTCCTTTGGCCAAGATACACGCGGCGCACCTCGTCATTGGCGCGGATGTCGTCCGGCGTGCCCTCCGCCAGCAGCTCGCCGTGGTGCAGCACCAGCAGGCGTTGCGACACGCCCATGACCAGCTTCATCTTGTGCTCGACCAGGATCACCGTCCGGTCCTCCGCCAGCCGCAGGATGAGGTCCATCACCGTCCGGGTCTCCTCGGGGCTCATGCCGGCCGTCGGTTCGTCCAGCAGCAGCAGACGCGGGCGGGACGCGAGCGCCATCGCGATCTCCAGCGCCCGCTGCTCCCCATGCGCCAGGGTCGCGGCGGCGGCACGGGCGCGGTGCTGCAGGCCGACGGTCGCCAGCAGCGCCTGCGCCTGCTCCGTAAGCGCGGGGAAACGTGTCCGCGGCCGCCATGGATCAAACCGTGCCACCAACGCCTGGGCGGCGACCCGCACGTTCTCCAGTGCCGTGAGCGCGGGGAACACGTTGGTGATCTGGAAGGACTTGGCGATGCCGAGCCCAGCGAACCGGTGCTGCGGCGTGCCGGTGATGTCCCGTCCCTCGAACAGGACCTGTCCGGCGCTGGGCGGGAACGCGCCGGACACCAGGTTGAAGAACGTGCTCTTGCCCGCCCCGTTCGGCCCGATCACGCTCGTCAGCGCGCCGGCCCGGAAGCCGACCGACACCCCGTTCAGCGCGGTGAACGCGCCAAAGCGCTTGGTCAGACCCCGCGTTTCCAGGATCACCGGCGGGTCCAACCGAGCAGCGTGCCCCAGACCCCGCGCGGGAAGAACAGCACGCACGCCATGAACAGCGCGCCGACCAGCAGCGGCCAGTGCTCGGTCCAGGCGGATACTTGCGTCTCGATCCCCACCAGCAGCCCGGCGCCGACGAACGGCCCGAAGAACGTGCCGGCGCCGCCCAGCAACGCCATCATCACCGCCTGGCCCGACACCTGGAGGTCCATGGCCTCGATCGGCACGATGCCGAGCTTCAGCGCATACAGCGCGCCCGCCAGCCCGGTGAACGCGCCCGATAGGGTGAACCCCTGCAGCCGCACCAGGGTGACGTTGAAGCCGCAGGCGCGGGCCCGGCCCTCGTTCTCGCGCACCGCTTCCATCACGGCGCCGAACGGGGAGGCCAGGATGCGGGCCAGCGCGAACAGGGCGGCAACGGCGAAGGCCGCCAGCACGTAATAACGGGTGAGCGGGTCGAGGAAGTCGAGCACGACGCCGGGCAGGCGGATGGCGCCGAGGTTGACGCCGCGCAGCCCGTTCTCCCCGCCCGTCCAGTCCGTCGCCTGATAGGCCAGGAAGTAGGCGCATTGCGACAGCGCCAGCGTGACCATGGCGAAGTAGATGCCCCGCGTGCGGGTGGCGAGCAGGCCCATCACGAATGCGACCGCGGTCCCGGCCAGCACCCCCGCGCCGACCGCCGCCCACCATGGCAGCCCGGTCCGGGTGAGCACGATCCCGCAGGCATAGGCGCCCCCGCCGAACAGCGCCGCGTGGCCGAAGCTGAGCAGGCCGAGATAGCCGTAAACGAGGTTGAACCCCAACGCATACAGCCCCCACACCAGCACGTCGGTCGCCAGCGCCGGGTAGGGCACCAAGGCCGGCAGGGCCAGGAGGAACAGCGACGCCGCCAAAGCCGGATGCCGGCGCAGCCAGCCCAATGCCGGCAGGCGCAGCGGGATCGCAGCCTCGCTCACCCGGCCCCGCTCATCCCATTCGGCCGAACAGGCCGCGCGGCCGTACCAGCAGCACCAGCGCCATGAGCGCGTACATCGAGACCTTCGCCATCTCCGGCGCGAACAGGCTGGTCATGCTGACGACGACCCCGATCAGCAGCCCGGCCACCGCCGCACCGGCGAGCGACCCCATGCCGCCGACCACCGTGACCACGAACGCCTCGGCCAGCACGGAGGCGCCCATCTCGGGGCTCACGCCCTGCAGCGGCGCCGCCAGCAGGCCGGCCAGCCCGGCGATGGCGGTCCCCAGCCCGAACACCAGCAGCCACACCAGCGAGACGTCGATCCCGAGCACCCGCACGATCTGCGGGTCCCGCGCGCCCGCCCGGATGATGAGCCCCACGCGGGTCCGCTCGATCAGCAGCCAGAGCGCCAGCATGACCACAGCGGCGACGCCGATGACGAACAGCCGGTACAGCGGAAAGTAGCCGATGCCGATGTCCACGGCGCCCTGCAGCGCCTCCGGCGTGTCGAACGGCAGGCTCTGCTTGCCCCACCCCAGGCGGACCAGCTCGACCATGACGTAGGACAGCCCGAAGGTCAGCAGCAGCGGGTCGTCGGCGCCCCGTCCCTGCAATGGCCGCAGCAGCACGCGCTCCACCGCGAGGCCGCCGAGTCCCACCAGCAGGGGCACGCCAACCAAACAGGCCCAGAACTGGCCGGTCAAGCCGAACAGGAACAGCCCGGCATAGGCGCCCACCATGAAGAACGCCCCATGCGCGAAGTTCACCACGCCGAGCAACCCGAAGATCAACGAGAGCCCGGTGGCCAGCAGCACATACACCGCACCGAGCGCCAGCCCGGTGAAGGCCTGCAACGCCAGCAGGCTGAGCGGGTAGTCGGTCACGCTGGGCTCGGTCCCAGCGCTAAGCGTGGCCGAGGTCGGCGCAGCTCCGCAGCATCGCCTCGTCCGGCCCTTCGGTGTTGACAATGTCGAACACGTCGGCGTCGCCGGCGGGCGGCTTGTCCTTGCTCTGTATGACCAGCACGGACTGCACGCTTTGATGGTCGCAGCCGCGGTAGTACTCCGGGCCCTTGTACACGTCGTATTTGAGGGCGGCGAGCGCATCCACCACTTTTTCGGTATCCACGGTGCCGGCCTTGCGGACGGCGGACAGCACGGTGGTGACCCCGGCATAGCCCAGGGCGCCATAGTCGGTCGGTGTGCGGCCACCGTGCATCTTGCGGAAGGCGTCGTTGAACGCGCGGGCGGTCGGCACCGTGTCCTCCAGCTTCCAATAGTACGACGTGCCGCCGACCACGCCGGCAAAGGCCTCCGCCCCGCCGCCAATCCGGGCGTTATACAGCAGCACCGGCGCCACCAGGTGCGTGGTGCGCTTCAGCCCGAAATCACTGGCCTGCTTGACCGAGATCTGCTGGTCCCGGCCGAAGTTGCACAAACACAGCACGTCCGGCTTCAACGCCTGGATGCGCGGCAGGAAGGCGCTGTAGTCCGTGGCGCCGATCGGGTGACGGATGTCGGCGACCACCTCGATCCCCAGCGGCTTGCCGGCGTCCATGAAGCCGCGGACCATCTCCTGGCCATAGGCGTAGTCGGCCGCGAGGAAGGCGACGCGCTTGCCGAATTTGGGGAAGGCGTAGCGCGCGACGGCGCCGGCCGTCATGTGCGGGTTCAGCGCCTCATGGAAGGTGTAGCGGCTGAAGTCCGGAGCCTCGCCGATCGCGTCGGACTGGCTGATGCTGTTGAACAGCACGCGGCGCTGCCGGGTCACGTTGTTGATGGCGAGCTGCACCGCCGCCGACAGGCCGCCGACGATGAAGTCGACCTTGTCCTTCTCGATCAGCTCGAGCGTGCGGGTCGCGGCCTCGCCGGGGTTCAGGCGGTCGTCGCGGACCAGCAGCTCCGCCGTGCGGCCATTGAGGCCGTCCTTTTCGTTGAAGATCAGGAGGGCGAGCTGCGCCGCCCGCACCTGGTCCTGCGCTTCGGCGCCGAATGCGCCGGTGAGCGGGGTAGGGAAGCCGATGCGGATGGGCGTCGTCTGGGCACGGAGCGACAGCATGGGCGCGGCGAGTGCCGTGCCCACGAGGGCCGCGCGGCGGGTGATCGTGCGGGTCATGACGTCCTCCGATGGGCACCATCTTGGCGCCGTTGGGGAACGATAGCCGGGTCAGGACGGGGGCACCACCCTGGGACGCGGACGCATGTCGAGGCCGGCATACAGCTCGCTCAACGGCAGATCGAGGCCGATCGTGCCTAGAGGCAGGATGGCATCCAGACCGGTCAAGATTGCCTGCAGCCAGGACCGATCCGCCGACCGCGACCAGAAGATGACCGAGGGCTCGTTCGGGTCCACCAGCACGATCTGCTCCATGCTGTCCACTTGCTTGTATTCGTTCAGCTTCCCAACCTGGTCCAGCGTCCGCGTGGAGCGCGACAGCACTTCGAAAACGATACGGGGCGATGTCGCCTGCATCGATGTCGGCTCGAGCGGGCCGCAATCCACGCCCAGATCGGGCCGACGGCCGTTTGCCGATTTCGTGACCACCGTCTGGTCCGCCGTGAACACCCGGTATGGACCGCCCCGCACATGCACGCCGATCGCAATCAGCGCATTTGTGACGTTGCGATCATGCTGCTGCTGCGCTCCGGCCGTCGCCCTTGGTTCGCCGTCGATCAACTCATAACGGTCCTCTTGGCCGGTCTGCCATTCCCAGAACTCATCGAGGCTCATGCGACGGCTGACGGCTTCGCTCATCTTGTCCTCGCTAGCACATCGCCGCTCAAGGCACCCGGCCCAAAGCCCGCAATATCCGCTCCGGCGTGAAAGGCTGTTGCGTCACGCGGGCACCGAGCGGCGCCAATGCGTCGTTGATCGCGTTCATCACCGCGGCCGGAGCGCCCGCGGTACCAGCCTCGCCCGCCCCCTTCGCACCCAGCATGCTGGTGGCCGTCGGCGTCTCGATATGCGCCACCACGATGTCCGGCATCCCGTCCGCCATCGGCACCAGGTAGTCCGCCATGGTGCCGGTTTGGAGCTGCGCATGCTCGTCGTACACGCACTCCTCAAGCAGCGCGGCGCCCAGGCCCTGGACGACGCCGCCGCGGATCTGCTCGTCCACCAGCATCGGGTTCAGGATCGTGCCGCAATCCTCCACCACCCAGTGCCGCAACAGGGTGACGAACCCGGTCTCGGGATCGACCTCCACCAAGCTGGCCTGCGCGCCGTTGGTGAACGCGAAGGGATATTCCCGCGGCATGTAGTGCCGGGTGGCCATCAGCTCCGGCTGGAAGTCGGGCGGCAGCGTGTCGCCGCGGAAATAACCGATGCGGCCCACGTCGGACAGCGCCATGCGCGAGGTGCCGTCCGGGTCCGTGACATCGCCGCCGCGCAGGTCCAGCTGCCCCGGCTGCGTCTGCAGCACGGCGGCGGCGAGCGCCAGGATGTTGGCCTTGAGCGCGCGGGACGCGAGCAGTGCCGCCTCCCCGCCAATGCCGGCGCCACGGCTGGCCCAGGTGCCGCCGCCATAGGGCGTGCGCTCGGTGTCGCCCGTCACCACGCGGACCTTGTTCAGCGGGATCGACAGCTCGTGCGCCACCACCTGGGCGATGACGGCCTCGGTGCCCTGGCCCTGCTCGGTCACGCTGATGCTGGCAGTGACGCTGCCGCCGGGCTCGAGCCGGATGCTGCAGCCGTCCTGCGCGCTGATGGGCGCGCCGCCGACGCCGTAGAACGCCGGGCCGGGGTTGGACAGCTCGACGAAGCAGGCGAGGCCGATGCCGCGCAGCACGCCCCGCTCCCGCGCCTCAGCCTGTTCGCGGCGCAAGGCGTCATAGTCCATCAAGCTCAGCAGCCGCTCGAACGTCGCCCGCAGCGATAGTTTCTCGAACCGCAGCCCGGACGGCGCCGTGTGCGGATAGCAGTCGTCGTCCAGCAGGTTGCGCCGGCGTATCTCGGCCGGGTCCATACCCAGGCGGGCGGCGGCGAGGTCCATCATGCCCTCGGTCACCGCCACGGCCACCGGATGCCCGACGCCGCGGTACTGGCAGGTCGGCGTCTTGGTCTGCAACGCCACGCGCAGCCGGGCCTTGTAGGCCGGCAGGCGGTACCAGGACCCGCTCAGGTTCACCACTTGGTTGCCCTCGACCGCCGAGGTGCGGGGATACACCGAATAGGGACCGATGCCGGTCAGGTCGTCGATCTCCAGCGCCCGAAGCGTGCCGTCGGACGCCACGGCCATGCGGGCCGTGACCACGTGGTCCCGGGCGTGGATATCAGTCAGGAAGCTCTCCAGCCGGTCGGCGACGAACTTCACCGGCCGGCCCAGCAGCACGGCGCAGGCGCAGGCCGCCATCTCGTCGGGATAGGCGTGGACCTTGATGCCGAAGCTGCCGCCGACATCGCGGCAGATCACCCTGACTTGCGTTTCCGGCAAACCGAGGTGCTTGGCGAAGAGCTCCTTCATCATGTGCGGCGCCTGATGGCTCATCCAGACCGTCAGCGCCTCCTCGGCCGTGCTCCAATCCGCCAGGATCGCGCGGGGTTCCAGGGTGACGCCGGTGTGCCGGCCGGTGACGAAGGCGTCGGACACCACGATGGGGTCCCCCGCGAACACGGCGTCCGCCCCGCCCACGTCGATGCTGCGCGTGAAGGCGAGGTTGTCGCGCAGGTCCGGGAACAGCGGAGGTGCTGCCAACGCGGCCAAGGCGTCCGGCAACGGGGCCAGCTCCTCCCATTCCACCAGGACCAGCGCGGCGGCGTCCTCGGCCTGGGCGCGGGTCTCGGCCAGCACGGCGGCGACGGCCTCGCCCTGCCATGTCGCGCGGTCCGGCGCCAACGGATGCTGCGGCGCCGACTTCAGCCCGGCGAAATGCGCCAGCGTCCCCACCCACGGCGTGCACCGGCCCGCGAGGTCGGCCGCCGTGACCACCCGCACGACGCCGGGCATGGCACGGGCAGCGGCGGCGTCGATCGCGAGGATGCGGGCATGGGCGTAGGGGCTGCGCACGAACGCCATGTGCACCATGCGGGGCAGCCGGACGTCGTCGACGTACTGGCCCTGCCCGCGCAGCAGCCGCCGCGCATTCGGCCGAGGCACACTCTTGCCGATATAGCTGTTGGGCCGGTCTCCGGGGCCGAGCGGCTTGTTCATGGGGCGCGATTCTGGGACGCGCGCTCGGTCGCGCGATTCCGGGCCACCGCCTCGATCGCGTCCACGATGGCCTGGTAGCCGGTGCAGCGGCAGTAGTTCCCGCTCATGTACGCGCGGATGGCCTCGCGGCTGGGCATGGCCTGCTCCTCCAGCAGCTCGTGCGCTGCGATCAGCATGCCGGACGTGCAGAAGCCGCATTGGAGGGCGTTGCGCGTGTGGAACGCCTCCTGCAGCGCCGCGAGCGCGCCGGTTTCCGTCATCCCCTCGACCGTCTCGACCACCGCGCCGTCGAGCTGCACGGCCAGCACCAGGCAGCCCCGCACAGCCTGCCCGTCCACCCGCACGGTGCAGGCGCCGCACACCCCGTGCTCGCACCCGGCGTGCGACCCGGTGAGGCCAAGGTCGTCGCGCAGGAAGTCGATAAGATGCGTCCGCGCCTGCACCCGGCGCGACACCGCGACGCCGTTAACGGTAAGCCGGACCTCGCTGGTCATGGACAGGTCGGTCATGCGAACTCCGCGAGCGCACGACCCAGCAACACGCGCGCGAGATGCAGCCGGGTGGCCGGGGAGGCGTTGAGGTCGCCGGCCGGGTCCAGGTCATCCGCCAGCGCTGCCTGCGCCGCGGCAATCCGGCCGGCCTTCGGACCCGCGCACGCGGCGGTAGCGGCGGACCGCGCCTGGACCGGCCCGTCGCCGACCGCCATGAACACGCAGCGAAGCTCCTCGGGCCGGCCATGCACCGCCAGGCCGACCATCGCGTAGTCGCCGTGCCGCCGGGCCAGCTCCAGGAACACCGAGCGCTCGCCCGGCTGCTGCACTGGGACGTCGACCGCCTCCAGCACCTCGTCCGGGCGCAGCGCCGTGGCATAGACCCCACGGAAGAACCCGGCGGCCGGAACACGGCGCACGCCGGCTGGACCGCGCAGCCGCATGGTGGCGCCGAGGGCCACGGCGCAGGCCGGGTATTCGGCGGCCGGATCGTTCAGCGCCAGGCTGCCGCCCAGGGTGCCGCGGTTGCGGATGGCGGGGTGCGCAACGTGCCGTACCGCCTGGGCCAGCAGCGGCGCGTGAAGACGCACGAGGTCCGACCGCTCGATCTCGACATGCCGGGTCAGGGCGCCAATGGTCAGGACACCGTCTGCAACCGTGATGCCCGAGAGGCCGGGCAGATGCGTGATGTCCACCAGCACGCGCGGCTCGGACAGGCACAGGTTCAGCGAGGCGATCAGGCTCTGCCCGCCCGCCAGGATGCGCGCATCCTCCCCATGCTCGGTCAGCAACGCGAACAGCTCGTTTTGGCTGCGCGCGCGCACGTAGGCGAATGGCGGTGCTTTCAGTGCGGTAAACCCCCCGATGGCGGCAAACTTGGCCGCGGTGTCCCACTCCGTCAACAGCACTCCCGATCGGGCTCGGGCGATGGCTGGGTAACGCCTGCCCTACGGCGCACTTGCCACCATCGGCGTCTCCGTGCTGGTAGGGTAGGGTGCGGTCGCGCGGCGTAGATAACTGCTTTGTCATGACTCCTGACCCGAGAAGGAACCCGATGTTGCCAGTCCTGCTTTTGCTGCCGTTCGTCGGCCTGCTCTGGCTGCCGTTCTTCAACTTCGCCGAGCCGAGCCTATTGGGCTTTCCGTTCTTCTACTGGTACCAGCTCGCCTGGGTGCCCATCAGCTCGCTGTTGACCTGGCTGGTCTGGCGCGGCTCCAAGCGGGACGACGCGCGATGATCAACGACAGGTTCAACGGGAGCGCGTTCGCCGTCTTCGTGCTGTTCTTCGCGCTCGTCACCGTGATGGGCTTCGTCGCCTCACGCTGGCGCAAGCCGGAAACGCTGGCGCATCTGGATGAATGGGGGCTGGGCGGGCGTCAGTTCGGGACCTGGATCACCTGGTTCCTGGTCGGCGGCGATTTCTACACGGCCTATACCGTCATCGCGGTGCCGGCGCTGGTGTATGCAACGGGGGCGTATGGCTTCTTTGCGCTGCCGTACACGATCATCGTCTATCCCATCGTGTTCTTCATCATGCCGCGGCTGTGGGCCGTCGCGGCCCGCGAGGGGCACGTGACCGCGGCCGACGTGGTCCATGCGCGCTACGGCTCCCGCGCGCTCGAGCTCGCGGTCGCCATCACCGGGGTGATCGCGACGATGCCCTACATCGCGCTGCAGCTTATCGGCATGGAGGTCGTGATCAAGGCGGTCGGCCTGAACGGCGAGCTGCCGCTGATCACGGCATTCCTGATCCTCGCGTTCTACACCTATTCCGCCGGGCTGCGCGCGCCGGCGCTGATCGCGTTCGTCAAGGACATCATGATCTACGTCGTGGTGCTGGCCGCGGTCGCGGTCATCCCGCTCAAGCTCGGCGGCTACAGCGCGGTGTTCGCGGCGGCGGACGCGGCCTTCAAGGCAAAAGGCTCGGGCGGCGTGCTGCTCGCGCCGGCGCAGTACATGCCCTATGCCTCGCTGGCGCTCGGCTCCGCCATGGCCGCGTTCATGTACCCGCATACGCTGACCGGCATCTTCGCCTCATCGAGCGGGGAGACGATCCGCAAGAACGCGATCCTGCTGCCCGCCTACACGCTGCTGCTCGGGCTGATCGCGCTGCTGGGCTACATGGCCTACGCCGCGGGCATCAAGCCCAACACGCCCAACGACGTCGTGCCCCTGCTGTTCCAGACGCTGTTCCCCGCCTGGTTCTCCGGGTTTGCCTTCGCCGCGATCGCGATCGGGGCGCTGGTGCCCGCGGCGGTCATGTCGATCGGCGCGTCGAACCTGTTCACCCGCAACTTCTGGAAGGCCTACGTGAACCCGGCCGTGACGCCCGAAGGCGAGGCCAAGGTCGCCAAGGTCACCTCCCTGTTCGTCAAGGTCGGCGCGCTGCTGGTGATCCTGTTTTTGCCGACCCAGTTCGCGCTCGACCTGCAGTTGCTGGGCGGCCTTTGGATTCTGCAGACATTCCCGTCGGTCGTGTTCGGGCTGTTCACCCGGTGGTTCCGTGCGCCCGGCCTGCTCGCGGGGTGGACGGTCGGCTTCTTTGGGGGCAGCTTCATCGCCTGGGGCGACGGCCTGAAGCCGCTGCATGCCGTCAGCTTCGGGGGCGCGACCTACACCATCTATGTCGGGCTGCTTGCGCTGGCTGCGAACGTGATCGTGGCCGTGCTGGTGAACCTTGTCCCTGCCGGACGGTCGGCGCCGGCGGTGGCGCGGTAGCTGCCGGGCGCTGCCCACCCCGCCTTTTCACGTGGGCCGACCCTGATAACGCAGCCGGAGCGCGCATGTCGACGGGTGCGCACCGATCTGCATCATGGCGCATGGCCGGCGGATATACGGTTTTGATAGATCGAGAGCTGCGTATACGCCGCCGAAAGCAAAGGAGCTGGAATGCCGAACTGCCGGGCCCGGCCGGCGAGATCGCCGAGAATCTGGTCCGCCTCGACGCCGCTGCCCTTCTGCAGGTCACGATACATCGACGACGTCATCTTGGAGCCTTTTTCCGTCAGCAGCGCGGTCGTGGCGGCCACGAAGCCGTCGCTTGGCGGATGCCCTGCAGCGGCGGCGACCGCAATGCATTCGGCCAGGAAAGCGAGCGCGAAGTCGGCTCCGCGCGGCGCTGCCTCGATGTCGCCCACAGTGCCGCGCATCAGGCAGGTGATGCCGCCGAGTGCGGCCAGGAGCACCCACTTCTCCCACATCTCCCGCTCGATCGTCCGCAAAAGCCGGGCATCGAACCCGGCGCCCTGCATCATCGCGTCGAGCCGATCCATGCGGTCGGAGGCCTGCCCGCTCAGCTCGCCATAGACGAGACTCTGCAGCCCGGTGAGCTGGACGATTCGGCCCTGGTCGTCGACCATCGCGGCGATCTTGCAGACGCATCCAACCACCGCCGGTTCGCCGAACCGCGCCACGAGGCGGTCCATATGCTTCATGCCGTTCAACACGGGCAGGATCATCGTGCTGGGACCGACAGCCGGCGCCAGGTCATCGATGGCCGCGTCGAGAGAGAATGCCTTCACTGTCAGCAGCACGACGTCGAACTGTTTCTCTAGGTCGCCGGCCGTTACCAGGTCGGGCGTCAGCGTGGCGTCGCCATGCGGACTGATGATCTGCAAGCCGCTTGCCCGTAGCTGTTCCGCCCGGGCGGGGCGGACGAGAAACGTGACGTCCCGCCCCGCCTGTGCAAGACGCCCGCCAAAATATCCTCCGGTTGAGCCAGCGCCGACGACCAGAATGTTCATGGTTCTCTCCCGTGCGGCCCTGGCGATGGCCCGCTAAAGCTCATTGTCCATCAGCCCGCGCCGGCTGCCTAAACCGTCCCTGTCTGCACCCGTGCTGCGTGGCTGCGGGCGGCGGCGACCTCGCGCTCGCGGCCACCCAGCTCCATGAACTCGGCGATGTGCGGGCGACGCTCGATCTGCAGGCGATGCAGGGCGTGTGTTGCCTCAATCAGCGCGCCGTTGCGTCCCAGCATCGCGTCGCCGATCTCGATCAGCCGCAGGTTCGGCCATGCCTTCTCGCGTATCCCGTGGACCAGCGCCAGAACCGTGTCTGCCGGCTGCTCCGGCATCGCCTGGGCAAGGATCAAAGCCATGGAGGCGGTGGAGCGAGAGATGCCGGCGTGACAGTGGACGAGCAGGTGCGCGGTCGCGGCCGGTTCGGCCAGCAAGTCGCGGCCGAGCGCCAGGATGCGTTCGACGTGCCCGGGCTGCGGTACGAGGAGGCCGGGCGTCTCGTCGATGATGTCGTGGAAGCGCACTTCGAGCTTTTGATGCTCGCCGAACGTGCCGAACGCCTCGGGCACGGGGTAGTCGGGATCAAGGATCGATAGGACATGGCTGGCGCCGGTGCTGCAATGCCCGGCCAGCTCCTCGATGCCGCAGACAGTGATGCCAAAGGGAGGCGCTACGCTGCTCATGGGGGTCCTGTTCGTCTCTCCAGAATGGTTACCATGCGGCAGGGCAGCTGAAATCACCAGGGCGCACCCGTTGCGGCAAGAACCTGGCTTCGCTCATGGCTGGGGCGCCGAGATGGATGAGGCCTTCCGGTCAGAAAAGCTGGAGGGCCCGCTGAAACGCGAAGATCACCCGGAAATCAGGTGATTGCTGCCCGACGCCCACGCCCACGCCGCTGCCCAGCGACCACGCATCGCTCACGTCCCATTTCAGCCCGCCACCCAAGTACGTCTGATTCGGGCCATTCGTGCTCTTGGCCCCGTGCACCACCTCCAGCACCATTGCGGTCTTGTCCGTTAGGAGTTGGGAATAGGCGACGCCGATCTCCGGGATGTCGCTGCGCCCGCCCTTCGCCGGGGTGGTCAACTGGGTGCAGTTCAGGTTCAGGTGCAGCCGCGGCGCCCTGTCGTTGCTGCCCAACCACTGCGTCAGCAGGCCGCGGACAAAGTACTGGTTTGACTTGTTGCCCTGCCATAGGGCCATTGATAGCCGGCCTGGATCGCCAAGGCAGGATGCGTAGGCGTCGGATCAGTGAACTGGTAGAAGGCATCGACCCCGGCACTGCCTTGGTCCGCCGCGCTTTGGTTGCCGACAGCATAGGGCACGCTCACGTCTAGCTGCACGTCCTTGAACGGCCCCAGCTTGATCGTGGGCGTCATGTTGAGCAGGTCAGCGCCTTTCTTGTTGATGGGATCGCGGGTATAGACGCCGGTGCCCTGAAGCGTCAGCGACCCGGTCCGCACCACGAGCGCGTCCTGTGTTTGGACCGGCACGTATGTGCTGGTCGCCTGCGGGTCGGCGCGTGCAGGGTGCACGGCGCCAATGCACGCCAACAAAGCCAAGGGTCGCGCCAGCGTCCGGAAGACCAGGCTAGCCCGGATGCTGCCTCGCCAAGCCCGGATGCTGCCTCGCCAAGCAAGGTGCGGCAGAAGAGGATCAGCCATCCTGCAGCTTGTCGATTGTGATGGGCAGCGAGCGTATCCGCTTGCCGGTCGCGTGATAGATGGCATTCGCGACTGCGGCGGCGGTGCCGACGACGCCGATCTCGCCCAGGCCCTTAACGCCGATCGGGCTCACGATCGTGTCGTGCTCCTCGACGAAGATCACGTCGATCTGCGGCACGTCGGCGTTCACCTGCAGGTGGTACTCGGCCAGGTTGTGGTTCATGAACCGGCCCAGCGCGTGGTCCGCCATGCTCTCTTCCGACAACGCCATGCCCAGGCCGAACACGACGCCGCCCAGCACTTGGCTGCGCGCCGTCTGCGGATTCAGGATCTTGCCCGCGGCGACCGCGTCCACCACGCGCGTTACCCGCACGGAGCCCAGCTCCTCGTCCACCCGTACCTCCACGAACACGGCCGAATGGGTGTAGCCGATGCTGACCAGCTTCTCGACCTGGCTGGTGCTGGCGGTCTCCTCCGCCTCGATCGGCGAGCCGCCCGCCATCACGTCGGCGATCGCCAGGGACCGCGAGGAGTCCTGCCGCAACGCGATGCGGCCGCCGGCAAACCAGGCGTGATCCAGGTCGGCATTCGCCAATGGGCTGTCCGTCATGCCACGGGCCCGCTTGAACAACGCCTTGCGCACCGTGTGGCAGGCCAGGCTAACCGCGGTGCCGGCCGAGGCCGCGGTCCAGGACCCGCCCTCGACCGGCGACTTGGGCAGCGAGCTGTCGCCCAGCCGCACCGTCACGTCCGCCATCGGCAGGCCCAGCGTCTCCGCCGCGATCTGCGTCAGGATGGTGTAGGTCCCGGTGCCGATGTCCGATGTGGCGCAGGCAATCTCCAGCTTGCCGTCCGGCGTCAGCTTGGCGCTGGCCGACGTCTTCATCATCTGCGCCTCCCAAACGCCCGTCGCCATGCCGTAGCCGATCAGCTCCCGCCCCTCCCGCATCGAGCGCGGCTCAGGGTTGCGCTTGCTCCAGCCGAAGCGCTCGGCGGCGAGCTGGTATGCGGCGCGCAGTTCCTTGCTGGTGAAGCGCTTGTTGGTGGTCTGGTCGGTTTCCGCGTAGTTGCGCAGGCGAAGCTGCACGGGATCGACACCTGTGGCGTAGGCCAGCTCGTCCATCGCGCTTTCCATGGCGAACGTGCCCAGCGGCGCACCCGGTGCCCGCATGTCGCCGGGCGTGAAGGTGTCGAGCTTGGCGAGCTCATAGGTCAGATGCGTATTGGGACAGTCGTAGAGGATGCCCGACCAGTTCACGACGACCTCCTGATGGTCCTCGAACGTGCTGGTCCCCGCCACCGCGTCGTGCTTCAGGGCGTGCAGCATGCCATCGGGATCGGCGCCCAGCGCGATCGTGTTGATGGTCTCCGGACGGTAGGTGAAGGTGTAGGTCTGGTCGCGCGTCAGCACGACGCGCACCGAGCGCTCCAGCGCCAGGGATGCCATGACCGCCAGTACGACTTGATATTGCGGACGCAGGCCCAAGCCGAAGCCGCCGCCGACATAGGGCGTAACGACCCGGACCTTGTCGGTCGATAGGCCGAACACGCCGGCCAGGTAGCTCTGCGCGTTCTGCACGCCCTGCGTCTTGTCGTGCACGGTAATGGCACCGTCCCCCTCCCACACCACGGTCGTGGCGTGCGGCTCCATGGCGTTGTGGTGTTCCGGCGCGATACGGTACTCGTGCTCGATCCGGTGGGCGGATTCCTGCAAAGCGGCTTCCGCGTTGCCGCGCGGCTTGGGTGGCGGGTTGATTCCGCTGCGCTTCTTCGGCGGGTCGTAGGCGCGGACACGGGCGACATCCAAGCTGGTCTCATGCGGCTCGGCGTCATACTCGACCTGCACCAGGGATGCGGCATAGCGGGCAATGCCGAACTCCTTCGCGACCACCAGCGCGACGGGCTGGCCGCTATACTGGATGCGGTCGTCGTTCAGCGGGCGGAACGGCGAGCCCGGCGGGCCGACCTCGTCCTGCCACTTGCCATCGCGCCAGGCGGTGCCGGGCCGGTTCAGATGGGTGAACACCTGCACGACGCCGGGCACGGCGAGCGCCGCCGTAGTGTCGATGGACGCGATGCGCCCCTTGGCGATGGCGCCCGAAACGACATAGCCGTGCAGCAGATCGGGCGCGGTGAACTCACCGGCATAGGTCGCGGCGCCAGTAACCTTGGCGCGGCCGTCGACCCGGCGCTGCGGGGTTCCAACAAGGATATGGGTATCTGGCATAGTGGTGCCCTCTTACTGGAAATGCTTGTCGGACGGGCGCTGCGGCGTGCCCGCCGCCGCCTGGGCCAGCGCGCGCACGATGGCGCGGCGGGCCAGCCCGATCTTGAATGCGTTGCCGGGATAGCCGTGCGCGTTGGCCAGGACGTGGTCGGCGACCCGGCCGAACGCCTCTGGTCCTGGCGCCTGATCCTGCAGCAGCGCCTCGGCCGAGACATCGCGCCAGGGCTTGTGGGCGACGCCACCCAGGGCAATGCGGGCCTCAGCGATACGGTCGCCGTCCATCCGCAGCCCCGCCGCGACGGAGACCAGCGCGAAAGCATACGAGTGGCGGTCCCGCAGCTTGAGGTAGGTGTGGTGCGGGGCGAATGCCGCCGCCTCGGCTGGGAGCGTTATTGAAGTGATGATCTCGTCGCGCGCGAGGTTGGTGTCGATCCAGGGCGTATCGCCCGGCAAGCGGTGGAAATCGGCGAATGGGATTACGCGTTCGCCGCCGGGTCCGGACACCTGCACCGTCGCGGCCAAGGCTGCCAAGGCCACGCACATATCGCTGGGGTGCGTGGCGATGCAGCTTTCCGACGCGCCCAGGATGGCGTGGATGCGGCTCAGCCCCTCCTTGGCGGGGCAGCCGGTGCCGGGCTCGCGCTTGTTGCAGGGGGTGGCCGGATCGTAGAAGTAGTAGCAGCGGGTGCGCTGCAGCAGGTTGCCGCCGGTGCTGGCAGCATTGCGGAGCTGGGTGGAGGCGCCGTGCAGGATGGCGCTGGCGAGCAAGGGAAAATGCTGCTCGACCCGCGGATCGGTTGCCAGTGCCGAGTTGCTGACCAGGGCGCCAACCCGCAGGCCGCCGTCCAGGTCCTCGATGCGGTCCAGGCCCGGCAGGCGGCGGATATCCACCAGGCGGTCGGGCCGCTCGACGTTGTACTTCATCAAATCGATGAGGTTTGTCCCGCCGGCGATGAACTTGGCCGCGGGTTCGGCGACGGCCTGCAGCGCGCCGGGCAGGTCGCCAGGGCGGGCGTAGGTGAAGCGGTTCATTGTGCGGCCTCCATCACGTGCTGGACGGCGCGTACGATGTTGGGATAGGCGCCGCAGCGGCATAGGTTGCCGCTCATTGTCTCGCGAATTTCGGCCTCGGTATGCGCCCGGCCCTCCTTCAGCAGCGCCACCGCCGAGCAAATCTGGCCCGGCGTGCAGTAGCCGCACTGGAAGGCATCGTATTCGATGAACGCGTCCTGCACCGGGTGCAGCGTGCCGTCGGCACCCGCAAGGCCCTCGATGGTGGTGACCTCCAGGCCGTCCTGCATCACGGCAAGCTGCAGGCATGAATTCATCGGTTTGCCGTCGATCAGGACGGTGCAGGACCCGCACTGGCCATGGTCGCAGCCCTTCTTGCTGCCGGTGAACCCCAGGTCCTCGCGCAGCAAATCCAGCAGCGTGGTCCAGGCTGCAACCTGTAAGTCGTGGACGGTCCCGTTGATGGTGATGTGGACGGGGAGACGCCCGATGGGCGCCTCCGCCGTAGCCGGCAGGCTGTGGTCGGGCATGAGGGGGTCCTGTGTTCAGGGCTGCGTTGCCACCCTGAACCGCACTGCCAGGCTCCGGTTCCTTATCTCATCAAGACGTTGCGCCTCAGAATGCCTCGGCCGGCATCCGCACCAGCGTCTCGCCGCCCGCCATGATGCCCTGGAAGTGCGTCGAGTGCCGCGGCAGCACGCGGGCCATGAAGAAGCGGCCCACGTCCAGCTTGCTCTCGTAGAATGCCGCCTCGCCGTTGGCACCGGCCTTCAGCTTGCCGCCCGCGACCTCGGCCATGCGGCACCACATGAACGCCATGGCGACCAGGGCGAACAGCCGCAGGTAGTCGGTCGCGGCGGCGGCGGCCTCCTCCGGCCGGGCCATGCCGCGCTGGGCGATGGTAAGCGTCGCCTGCTGCAAACGGCCGAACGCCTTGGCGGTCGGGCCGGCGAAGGCGGCGAGCTCCGCGTCCTCCGCATGCGCCTCCAGCCAGGCGCTGACCGGATGGAAGAAGCGGCGCAGCAGGCGGCCGGCGTCCTGGCCCAGCTTGCGGCCGACCAGGTCCAGCGCCTGGATGCCGTTGGTGCCTTCATAGATCTGCGCGATCCGGGCGTCGCGCACCAGCTGCTCCACACCCCATTCATGCACATAGCCGTGGCCGCCCAGCACCTGAACGGCATTGTTCGCCGCCTCCGACCCCAGGTCGGACAGCGCGGCCTTCACGATCGGGGTCAGCAGGGCCACCAAGTCGTCGGCCTCCTGACGCACCGCCGGGTCCGGATGGTGCTCCGCCCGGTCCAGCTCCATGCCGACCCAGTAGGACAAGGCGCGCCCGGCCTCCGTCATCGAGCGGGATTCCAGCAGCATGCGGCGCACGTCGGGATGCACGATGATCGGGTCGGCGGCGTTCGGAGCCCCCGGCGTCGCATCCGTGCTCTTGGTCTCCTTGGCGTCGCTGCGGGCGACCGATTTGCCCTGGCGGCGGTCCTTGGCGTAGGCGGCGGCGGACTGATACGCGGTCTCCGCGATGCCCAGCCCCTGCATGCCAACTGCCAGGCGGGCGGCGTTCATCATGGTGAACATGCAGCGCATGCCACTGTTCTCCCGGCCAACCAGCCAGCCCTGCGCGTCGTCGAAGTGCATGACGGCGGTGGACGACGCCTTGATGCCCATCTTGTGCTCGATGCTGCCGCACATCACGCCGTTGCGCGCGCCCGCTTTGCCCTCCGCAGTCGGCAGAAACTTCGGCACCAGGAACAGGCTGATGCCCTTGGTGCCCGGAGGCGCGCCGGGCAGCTTCGCCAGCACGAGGTGGATGATGTTCTCGGTCAGGTCGTGCTCGCCGGCACTAATAAAAATCTTGGTGCCGCTGATGCGGTAGCTGCCGTCATCCGCGGGTTCGGCCTTGGTGCGGATCAGGCCGAGGTCGGTGCCGCATTGCGGCTCGGTCAGGCACATGGTGCCAGACCAGGTGCCGTCGACCAGCTTCGGCAGGTACTCGGCCTTCATCGCCTCCGTCCCATGGGCGTGCAGCGCGCGGTAGGCGCCGTGCGACAGGCCCGAATACATGCCGAACGCCAGGTTGGCGCTGGACACCATCTCCTCGAACACCGTGCTGACCAGCATCGGCATGCCCTGGCCACCGTAGTCCGGGTCGCAGGCCAAGGACGTCCAGCCGCCCGCGATCATCTGCTGGTAGGCTTCCTTGAAGCCCTTCGGCGTGCGGACGACGCCGTTCTCGTAGGTGCAGCCCTCCGCGTCGCCGGACAGGTTCAGCGGGAACAGCACCTCCTGGCTCAGCTTCGCCGCCTCCTCGATCACGGCGTCGATCAGCTCCCGGTTCACCTGCTCGTAGCCTGGCAGGCCCGCGAGCGCGCTGCTGTCCAGCAGCTCGTGCAGCACGAAACGCATGTCGCGGAGCGGGGCGGTATAGATTGCCATGATCTAGTCTCCTTTAGTTACGGAGCGGCTTGCCGGTGGTCAGCATGTGCTCGGTGCGCGCAAGCGAAGCTGGGCTGCGGACCAACGCCATGAAGGCGCCGCGCTCCAACGTCGTGATGTCGTCCTCGGTCAGGGTATCGAGCGGGTCGGCCTCGCCCCCGGTCAGCACGCGGGCCACTGCCTTCGACACTACGACGTCGTGCGGCGTCGCCTTGCCGGTCGCGGCGAATCTCTCCACCGCGAGGTCGAGCGCCACGCGTCCGCCGGGCCCTGGCAGGCGGTACTCCGATGCCTTCGGCGGCTGATAACCCTCTGCCAATGCCAGCACGCGCTGCTTGGCGTCATAAAGCAGCCGGTCGCGGTTCATGGTGATCTGATCCGTCGCGCGCAGAAACCCCAGCCCGCGCGCCTGGGCGGCGGACTTGCTGACCTGCGCGGTGGAGATGATCTCGAAAACCTTGGCGACCGCCGGCAAGGGGCCACGTGGCAGCTTGGGGTCCACCTGCCAGCGCGCCAACAGCTCCTTGCAGCCGCCCCAGCCCGGCAGCAGGCCGACGCCGACCTCGACCAGGCCCATGTAGGTCTCTGAGTGCGCTTGGACCGCGCTGCAATGCAGCAGAATCTCGCACCCGCCGCCCAACGCCATGCCGGACGGCGCGCCGACGACGGGCACCGGCGCATACTTCAGGGCCTTATACGCCGCCTGCCCGCCCGCGACCTGCTGCTCGATCACCGGCCAGGCCGCGACGTTGGCGGCGAACATGGCGATGCCCAGGTTGGCGCCGACGGAGAAGTTCTCCCCCTCGTTATACACCACCATGCCGCGATAGCCTTTGGCCGCAACGCCGAGCGCATTGCCAAGCAGCGCCAGGGTCTCCGGATCGAGCGAGTTCATCTTGCTGGTGAACTCGAAGCACAGCACGCCGTCGCCGATGTCCCAAACGCTAGCGGAACCGTTGCGCAGCACCGGCTTGCCGGCGCGCTTGATATCCTGCAGCAGCAGCACGCCGGCAGGCCGCGCAACCGGGGCATACTCCCCGGCCGGCGTCAGGCATTCCAGTGTACCATCCTGCACACGGTAGAAAGAACGGCCGCGCGCCAGGGACAGTAGCGCGGGTACCGGCAGTCCAGCGGCCTCGACCGCATCGGCCAGCCAGTCGGTGCCCAGCCGGTCCATCAGCTCGAACGGCCCCTGCCCCCAGCCGTAGCCGAGCCGCATCACCTCATCAACCGACGAAATATCGTCGGCGATGGCGGGCACCAGCGACGCGGCATAGGCCAGGACCTGCACCAGCACGGCGTTGGCGTATTGGCCGGCGGGGCTGGGGTGCCGCACCAGCGCGCCGAGGTCCCGGCGAGCTGCCTCGATTGCCTCCAGCTTGGATTTCGTCGCCGGGCGATACTCGCCAGTCTTGAGGTCGATCGCCTCCAGCGTCCGCTCCTTGCCCGCCTTGCTCATGCGGTAGAAGCCGCCCTTGGCCTTCCGGCCGATGCGGCCCTCCGCAATCATGCGGGTGATCAACGGTTGGTCGCGGAATACCCGCCGATAATCGTCATCAGGCGGCAGGCTCATCAGCAGCGACATGGCGACCAGCGGCATCAGGTCGAGCCCGACCAGGTCCACCAGGCCGAACACGCCCGTCTTCGGCATGCCCATCGGCCGGTGCACCGCATCGGCGTCCTCAACCGGCAGACCGCGGGCGATCGCCTCGTTGATCGCGACGGTGAGCCAGTGGGTGCCGATGCGGTTGGCGACGAAGCCCGGCGTGTCTTTGCAGCGCACGACACCCTTGCCCAGGCGTACGTCGCACAGCGCCGTCAGCTCGTCGCCGACCTCGGGCCGGGTATCGGGCCCGGTCACCAGCTCCAGCAGCCGCATGTAGCGGGGCGGATTGAAGAAATGCGTGATGCAGAAATCCTGCTTGAACGCGGCCGACTGCTTCTTGGACAGGGAGCGCAACGGGATCGTGCTGGTGTTGCTCGACACGATGCTGCCGGGCTTGCGCACGGCGTCAATGCGGTCATACAGCGCCCGCTTGATGGCGAGGTCCTCGACGATCACCTCGATGATCCAGTCGCACTCGGCAAGTTTTTCCAAGTCGTCGTCGAAATTGCCCGGCGTGATCAGTTTTGCAAGTTCCGGCAGCATCAAAGGCTGCGGATCGGCCTTCTTCATGCGCTCGATGGCTGCGGCAGCGATGCCGCTGCGCGGACCCTCTTTGGCCGGCATGTCCAGCAGCAGCACCGGCAGGCCGGCATTGGCGAGGTGGGCGGCGATGCCGCTGCCCATCAGCCCGGCGCCCAGGACGGCGCAACGTTCGATCCCCATGGCGGTCAGGCCCGCGCCAGGATGGTGGCCACGCCCTGGCCGCCGCCGACGCACATCGTCGCCAAGGCAAACTTGCCGCCGGTGCGGGCCAGCAGCGACGCCGCCTTGCCGGTGATGCGCGCGCCGCTGGCGCCCAGCGGATGGCCCAGCGCTATGGCGCCGCCATCAAGGTTCACGCGAGCATGGTCCAGCATCAGGTCGCGCTCGACCGCCAGCGCCTGCGCCGCGAAGGCCTCGTTCAGCTCGACCACGTCCATCGCCGACATTTCCAGCCCGGCGCGGGCCAGCGCCTTGCGGGCCGCCGGCACTGGGCCGATGCCCATCACGTCCGGCGCACAGCCGGCGACCGACATGCTGGCGATGCGCGCCAGCACCGGCAGGCCGTGCTTCTCCGCATAGTCCACGCTGGCCACCAGCACGGCGGACGCGCCGTCCGTCAGCGGCGAGCTGGTGCCCGCCGTGACCGTCCCGGTCGCCAGGAACGCCGGCTTCAACGTCGAGAGCCCGGCCTCCGTCGTGTCGGGCCGGATACAGCCGTCCTGGTCCACGATGCCGGCCTTGGTTGGGATCGGCACGATCTCGTCGGCGAAGCGGCCCTCCGCCTGCGCCGCCGCCGCGCGCTGCTGGCTGGTGACGGCGAACTGCTGCTGCGTGGCGCGGTCGATCTGGTAGCGCTGCGCCAGATTCTCCGCCGTCATGCCCATGCCGATGTAGCTGTCGGCTTTTTCCTTCTGCAGGCGCGGGTTCAGGATCGGGTTGAAGCCCAGCATCGGCACCCGGCTCATGCTCTCGACGCCGCCGCAGACAAACAGGTCGCCGGCGCCGGCCGCAATGGCGCCGGCCGCCATGTGGATGGCGCTCATGCTGCTGCCGCACCAACGGTTCACCTGCGACCCGGCCGCGGTGATGGGCAGGTCCGCCAGGAAGCCGACAACCCGGCCAATGTTGAAACCCTGCTCGCCCTCCGGGAAGGCGCAGCCGATGATGATGTCCTCGATATCCTCCGGCTTGGCGCCGGTGCGCTCGATCAGCGCGCGGACCACCTGGGCCATCAGGTCGTCCGGCCGCACGCGCGACAGCGCGCCCTTGCCGGCGGGGGTGAAGGGAGAGCGGGCGAAACCAACGATCACGGCCTGGGTCATGGTGCGGTCCTTTTGGCAACAATGTCGCCGCGCAAGGCGGACTTGGTTTTCGGGTGCGCGGCGACGTAGGCGACGATGTCGCCCTCCATGTCGCGCAGTTCGGCAAGCGTGATGGTGATGTCCTCAAGCTGTTGCTCAAGCTCGGTGATACGGGCGCGCGTCCGGTCGAGCGTCATCTCCATCTGCTGCCGCTTGGTCTTGTCGGCGTCATAAAGGTCCAGGAACTCGCGGATGTCGGCGAGCGAGAAACCCAGCCGCTTGCCGCGCAGGATCAGCTTCAGCCGGGCACGGTCCCGCTTGGAGTAGATGCGCTGCGTCCCGGCACGCTCCGGCGCCAGCAGACCCTGATTCTCATAGAAGCGGATTGCGCGGGGCGACAAGGAGAACGCCGCCGCAAGCTCGCCGATGGTGAACAGCTCAGCCATGTGCCGTATCCGATATCATGTTGACGTATACGTAAGGTATGCCGGGCGTGCCGTCAAGGCGGTCGTCTGCTTCCTCTCCGAGGGAGAGGGCTTCAGCCAATGGCACCCTGCGACGCCTCCCACTTCGCCCGCTCCTCCGCCACAAGCTCCTTCTTCGACAGCTTGCCGATCAGGGTGCGCGGCAGGGTGTCGCGGAACTCGATGTGTTTCGGCATCTCGCTCGGGGAGATATGATCCTTGAGGAAGGCCAGAAGCTCCGGCGCAGCCAGCGACGCGCCGGGTTTCAGCACGACGAAGGCTTTCACCGTCTCCCCCCGGTAGCTGTCTGGAATGCCGATCACCGTGCACTCCGCGACGGCGGGATGCTCATAGACCGCGTCCTCGACGACGCGGGGATAGACGTTGTAGCCGCCGGCCAAAATGAGGTCCTTGATGCGGTCGACGATCGAGAAATAGCCCTGCTTGTCCATCACCGCGATGTCGGCGGTGCGGAAAAGGCCGTCCGGCGTGGTGCTGGCCGCGGTGTCCGCTGGCCGTTGCCAATAGCCCAGCATGACCTGCGGCCCCTTGATGCACAGCTCGCCGCGCTCACCCTGCGGCACGCGGCGCATGGGGTCGGCGGGGTCGCGCAGCTCGACGATCGTGCCGGGCATGGGCATGCCGATCGACCCCGTTTTGTTCAGGCCGCCGGGCGGATTGCAGACCGCGCAGGGGCTGGTCTCGGTCAGGCCATAGCCCTCTACCACCACGCAGCCGGTCCGCGCCTCGAACCGCGACTTCACTTCGGGCGGCAGCGGGGCGCCGCCACTGATGCAGGAGCGGATGCTGGTCAGGTCGGCGCGGCCCTTGAACACAGCGATGGCGTTGAACATGGTGGGCACGCCCGGCATGAAGGTCGGCTTGCGGCGGGCTATGGTGCGGACCGCCTGCGCAAGCTCGAAGCGCGGCAGCATGATGATCTCGGCGCCGGCATGCACGGAGAACAGCAGCACCGTCGTCATGGCGAACACGTGGAAGAACGGCAACGCCGCCAGCGTGCGCTCCTGCCCCATGCGCGTGTCCTTGAACCAGCGCACCCCCTGGATGGTGTTGGCATACAGGTTGGCGTGGCTGAGCATCGCGCCCTTCGGCGTGCCGGACGTGCCGCCGGTGTACTGCAGGACCGCCACGTCGCGATGCGGATCGATTTCGACGGGCCGCAGGGCGGTGTCCGGCGCAGCCAGGTCCGTGAGCCAGACATGCGCGGCATCCCGCGGCGGCGCGGCCCGGTCCCGCCGCTTCAGCATGCGGAACATTGTGCGCTTGCTGGCCGGCAGCATGTCCGCGAACGGGCAGACGATGATCCCGTCCACCGCGCCAGCCGCCAGCAGCGCCGCCGCCTTCGGGTAGGTCGCGGCCAGGTCGAGCGTGGCGATCGCCTTGATCCCCGCATCCCGCGCCTGTGCCTCCAACTCGCGCAGGGTATAGAGCGGGTTGAAGTTCACCACCGTGAGCCCGGCCTGCAGGGCTCCAAAGAACATCAGCGGATAGGCCGGGCAGTTCGGCAGCAGCAACCCGATGCGGTCGCCCCTGGCATAGCCCAGGCGCTGCAGGCCGCCGGCGATCCGCGCCGCCATGGAAGCCGCCTCCGCCCAGGTCGTGCGGCGGCCCAGGAAGTCGAATGCGGGCCTGGCGCCGAAGCGTGTCCCCGCCTCCTGCATCAGCGTATGCAACGGCGCCACGGGGATCGGCGCATGCCAGTCCACGCCGTCCGGATAGTGGTCGAGCCAGGGATACCGCCCGTCCAGGTCAGCCATCGGACACGAACGCGAGCAGGCATAGCCAGGGCATGTTCCGATCGGACAAGGGGTCCCTCGTGTTCCCTACAGCCGTGTTGGCCGTTTGGTGGCGTCGCCCCTCAGTAACGCGACCGGCACCACGCGCTGTCAAGCACGTTCCACCAAGCGTTACCTGCCTGACGTAACCGGCACGGCGGCGGCACCGAAATTCGGCGCCCGGCGTTCCAGGAAGGCGGTGAATGCCTCCCGCGCCTCGGCGCCTTGCAATGCCTGGGAGAATGCCGCTCCCTCCTCGCGCATCTGCGCGAGCAGCGCGCTGGGTTGCCCACGCATCAGGGCGCGGGTCGCGGCCAGCGCGCCGGGCGGTTTCGCCGCCAGCTTTCGCGACTGGGCGCGCGCGTGGTCGCGCAGGGTGCCGCCGGGAACGATCGCATTCACCAGGCGGGCGTCGAGTGCGGCCTCGGCGTCCATCGCCTCCCCCAGCAGCAGCAGCGCGGCGGCCCGGGCGTAGCCCACGCGCAACGGCAGCAGCATGCTGCTGCCGGCCTCCGGCACCAGGCCGAGATCGACGAAGGGGACCGAGAGGCTGGCGTCCGGGCTGGCGTAGACCAGGTCGCAATGCAGCAGCAGCGTTGTGCCGATGCCGATCGCCGGGCCGTTCACCGCGGCGACCAGCGGCTTCTGGAAGGTGACGAGGGTGTGGATGAAGCGCGAGGGCGGCGTGTCCTGCAACCCGCCGCCCATCGCCAGGAAGTCCTTGATGTCGTTGCCGGCCGTGAAGGTCTCGCCCTCGGCGGCGATCAGCACGACCCGCACCGCCGGGCGCGCGACGGCGTCCTGCAGCGCCGTCGTCAGCGTGTCGTACATCGCCCCGGTGATCGCGTTCTTCTTCTCCGGCCGGTTGAAACGCAGTTCGAGGACGCCGTCGGCCTCATGGGTCAGGATCAGGTCTTGCGTCATGGGCACCCCTTTGGCGATGTTGCAATCGAACGACTGCATAGCGCGTCCCGCTCTGGCGCGCTGCGTGAAACTCGATAGAAGGGGCGGCATGACGACGGACGCATACCAGGCCCTGGTCGGCGAGACATTCTCGAAAGAGGTGCATTTCGACACCAAGGGGATCGCGGAGTTTGCCACCCTCTGCGGCGACACCAACCCTTTGCATCACGACGCCGGCTATGCCGCCGCCTCCCGGTTCGGCGGGATCATCGCCTCCGGACCACAGGTGACCTCGCTGCTGATGGCGATGGTCGCGGCGTTCCTTGCAGCGCGCGGGCCCGGCGTCGGACTGGGCTTCAATTTCCGGCTGCGCTCCGCCGTGCGGGCCGAGGAGGTCGTGAGCATGCGCTGGCGCGTCACGGCGGTCAAAGCGAAGCGGTCGCTGGGCGGCCACGTCATTTCGCTGGAAGGCGAGGCCGTGCGTCCGGGCGGCGCCGTGGCGGTCGCCGCGACGGGCGAGGTGCTGGGAATGGACGCGCCCTGAGGGGCTTGCTGACCTTGATGCATCCGGCCAGTCTGCCGGCATGCAGACGAACGCGGCTGAACCGGATACCGAACGTTTCCTGGGCGACCTCGACACGCTCCGGCGCATTGGCGCCTTCCGCACCGGAGTGCATCGCCCGACCTTCACACCGGAGGACATGGAGTCGCGCCACTGGCTGATGGCGCGGATGGCCGAGGCTGGGCTCGCGCCCGAGATGGACGGCATCGGCAACGTGCTGGGCCGCCATCCCGGACCCGGCACCAAGCTGCTGGCCGGCAGCCACATCGAGAGCCAGAACGAGGCCGGGTGGCTGGACGGCGCGCTGGGCGTGATGTCGGCCGTGGCGCTGGCCCGCGCCGGGCTGCCGGTGGACGTGATCGCGTTCGCCGACGAGGAGGGCCATTATGGCTCGTTCATCGGCTCCCGCTCCTTCACCGGCCTGCTGGAGGAGGCCGAGATCGACGGCCTGACCAACCGGTATCACGGCAAGCCGCTGCGGGACGCGCTGCAGGAGGCCGGGTTGGCGGGCCGGCCGCGGCTGCGGGCGGAGGAGGGGCGCTACAAGGGCTTCGTCGAGATGCACATCGAGCAGGGCACCACGCTGGAGGCGGCGGGCGAGCAGGTCGGCGTGGTGACCGGGATCGTCGCGATCTGGCAGTACCGCATCGTGATCGAGGGCCAGCAGGACCACGCCGGCGGCACGACGATGACGGAGCGCCGGGATGCCGGGCTCGCGGCGGTGCGCCTGCTGGCCTGGATCGACGCGGAGTTCCCAAAACATTGCGCGGAGCGGACGGTGTGGACTTGTGGGCGGATCGCGCTATCGCCGGGGGCGGCATCGATCATTCCGGGGCGGGCGGAGGTGCTGTTCCAAATTCGCGATATCTCGATGGAGGTGTTGGAGCGGCTGGACACCGTGCTGCGCCGGGCGGTGCAGGAGAGCAACCGGCGGGAGCGGTGCACCGCGACGCTGGAGGTATTGAGCCAGTCCGCGCCGGCGTTGTGCGATGCCGGATGGCAGGCTGCGCTGGCAGCGGCGGCGGAGGACCTGGCGCCCGGCAAATGGCGGCATATGCCGAGCGGCGCGGGGCACGATGCGCAATACATGGCGCGGAAGATGCCGTCCGCGATGCTGTTCGTGCCGTCGATCGGCGGGATTAGCCATCATTGGGCTGAGGACACGGCACCTCAGGATTTGGCTATGGGTTTGCGGGTGCTGGCGGAGGGAGCGCGGCGGTTCCTTGCGACTTAGGATCGGAACAAGGAAAAGAGTCGCCGCTCTTGGTCGCCGCTCTAGATGGTCTGCGGACATTGCGGGCTGTCAGGCTGGTCTTATTGCGTCCGTTCCTGCGTCCCTTGAGCACGGGGTGCAAACTCTCAGTTTGTTAGAAACCGCTCCATCCGCGCCAACTCGGCATCGAGGGCGCGCTGAAACTCGCGAGTTTGTGGGCAGCCTCGGACGTAACCGATCACGACGTGCAATTTTCCCGCAACAAGCTTGACGTTCGCCCAGCCAATGACCTCGTCGCTCCACAGCAGGGGCATGGCATAGTAGCCAAACAACCGCTGCGGTGGGGGCGTGTAGGCCTCGAACCTGTAAGCCCAGCCCCACAGGTGCTCGAAGCGGCGGCGGTCCCAAACGACCGGGTCGAACGGCGCCAGGAGGCGGACATCCCGCGGCGCTGGGCGGTGCCGCCAGTTATCGTCGAGGGTCGGCCAAAGATAAGTCTCGCCGTCGACCTCCTCCCGCTCCAGCTCCCCGGTTCTGAGTGCCGTGGCGATCACCGGCGCCAGCGGACCGAGGCCGGGGTTGCGCCGGGCCATCAACGCCAGCGCACCCCGCAAGCTGACCGTGGACGCGGGGGCAAGGATGCGGGCGATCCGCATGACTAGGTGCCGCGCCCGCTCCGCTGCGTCGGCAGCCGCCGGCGGCCGTGGCGGCACCACCTCGTAGATGCGGATGCCGTCACGCCGTTGTGCCACACGCAGCAGCCCGTAATGGTGCAGGTTTTCCAAAGCCCGGGTGGTGGCCTTCGAAAAGCCGCCCCAGCCGTTCACTGCACGGTCGCGGCCGAAACGCTCCTCCAAATCCCTGGGATGGGTAGGGCCGTTCGCCCGCACGAACGCCAGCACCTCCGCCGCAAGTCCCGCAGGAACGTGCAACCCCGCCTCGCTACCCGGGTCTAGTCGGGGGTGAAGCAGCCGCGTGGTGTCGCCGGACATGAAGCCATAGGCATACAGGAAATCCTCCTCGAGTTTCAGCCGGGCAAAGCTGCGCTCCAGGTCCCCGACGCGGTAGCCACTCACCCGGTGCCGCAAAATGAGGTCCTGCGCGCGAGCGGGCGCGCGGATCGGGTCCGCCTGGACGAAGCCGAGCTTGTCCACGGCACCTGCAAGAGTAGTGGGCGCGAACAGCGTTGCCAAACGCGCATGTGTGCGGAGGCGATTGAGGGTCGTGGCGGTGATCATGACTGTGGGCAAGGGTGGCGGGTGTAACGGCTAGCAGCAACGTGGCAGCAGATGATCCAACTTGATCAGCCGCTCAGAAGACAGGCTGCGGCCACGTTCTTTCCTGCAAACGCTGAACGTACCAACACGAAACCGCGACCGGCACGCCGATCAGAGAGGTCGCGATGAAGAACCATTCGAAGCCCAGGCTTTCAATGATGAAGCCCGAGGCGCCCGCGAGCAGGCTGCCAGGCAAGGCGCAAAGCGACGTCAGGAGCGCGTATTGGCTGGCTGCGTGCTCCGTCGCGGTCAGCGAGGACATATAGGTGATGAGGACGATGGAGGCGAAGGCGTAGGCGAAGCTGTCGATGCTGACAGCGACGGCGAAGGTCCAGAACTCACCGCCGCCGTGATCGCCATGCACAGCGAGATAGGCGAGGCTCAAATGCGAGGCGGAGCCGAAAACGGTTCCGACAAGCAGGCTCGCCATCATGCCGATCCTCGGCACGATGTAGCTTGCGAGAAACGTACCTCCCAGCGCGACCCAGAAGCCGAACAGCTTCGTAACCGTGGCGATGTCCGTATTGGAATAATGCAGGCTCTTGAACAGCGGTAAGGCCATCGCGCTCGACACATAGCCGGGCATTCGGAAGCCGGCCACCATGACGAGAACCGGAATGGCCAGCGGTCCGAGGCGCGTGATCAACTCCTTAATGGGCTCGGAGATGGTCGCGACGAAGCCCGGCGCCTCGGAGTGTGCGGCCTTGTCGGATTCGGGCTCGGGCGCCAGAAGGGCTGCGACCATGCCAGGCGCCATCAGCGCGGCCATGCACAGATAGGCGGCACGCCAGCCGAAGCCGTCCGCCAAGTAGAGCGCCCCGGAGCCGGCGGCAAGGTTGCCCAAGCGCCATCCGATCTCCGCCCAGGACGACATCAGCGCTTGCCGCTCGGCGGGCGCCACGGTGATGCGCCAGCCGTCGATCACCACGTCCTGCGTCGCCCCCGCGAAGCCGAGTGCCAAGGAAAAGACGATCGTCCAGGCGAGCCAATGGGCGGGATCGCCGAAGGCGACACCCGCCAGCGTCAGCATCACCGCGATCTGCGAGACGATGATCCAGCCGCGCCGCCGCCCCAGCAGGCGACTGAAGACCGGCGCATCATAGCGGTCGAGAAAGGGCGCCCAGACGAACTTGAACTTGTAGGCGAGCGTCAGTTCGCTCATCAGGCCGAGAATTCCGATCGGCACCTTGGCCTCGGACAGCCAAGCCGACTGTGTCACATAGACAAGCAGAAAGGGGATGCCCGAACTGAAACCCAAGCCCAACATCGCGGCGATGCGGCGGTCGGAGATCAAGTGGCGCAGGGACGAGGTCTGCTCCGAATCTTTCTGCATTATGCGATTTTGCGTGCAATTGGGCTTTTCCCGAAGCCGCTTTCAGACCTGTTCATGACTTGCCACCGGTCAGCTCCCGTCGTTCAGCCTCGAACAGTTCGGGCGGGCAGTACCCAGCCGGTCGTCCGACGCTCGAAGCTAAATGGGTATGGCCACGTGTCAATTAGGGCACGTCGGTCTTCGACCGATGAACCTGTTTCATTCTCAAACGTCGACAGCGGCAGGACGTCTCAATGTGGTGCGCGCGTCGGCCGGCGCTGTCCATCGCACCGTTCGGCCCTATCATGTAGGCTTGGGCGATCGCGCGGTACGATCGCGTGCGCTTGTCGATCACCTGGAGCTTTGAACATGAGCAGCTCGTCCGAGTATACGCCGCCCAAGATCTGGACCTGGAACAAGGAGAGCGGCGGCCGGTTCGCGAGCACGAACCGCCCGATATCGGGGCCCACGCACGACAAGGATCTTCCGGTCGGCGGTCATCCCCTCCAGCTTTATTCCTTGGGAACGCCGAACGGCGTGAAGGTGACGGTGATGCTGGAGGAGCTGTTGGCCCTCGGCCATCGTGGTGCGGAGTACGATGCGTGGCTGATCAGGATTGGCGACGGCGACCAGTTCGGCAGCGGCTTCGTGGCCGTCAATCCCAACTCCAAGATCCCGGCCCTGGTGGATCGAAGCGGTCCGACGCCGATCCGGGTCTTCGAGTCCGGCGCGATCCTGGTGCATCTCGCAGAAAAATTCGGGGCCTTCCTGCCGACCGAGGCCAATGCGCGCGCCGAATGCCTGTCATGGCTGTTCTGGCAGATGGGAAGTGCGCCCTACCTGGGTGGAGGCTTCGGCCATTTCTACGCCTACGCGCCGACAAAGATGGAATACCCAATTGATCGGTTCGCCATGGAGGTGAAGCGCCAGTTGGACGTGCTCGACCACCGCCTCGCAGGGACCGAGTATCTGGCCGGCGGCGACTACACGATCGCCGACATAGCCACCTGGCCCTGGTACGGTGGTCTGGCAAAGGGCTGGCTCTATGAGGCGGCCGAGTTCCTGCAGGTGCAGGAGTACAAGAACGTGCAGCGCTGGGCTGACGCGATCGGCGAACGGCCCGCCGTTCAGCGTGGGCGCATGGTCAACCGCGTCACTGGCGAGCCCGCAAGCCAGTTGCACGAGCGCCACAACGCCGGCGACTTCGACACGAAGACGCAGGACAAACTGGCAGCCGGAACCTGAGCAATCTCTCCACGGTAAAGCCAAGCAGACTGCCGAGCGGTGATTGCGCTTAAGCCGGAGGCGGAGACCGAACTCGAAGCTCTCGAACGGTCCCGAGCGTAGCTTTTTTGAAAGGACGGGCCGCTATAGCATCTCCAACGGCCGCTTACGACGAGGCGGCGGGAACGCCGCGTCGATCTCTCCCAAATCCTGCTCCGTCAGAAGCAGCCCCATAGCTGCCGCATTCTCCCGGACATGGGCGCTGTCGGCCGCCTTCGGGATCGAAACCACGCCGGGTTGCGCCAGCGTCCAGGCAATCGCGACCTGTGCCGGCGTGGCGTCGTGACGCCGGGCAATATCCACCAGCGCCTTCGACCGCAGCAATGCGCCGCCCTGGCCCACCGGCGAGTAGGCCATCACCGGCATCCCATGCTCACGCGACCAGGGCAGCAGGTCGAACTCGATCCCGCGCGTCCCGACATTGTAAAGCACCTGGTTCGCGCTGCAGCCCGGCGGCAGCTCCGCCATGTCGTCCACGTCGAAGTTGGAAACGCCCCAGGCGCGGATATGCCCAGCCTCCCGCAATGCCTCGAACCCGGCGACGGTCTCAGCCAAAGGCGTGCCGCCCCGCCAGTGCAGCAAATAAAGGTCCAGGCAATCGGTCCGCAGCCGCTTCAGGCTGCGCGCACAGGCTGCCGCCACGCCGGCGCGGCTGGCGTTGTGCGGATAGACCTTCGACACCAGGAACACTTGGTCCCGCGCTCCGGCGATGGCATCGGCCACGACCGTCTCCGCTGCGCCCTCGCCATACATCTCCGCCGTGTCGATCAGGGTCATGCCGAGCTCGATGCCCTGCCGCAGCGCCGCGACCTCCTGCGCGCGGGGCCGCTGCCCCTCCCCCATGTGCCAGGTGCCCTGCCCCAGCCGCGGCATTGCAGCATCAGGCATCGGCGACCTCCTCCGCACGGCGCAGCAGGCGCATGAAGTTGCCGCCCCACAAGGCCGCGATCTCCGCCGCATCGTAGCCGCGGCGAACCAGCTCGGCGGTCAGGTTCCCGCTCTCCGACGCATTGCGCCAGCCGGAGAAGCCGCCGCCGCCGTCGAAGTCCGAGCTGATGCCGACATGCGCCAAGCCGCAGCGCTTCACGACGTAGTCGATGTGATCGACATAATCGGACACCGTCACGCCGTCGGCGCGTCCGCCGGGCCGGACGAAGCTGGGCACGGCGGTGATGTTCACCATCCCCCCGCAATCCCGCAGCGCGTCCAGCATCAGGTCGTCCACGTTGCGCGGCACGTCGCACAGCGCACGCACGCAGGAATGCGTCGCCAGCACCGGCGTGCGGGACAGCATGGCCGCCTGCAGTGCGCCCTGCGCCGACACGTGCGAGATGTCGACCAGCATGCCCAGCCGGTTCAGCTCCCCGATCGCCGCGCGGCCGAGCTCGCTCAGGCCGCCATGCAGCGTCTCCGCGTCGCCCAGGTCCTTGCGCGGATTGCTGCTGTCCGCCAGCGCGTTGTGGCCGTTATGCGTGAGCGTCAGGTATCGCGCGCCCTTGGCCCGGAACGCGGCCAGCAGGCCGAGGTCGTCCCCCATCGCATGGCCGTTCTCGACCGCAGGGATGATGATGGTCGCGCCGTCCCGCCACGCCGCCTCGATCGCATCCGCGGTGCTGGCGACCCGGGTCTCGATACCGCCGGCATCGCGCGCCATGCCGTTGATCGCGTCCAGCATGGCAAGCGCCCGGCTGCTGGCGGCCTGCCAGCCCTCCGGCGTGCGCGGACCCTGCGGCACGTAGGCGATAAAGCAGCCGGCCCTCATGCCGCCCGCCCGCATCTTCGGCAGGTCCACCCGGCGGCCGGTCTGGTCGCGCGGGCTGTCCTCGAAGAAGTCCGGGCCGTTGGGCCAGGGAATGTCGATATGCGTGTCGACCGCAAGCAGCGTCGCGTGCAGGGCAACTGGGTCCATCCCGGGGTTCACCATCGTCAGAACCCCACCCGGTCCCCGCCCTTCAGATGCAGGATCGCCCGGGCCTCCTGGGGCGTGGCGATCTCCAGGCTCAGCTCCTCCAGGATGCGCTTGATCTTCGCGACCTGCTGGGCGTTCGACGTGGCCATCTGCCCGCGGCCGATATACAGGCTGTCCTCCAGCCCGACGCGGACGTTGCCGCCCATGATGCCGGCCATGGTGGTGAACGCCATCTGGTGCCGCCCGGCCGCGAGCACGGACCATATGTAGTCCCTGCCGAACAGCCGGTCTGCCGTCTCCTTCATGAACATCAGGTTGCGGTGCTCGGCCCCGATGCCGCCCAGGATGCCGAAGATCGTCTGCACGAACAGCGGCGGCTCGACGATCTTGCGTTCCAGGCAATAGGCCAGGTTATACAGGTGGCCGACGTCGTAGCACTCGAACTCGAACCGGGTGCCGTGGCCCTTGCCCATCATCTCGACGATGTTCTCGACGTCCTGGAATGTGTTGCGGAAGATGTGGTTCACCGTGCCGGCGAGATACGGCTTCTCCCACTCGTGCTTCCAGCTCGTGATCTTGTCGCCGGCGCGGGAGATGTTGAAGTTCATCGAGCCCATGTTCAGGCTGCACATCTCGGGCTTGGCCTGCATCGGCGCGGCCAGGCGCTCCTCCAGCGTCATCTTCAGGCCGCCGCCGGTGGTGATGTTCAGCACCGCGTCGGTCGACTGCTTGATGATGGGCAGGAAGCGCATGAAGACGGCCGGGTCGGGCGTCGGCTCGCCGGTCTGCGGGTCGCGGGCGTGCAGGTGGATGATGGCGGCGCCGGCCTCGGCGGCCTCGATGGAGCTTTGCGCGATCTGCTCCGGCGTGATCGGCAGCGCGTCCGACATGCTGGGAGTGTGGATGGCGCCGGTGATGGCGCAGCTGATGACGACCTTGCCGGACATTGGCGGTTTCTCCCCGTGGTGGCTGGCCGCGATCTTGCACTGGCTGCGGCCTCGCCGCCACCCTTGTCGGGGCGCCCCGGCTGCCTGTATGATGCGGAGGTGTGTCCGCGTAGCTCAGCAGGATAGAGCACAGGATTCCTGGTTGCGAAATTGGGCGCAGCGCCCGGAAACGGCGCTGTGGATCCGCTCAAACTCGGGGAACGCTTCGGCCACTTGCGCCATGCCGATCCCGAGCCAAGCCGTAGCGAAAGCCGCGGACGGTGTAGAGACTGGATGGGCGGCACCTAAGGGATCTCGGGCGATCCGGGGCCTATGGTGAAGGGACAGTCCAGACCACGAACGTCCTCCGGGGCGGCGGCGAAAGCCGAAGTGGTATGAATCCTGGGGCCGTGGGTTCGAATCCCGCCGCGGACACCAACACACCTTTGGCCGCGACACCTTCCCGTGCCCGCCTAATCCGGCGCATGCTGTCCAGCTATTGGAACAAATCACGTTCCATGCAGGAGGGAAACATGCCCGGCGCTATGGCCAGCGCAGTCCCACGCTCGAAGGTCGCCACGGTGCTCCGGGTAACGAGCGGCAATTTCCTCGAGATGTTCGACTTTTTCCTATTCGGGTTCTACGCGACCTACATCGCCCGCGCGTTCTTCCCGGCCGGCAGCGAGTTCGCCTCGCTCATGTTCACCTTCATGACCTTCGGCGCCGGGTTCCTGATGCGGCCGCTCGGCGCGGTCCTGCTCGGCGCCTATGTCGACCGGATCGGGCGCCGCAAGGGTCTGATCGTGACGCTGTCCATCATGGCGTGCGGCACTATCCTGATCGCCTTCGTGCCGGGCTATGCCACCATCGGCCTGCTGGCGCCCTGCCTCGTGCTGATCGGCCGGCTGCTCCAGGGCTTCTCCGCCGGCGTCGAGCTGGGCGGCGTCTCGGTCTACCTTTCCGAGATGGCGACGCCGGGCCACAAGGGCTTCTTCGTCTCGTGGCAGTCCGGCAGCCAGCAGGTCGCCATCATGTTCGCGGCGATCATCGGTTTCTGCATCAACAAGTTCCTGGTGCCAGCCGACGTGGTGGCCTGGGGCTGGCGCATCCCGTTCTTCATCGGCTGCATGATCATCCCCTTCCTGTTCTACATCCGGCGCTCGCTGGAGGAGACGCCGGAGTTCCTGGCCCGCAAGCACCTGCCCTCGCTTGCCGAGACCTTTGCCTCGCTCGGCCGCAACTGGCGGATCGTCGGCCTCGGCATGCTGCTGGTGGCGATGACCACGATCTCGTTCTACACGATCACGGTCTACACCCCGACCTTCGGCAAGAGCGTGCTCAAGCTGTCGGACACCGATAGCCTGATCGTCACCTTCTGCGTCGGCCTGTCCAACTTCATCTGGCTGCCGGTGATGGGGGCGCTGTCGGACCGGATCGGGCGGCGGCCTATCCTGCTGGTGTTCTCCGCGCTGACCGTGCTCACCGCCTACCCGGCGCTCGCCTGGCTGGTCGATCACGCCTCGTTCGTCAACATGCTGATCGTGCTGCTGTGGCTGTCGTTCCTGTATGGCGCCTATAACGGCGCCATGGTGGTCGCGCTGACGGAGATCGTGCCGGCCAGCGTGCGCACCGCCGGGTTCTCGCTGGCCTACTCGCTGGCGACCGCATTGTTCGGCGGGTTCACGCCGCTGGTCTCCACCTGGCTGATCGAGGCGACGGGCAACCGCGCCGCGCCGGCGTTCTGGATGGCGTTCGGCGGCGCGTGCGGCCTGATCGCGACCTTGCTGATCTACCGGGTCGGACGGACCCGGGTCACCACGGCCGAAGGCCTGTCGGCCTAGGGGACTGCGATGCAGCGTCAACCCGTCACGGCCCGGGCCGGCGCCCTCGGCTTTGCTGCGATCCTTCTGTTGTCCGCATCATGGTCGGCTACGCGCTAGACTAATTGGTCGAGCAGGGCAAGGCGGCCGCGGACAGCTGCGCCGACCTCGCGCGCTCGGGCATCGGCGTCGTGGTGCGGGCGGGCGGGCGGGCGCGCCCCGGCCGGACATCGGCTCGGTGGACGCGCTGCGGCGCACCGTGCTCGCGGCGAAGTCGATCGCCTACTCGGACAGCGCGAGCGGCGTCTATATCCAGAACGAGATGCTGAAGCGCCTGGGCATCGCCGAGCAGGTGGCGGCAAGGCGCGGATGATCCCGGCCGAACCGGTCGGCGCCGTCGTCGCGCGCGGCGAGGCCGAGATCGGCTTTCAGCAGATCAGCGAGCTGCGGCCCATCAAAGGCATCGACCTGGTCGGGCCGCTGCCGCCCGAGGTGCAGCAGGCCACGGTGTTCTCCGCCGGGATTGTTTCCAACAGCCAGGAGCCGGAGGCCGCCCGGGCGCTGATCCGCTTCCTGGCGTCGCCGGCCGCCGCCCCGCGATCACATAGAGCGGCATGGAGCCGACAGGGACCGCGGACCAGAAATAGGCGTGCTTTTCGTTCTTACCGACCCAGCGTGATCCCCTCCCGCCGGTAAACCGCTTTGATGATGTCGAGGATCAGCACCAGCTCGGCCGAGCGGTCGTCGCCCCGGTGGCTCATGATGATGGGCGAAATGGCCCGCGCGTCGTCGAGCGCGCGGTAGGCCACGCCCTCCCGCTGCAGCCGCTCGACCGCCGCGGGCACCAGGCAGATGCCCAGCCCGGCGGCGACCAAACCGAGCGCCGTCTGCAGCTCCCGCACCTCGTGCAGCGACGCCGGGCGCAGGCCACGGCTGCGATACAGCGCGATGACCTGGTCGGCATAGCTGGGCCGCGGCGATTTTGGGTATACGATCAACGGGTCGTCCAGCAGGTCGGACAGCACCAGCGGCCCTGCCTTGCCGAGCAGCCTGTGGCCGCTGGGCAGGGCGGCGACCATGGTCTCGTTGCGCAGCAGCAGCCGGGTGATGGTCGGGTCCTCGAATGGGATGCGGCCGAAGCCGACGTCGATGCGCCCCTCCTTCAAAGCGGCGATCTGCTCGATGCTGGTCAGCTCCAGCACGGTGATCTCGGTATTCGGCCGGGCGGCGCGGAAGTTGCGCAGGATGGCGGGCAGATGGCCGTATAGGGTGGAGGCCACAAAGCCGATGCTGAACCGGCCCAGCCGCGCCTCGGTCATGCGGCGCGCGATGCTGCGCATCTCCGCCACACGGTCCAGAATCTGCACCGCCTGCTCGAACAGCACGCGGCCCGGCTCGGTCAGGCGCGCCGGGCGGCTGCCGCGTTCGATCAGCGTCACGCCCAGCTCGGCCTCCAGCTGCTGCAGCTGCCGGCTCAGCGGCGGCTGCGCGATGCGGAGCCGGGCGGCGGCGCGGGTGAAGCTCTGCTCCTCGGCGACGGCGACGAAGGTGCGGAGGTGGCGAAGGTCCAAACGATACCCCTGAAGCATGCCGCATGACCGAGAGCGTCTTGGACGGCTCTGGTCCGATGGTGCATGTTAGATCATTATTGATCCAGCGTGGGGCACCAGCCACCGATGCCGCGCCGCTGTCGGCGACCGGGCGATCAAGCGCGGCGCATCGAGGGAGCATCCGATGAACAAGGACGCCTATTTGCTGACACGGCGCGGTTTGGGCGGGCTTGCCGCCGCGGCCCTCGCCGGGCCCGTGCGTGCGCAGGACGCCAAGGGCACGCCGATCCGCATCGGCCTCATGCTGCCGTACTCCGGCACCTTCGCGCAGCTGGGCGAGAACATCACCACGGCGTTCGAGCTGCACCTGGCTGAGCGTGGCGGCCAGTTGGGCGGGCGTCCCGTCACCGTCATCAAGCTCGATGACCAATCCGACCCGGCCGCCGCGCCGCAGAACGTGAACCGCCTGCTGAACCGCGAGAAGGCCGACGTGCTGGTGGGCACCGTGCACTCCGGCGTGGTCATGGCGCTGGTGCAGGCTGCCCGCGAGAAGGGCGTGCCGCTGGTCATCCCCAACGCGGGCAACGTGGCAGCTTCGCGCGAGCTGTGTTCCGAGAGCGTGTTCCGCACCTCGTTCAGCAATTGGCAGCCGGCCTATGGCATGGGCAAGGCATTGGCAGCGACCGGGGTGAAACGCGCCGCCTGGGTCACCTGGGACTACGCGGCGGGCAAGGAGTCCGGCGAGGGCTTCCGGGATGGGCTGAAATCGGGCGGCGCCGAGCTGACCCAAATCCTGACGCTGCCGTTCCCCGAGACGAATTTCCAGCCGATCCTGGCGCAGCTGCCGGGCCTGGGGGTCGAGGCTGTGGGCGCCTTCTTCGCCGGCGGCGGCGCGGTGCAGTTCGTGCGCGACTACGCCGCGGCCGGGCTGCGCGACAAGCTGCCGCTGTGCGGGTCGGGCTTCCTGACGGAGGGCACCTTGACCGCCCAGGGCGCCGCCGCCGAGGGCGTGCGAACCGCGCTGCACTATGGCGACGGGCTGGACGTGCCGAAGAACACGGTGTTCCGGAAGGCGTTCCGCGACAAGGCCGTGCGGGAGGCGGACGTGTACGCCGTGCAGGGCTATGACGCGGCACAGTTGCTGGGCACCGGGCTCGATGCGGTCAAGGGCGACCTGGACGCGGACAAGGCGCTGTTCGCGGCCATGCGCGGCGCCAGGATCGACAGCCCACGCGGCGCCTTCACCCTCTCGGCCGGCCATAACCCGGTGCAGAACATCTACCTGCGGGAGGCGCAGGGCGGGCAGAACCGGGTCATTGGCATCGCGGCCGAGGCGCTGGCCGACCCCGGCACCGGCTGCAAGCTCACCTAAAGCTCCATAAGGGCATGACCGCCGGGGGATTGCTGGTCCAGGTGCTGAACGGCATCCAGTACGGCCTGCTGCTGTTCCTGATCAGCAGCGGGCTGACGCTGATCTTCGGGGTGCTGGGGGTGATCAACCTGGCGCATGGCAGCCTGTTCATGGTCGGCGCCTACGTCACCTTCATGGTGGCGCAGGCGGGTTTCGGGCTTTGGCTGTCCCTGCCGCTCGCCGTGCTGGGCGGCGCCGTGCTGGGCGTGGTGCTGGAGCGCGTCCTGTTCCGCCGCTTCTATCATCGCGAGCACCTGGACCAGGTACTGCTGACCTTCGCGCTGATCCTGCTGTTCGAGGAGGGGCGGTCCATCCTCGCCGGCAACGATTTCCATGGCGTCGCCGTGCCCGCCTGGCTGGACGTGCCGGTGCCCATTGCCGCTGGCTTCGCCTACTCGGCGTACCGATTGGCCGTGCTGGCCGCGTGCCTGGCGGTGGCGGCTATCATGTTCTGGACCATCGAGCGCACCCGGGCCGGCGCCGCCATCCGCGCGGCGGCGGAGAAACCCGAGATGGTGGACCTGCTGGGCATGGACGCCAGCCGCATCCACATGCTGGTGTTCGGCGCCGGGACCGCGCTGGCCATGCTCGCCGGCGCCTTGGCCGCGCCGCTGTATTCCGTCTACCCCGGCATGGGCGACGGGTTCCTGATCATCTCCTTCGTCGTCGTCGTGGTAGGCGGCCTCGGCTCCGTGGCGGGAGCCTTCTGGGCGGCTTTGCTGATTGGGCTGGTGGACACGTTCGCCAAGGTGTTCGTGCCGGTGGGGGCCGGGGCGGCGGTGTATGTGCTGATGGCGGCGGTGCTGCTGTGGCGGCCGGCCGGGCTGTTCGCCGCGGGGCGGCCGTAGATGCAGGTTGCCGGGCGGGCCGGGCACCTGGCGCTCGCGGCGTTGGCGATGGCGGTCGCTGGCCTGCCCTGGGTCGCGTCGCCCTACCATGTCGGCTTCGTCGCGACGGCGCTGGTCGCGGCGCTGTTCGCGCTCAGCCTGCAGCTGCTCGTCGGCGGCGCCGGCATGATCAGCCTGGGTCATGCGGCGTTCTTCGGCGTTGGCGCCTACGCCGTCTGGTTCCTGACGCCTGCGAGCGGCATTGCGCCGAGCCTGTTGCTGACCCTTCCAGCGGCGGCGCTGGCGGGGGCCATGGCGGCGCTGGTGGTGGGCGCGCTGGCGCTGCGCACGCGCGGGTTCTTTTTCCTGATGGTCACCCTCGCCTTCGGCCAGATGGTGTTCTTCATGTTCCACGACACGCCGCTGGGCGGCGGGGCGGACGGGGTGTTCATCACCCGCCCGGCGTTCGCAGCGTTCGGCTGGGTATGGGACGTGCCGCGCCGCAGCCGCCCGGCGGTCCTACTGTGGCTCAACCTCGGCGTGCTCGTGCTCATGTATGGCGGGCTGGCCCTCCTGCTGCGCACGCTGTTCGGCCGGGCGCTGCTGGGTATCCGGGCCAACGAGCATCGCATGGCGGCGCTCGGCCTGCCGGCGCATCGCTACAAGCTCGCGGCCTTCGTGCTCGGCGGCGCCCTGGCCGGCGTCGCCGGCCACCAGTGGGCGATGACGGAGGCGTTCGTGAGCCCGGAGCTGCTGGGCTGGCACCGCTCGGCGCTCGCCCTGCTCATGATCGTGCTGGGCGGCGTGGGGGCGCTGCACGGCCCTATCCTGGGGGCGCTCGGCTTCGCCATCCTGGGCGAGGTGGCGGGGCTGGTGACGGAGCGACAGCATCTGGTCGAGGGCGCGGTGATCCTGTTCGTCGTGCTGGCGCTGCCGCGCGGCCTGGCCGGGCTGCGCTGGCGCCCGGCAACGGCGCCGGTTGCCGTGGCGGACACGGCATGACGGCGCTGCTCGAAGCGGACAACCTCGTGCGCCGCTTCGGCGGCCTGGCCGCCGTGGGTGGCGTGTCGCTGCGCCTGCGCCGCGGCTGCCTGCACGCGGTGATCGGACCGAACGGCGCCGGCAAGAGCACGCTGGTGAACCTGCTGTCGGGCGAGCTGATGCCCAGCGAGGGCCGCATCCGCATCGGCGGGCAGGACGCGGCGGGCTGGCCGAACTGGCGTTTCGCCCGCGCCGGCATCGGCCGGTCGTTCCAGCGCACCAACGTGCTGGGGACCATGACCGTGGCGGAGAACGTGCGCCTGGCCGCGCAGATCGGCTGCACGCCGGCGCGGCGCCTGCTCCGTCCGGCGGCACGGGAGGCCGGGCCGCAGCGCCTGGCCACGGCGGCGCTGGACCGTGCGGGGATCGGTGCGCTCGCCAGCCGGCAAGCCTCGCTGTTGAGCCACGGCCAGCTCCGCCAGCTTGAGATCGCGATGGTGCTGGCGACCGGGCCGCAGGTGCTGCTGCTGGACGAGCCGCTGGCCGGCATGGGCCCGGAGGAGGCCGAGCGCATCGCCACGCTGTTGCGTGCGTTGGCGGTGGACCACGCCGTCCTGCTGATCGAGCACGACATGGACGTGGTGTTCGCCGTCGCCGACCTATTGACGGTCATGGTGGACGGCACGGTGCTGGACGAGGGGCCGCCCGCGCATATCCGCGCCTCCGCCCGGGTACGGGATGCCTATTTGGGCCATGCCGCGTGACGGCGATCCTGGAGGCGACCGGGCTGCACGCCTTTTACGGCGCGAGCCACATCCTGCGCGGCGTGGACCTGTCGGTCATGCCGGGCCAGGCGATCGGGCTGATGGGCCGCAACGGCATGGGCAAGACGACCCTGATCCGCACCCTGCTCGGCCTGGTGCCGATGCGGGCCGGTCAAGTGCTGGTCGATGGTCAGGACATGGCCGGCCAGGCGCCGCATGCGCGGGCGAGGCAGGGCATCGCCGTGGTGCCCGAGGGGCGCGGCGTGTTCGCCTCGCTGTCGGTGCGGGAGAACCTGCTGCTTGCCGCGCGGCCCGGCGCGGACGGGACGGTGCGCTGGCCGCTCGACCGCGTGCTGGCCGTCTTTCCCCGCCTGGCGCAACGGATCGGCCACCGCGGCGGCCAGCTGTCCGGCGGCGAGCAGCAGATGGTGGCGATCGGCCGGGCGTTGATGACCAGCCCGCGGCTGCTGATCCTGGACGAGGCCACCGAGGGCCTGGCGCCCCTGGTGCGGGACGAGATCTGGCGCACCATCGCGCTGATCCGCCAGGACGGCATCGCGACGATCGTGGTGGACCGCACCGTGACCGCGGTGCTCAGCCTGGTGGACCGCGCGACCGTGCTGGTGAAGGGCCAGGTCGGCTATGACGGCGACCCGGCTGTGCTCGCCGCGGATGGCGCCATGCTATCGCGTTACCTTGGGGTGTAGGCCCTTCCATACTTCACGAGTATAACACCGGACCAACTCCGTCTTGGACTCCTTTGCCGGAATTGGGGTAACAGCCCAGGTCTTTCAGCGGGGTCAAGCCATGCGTAGGTCATTGATCAAGCGGTCGGGCTGAGTGGTCAGTGTCTCGAGCATATCCCAACCTTGCTTCCTGGCTGTCGAGAGCAGCGAGCGGA